>WNFL01108020.1_pt1 | contig 10025 bp, 6 predicted proteins | sample 5400361 | NCBI WGS metagenome assembly WNFL01 (sample SAMN13153351, study PRJNA577476) | soil metagenome | isolation source: 40 cm soil on Douglas fir-dominated hillslope | place: USA:California | collected 2013-09-17
CCGAGCTTCTTGGCGAAGCCGTCCCGGGTGATGCCCGCGTTGTTGACGAGGATCTGGAGCCCGCCGAAGGCCTCGAGGGCCTTCTTCACGGTCGCCTCCACCTCGGCCTTCAGGGAGACGTCGCACTTGATGCCCAGGGCCTTGCCGCCGGCGGCCTCGATCTCCGAGGCGGTCTTCCCCGCGGAGTCCCCGTTCGCGTCCGCGGCCACGACCGCGGCCCCCTCGGCGGCGAGCCTCTTCGCGGTGGCGGCGCCGATGCCGCTTCCCGCGCCGGTGACGATCGCGACCTTCTCCTTGAGCCTCACGCGTCACCCCCTCTTCATCATGCAGGTCCAGCGGCTCTCGACGACGACCTTGCCTTCCTGGTTCACCACGTTCACGTCGTAGGCGATCACGCCGCGGTCGGGCTTGCTCGTCTCCTTCTTCTCCCCCACCTTCACGACGCAGTGGACGGTGTCCCCGAACTTCACCGGGCCCTTGTACTTGAACACCTGCTCCAGGAGGGCGATGGTCGTCCCCTCGAACCACCCCTGGGCGTTGACGAGCCCCGTCGCCATGGCCGCGGTGAGCATCCCGTGGGCGATCCGGGTGCGGAAGGGGGTCGTCTCGGCGAAGACCTGGTCGGTGTGGAGGGGGTTGAAGTCCCCCGAAAGGCCCGCGAAGGAGGAGACGTCGGCCTCGGTGACCGTCCGGGCGGCGGTGACGTACTCCTGGGCGGGGTCCCACTGCTCGTAGGTGAGGCCTCGCAGCCGATAGCCCATCGAAATCCCCCGTTCGGTGCCGGCGCCGAACGGGCCAGCCTATCCCGGGTCGGCGAGGGCGCGGAATGAAAGCCGCACAGCGCACAGCGCACAGCGCCGTTCCTACCTCGGCGTCTCCGGCGCCTTCGGAACCTCCGGCGCCTTCGGGGCCTCGGCCGCCTTCGCCCACGCCCCGCTCTCGATGTCGTAGAAGGCGACGAGGGTCGATCCGTTGGGGAAGCGATCGGGGAGCACGAACACGATGTCCCCGTCGGCGAGGCGGGCGTAGTGGGCCTCGTCGTCGGGGACCTTGGACCCGAAGATCAGGGTCCTGACGTGCTCCTCCTTCTCGGCGTCCTTGNGGCGGGCCCCGCCGGCGTCGCGCCGAGCCCCCACTTGTCGAAGCCCTCCTTCGCCTTCGCCGCGAAGCCCGTGCAATGGAGGGTCAGCAGGTGGGTGATGGCGCTGGTCAGCGCCGCGGAGTCGGGCTCCTTGCCGCCGGGCGCGGCCTTCCAGGTCTGCTGCTCCCGGAGGTACTTCTCCTCGCCGTCGGCCGTCTTCCGGGAGAGGCCCCGGACCTCCGAGAGCTCGATCTCGAGGACCTTCCGGTCGCGCCAGCCGAGCCAGTCCCTCTCGAGGAGGTCGGCGAGCCCCTTCTCCACGAGGACGGGGCCGGGCTCCCCCTTCGTCCCCTTCGGGGGGAGGAGCCGGGCGGGGAGGTTCCCGTCGGCATCCCTCTTCCCGAGGAGGAGCGTGCGGGTGCCCGCCTCATCGGTGCCCGTGAGGACGAGGCGGGCCGCGGCGTCCTCCTGGCTCTTGAGGCCGAGGGCCGCGAGGTCGACCCCGTCGAGGAACTTCACGACGTCGGACTCGCGGATCCGCCGCAGCAGCTCCTCCACCTCCGCGGTCTCGGCGGGGACGCGCTCCGGCTTCTCCACGTCCCAGCGGTCCATCACGCGGAGCAGGCGCCACCCCTTCTCCGGGTGGACGAACTCGATGGAATCGATCTTCGCCCATCCGATCCGGAGGAGGTTCCGGTCCCGCAAAGCGGAGGGGTCCATGGCCTCGACGGCCTTCAGCAGGTCCTTCCCTCCCCCGTAGACGGAGGTCTCCCCCTCCTCCATGAAGCAGACCTTCCCGTCGGCGTCGGGCTTGCCGAGGACGATCACCACGGGCCGGTCCTTCGCCTCGCGCCGCACGGTGAGGGTCGCCGCCGGCTCGAGGAGGCCGTGGCGCCCCAGGTCGGCGGCCCCGTCGGAGACGAAGTCGTCCACCTGGATGTCGAGGACCTTGGACAGGAGCTCCTCGATCTTCACCGGGTCGGCGGGGCCGGCGGACGGGGCGATCAGCTCCCAGGTCCCGCCGGCGGCCTTCTCCGCCGACATCTCCGTCCTGTCGGCGCGCTTCACGGTGAAGGTCTTGGCGTCGTAGGAGGAGAAGCCGACGGGCCGGCGCTCGCGCAGGCCGAGGGCCCGGGCCGCCTCGACGGGCGTCGCTTCCCCCGAGGAGACCACGTAGACGTCCCCGTCGGCCTCGTGCTCCGCATAGATGCCCTGGTTGCCGCCGCCCGTGTTCTGGCCGAAGAGGGCCTTCAACGTCCTGCCCTCGAGGCCGAGGGTCACCGTCAGCTTGGGCGCGTCGAGGCCCCACTTCTTCCGCTCGTCGGGCTTGACGGAGTCCTTCTTCCAGACTCCCTTCGGGATCATGCGACCGAGATCGTTGAGCAGGTCCTCGACCTTGAGGGAGGCGGCCCGGACGAGGGTGTTCCCCACGCGGACGCGCCAGCGGTCGCGGTCCTTCGCGTCCTTCTCGAGGTGGATCTCCTCGGCGGAGTTCCTGATGTCGAGGGACTTCACGTCCCCGCGGACGAAGTCGAGGAAGGTCGCAGGCAGGTCGGATTTCGGCTCCTCCGCGGGAGTGCACCAGATGGCCGCGGCGAGGCCGATGAAGAGGAGGATCGCGAGGACGAGGGTCGTCTTGCGGGACAAGGCCTACCTCCTGCGGGTCCACCAGACGCCCACGGCCAGCCCGAGGGCGAGGACGGGCAGGGCGATCACCATGGCCCAGAAGGCGAGGTCCCTGTCGATGGAACGGAGCTGGACGATCTCCGTCTCCACGGTCTTCGGGTCGATGGCGATGAGGTCGCGCCGCACCGCCCAGGAGACGGTGTTCATGGCCAGGGTCCGGTTCGCGGGGATGACCGTCTCCTTGGAGGGGTCGAGGCGCACGTCGGCCATGAAGTCGGCGTCCCCGAAGACCACGAGGCGGCCGCCCCCCTTGTCCGAGGCGCCCGTCTTCCGCTCCGCCGCCACGCCCAGGGGCATGCGCTTGTCCGTGAGGTCCCCGGGCATCGGCTGGCCGAGGTTCCGGCCCCGGGCGAGGACCGCGCCGAAGGGCTTGATGCCGCGGACCTCCCGGGGGGCGTAGAGCAGGTCCTGGACGTCCGTCCCGTCCGGGACCTTCTCGGCCTTGAAGATCGGGATTGCCCGCTGGAGGTAGACGCCGAAGGAGGAGTTCCGCAGGGCCTCCATCGCCGGGTGGCGGCCGAACTCCTCCTTGGTGCAGTAGACCTCGAGGGTCGCGGTGGGGATGTCCCCGCGGGTCACGGTGCGCTCCACGATCCAGGAGACGACCACGATGTCCCGCCGCGGCTTGATCCCCCAGCCCTCGAGGAGGTCCTCGAAGCCCGTCGCCGTGCCCAGCTCCTTCGGGACGTCGAGGAAGAGCATCAGGGAGCCGCCCTTCCCGAGGTAGGCCTTCAGCGCCTCGACCTCGCCCGGCGAGACGGGAGACTGCGGATCGACGCAGCAGACCATGTCGGTGTCCGGTGGGACGAGGGGGTCCTTCGAGAGGTTCAGCGCGGCGACCGCGAAGTTGTCCCCGCGGAGCGCGTCCGCGAGCATCCCGATGGACTGCATCGGACCGCCGGAGCCGGAGATCGGCCGCTCGCCATGGCCCTCGAGGAAGAGGATCTTCCGCTGGGCGAAGACGACCTCGTTGACGGCGTTGGTGAGGATCCCCTCGCCGCGGAACCTCTCGTTGCCGAGGGCCGAGGTGTCGGCGAACTCCTGATTGACCGTGACCACGCGGGTCCGGGCGACGAGCTTCTCCCCGGGGGGGCGGTACCCGAAGGCGACGACGTCCTCCTCCCCGGAGAATCCCGTGAGGAGGGTCTCCATCCCGGAGTCGGTGAACGCCTTGCGCAGGTCCTCGCCGGACCGCAGGGCGTCCATCTGGCGGTAGGTCATCTTCGGGCAGGCGGCCAGGTACTGCTGGAGCAGATCCTGGACCCGGCTCCCGATGCCGGTGCGGTTGCGGCGGTCGGCGCCGTAGTCCACGAAGTAGACGAAGAGCTCCCCGTCCACCTTGCCGAGGACCGTGCGGGTCTTCTCCGAGAGGGAGTAGCGGCCCGTCCCGGTGAGGTCGATGGTCGTCCACTTCGGCCGCGGGACGAAGCGGACGTTGAGGAAGCTCGCGACCCCGAGGAGGAAGACCACCACGTGCACCATGCCGAGCACGTTCAGGGCGACGCCGGACCGGAAGTAGGGCCAGACGATGCCGGTCCACCAGCGGAAGGCGAAGACGAACACCGTGATCGTCAGGGCGATCATCGCGATGGCGCCCATGGAGGCGTTCTTCCCCGTGAGCCCCAGATCCCGGATCCCCACCACCGAGGCGGCGTCCCCGTTCAGGGACTCCAGGATCACGAACCAGGTCCACGCGTAGGAGAGGACGGAGACCGCCGAGAGGACCAGGGACTCGATGGCCCGCTGCACGGGCACCCGGGCCAGGAGGAAGGCGCAGTAGCCGGAGACGAGGGCGAGGAGGCCGAGCAGGTAGGCCACCGTCGCCAGGTCGGAGACGAAGGCGCGGGAGCCCTCCGTCGAGTCGGGCTTGATCCGGGAGACGATGAACCCCATGACGAGGAGGACGGCCCCCCCGACGACGGCGGCCGGCACCCAGCCCGGCGTCGACCCCAGGGCGGGGCCCTCCGGGGCTTCCGCGGCGGCGGGAGCGGGGAGTTCCGGCTCCGGGTCCTGCTCCGGCTCCGCGGGAGGGACGTCGGGGGCCGGGCTCCGGGGATCGGGGCTCTGGGGGTCGGTCACGGGCCTACCTCCACTTCCTGTATTCGATGGAGCGGACCGACAGGAAGAGGAAGAAGGCCGTGAAGGAGACGAAGTAGAACGCGTCCATCAGGGGCAGCGTCCCCTTGAGGAAGGGCTCCAGGTGCTTCGTGGGCGAGAGGTAGAGGGCGGCCTCGGTCCAGCCCTGGGTCGTCAGGAGCTGGCGGGACTCCATGAGGGGCTGGATGACCCAGAAGAAGAGCGTGAGGACGAAGGCGAGGAAGGCGCCGAGGACGGAGTCCTGGGTGAGGGTCGAGGCGAAGATGCCGATGGCGATGTGGAAGGCGCCGAAGAGGACCATCCCGGCGTACCCGGCGACGACGGGGCCGGTGTCGGGCTTGCCGATGGAGGCGCCGATGAAGCGCAGGATCGCGAAGTAGGCGGTGGTCGGCAGCAGCATCACCACGAAGAACGCGACCGCCCCGAAGAACTTCCCCGCAACGACGTGGCCCTCGGAGACGGGCGCCGTCAGCAGGGGCTCGACGGTGCCCGAGGCCTTCTCCTCGGCGAAGGAGCGGATGGTGAGGATCGGGATGAGGAAGATGAGGAAGGAGGCGATGGTCTGGAAGGAGTAGCGGTAGGTGATGGCCGGAACCTGGTTGAGGATCATGTAGAAGAACCAGCCCGAGGCCAGGGTGAAGAGCACCATCACCATGTAGGGCACCGGCGTGTGGAAGTAGAACATCGTCTCCCGCTGGAGGAGCGCGCCGAAGCGGCTCGTCTCGCAGACGAGGTCGAGGAGGGCCCCGAGGAGGACGTGGAGGAGGGCCCCCGCGGCGACGGTGGCGGCGATCGCCCGGAGCAACTCGCCCGGACCGGCCTTGTCCCCGAGGTCCGCCTTCCAGTAGAGGCCCGCGAACACCGTGAGCGGGAGGAGGACGACGACGCCGAACACCCTGAGGCGCGTGAGGGCCCGCTGGACCTCGTACCGGACCCAGAACATCTCCGGCCGCGCGGCCCCGTCCTTGAGGAGCCCCGACGATCTCCTGTCCGCCGAGGCCGCGGGTCACCTCGTGGAAGAAGTCCTCGAGGCGCGGGGGCCCCACGTGGGTGGCCTCCAGGGCGGCGCCGATGCGGTCCACGAGGGCGGCCTTGAGGGGCTCCACCGCCGAAGCGTCCACGAGGCAGCGGAGGTTCGTGCCGTGGGCCCCGTCGAGGGTGAGGTTCTCGACGGCGCGCACCCCCGGGAAGCCGGTGACGACCGCCGACGCGACGGCATAGGGGGAGCTCGCGCGGACCGTCACGAGGGCGCTGTCCTTCAGGCGCGCCTGCAGGTCCTCCACGGTCCCCTGCGCGACGACGCGGCCGCGCGCGATGACGATGACCCGCTGGCAGACCTCCTCGACCCAGGGGATGACGTGGGTGGAGAAGAGGACCGTCCTGTCCCGCCCGAGCTCCTTGATGAGGTCCCGGACCTCGCGCACCTGGTTGGGATCGAGGCCGACGGTCGGCTCGTCGAGGATGAGGATCTCGGGATCGTGGGTGAGGACGTCGGCGAGGCCGACGCGCTGGCGGTAGCCCTTGGAGAGATGGCCGATGACGCGGTCCGCGACGTCGGTGATCCGCACGCTCTCGAGGGCCCGGAGGATCCGCCCCGCCCGCTCCCGGAAGGGGACCTGCTTCAGCCCCGCCCGGAACCAGAGGAAGTCCGCGACCCGCATCTCCTGGTAGAGGGGGACGTTCTCGGGGAGGTACCCGATGCGCCGCCGGGCCTCCATGGAGCGGGTGAAGATGTCGAAGCCGGCGACCCGCGCCTCCCCCCCCGTGGCGGGCATGAAGCCCGTGAGGATGCGGAGGGTGGTGGTCTTCCCGGCCCCGTTGGGGCCCAGGAACCCGACGATCTCCCCCCTCTCGACGGAGAAGGTGACCCGATCCACCGCCCGGCGGGGACCGAAGTCCTTCACCAGGTCCTTGACCTCGATGGCGGGCATCTCTTTGGAGTCGCCTCCCCTGGGTCGGGCTCCGCCCCGGGATTCGGCGTCAGGGCGTTCGCGAACGCTCCATATCTAACGGATGACCACCGGGAATCCGGAAGGATGCCGGGGGACGGCGGACGGCGACGCCGGAGGCGGGACACCGGTCCGGCCTTGCCATGCGGGCCCGGGCCGCCTCTCCGGGCCGGCTTCCGCCACCCCGGGCTCGGCGTGCCGCTGGCACGCCTCGAAGTCCCCGGGGGCCCCCCTACAGTCCTGAATCACCCGCGGCTTCGCCGCGGGTGATTCAGGACTTTACGTCGAAGTCCGCATCGATGACGCCGTCCCCCTTGTCGCCCTTGCCCGGGCCGCCGGCGCCGGCCGAGGCCTTCGGCCCCTTCCCCGCCGCGCGGTCCTCGGCGNNNCCCTGGGGCGCGGGCCCCTGGGCCTCGGCGGCCGCCTTGTAGAGCTTCTCGGTGACACCGTGGACGTCCTTCTCGAAGGCCTCCACCGCCGTCCGGATGTCGGCGGGGGTCTCCGCCTTCTCGCGGGCGGTCTCGAGCTTCTTGCGGGCCTCGTCGAGAGTCTTCTTGTCCTCGTCGGAGATCTTCCCGCCGGAGTCCTTCACGAGCCGCTCGACGGAGAGGACGAGGGATTCCGCCTTGTTCCGCTCCTCGATGAGCTCGCGCTTGCGCTTGTCCTCCTCGGCGTGCTCCTCGGCGTCGCGGACCATGCGCTTGATCTCCTCCTCCTTGAGGCCGGAGGAGGACTTGATGACGATGCTCTGGCGCTTGCCGGTCCCCTTGTCCACGGCGCTGACGTTCAGGATCCCGTTGGAGTCGAGGTCGAAGGCCACCTCGATCTGGGGGACTCCCCGCGGCGCCGGCGGGATTCCGTCCAGCCGGAAGGTGCCGAGGAGCCGGTTGTCCTTCGCCATGGGCCGCTCGCCCTGGAAGACCTGCACGTCCACCGCGGTCTGGTTGGGTGCGGCCGTCGAGAAGACCTGCTTGCGGCTCGTGGGGATGGTCGTGTTGCGCTCGATCATCGTGGTCATGACGCCCCCCTCGGTCTCGATGCCGAGGGTCAGCGGGGTGACGTCGAGGAGGACGATGTCCCGGACCTCGCCGCCCAGCACGCCGCCCTGGATGGCGGCGCCGAGGGCCACCGCCTCGTCCGGGTTCACGGAGCGGTTCGGCTCGCGGCCGAAGAGCTCCTTGACCGCCGCCTGCACGAGGGGCATGCGGGTGGCGCCGCCCACGAGGATGACCTCGTCGACCTGGGAGGCCTTCAGCTTCGCGTCGGCGAGGGCCGTCTCGCAGGGCTTCCGGCAGCGGTCCACGAGGTGCTGGACCAGGGCCTCGAGCTTGGCGCGGGTGATGGTCCGGGAGAGGTGCTTCGGGCCCGCGGCGTCGGCCGTGATGAACGGGAGGTTCACCTCGGTCGTCATGGCCGTGGACAGCTCGCACTTCGCCTTCTCCCCCGCCTCCTTGAGGCGCTGGAGGGCCATCTGGTCCTTGCGGAGGTCGATGCCTGTGTCCTTGCGGAACTCGTCGGCGAGCCAGTGGATGATCACGTCGTCGAAGTCGTCGCCGCCGAGGTGGGTGTCGCCGTTGGTGGCGAGCACCTCGAAGACGCCGTCCCCGAGGTCGAGGACCGAGATGTCGAAGGTCCCGCCGCCGAGGTCGAAGACCGCGACCTTCTGGGACTTGCGCATCTCCTTGTCGAGGCCGTAGGCGAGGGCCGAGGCGGTGGGCTCGTTGATGATCCGCACGACGTCGAGCCCCGCGATCCTGCCGGCGTCCTTCGTGGCCTGGCGCTGGGCGTCGTTGAAGTACGCGGGGACGGTGACGACCGCCTTCTCCACGTCGGCGCCGAGGAAGTCCTCGGCCGCCTCCTTCAGGGCGCGCAGCACGCGGGCGCTGATCTCCGGCGGGGTGTAGCGCTTCCCCCGGATCTCGACGTTCACGGGCTCGTCCTCGGCCCCGGCGATGGAGTACGGGACGAGCTTCTCCTCCTGCTTCACCTCGCCGTGCCGCCGGCCCATGAAGCGCTTGATGGAGAAGATGGTGTTCGTGGGGTTGGTGACCGCCTGGTTGCGGGCCCGCTGGCCCACGAGGGTGTCCCCGTTGTCGAGGAACGCGACCACCGACGGCGTCAGCCGGTGGCCCTCCTTGTTGGTGATGACGCGCGGCTGGCCGCCCTCCATCACCGCCACCACGGAGTTCGTGGTGCCGAGGTCGATACCGATGATCTTGTCGCTCTTCTTCGCCATGGCTGTGACTCGCCTCCTTGCCGGAGGGGGCCCGTCGCGGGCCCGCTCCGCCCCTCGAAATCACAAACCCCATGCCACAGAGCGGCCGGAGGCTAATTGCCTAACTATTTATATGTAATATAGTTATGACTACACTCCTCAAACATGGCCCCGGTCGATCCTGCCATGGTGTCAGTGGCCTCGGGACCCCGATTCCGCCGGTGCCGAAGTGGCAGGAAAGCCAGCAGTCACGCGGGCCTGGCTCTGGCCTTTGCCTGTGAAACGCGAAATGCGTCTCTTCCTGCAACCGCCTCTCTATCGAAGCCCGAACTCCTTGATCTTGCGGTAGAGGGTCCGCTCCGAGATGCCGAGGGCCTTCGCCACCCGCTCCCGGTTGCCACCCTGGGCCTCGAGGGCGGTGCGGATGAGGAGCTCCTCCGCCTGCTGGAGGGTGAGCCCCGCGAGGGCCGCCGACGGGGAGGCGCGGGTCGCGGGGGCCGGGGAGGCCGGCTGGATGGACGGCGGCAGGAGGTCCACGTCGAGGACCCTCCCGCGGGCCACGACGACCATCGACTCGACGGCGTTGCGGAGCTCGCGCACGTTCCCGGGCCAGGAGTAGCCGCGCAGCGCGTCGAGGGCCGCGGGCGTGAAGCCCTCCACGTCCTTCCGGTGGGTCTCCCGCAGCTCCCGCAGGAAGACGCCGGCCAGCAGGGGGATGTCGTCGCGCCGATCCCGGAGCGGCGGCAGGGGGATGGTGACGACGTTCAGGCGGAAGAAGAGGTCCTCGCGGAACCTCCCCTCCTTCACGAGGGCGGTGAGCTCCCGGTGGGTCGCCGCGAGGAGCCGCACGTCCACCTTCACGGGCTCGTTGGAGCCGACGCGGAAGACCTCCCGCGCCTCGATGACCCGCAGGAGCTTCGCCTGGAGCTCCAGCGGCATGTCCCCCACCTCGTCCAGGAAGAGCGTCCCGCCCCCCGCCGCCTCGAACTTCCCCTTG
>WNFL01278392.1_pt2 | contig 10024 bp, 12 predicted proteins | sample 5400361 | NCBI WGS metagenome assembly WNFL01 (sample SAMN13153351, study PRJNA577476) | soil metagenome | isolation source: 40 cm soil on Douglas fir-dominated hillslope | place: USA:California | collected 2013-09-17
TCTTGACAGCGTAACTGCCAGGAGTGAGGTAGAGCTTGTCATCGGTGACGGTGGTTAGTTTGTCGTTGATATTAACCCGGGCGGACTTGGGGTATGAAGTAACACTAAGTAAACCGGTACCTTGGAGGGAACGATTTTGGAGGTTGGGACGGTAGCCTTTGGCAAATTGGATAGCCACGAAAGTGCCGGCGGCGAGGAAGAGAACAATCAGGAGGTTGATGAAGAGGCGCTTGGTCTTGGGATTCTTGGTCACATCACCATTATATATTAATTGAAATCTTTTCTCGTGTAGGGGCATTGCGCGCAATGCCCCTACGAAACGGAATGGATGATATAATATAACCTATATTGTTCCTTGACTTATTGTTTACTAGGAGGTCTAAAATGGTTTTTGAATCTAAAATGCTTTGTGTTGGGTTTGTTCTGCCGCGCCATAGCCGGGATCGTTTTCTGTTTAATTCGGGAAGCATTATCAGCAGTATCAGGGGGCTATTGTTGAACAAGGAAAGCCATGTTGGTTTACGTGTGGATGCCTGCTATGAGGGTAGTGATGACGTTATGGTTTATTTTTCTTACCATGATCTGCCCAACGAACAGGCCATCAAAAAATTATTTAAGAAAATGATGGATGAGTATGGGGCTAAGCTTTTAGCGTAGTTTATTTAATCCCTTGTGAAAGCAGGGGATTTTTTGTGGTGTAAATGATCCATAAAGATATATATTGTTATCTTTTGTATATAAATAGATATTGATACAATCAAGAGTACATGGGATTTTCTTTTTCAAAAAAAATTGCGATTGATCTGGGGACAGCTAACAGTTTAGTTTATGTGGTGGGAGAAGGGATTGTGCTTGATGAACCGACAGTGGTGGCCGTATCTATTAACGATGGCAAAGTGCTGGCGGTGGGCCGAGAAGCTCAAAAGATGCTGGGGAGAACACCAGGAAACATCAAAGCCAGTAAACCGATGCGCGATGGAGTAATCGCGGATTACGCCGTGACGGAGGCCATGCTCAAGTACTTTCTCCGTAAAGTGGGAGCGTACGGTCTTTTCCGACCGGAAGTAATGATTTGTGTACCAGCCGGGGTGACTCAAGTGGAGCGAAGAGCGGTGTTGGCGGCGGCCATGGAAGCAGGAGCCCGGAATGCTTATTTGATTGAGGAGCCTTTGGCGGCGGCGATTGGGGCCGGAGTACCGATTGCGGATGCTTCAGGGAATATGGTGCTGGATATGGGCGGTGGGGCTTCCGAGGCGGCGGTAATTTCTCTTGGTGGAGTGGTCACCTTTAAAAGTGTGCGCGTAGCTGGCAATAAAATAGATGAGGCAATTGCTAAGTATGTGCGCCGGAAACACAATTTGGTGATCGGTGAAACAACAGCGGAAAATGTCAAGATTAAAGTCGGTTCGGCTATTGGCGTTTCGAAAGAGGAAACGGTAGAAGTGACGGGCCGCGACAGTATCACTGGACTACCTAAACAAGTGATGATTTCATCCTACGAAGTCTTTGAAGCCACTAGGGAGCCATTGGGGAAGATAATAGCCATGTTGAAACAAGTAATGGAGGAGGTACCGCCGGAATTATCATCAGACATTATTGATAAGGGCATAGTGATGACTGGTGGGACGGCAATGTTCGCTGGATTTGATCGATTGATCACTCAAGAAACAGGTGTCCCTGCCTTTGTAGCGGAGGAAGCACAGCGGTGTGTAATAAAAGGTATTGGGATAGCAATTGAAAATTTGGATCTCTATAGTAGAAGTATTAGGAAATAGAAGTTATTTTTCTTTGTATCAAGATATTTTATATATGTTGTCAGTGTTATATTTTGTTTGCTAATTTAATGATTGAACTTAAATAGCAAATTTGGTGAATATTTATATAAGGTTGAATAGGGAATAAAAAATTAAGCTGTAGTAAATAATATATTTGACGAAAAGTTTGAGGAGAATGATGATACAAAAATAGTTGGTTCCGGTAGCGCAAAAAACCGTACTCACACGAAACTGTCTCTCCCGATCTAAAGTCGGGATCGCAGGTACTGGCTGCGTGCGGTTGTTTTGCTGGCGACACGGCACCACATCTATTTTTGTATTTTGCACCTGCTTGCCGTCGTGTTAAAGGAGGTTGGGCAGGAAAATTTATTTCACGATTATTTATATACCTGGATGGGTATGTAAACAATTTATAAAAATAATTTTGATATACACCATAGGGGTATGGTATGAGGGTGGTCAATAAACAGATAAAAATATTTTGACTGATGGCGGTAGGGGTATGTAGATAAAGAAGAGATACCTCTGAGGTGAGAGATCTCACAGGTATGTTATGAGTTTTTTGGGTATTGAGAGCCCTCTGATACGAAAAAAAAGGATATTTTGTGGCAATAGTGACGATTCTTGGAAAATAAAATTTTGAGAATGGCGAAAAAAATAAAAGAAAGCGGCTGGAAGTAAATTTTAGTATGGTGATTAAAGAGGAAAAGGCTTGAAAAAAACTTAAGGAGGCGATGGCAAAGATGGAGGTGGCGGCAGAGAAATTTTTTTAGAATATGGGACTAAATATTTTTTTACGCGTAGATTTTTAGTTGATTAAAAGGGGAGGCTTTTTGGCTATTTTGCGTGAAAATATTTGATTATCATAATAGATCATCATCTTTTTAGATATAAGTCTTATTTTATGATTTTAGACATAGATTTTAATTTGTTTTTGTGAGACGGGAGAGGATTTGGATAATTAAATATAAGATTACTAATGAAAGCTACTACTTTTAAGATATATTATTAAAATAAGATTGAAATTTGGATAAATAAATTATTCTAAAGACTCAAAAATTTATTTGCTTTATTTATTTTAGATGGTAAATAATATGGAGAGTGGTGATTACTGACCTATTTATTTATAAGATAAAGGACAATATCTTATAGAAGGTTAAAAATATCCAATAAAAGTAATGATTTTTAGCTTTGACTGTTTGACTGGACCCAAAAAGGCTAGTTATTGGGCTAAAATGCCATACTGAAACTGTGAAAAAGGACGGATAAGAACGATAAAAGTGGAAAATTGGCTGATTGGCAGTAAAGAGAGATGTCTGCTAACTTCGTGCCTAAAAATAACAATGATTTGAATGTCTCGACCCGTGGCGGTTCGAATGTGCGCAAAATACCGTACTCGACCTCCGTCCCTCGAATACGAGTGCGGATCCGCTCCGTGCGATATTTTGCTGGCACTTCTGCACCGCTGTGGATCTCGTCATCACGGAATGGCCTCGTATACAATATTAGTATGAGAACAGAAGTTTTGGGATTACCAGTGGATATTTTGAGTAAGCAGGAGACGCTGGAGAAGATTAGTGATTGGATTCGGGCTGGGATTAAAAAGCCGAAGCTGGTGATTACGGCTTACAGTGAATTTTTTGTGCGAGCTCATGATGATCCTGAATTTGCCAAGGTGATGGCTAAGGCAGACTTGGTGACGCCGGACGGCAGGTCGGTGCTGGCGGCGGCGAAATACATAGAAAGAACTCGAGGAATCAAGAACTCGAGGAATCAAGGTAGGTGGGGGTTGGGCAAAAGGTTATTTGAGGGAGTAAAAGTGGGGGGAGATATTTTGGCAAATAATTTGGGAGAGACGGTGACAGGAGTCTTTTTGTTTGAAGAATTAACCAAAAGGGCGGCAGAGAGGGGTTGGAAGGTGTTTTTGTTGGGCGGTTGGGAAAACGTCAGCGGGCGAACGGCTGAATTGCTTCTAGAACGGTTTCCGAAGATAAGGGTGGCTGATGATGCCGGTGAGCGACTGGTGGGCACGGACGACGAGACCAACAAAAGAGTAATTCAGAAGATAAACAATTTTAAGCCGGACTTGCTTTTTGTATCTTACAATCCGGTGAAACAGGAAAAGTGGCTGGCGGCTCAAGCCCATAAACTGAAAGTGGGCGTGGCTATGGGAGTAGGCGGCACTTTTAATGAGTATTTGGGGGAGTTTAGGAAGGCGCCGGCTTGGATGGAGTCGATGGGGCTGAAATGGCTATGGCGGGTAATGGTGGAGCCAAGGCGGATTGGGAGAATCTTTAAAGCGGTGGTGATTTTTCCCTGGCTGGTGTTTAAGGAGAGTTTGGCGTAAAGGCAACACTTGTGATATAATTCTAGGGTACTTTCACTTTCCCCTTTGAAACTTAAAAGGGAACTAACCCCAGGAGGCTTTTTTGAAGCGTTTCATGGTTCCGTCAAGTTTGATTCTCGGTTTAATGTTGGTTTTTTCATTCTTCAGTACGGCTTCGGCCTCTCAGAAGTGGATCGTTATCCATCACGAAGCTCAGGGCAATCACGATGAAACATGGACGAAATGTATGCCCGATGACGCCTGGAATGGTCATGATGACCACGAGGGCGATTGGCGCAGTCCTGAGTCCTGGGATACCAAAGAAGAGTGTGAAAGCGTTTTGAACGCCACATTGACCCCCGTCTATACCTTAACTTCAACGGCCACGGCAACGGATACTGTTCTGCCGACTGGGACCACGATTGTGGTGTCTTCGACCCCGACTGGTACACCCAACGACCCCACGGAGCTGCCGACAGGCACTCGTGTCGTGGTAGTAACACCAGGAACTCCGCAAGTAACGGTCACCCTGACCTCGCCGGCCACGGTCACCAAGACTCCTGGGGTGAGCGCTACCCCCAAGCCGACAAAAACGCCTGATGATGGCCCGTCCTGCTACGATCTGGCTCATAAGGGGACGTTGAACGAGACAGAACAGCGATCATTTGATACGCACTGCTATTGGTATGTCACCAAGACGCCGGAGTCTTTGAACACCGGTAGCGGTGATGCCCCGGACAATAGCGGCGTTTTGTTGGTGTTGGTTGGCCTGTTTGGTATCGTCCTGGCCGCCATTGCCTTTGGTGCTTTAGTTTTGAGTAAGAAAAGTTAGTTAGTTTTGATTTGCCCCTGGGAAACCGGGGGCTTTTTTTGTGCCTTTGTTGTATAATATAGGTTGTTGGATTATCTGATCTTTGAAAAAATAGGGAAAGGAGGTTTGAATGAGATTATTAAAAGGGCTAGTAGGAATGGCTGGACTGGTATCGGTAATAGTTATGATTTATGGCTATTTGTTATTAAAACAAGCCGAGCCAGCGCCAGTGATGGCGGAAGTGAAATTTGGCTCGATGCCGACGGAAACAATTGAACCGACCGTTAAGCCTATCTCGACAGACGAACCAACGGCCACGGCGACGCCGGAGCCAGTCTATGTCCAGCAATATTTATTGGGAAATAAGATAAATTTGTCTTTTGGATCGACAGCCCTGGTGATTCGTCTGGATCAGGGGCATCTACTGCCCGGTAATTGGGCGGAAGCCGTTTCTTACCAAGAGACCGACCCAGCCGATATTTTTGACCCTCACCATGGGAACATTTATTCGGTGCTGGGGGATACGACGGTACTTCAAGCCCATTCCGGAACAGTTTATGGTTTGCCGGAACTTTTTGCATCGAATCTGGATTTGTATCTTCGAAAAGGGGATAACTATCTGAATCTGGCCGAGGGGCAGACAAAGTTGGAAGGCCTAATCGGCAAGACGGCTTTTATCTGTCAAACTGAGGCAGGTGGGATGGATAAGTTTGCGGTGTACGATGCCAACCAACCTTGCCCAGGCAAGCAATTGGAGCTCAAAATTATTGCGGCAAGCTTGGTGCCAAGCGCTTTGGTGGACGATTACAAGGCCCATTTACTATCGCTTCGAAGCTGGTTGATCACCAATATGCCTGAAGCAGATTTTGCTTCATTGAATCCCAAAACAGGGTTCTTGCTGATAACTTGTATCGGACGATATCCGGATCAGGGGTGGATAGAAGGATTGCCGGACTACGACTATAATCGTCTCGTGATTGGCTTCGAAATAGTACCTTGAAATTCAAATTAATCTCACTGCAAAAAGGAGAAAAAATGAGACCGGGTCATTTAGAACTTAGCAAGTGGTATCTGCTCAAAATGTGGCTGCTCAAATGGGGGGTTGGAATGGTGATTCTTTTAGCCTTCAATACCCTGATTGCTATCGCCTGGATTCTGTTTTGGCCCTTGGTGGCTACCATTTTCTGGGGGCAGATTGCTTTGATTGTTTGGGCTTTGATGAGCTGCTATTTTTCGATTGCCCGCAGTAAGGCTTGGATCATCGGCCGGTCCTCAAAAGAGGATCAAGATTTCAAGATGATTAATTTCATCTTCTATTTCTTTTTGGGGAATGTTTTTCTGATTGCCGCAGAAGCCTTTTTCTTGCAGTTGTTAGTTCACTAAGTTAGTCATTGGCCCTGGATAATACCGGGGCCTTTTTATTGACTTTTTAAATAACTTATAGTAAAGTTCACCATAAGTACGTTGACAAGTTAATGATAATCTTGTCTACATTCCTTATGAAAAGGAGAAAGGAAGGCGTGAAATGCCTAGACACACGCGGCATGGCTTTAAAGTGAGCTCATTAAATTGGTTTCAAATTCTTCTTTTTGTTGCCGTAGCTTTGGAAGTTGTTTATATTATGGATCCAACCGACATGACTGCTCTCAAGGGGTTTGTGGTGGTTATTTTGACAGGGCTTTTAGGTCTTATTTTGCAAATTTTCCTCCAAAAACGCGAAATTGGCGGCTGTCTGATTACTTTGCTTGTGGGGGTAGCGGTAATTGTGATGGGTTATGTCGCCTACAATCGCTATCAGCAAACAGTCGATGGTTGTCTTCAGCTAATTACTGAGCCGCTAAACGCATCGGCCTCCACCGTCAACGGTGACCTCTTGGTTATCGTTTCTGGTTTCAGTGTAATCGGTGATGGAACTCCTCTGGTAAGGGATCCTGGCGGTGAAATACTGGAAATGCTCAGGAGAGAAGAGGATGCCATCAACAGACGAAGTCCGCTTTATCATATTCGGGTTGAGTATCTGACCAATTTTCTAATTAAAGATGCGGAACAGGCTAGAGCCGTAAGCAATTGTCAAAAAGCGACAATTGTTATTTGGGGCAGTGTCAGAAACATTGATGTCCGATATGAATATATTTTTACCAACAGGTTTGGACACTTTGATGAAGATCGTTACTCGACAATACTCACCGAAAGCGATAAACCAGAAGAATTCACCATTCAAGGTGGCGGTGGAGGAAGGTTCATGTTAGATCTGGCGCTGGCGAGACTCTATTACCAGAGTAGGGATTATGAGTCATCGTTTAATTATCTGGAAGATGCGGTGGCGTATGCTTATTCTTATCCGCAAATTCCAAGAGCGGCACATGCCGACGCTCTGATTGCTCGTGGGATGTTAGAATCGAAAATTTTTGGTAAAAATCCTGAAGCCTTGGCTGATTTCAACGAAGCAATTGGTTTGGATCCAGAATCAGGAAGTGCTTACACGAGCCGAGGCGCGTTCTATGATGCGCTTGGCCGAACGGATGAAGCCTTGGCTGATTTTAACAAGGCGATTGAGTTGAGCCCGGATAAGGCATTAAGTTATTATAATCGCGGAACAGTATATCTAGAACTTGGTGAAAATCCTGAAGCCTTGGCTGATTTTAACAAGGCGATTGAACTGAACCATAGCGATGCCTACGCTTATAATAATCGTGGTGTACTGTATGATAAGCTTGGCCGAATGGATGAAGCCTTGGCGGATTTTAACAAGGTCATTGAGTTTGATCCGAATGTAGCACAAGCTTATTTGAATAGAAGTTTGATTGAACGGAAGAGGGGAAATATCGAACAAGCCGATGCAGATCTAGCGAAATACAAAGAGCTATCTAACAAATAAGGAGAGCGAATGGAAGTATTGATTACGCAGATTTTTATAATGTTAGCGGGGGTGGGAATAATGTTTTTAGTAGCAACGGCTTTTGAGAAATTACTTGATCGGCTGGACTATATCGGGGAGGGTTTGTACGAGATTGCGGACTCGATAAGAAATCTTCCTGGCTATCGGAAACCGGTAAAAAAACGGACGATGGCAAGAAAGATGACGAGGAAGAATAAGAGAATGAAATAATATGTTGGGCCTTGGTAGAAATACCGGGGCCTTTTTTGTGGTTTAGGAATTTTGAGAACCAGGATTAATCCCGAGCATCCACAAGACGGATTCTTTTTTGTAGCGGCGATCACCGCGAGAGTTAATGCGAATGGCGGGAAGTTTGCCGCGTTTGCCCCAACGTTTGATGGTGAGAGTAGAAACACGGAGGAGTTCGGCAACTTCGGAGACGGTTAACAAATCGGGCAGGCTATTGAGATCAAGAGCTTTTTTATTTTTTACAATTGGGTTTTGGTCTTGGTTGTCCATGTCTGATATACAAGTTATCAGAGAGGATATAGATAGTCAATAGAATGTTTGAAAAGATTTTTTTATTTCGCGGTTTTAAATTTTTTTCATAAATATTTTTACGGTTCGGACCGCATGAATTCGTACTCACCCGTTACTGTCTCGTCCCGAGAATACTCGGGATTCCTTTCAGCTCGCATGTACATGTTCCGTGCGAATTCATTAGCGCTCCTGCACCGTTCAAAAATATTTATATAATAACCTGGCCGGGTGAGTAGTGACAGGAAGGATATAGTTTGATACAATTATCGAGAAGTAAAATCGCACCTTACAAGGAGGCTCGTTGTTGTATGAATAGTGGTAATAATACGAGTGTTCAGATTAAAGGCTATCAAGTAAGTCGCTTCCTGCCTGATCAGATCAGTACTCTATTCGTGAAAACGACTTCACCCCAGAGCAAGCATCCGGAAGCGGAAGCTCTTTTGAGTGTGATTGCGGCGATGGAAATGCCGCTGGATCTTGTCAATGTCAAACCTGGGCAGAAAGTGATTTTGCCGCGGTCGAAGGTGATGAGCACTCGGGTTCGCTATGCTGGCGGAACGCCCTTCTTCGCCCCGGAAGATGATCAGTTTGGTGCTATCGAGGTGGTGATTCCGGAGGGGACGGTGATCGAGGTTGTTTTCTCGAACACTGACGATATCCATGATGAGCAGATGAAAGTGTTTACGACTTTATAAATATTTTCGATTGAATTTACGCCCTCCAGAAATGGAGGGCTTTTAATATTAAATCCCCTTGTCTTCCCCTTTGAAGAAAGGGGAAATATGGAGGTCTCCCTTGTCAAAGGGAGAAACGGCAAAGCCGAGAGGGATTTAAATTATTTACACAAAAAAAAAGACCCCCCGATATATCGGGGGGTCGAGTGAGAAAAAACTAAACGAAGCGTTGTTCCATTTCGCCGATGACGGTGACTTCTTTGATTAGACCGTAACTGGCGTCACCGTTAAGAAAGTATTGGTAGAAACTTATCACTTCACCGAGACCATCATCTTTCATGTCACTGTTTAATCTCTTGGCGGTGACGTACCAACCATCAGGCCAGGAATCCATACCGTATGGATCGGTAACCATTTTGGCGGAGATGACGACGTATTTCCCTTTGGCTCGAGACCGATCAAAATCGTCACACAGTTTACGACTGCCACCCACAAGAATATCTGTTTGCCCATGGGTCAGATGGCCAATGGCAAACTTAGATGAAGTGATGATATCACCGACGTCAACACGTTTGGAGATGTACGGCGTTTCACGAATTTTCATGGTAAAGGACTCCTTTAACTGTGGGGGATAGGATGGGTGGAGTTTAGCACAAAAAACCGCCCGATGAGGGGCGGTGAGAAAGATTACTTAGAAGCGACGGGGGCGGGAGGGGTGATGCTTCGGACTGTCTTTAAAACCGTCCGATAACCTTCTTCATCGAATTCGGCGTGAATGCCGTTGATGAGGGGTTGGGTCATTTTAATTTTCTCGAGCATCCTTTTCCAAGCTTCGTGTAAATCACTGGGATCTTTTTCCAGTTCGGTCTCGAAAACCTGGATGCGGATCTTGAGACTCTCTTTGAGAGCTTCGATCCGCTGGTTGATATCGATGGCCAAGTTGTAAGCGGATTCCATCTCCTTGATTGCGGCTTCGCAGATGGCGAGCCGTTTGGTGAGTTCGCCTTTGTCGAAGTTGAG
>WNFL01437922.1_pt1 | contig 10024 bp, 8 predicted proteins | sample 5400361 | NCBI WGS metagenome assembly WNFL01 (sample SAMN13153351, study PRJNA577476) | soil metagenome | isolation source: 40 cm soil on Douglas fir-dominated hillslope | place: USA:California | collected 2013-09-17
CTCGGGATAGGCGTTGTTGACGCGGATGACTTCCGCGGCCGCGTCCTGGGGCGTCTCGATGTTGGGGAACACGCCGACGATCTCGAGGCCGGGGTGCTTGGCCGCCTCCTCGCGCACGCCCTGCACGCGCTTTTGCAGGTTGGGCGCGTTCTGGTTGCCCTGCAGGACGGCGACCTTGCCCTTGCCGCCCATCTGGGTGGCCAGCTCCGCCATGGTCGCCTGCCCCGTCTTGAGGTCGTCGACCCCGTAGAAGGTGAAACGCTTCGACTGCGGGGCGTCGCTGTCGAAGGTCATCACGGAGAGACCGCGGCCGACCGCGTCGTTGATCGCGCCCGTGACCTTGCCCGCGTCCGAGCACGAGATCACGATCGCGTCCGCGCCCTCGTTCACGGCCTGCGCGATGCGCTGGGCCTGGACCTGGCCGTCCTCCTGCGACCTCGATCTCGACGCCGCTCTTGGGCCCGAGCTCCTTCGCCGCCGCCTCCGCCCCCGATCGGGCGGCCAGGAACACGGGATTGGTCGAGCTCTTGGCGATGAGCGCGATCTTGATCTTCCTCTTTCCCCCGGCGGCGCCGGCCGCGGCCGGGCTCGCTTCGCCCGAGGAGGGCGCGGGCGACGGCGGCGCGCCGGAACAGGCGGCGAGGACGGCGGCGAGGGCCCAGGGCGCGGCACGGCGAGGCTCGGTCATCGGGTTCCTCCGGTTGGTGCGGCCACCAGGCGCCGCGCGGCCACGCGGGCGCTTCCCTGATCCAGGACGACGGCGATGATGATCGCGCAGCCGATCACGATCCATTCGTAATTCTGATCGAGGTGCAGCGTGCGGATGGACTGACGGATCAAGACGATGAGCAGCGCGCCCAGCATGGCGCTGATCGCGCTTCCCTTCCCGCCGGTCAGGCTGGCCCCTCCCACCACCGCGGAGGCGATGACGTACAGCTCGTACCCCGCCGCGTCCCCGCAGGAGGCCGAGCCGTAGAAGCTCGCGCCCAGGAACGCGGCCAGGCTCGCCGTCAGCCCCGACACGACGAAGACTCCCATCTGGATGCGGCCGAGGCGCAGCCCCGCGAAGCGGCTCGCCTCCGCGTTGCCGCCCAGCGCGAAGATGTGGCGGCCCATCACCGTCCGCTCGAGGTACAGCATGCCGAGGATCGCGGCCGCGATCATCATCAGCATCGGTACGGGATAGAGGGACGCGGTGAGCCCCAGGGATGCCTTGGCCATCGCGGTCAGGGACGCGGGCACCAGGATGCTCTCCGCACGGCTGATCACGAAGGCGAGGCCGCGCAGGATCCACATGGTGCCCAGCGTGATGACGAAGGGGTGCACGGGCAGGCCCACCACCATCAGGCCGTTCAGGATCCCGCAGACGAGGCCCACGGACACGCTGATGGCCAGCCCGATGAGGACGGTGGCCAGACCCGAAGAGGGACCCAGTGCGCGCAGGACCAGGGCCATGGTCACGCCCGTCAGCGCGTAGACCGAGCCGACGGACAGGTCGATGCCGCCGGAGATGATCACGAAGGTCGCGCCCACGGCCATGATCGCGAAGAAGCTCGCGTCCGTGGCCGTCTGTACGAGCGTGTTCGAGTTGAGGAAGTTGTTCACTTCCTGGCCCGTCCGCCGGTCGACGTGCGCGCCCGCGAACAGGGTCAGGATCGTGCCCAGGAGCAGGATCACCATGAGGAGGCCGGCCGCCGGCGAGGTCAGCACGCGCTGGACGAGGGATCTCATCGCTCGGACCGTCCCTCGGCGGCGCGGGCGGCGATCCGTCCCGGTACGGGCACGTCCGGAACGGAACGGAGACGGGCCGCGGCATCCTCCGGCGTGAAGTCTCTCTGCGCTTCCGCTGCCAGCTCGTACCCGACCACGAACTTCCGGACCGTGGCCGACCGCAGCAGCGGAGGGAAATAGGAGGCGTGCAGGCGCCAGTAGGGATGGCTCGCGCCGTCGGTGGGCTGACCGTGCCAGGACATCGAGTACGGGAAGGACACGCCGAACAGGTTGTCGTAGCGGCGATTGAGCCGCCCGAGGATGTCGGCCAGGGCGTCGCGCTCGTCCGGGAAGAGGCCGGAGAGATGCCCCACCGTGCGCGCGGGAATCACCAGCGTCTCGAAGGGCCAGACCGCCCAGAAGGGGACCAGCACCGCCCAGTGGTCGTTCGCGCAGACGATGCGAGCGCCCTCGGCGCGCTCGCGCGAGAGGTAGTCGCCGAGCAGGTCGCGCCCGTTGTCCTGGAGGTACCGCCGCTGGGCGGTGAGGCGCCGTTGCGCGCCCGTGGGCAGGTGCGCGGTCGCCCAGATCTGGCAATGCGGATGGGGGTTGCTGCATCCCATCATCGCGCCCTTGTTCTCGAAGACCTGCACGTGCCCGATCCCCGCCTCCCCGCCCAGGCGCGCCACTTCTGTGGCCCAGGCGTCGACCACGCCGCGGATCTCCGCGTGGCCCATCCCGGCCAGGGTGAGATCGTGGCGAGGGGAGAAGCAGAGGACGCGACAGAGGCCCGATTCCGGCTGGCTGCGCAGGAGGGGCTCGCGCGAAGCGGGCGCCGTCTCGACCGTGGCCGACAGGGCCGGGAAGTCGTTGTTGAAGGCGAACGTGCCCGTGTAATCGGGATTCCGCTCGCTTCCGGCCCGGCGGTTGCCCGGGCAGAGCGCGCAGTCGGGATCGTGGGCAGGCCGCTCTTCCGCGCCCGCGGCTTCCGTCTGTCCCTGCCAGGGCCGATCCAGCCGGCCGGGAGAGCAGAGCACCCATTCAGAAGCGGGTTGTAGCGTCGGTGGGAATGGCGCCCTGTCGACAACGATGGCCCCCGCGCACCTGGGAGGGCGAACCGGCGTAAACGCTGTAAACGCTTACACCTCCGCCCTCGTGGCCCGAAACGCTAGCCCGACCCGGCGCCGTTGTCAAAGACATCCAGCGGCCACCATCGCGAGTGGGTGGCTGGTTGCGTTGACACCGCTCGCCGGCGAACCTAACCTCTCCTCTTCAGATGTCCACCTTCCGCGCGAGGACGAGAGTGGCACGCGCGCGGCCGCGGACGGCCAAGTCTCCCACGCGCCTGGGCGACGTGGCACGGCTGGCGCGCGTTTCCACCGCCACCGTTTCCCGCACCATCAACGAGACGGGCGCGGTGTCCGAAGCCACGCGGCGAAAGGTCCTGCGCGCGGTCCAGAAGCTGCACTACTATCCGAACGCCCACGCGCGCTCGCTCGCGCTCGGCCGCAGCAACCAGATCGGGCTCCTCGTCTCCGACATCGCCAACCCCTTCTTCCCCGAGCTCGTGAAGGCCATCGAGCGCGACGCCTATCAGCGCGGCTTCGAGGTCATCCTCGCGGAGACCGACTACGACCACGAGCGCCTGGCCAAGTCGGTCCGCCGTTTCCTGGAGCGCGACGTGGCCGGCGTCATCATCATGGCCAGCGAGGTGGACATGCCGCTGGTCGCCGGTCTGGCCCGCCGGCGCGTGCCCCTCGTCTTCCTCGATCTCGAGGTGACCGGCCAGGGCACGAGCACGGTGTCCGTGGACTACGGCCGCGGGATCGACGAGGCCGTGCACCACCTCGCGGAGCTGGGGCACCGCGAGATCGCGTACGTCAGCGGGCCCCCGAACCTCAGCTCCGCCGCCCAGCGCCTCCAGGCCTTCCGCGCGGCCGTCGCGCGCTACATCGGCCCCCGCTCCCACCCCCGCGTCTACGACGGAGACTTCCGTCTGGAGAGCGGGCTCCGCGCCGGACGCGAGATCCTGGCCGCGCCGGCCCGGCCCACCGCGATCATGGCCGCCAACGACCTCATGGCGCTGGGCGTCGTGAAGGCCTGCCGGGCCGAGGGCCTCTCGATCCCGCGCGACCTCTCCGTGGTGGGGTTCGACGACATCGCCTTCGCCAGCCTCGCCGATCCCCCGCTCTCCACGGTCTGCCTGCCCCGGGACGCCCTGGCCCGCGGGGCGACCGCGGCCCTGCTCAACAGCCTCGACGAGGGCTCCCACGTCGTGACACCGGGGATGGTCCCCACCTATTTCGTGGCGCGAGGGTCCACCGGGCCCGCGCCAAAGTGAGCGTGCTGCCATGAAGACGACGCCCCTGCGGCCCGAGGACCTGCGCGGCGTGTTCGCCGTGCCTCCGCTGGCCCGCCGCGGCGACAAGCGCCGCGCCATCGATCTCGAGCAGAACGGCAAGGTCCGGCGTCACATGGCCGCGGGTGGGCTGCGCCGCTTCCTCTACGGAGGGAACGCGTTCCTGTATCACGTGACCCTCGCCGAATACGAAGAGATGCTGGGCTGGATGGCCGGGTTCCCGGACGACCACTGGGCCATCCCGAGCGTCGGCCCCTCCTTCGGCCGCGCGCTCGACCAGGCGCCCCTGCTGAGACGGCATCGCTTCCCCTGCGCGATGGCGCTGCCCTGCAGCGATCCGCGCGATGCCGCAGGCCTCGAAGCCGGCCTGCGCGAGGTGGCGGACGCGGCCGGGCTCGGGCTCATCCTCTATCTCAAGGAGGAAGGCTCGTTCGGCAACGACAAGACCGCGGGCCTCGACGCGGTCGCCCGCCTCGTCGCCTCGGGTGTGTGCGTGGGGATCAAGTATGCCGTGGTGCGCCCCGATCCCCTGGAGGACCCGTACCTCGAGGCCCTGCTCGAACGGGTCGATCGCCGTTTCGTGATCAGCGGCATGGGTGAGCGGCCGGCGATCGCGCACCTCAAGGCCTTCGACCTGCCCGGCTTCACGACCGGGTCCGGATGCCTCGCCCCCGCATTGAGCCAGGCCCTGTTCGAAGCCTGCGCCAGGAAGGACTGGACGTCCGCGGAGGAGGTGCGGCGCCCCTTCCTTCCCCTCGAGGACCGGCGCGACGCCTGGGGTCCGGCGCGCGTGCTCCACACCGCCCTGGAGCTGGCCGGCGTGGCCACCACCGGCGCCATCCCGCCTTTCGTGTCGCCGATCTCGGACAAGCAGCGCGCGGAGCTGGAAGGGACCGCGCGCGACCTGCTCGCCCGTGAGCGCGCACACGCGGGCGAGGCGGCGCGCGTCCAGGGCGCGCGGCGTTGAGCGCTCCGCGCAAGGGACCGGAGGACCTGCGCAGCGCGCGTTGGTTCTCCCCTCCGGACCTCCGCTCGTTCACGCACCGCTCGCGTACCAAGCAGGCGGGGTTCGCGGAGACGGAGTGGGCGGGCCGCCCCGTGATCGGCATCCTCAACACCTGGAGCGACGCGAACTCCTGCCACACCCACTTCCGCCTGCGCGCGGAAGAGGTGAAGCGCGGCGTGTGGCAGGCCGGTGGCTTCCCGCTCGAGATGCCCGTCCTCTCCGTCGGCGAGACGTACATGAAGCCGACGACCATGCTCTACCGCAACCTGCTCGCCATGGAGACGGAAGAGATCATCCGCGCCAACCCCGTCGACGGCGTGGTGCTCCTCGGCGGCTGCGACAAGACGGTGCCCGGGCTGATCATGGGCGCGACGAGCGCCAACCTGCCCGCCATCTTCGTTTCCGCGGGCCCCATGCTGCGCGGCAACTGGCGCGGCGAGGTGCTGGGCAGCGGCAGCGACGTCTGGAAGTACTGGGCGGAGAAGCGCGCGGGCAACCTCGACGACTGCGCCTGGAAAGAGATCGAGGACGGCATCGCGCGCTCGTTCGGGACGTGCATGACCATGGGCACGGCCTCCACGATGGCCGCCGCCGCGGAAGCCCTCGGCCTCATGTTGCCCGGGGGCTCGTCGATCCCGGCCGCGGACGCCAACCATCCGCGCCTCGCCTCCGACAGCGGCCGCCGGATCGTGGAGATGGTCTGGGAGGACCTCAAGCCGCGCGACGTCATGACCACGAAGGCCTTCGAGAACGCGGTCACCGTCACCATGTCCCTGGGCGGATCCACCAACGCCATCATCCATCTCATCGCGATGGCGGGCCGGGCGGGCGTGCCCCTCGACCTCGACCGCTTCGACGCGCTCTCCCGCCGGACGCCGGTGGTCGGGAACATCCGGCCGTCGGGCAAATACCTGATGGAGGACTTCTTCTACGCGGGCGGGCTGCGCGCGGCCATGAGCCGGATCGCCGACCTGCTGAACACGGACGCGATCACGGTCAACGGCAAGACCCTCGGCGAGAACATCGCGGGCGCCGAGGTCTACGAGGAGGACGTGATCCTGCCCCGCGAGCGGCCCATGAGCCCGGAGGGCGGCGTGGCCGTCCTGCGCGGCAACCTGGCCCCGAGCGGCGCGGTCATCAAGCACACCGCCTGCGAGCCGCGGCTGCTCAAGCACACGGGCCCGGCCGTCGTGTTCAAGGACTACGACGACCTCGCCGCGCGCATCGACGATCCCGCGCTCCCCGTCACCGCGGACTCCGTCCTCGTCCTGCAGAAAGCGGGACCGCTGGGGGCGCCGGGCATGCCGGAGTGGGGCATGCTCCCCATCCCCAAGAAGCTGCTCGAGCAGGGCGTGCGCGACATGCTCCGCATCTCGGACGCGCGCATGAGCGGCACCAGCTACGGCGCCTGCGTGCTGCACGTGGCGCCGGAGTCGTTCGTGGGCGGCCCGCTGGCCTTCGTGCGCGACGGCGACCTCATCGAGATCGACGTCTCCGCCCGCAAGCTCAGCCTGCACGTGTCCGAGGAAGAGATGGGCCGGCGCCGCGCCGGCTGGAAGCGGTCCGACTATCCGTACAAGCGTGGCTGGACCGCGCTCTACGCGCAGCACGTGACGCAGGCGGACAAGGGCTGCGACTTCGACTTCCTGGAGGGCACCGCCCCCACCCCCGAGCCCGAGATCCATTGATGGCCGACGCCCTCCCTCTCCCCGTCAACACCTTCAAGCGCGCCCTGGCCGAAGGCCGCACGCAGATCGGGCTCTGGACGAGCCTGGGCACGGGCACCGCGGCCGAGATCCTGAGCGGGGCCGGCTTCGATTGGCTGCTCATCGACACCGAGCACTCGCCCACCGAGCTGCCGATGGTCCTGGACCAGCTCCGGGCCATGGAGGGCAGCGGCGTCACCCCCATCGTGCGCCCGGCCTGGAACGACCCCGTGCTCTTCAAGAGGCTCCTCGACCTGGGGGCGCAGTCGCTGCTCGTGCCCTACGTGCAGAGCGCGGAGGAGGCCCGTCGCGCGGTCGCGGCCACGCGTTACCCGCCCGCGGGCGTGCGCGGCATCGCCGTGGTGCATCGCGCAAACCGCTACGGCCGGGTCAAGGACTATCACGTGCAGGCCAACCGCGAGATGTGCGTGCTGATCCAGATCGAGACGCGGCGCGCCCTGGCCGAGCTGGAAGCGATTGCCGCCGTCGAAGGCGTGGACGGCCTGTTCATCGGCCCATCGGATCTGGCCGGCGACCTCGGCTACCTCGGGAACAACCGCCATCCCGACGCCGTGGCCGTCTTCGCCGACGCCTGTGCCCGCGCGCGCAAGGCGGGCAAGCCCATCGGGATCCTCGCCCCCGTCGAGGAGGACGCCCGCCGCTACCTCGAGATGGGCTTCACCTACGTGGCGGTGGGCAGCGACGTCGGCGTCCTGCGCAACGCGGTCGAGCAACTAAGGGCACGGTTCGCGGGAAAATAGCGACGGCCGACCGCAGAGCACGGCGGCGCTGCGCAGCAGCGGCGACGTGCGAGGGGGGGTTCAGGGGGGGTCGCGACGCCCATCGGGGTGTCGCGTGAGTGCCCCCCCCTGACTTGATACTTCAGGCCGGTTCGGCCGCGTGCGCCCGCGGGCGCGGTTCCGTCTTGAAGCGCGCGCAGTCGATCTCGTACTTGCGGACCTTGTAGGCCACGATCCTCTCCGTCGTGCCGAGGAGGCGCGCGGCCTTGGCCCGGTTCCCGCGGCTCGTCTTCAGCGCGTCGAGGATGAGGTCCTTCTCGTATCCGTCCACCGCGGTGGTGAGGTCGAGCCGGGGCAGGGTCCCCGAGACCTCCGCCGTCTGCAGGGTGGGCGGCAGGTGATGGGCGTGGATGACCCCGCCCTCACAGACGAGCACCGCGCGCTCGATGCAGTTCTCCAGCTCGCGCACGTTGCCGGGCCAGTGGTAGCTCATCATCATGTCGATGGCGGTGGTGGCGATGCGCCGCACGTCCTTGCCGTTCTCCGCCCCGTACTTCTGCACGAAGTGGTCGGCCAGGAGCAGGATGTCCGGCCGCCGCTCGCGCAAGGGCGGCATGTAGACGCTGAAGACGTTGAGGCGATAGTAGAGGTCCTCGCGGAAGGTGCCCTCGCGGACCGCGCGCTCCAGGTCCTTGTTGGTGGCGGCGATGAGCCGCACGTTGACCTTGATGGGCTGCACGCCGCCCAGGCGGTCGATCTCCCGCTCCTGCAGCGCGCGCAGGAGCTTCACCTGGGTGGGCAGGCTCAGCTCGCCGACCTCGTCCAGGAAGAGCGTCCCCCCGTTGGCCAGCTCGAACCGGCCCTTCTTCAGCGCGCGCGCGTCCGTGAACGCTCCCGGCTCGTAGCCGAAGAGCTCCGACTCGATGAGGCTCTCCGGGAGCGCGCCGCAGCTCACCTTGATGAAGGGCTTGGGCGCGCGCGCGGAGCCGTAGTGCACGGCGTGCGCGATCATCTCCTTGCCCGTGCCCGACTCGCCGCGGATGAGGACGGTGGTGTTGGTGCGCGCGACCTGCGCGACCTGCTCGTACACCGCCTGCATGGGCCGGCTGTTGCCCACGATGTTGCGGAAGTCGTAGCGCTCCTTCAGCTCCTGGCGGAGCTGGCGGTTCTCCTGCACGAGACCCTTGCGCTCGGCTTCCAGCAGCCGCTGCACGCGGATGGCGTGGCCGATCATCGAAGCGGCGATGCCGAAGAACTTCACCTCGCGCTCGAAGCGGCCGTCCTTGTCGTAGGGAAGCGTGACTCCCAGCGCGCCCACCGTCGCGTCGTCGACGCTGATGGGCACGCAGATGAAGCTGATCTCCCCCTTGCCCGCACCCTTGAGGACGCCGGTGCGGTCGAGGAACAGCGGCTCATGGCTGGCCCTGGGCACCACGACGGGCTTGCCCGTCTCCACGACGCGACCCGTGATGCCCTCCCCGACGCGGTAGCGCACGCGGCCCGTGGCCTGCCAGCTCAGCCCCGCCGCCACTTCGATGGCGAGCTGCCCCGTGTCCGCGTCGAGAAGCACGACGCTGGTGCTGAGCAGGCCGTTCCGCTCCTTGAGGAGCTCCACGACCCGCGTCAGGGCGGACTTGAGGTTCAACGTCGAGCTCAGCGTCTGGCTCACTTCGAGCAGGTCGCTCAGCTTGCGGATCTCGGCCGTCGTGCTCACCATCGTTGCCGGCCCGTCGAGGGTGACCCTGGATGCCAATGAATAGACCTCCCGCTTCTGCCGTCTTCATTGGCAAGGGCCGTGCCCGAACCGACGAGCGCTGCTATCGGGTTGTAACTCGAGTAATGCGAGTGACTAACGGCGAATTCGAATCGGTAGGGGCACATGGTCCAAAGCGACGGAACCGCGAGGAGTGATCTGGGAACCGACAGTTCCGTCGCTTTTCATCCGCAGTTCAGAATTCGGCCATCGACCGAAGCTTCGAGAGGAAGGGCGCCCAGGTCTCCTTCAGCCTCGTAAGATCCTAGGGTTTGACGTCGATTCGCGTCTTCCGCCCGTAGCCCAGCTCCGCCCCGCCCGACTGGATGTGATCGACGCCGGTGGTGAACGTCGCCTCGGCGGCCAGGAACAGGCACAGCCGTCCCGTCTCCTCGCTCGTACCCATCCGGCCCAGGAGCTGGGCGGCCTCGCCATCGGCGCGGGTCTGCGCGGGATCGGGGGCGGCGTCGATCGCCTCCTGCCAGAGCGGCGTATAGATGTTCCCCGGCGACACGGAGTTCACGCGGACGCCGTGCGCGGCCTCGTCCACGGCGAGCGCCTTCGTGAAAGCGGTGATCGCTCCCTTGGTGGCCACGTACGTGGTCGCGTGGAGCTGTCCGATCACGGCGACGAGGCTCGAGAGGTTGATGATGTTGCCGCGCGTCCGGCGCAGGTGCGGCAGGGCGCGGCAGCAGGCCACGAACACGCTCATCACGTTCAGCTCGAACAGCTCGCGGAACTCGGCGGGCG
>WNFL01369843.1_pt1 | contig 10022 bp, 10 predicted proteins | sample 5400361 | NCBI WGS metagenome assembly WNFL01 (sample SAMN13153351, study PRJNA577476) | soil metagenome | isolation source: 40 cm soil on Douglas fir-dominated hillslope | place: USA:California | collected 2013-09-17
ACGTGATGATCGAATGGTATCCGCACGTGCTGGTCGTAAGTACGCTCCTGCCGCGCTCGCCCGAAATCACCACCAACGTCGTCGAATTCTATTACCCCGAGGAGATCGTTCACTTCGAGCGCGAGTTCATCGATGCCGAGCGCGCCGCGTACATGGAAACCGCCATCGAAGACGACGAGATCGCCAAGCAAATGGATCGCGGTCGCCGCGCGCTCTACGAGCGTGGCGACAACGAGGTCGGGCCGTACCAGTCGCCCATGGAGGACGGGATGATGCACTTCCACGAGTGCATCCGCCGGGGACTTGCCGGAAGCGCTTAGGAGTTTCGAGCCGTCCTTCCGGCCCCGACTGTCCCGCGGTTAAGATAGCGCCATGATCCTGATGGCGCTCGCCGAAAGCGAAATCCTTGCACAGCACCTGGACGATCCCGACTGGGTGGTGTTCGATTGCCGCCACGATCTTGCCGATCCGGGTCGCGGCAACGCCGACTATCTGAAATCGCACATCCCGGGAGCGCGCTTCGCGCACCTGGACGACGATCTGTCCGGACCCCGCAACGGAAAGAACGGGCGCCATCCCCTCCCCGACCCCTCCGCGCTTGCGCGAATGTTCGGGCGGGCAGGCGTCGATTCCGGCAAGCAGGTCATCGCCTACGATTCGCAAGGGAGCCTGTTCGCGGCCAGGTTGTGGTGGTTGCTGCGCTGGCTGGGGCACCTTCCGGTCGCCGTGCTCGACGGCGGCTGGAGCCAATGGACCTCCGAAGGACGGCCGCAGACCGCTGGTGTTCCTGCGCCGCGGGCGACGCAGTTTTCGGGGCAGCCCGATGACAGCCGGGTCGATGCGCAACAGGTGCTTGCCGGCCTCGGCGCACCCGGGAGCCTGCTCATCGACGCCCGCGCGCCCGACCGTTTCCGCGGCGAGAACGAGACGCTCGATCCCGTCGGCGGGCGCATCCCGGGTGCCCGCAACCGCTACTTCCGCGACAACTTGGATGCCGAAGGCCGCTTCAAGTCTCCGCAGCAGCTCGCAACGGAACTCACCGCGGCGCTAGGGGACGCACGCCCGGGGCAAAGCATCCACTATTGCGGCTCGGGGGTTTCCGCCGCGCACAATCTGCTGGCGATGGAAATCGCCGGCCTGCACGGCGCGCGCCTGTACGCGGGCTCCTGGAGCGAGTGGTGCGCCGACCCGGCGCGTCCGATCGCCACGGGCGAACCCCGGGCAGGAGAGTGATTCGACATGGCACCCGGCCTTGCCGACGCGATCCTCCTCCTGCACGCATTTTTCGTGCTGTTCGTCGTCGGGGGCCTGGCGCTGATTCTCGCCGGAGCGCGCCGCTGGTCCTGGGTCCGCAACCGCGTCTTCCGGGGCCTGCATCTCGCGGCGATAGCCTTCGTGGCGATCGAGGCTCTTCTTGGCATCACCTGCCCGTTGACGCGTTGGGAGGATCTGCTGCGCGGCGCGCAGGCAGAGCGCAGCTTCATCGGGCGGTGGGTTGCGTATTTCCTCTATTACGATCTGCCCGAACCGGTTTTCGCCGCCGCCGCGGCCTGGAACACGCGCCATGAAGCGGCAGCCGATCTAATCGCCATGCAGCAATACCTTGATCTCATGCGTCACGTGCTCGATCACGGGGCGAAAAAGACCGATCGCACCGGCACCGGAACCAGGTCGACATTCGGCTGGCAGATGCGGTTCGACCTGCGCGCGGGCTTTCCGCTGCTCACCACCAAGAAAGTCCATCTCAAGTCGATCATCTACGAGCTGCTGTGGTTCCTGCGGGGCGACACCAACGTGCGCTGGCTGCAGGAGCGCGGCGTGAGCATCTGGGACGAGTGGGCGGACGAGCGCGGCGAGCTCGGTCCCGTGTACGGCTCGCAGTGGCGCAGCTGGCCGTCAGCCGACGGCGGCTCGATCGACCAGATTGCGCAGGTGGTGAAATCCATCCGCGAGCGCCCCGACTCGCGCCGCCACATCGTCACGGCTTGGAACCCGGCGGAGATCGACCAGATGAAACTGCCGCCCTGCCACGCGCTTTTCCAGTTCTACGTCGCCGAGGGCGAGCTCTCGTGCCAGCTCTACCAGCGCAGCGCCGATATCTTCCTCGGCGTTCCGTTCAATATCGCTTCCTACGCGCTGCTCACGATGGTTACCGCGCAGGTCACGGGTCTCCGGGCCCGCGAGTTCGTGCATGTGCTCGGCGATGCGCATCTCTACCTCAACCATCTCGATCAGGCGAGGGAACAGCTTTCGCGCACGCCACGGCCGCTGCCGCGCATGCGACTCAATCCCGAGGTCACGGATATCTTCGGCTTCCGCTACGAGGATTTCACGCTGGAAGCCTACGACCCGCACCCGGCGATCAAGGCACCGATCGCCGTCTAGGAAAAATCTCGAGTCGGAGCTTCTCTAGTCGGTTCGGGCCGTGTCGGCGCTCTCGACAGCGGGGCGGCGCAGCAGCGCCGCAATCTCCGCCGACGTCTCTGTCCTGGCGACGACGGCAGAAGCGGGCGACCCGTCGATCGGCGCGCCCAGGACGACGCGGCGTGTCTCCTTTCTGGCCGCGTCGCGGTAGACGAGCTCGTTGGTGTCGAAATCGTATTCGGGGTGGCTGAAGTCGTTCCACTCGTTCAGGAAATACGTGTAGAAGGGCACGAACAGGCCGTTGCGCGGTTCGCGGTGCTGGAGAGCGAAGACGTACTCGGGCTGCTGGCTGACCTGGAATCCGCTGTGGCAATGCTGCACCCAGACATGGTCGCCGAGCACGATCACCTTCCAGAAAGGCTCGTCCTCGTAGAACTTGAGGGTGACCTTCTTTCCCAGCCTGCGCAGCCCGGAGAGGTAGGCTATGCTCGCCTCGATCTCGGTCTGCAGCGTGAGCACGGTGACATCGGGCGGCAGGGAGTCGGCGCGGCGGCGCATGTGCGCCCCTACCGGGCTGAGCAGCATCACGCGCACTTCGTAGGCCTTTTCCAGCGTTCCACGCAGCAGGCTGTCGTTGGATACGAAGGTATCGAATCCTGTCAGGGTCAGTATGCATGCGTCGCGCGCGGCCGGAAGCTGCTTCACCAGGGCGCGCTCGCGCCAGCGCGTTAGCCATCCGCGTCCGCCGTTCCTCGCGTACACGAGGGCCGCAAGCCGCGCTACCCGCACCTTCTGCCGGCTGTCCCAGGCGATCTTGGCGAAGTTGAAGAGCAGCGCAAGAATCGAGGCCAGGCCGATCTCGGTGGTGAGCAGCAGGTTGGCGTCGCCTTCAACCCTCGGCCACCACTGGTTCAGGATGTAGCTGGCGCCTTGCGGCAGCGAGAAGGCGACGGCGACCGCGAGCAAAGTCATCAGGCTGTGCGAGAAGATCTGCTTCAGGCTGAGCCACAGGCCGTGCGCCTGTGTCCCATGTTGCATCTGCATCAACGCTGCCACGATTGTTGGCCTCCGGCCGAGCGTGCGGCGACTGCGTGCAGGGTGCGCGTCGCCGCGTCCGCCAGCGGGCCACCCAGGCCCACCGCCGTCCGCGCCTCGGCGAGCGCCTCATCGTACCGTTCGAGTTCGGCGAGCGTCTGCGCAAGGTTGTTGTGTGCTGCGGCCGACTGCGGATGGTCGACGGTCGCGCGCCGGAAAGCCCGCTCCGCCGACCCGAAATCCCCCTGAGCGTAAGCCGTGTTTCCCAGACCGAGGAGCGCGACGAGGTTTCCCGGAGCACGGCCCAGAACGCTCTCGTACGCAGTCCGCGCTGGGCCGGTCTGGCCGGCCTTTTCGAGCTTGATCACGAAGCCGAGATAGTCCGGAATGGATACGCTCGCGGGAAGCAGCTGCGGGGGCAAGGCGAGCATCGCCCAAGCGCCGTCACCGCTCCACGTGCGCTCGAAAGCGGCAAACGACGTCTCCAGCCTTCGCTTGCCGCCCGAGCGCAGCGCGATGTGCCCGGCGTCGAGGTCGTAGCCGACGGCTACGGCGTAGTGCCACACGGGTTTCCAGTCAAAGGCGAGGTTTTGCAGCACGACAACCGGGTTGCCCGCCGCGATCTCGGCAATGACGTCCGCGAGACGGGGTCGCAACTCCACAGCCACAAACCCGTTGCGACGCGCTGCCGCGAGCATTTCCACCTGGAAGCTTCCGTGCCTGCCCGGAACATAGACCTGCGGCCGCAAGGCCTCCGGGTCGGCCTCGGCGCCTCCGGCGGCCAGCACCATCGCCAGGGCCGCCGGACCGCACTGGAACTCGTCCTGCGAGTAGAACGGAACGCCGCGCGATCCCCTGCAGCCGCGGCACGGCGCAGCCGGCAAGCGCGATCAGCAATGCACCCGCCGCCAGAACGCGGCGAACCCTACGCCGGCATGACAGAGCGCGAGCGGTCACTTTGCCGTGCGGGTGAAACTGAACACCTTGGTGAACCCCAGTATGTCGGTAATGACCAGAATGAAGAACGCCAGGAACCCCACCACAAGGGCAGTCTCGAGAGCGGCGCCTCCCGCGGGAAGCTCGTCCAGGCGCGCGGCAACGCGCTGGATTTCGTCATCGCTGAGGGCGTCCACCCGGGCCTTTGCCTCGGAGGCGCTGACGCCATGGCGCTCCAGCCCGGCGCGGACCTCCTCGCGCCCGAGAAAGGTCGCGACTCGTTCGCGCGCGCTGGCGCGGAGCTGCATGGCGTCCGCCTCATCGGTGGCCACCAGCTCCGCGTGGGCCGTCGGAACCGGGAGGCCGAGGCAGAACACGCTGACGACGAGGACACGCGCAACACTCCTTTGGACGCTTTTCATCTTGTTCTCCTTGTTGGGAACGTTCATCGGTCCCGGAATCTTACCCCCGCACGAGCTTTCCCTCGACAACGCGCACCTTGTCGCCGACGGCGAGGGCCGGCGGGCTGGACAGCGAAACCGCGCGGAACGAGCCATCGTCCATGCGCACCGTGACACGGTACGCGGGGCGTTTCTTCACCGCCGGCTCGCCTGCAATCAGGTCGCCTCCCGTGAAACCGAGAATCGTCGCAGAGTGACCCGCTTCCGCCCTGCCAGGACGGCCGTCGGGCTGCAGCACCGCGGGAGACCCGGCGTCTGCGCCGCCGTCTGCCGTCTCGTCGCGAACTTCGAGGACCTTGATCGATACCNNCGCAAATCGCGCAACCGGGCGCGCCGGTCGTCCCGGCAGCCGGCGCTGCAGCCCCCGGCTGAACCCCGGCGTGACCCCTGAGCATCTCGATCGTGAAGCCGAGCAGGGCCGCGCCGACCGCGATGGCTGCCAGCGGACCGATCCGGGCCCAGGACGTTCTTGCGTTCACGAATGGCTTCTCCCTCGGACCCGAACGCGCCTGGACGTGCTCCCGCGCGACGGCATCCTGCAATCCATGCAAGCACGGCAAGCACCGTGCCAGAGGTACTTGAACAGTCGCTTCAGATAGTTATGCAGGGAGTCGAGATCGGCGCCGGGCCCGAGGTGTCACCTGCGGACGACGCCGGCGCCAGAGCCGCCGCAAACCAAGCTGAATCAAAAAGGATTTCCCTGTCGCCCGGGGGCGACAGGGCGCGGGCTCAGGTCTTTTCGAGCTTGAACATCTTGGATTCGAGCTGGTGACGTTCCAGGAGCTTGTAGAACTCGGTGCGATTGCGCTGCGCAAGTTTCGCAGCCTGGGTGACGTTGCCTCCGGTCATGCGGAGGATGCGAACCAGATACTCACGCTCGAAGGCGCTGCGCGCCTGCTCGAGCGAGGCGAGCGGCATCGGCAGCTCCTTGAGCGCCTGCTGCGCCAGAGAGGCCGGGATCACACCGGCGGGACACATTGCCACCATCTGCTCGACCGCGTTGACCAGCTGGCGCACATTCCCGGGCCACGCGGCGGCGAGCAGCAGCTCGAGCGCCTCGGGCGCGAAAGCGCGCACGTCCTTCTTGTAGCGCTCGGCGGTGCTCTTCAGGTAGTGCATGGCCAGCGGGACCACGTCTTCGCGCCGCTCGGCGAGGGACGGCAGCCCCAGCGAAACGACGTTGAGGCGGTAATAAAGGTCCTCGCGGAAGCTGCCGCCCTTCATCTGGGCATCGAGATCCCTGTGCGTCGCGGAGATCACGCGCACGTCGACCGGCACGGCCTGCGTGGCCCCGACCGGCCGCACCTCGTGGTCCTGGAGCACGCGCAGCAGCTTCGCCTGGAGAGGCATGGGCATGTCGCCGATCTCGTCAAGGAAAAGCGTCCCGCCGTCTGCGGCAGGCAGCAGACCCTTGTGGTCGTACATCGCGCCCGTGAAAGAACCCTTGCGGTGGCCGAACAACTCCGATTCGAGGAGGTTCTCCGGAATGGCGGCACAGTTCACGGCGACGAAGGGCGCGTTCGCGCGCCGGCTCGCGCGGTGGATCGCGCGGGCGAGGAGTTCCTTTCCGGTGCCGCTCGCGCCGTGGATGAAAACGCTCGCATCCGATTGAGCCACCAGCCGCGCCTGCTGGAGCACGTTCTCCATCTTGGGGCTCTGCGTCACGAACTCGCGCCGCCAATCCTCCCCGACCGTGCCCCGCTTCCCGTCGAACGGCTTGGGCTGAAAGCCGAACACCCCACGTCGGGTCGCGGAAACGGCGTCGGGAATCGTGCCGTGCGCGGTCAGGATGATCACCGGAAGCAAGGGCGCCTGCTTGCGCACCTCCTCGAAGAGCGACATGCCGTCCATGCCGCCCATTTTCAGGTCGGTGATGATGAGATCCGGTCGCGACGCCGCCAGCGCGGCAAGCGCCTTTTCGCCGCTGTCGACGGCCTGAACCCGGTAGCCGGCGGCGCTCAGACGCAAAGACACCAGCTTCAGGATATCCGCGTCGTCATCGACGAGGAGAATCGTGCTCATTTCGGTCGTGCCTTTTCGCGTTCTATGATCCCGCGTTCTATCGCCTTCAAAGCCTCAAGCTGCTCCCGCAATTGTGCCGAGCGGCGCTGCTCGCGGGTGCGCTCGCTTATCTGCGCGTACAGCAACCCCGCAAATTGCTGCAGCGGCCCCTTCGGCAGCTCCTGGGCGGCGGATTCGGCAAGCGGCTCGAGCAGGCCGGCTGCACGAATATCGTCGTTGAAAGCAGTTCCCGGAACAGCGAGCAGCAGCGCCAGCCTGACCCGCCCCTGCGCTCCCCGGTCCTTGGAAAACGTCTGGGTCGAAACGTTCAACTCGCGCCTTTGCTCTTCGGCGGGCAAAGCCGCGACTCGCTGGACGTAAGCGACGAGCTCCGCGACCACGCGGGCTTCCTCGGCATCACGTGCCTGCGCCGTGGGGGGCGAGGTGCCAACGGGAAGCGGAAAGGACGCGCAGCCGGCGACGACCGATGCGCACGTTGCCGCGATTGCCAGGCTAAGGCGCACGGTCCAGGGCGGCGACGGTGAGTGGAATCGAGACGCGGAAATGCGCGCCGCCTTCCTGGCTGTCCACGACCTCGACCCGACCCCCATGAGCCACGACGAACTCCCTGACGATGGCAAGCCCCAGGCCACTACCCTGCACGCGCCCGTGGTGCTGGTGCTCGCCCTGATAGAACCAGTCGAAAATCCGCTCCCGATCCTCGGGCGGAATGCCAGAACCCGCGTCCCCGACATCCAAAATCACGTTATCCCCCTCCCGTCTCAATCCTAAGGAAATAATACCCGCATCGGGGGAGTATTTGATCGCGTTGGAAACCAGATTCGCCACGACCGCCCGGAGCTTGTCTGCATCCGCCTGGAGGGCGACCGGCTGCAATTGCAGGTGTGCGCGAATGCCTCTCGCCTGGGCCGCGAGCCGATGATCCTCGATTACCTTGTCGACGATGCGGTCGAGTCGCAGCGTCGTCAGGTCCAGGCGCCCGACGCTTTCATGAGCGCGGTGGTAGTTGAGCAGGTCCTCGATCAAGGCCTGCAGCTGCACGCTCTTCTGCTGCAGGATTACGACGATCTCCCTCTGCGGAGCGGAAAGCGGTCCTGCGGTTCCTTCCATCAGGAGCTCCGAGCCCTCCCTGAGCGCCGTGAGCGGGGTCTTAAGCTCATGAGAGACGTGCCGCAGGAAGAGGCGCTTTTGCTGTTCCAGCTCGATCAGGCGCTGGCGCAACCACTCGAGCCGCTCGCCCAGGTACTTAAGGTCGGCCGGCCCGCCGACGCGAATGTCGGCGTCGAATTCACCGGCGCCCAGGCGCCGTATCGCCTGGTCGAGTTGGCGGATCGGCCTGGCGATGAGCAGCGTAACCCCGGCGGCCAGGAATATTCCCAGCGGAATCGTGGCCGCCAGCTGCAACCAGAGCGTCTTCAGTGCGCGCTCGGCCGTGCGCCGCATCGAATCCCCCCCCCGATCGATCAAGGCGTTGCTCGTATTCAGCACTTCGCGAGCCAGGTCCGACAGAGCCACATAGCCTTCTATGAGAGCCTTCTTCTCCGCGGAACCCGACGGACGGCTCAGCAGGGTTTCGTACAGTCTCTGCTCCTTGTCGATCGTGGAGTTGAGGCCGCTCAATTGCAGTTCGTCCAGCGGCTGCAGGGACAGCTCGCTCGTGTTGGACTTGAAGTTCCCTCTCAACCTGGCGTAGTCGTTGAGGAGCTCCGCGTCATCGAGGATCAGGTACTGGCGTGCCACGCGCTCGAGCGCCGTCGTCTGCTCGACCAGCAGCCGGCTACCGCGCGAAGCCTGGGCCGCCTGCGAGACCGCGGTCTGACTCTGTCCCGCGAGCTCCTCGACGTACACGGCCGCGTTGTAGAACGCCACGATCAGCGGCGCGACCACCAGCGCGAACGCGAGCAGCAGCAAGCTGAGGAACGATCTCGGGTAGTAGCGCCGGGGAAAATCGAGCCCGATTTTCATCGACGCTATAATGCCGGAGTTTTCGGCCGGACGTGCCGCGCCGGCATCGCCCAGAGCCGGCGACAGGGATTTTGTCACCCACACCATGAGCCCAGCCCGATCCGTCTCCATTGTCGCCGCTGTAGCCGGGAACAGGGTCATAGGTCGCGGCGGCCGCCTGCCGTGGGACCTTCCGGAGGATCTGAAGCATTTCAGGAAGCTGACCCTCGGCAACGCAGTGATCATGGGACGCAAGACCTTCGAGTCCATCGGCAAGCCCTTGGCGGGGCGCAGCAACGTCGTCGTGACGCGATCGCAAGAGTGGAATCACCCGGGCTGCCGAACCTCTGCATCGCTCGAAGCGGCTCTGAATGCTCTGGCCCCCGCGGAGGGCGGAAATCTACGCACTCGCCTTGCCCATCGCGGCACGCCTGTACCTCACGGAGATCGAGGGCAATTTCGCCGGCGACAGCTTCTTTCCCGAGTTCAACCGCATGCAGTGGCACGAGGTATCACGCGAGTCGCGCGTACTCGAAGGCGGCGAAGGTTTTCGTTACGCCTTCGTCGAGTACCGGCGCCGCTAGAAATCCGCGCTACTCCCGCCGCAGTCGGCTAGACGGCCGCGACTGCCGGAGGACAGATCCGTTCGAGCTGCTCGACCAGCCTTACGACACAACTTCCTAGATGACGCGGACTTCTGGCAGCGGAAACCCGTTGAAGTTGCTCGCATAGGCCGTCGTGTACGCGCCCGCGTTCTTGAGGTAGATGTAGTCGCCTTCCTGGAGGTCCGAGGGCAGCGGCTCGTCGCGCATCACGACATCTATGGAATCGCAGGTCGGTCCGGCTACGTTCCACGGGATGTCGGGCCCGGAGCGATCCGTGCGGACCTTGTACTTCAGCCCTTCGGCCGTTTCTATGATTCCACCGAACAAACCCGCGTCGAGATGCATCCAGCGTTTGCCGGCGCGCAGTGCCGTACCCATGATGCGGCAGACGAAATAGCCGGCATCGGAAACCAGGAACCGCCCGGGTTCGGCGATCACGCGTACCGAGGCCGGAAACGTTTCCAGGGCGCGGTTGACGACGTCGCCGATGACCTCGATGGCCGGAATCGGCTTTACGTGCCTGACCGGAAATCCCCCTCCGATGTTGAGGAGGCGCGGGTTGAGCCCGGCCTTGGCGATCTGATCGAAAACGCCGCGCGCCTTCTCGATGCCCACGCGCCAATTCTCCGGGTTGCGGCATTGCGACCCCACGTGA
>WNFL01413540.1_pt1 | contig 10021 bp, 13 predicted proteins | sample 5400361 | NCBI WGS metagenome assembly WNFL01 (sample SAMN13153351, study PRJNA577476) | soil metagenome | isolation source: 40 cm soil on Douglas fir-dominated hillslope | place: USA:California | collected 2013-09-17
GTTCTGAATGCAAGATTGAGCAAAGTCAGGTTAGGTGGAAACTCCAATATCCCAGGCCTACCATCGAGTTCGTTCTCTACGTCAGCTTCCTCCGCTTCGGTGTCTCGCATCTCAACATCCTCTTCGTAAGCATTTAGGATGTACTCCTGCTCTGCAGCCTGGCGGTATATGTCAGAAGACGAGCAACAAGCGAGCCGCCAGACATACCTTGGCTTTGCTCCATTCGGCGCCGTTCTGCATCTCGTAGTTGCACTGGCCAAGCGCAGTGGTGAAACGCGCGTAGGGATCCGTGCTGCCAAATCGTAGACACCAGGCATTCACTCTACCACCCGGGGCAGGGTAGTTCCAGGCAATAGAGAGAAGTTGCTAACGAGTTTATCGTCATACTGAGTTTGCTCTCCAAGGTATGATTTAGTCCCACCTGAGCGCCTCTCGAATTCATGTCTGGATTGAGTTGATGAGTGAGAACGTTCGCCCCTCCCATCTTTGCAACGAGCCAGACTAGTCCGAGGTCAGCCGTATACGACGCGTGAAGGCGTTACTCTGGGCTTACATTGAAACTGGCCACTCTGCACCAGGGAAACCTCGATGAGGCCCTGGAAGGATGCCTCAAAGCCCTCTTTCTCAGAGTTCCATTGAAATAGTTGCGCCTGTTCAGTGACAAGTGCTGGTCCTTCCGGGTATGGTTGTAGTTGAGTGGTGCCACTGGACAAAACATTTGTGGCGTGAGAAGAGGAAGCGGTGTTTCGCAAGGCTTGCTTGGTGCTTGGGGTACACTCAATGAGAAATAACCCGGAAGGGAAGGTCAGCGTTGCAGACGTACATGTGGAGGGCGTTTTCCAACTGAGGAATGGATAGTTTGTCTGCTGGCTTGTGCATCTTCCTCTCATACATGACGCGCAGCATCGCTGAATAGAACGCTTCTATCGCTACACGGTCGGTTCGGTTGGAGTCGATGACGAGCTCGAACTGGGCTTGGGTGTCTTCGTCGTCAACATCGCGCCAGACGAAGGACGGGTTGCCTTCATAGGTACTCGGGTGGAGTTCGAGATATTCATCGAGGAGAAAGCTGCGTTCTTCGTCCGCTACGATAGCGCCAGTGAGTCTAAGCGGAAGGGGACAAAGGGCAACTACAGACATTCATCTTCTTCGTCGAGGAGCTCAGCTTCACCCTCTGCGAAAGCACGAGTGACGACTAGTTGGTATGCGAACTCGGTGTCCGATTTGCGGATTGTGGCAACGGCGATGTTATAGCTGGACTCGGGAGCATCAACGGACGGGGGGAGTGGGACAAGACAAGACAACGAACATGCACTCTCTAGCACCTTTTACTGAGTCGTTTCCAAGGAGGTAGAGCTGGCAGTCTTGGATCTGGGCGACTTCCGCAGAGTTGTTGGGGGTGTCTGACCGGCCACGCCCGAGAACTAGAAGCAACGCGCTGAGGAGAGCGATCACGTGTGGTACAGATTCTTAGGTCGTTTACTTACAGGAATTGATCATAAACATGGGTTGCGCTCTGTCGAGATCGAGATACTTGGGAGAGACGTCAGTGGTTCAGGTTCACCACAAAGCAGCAGAAATTTGGCTTCAAATTTTGGTGGCAATTCGGCGCTCATGGCGAAGGGCGCCAACGGAACCTACGGCTACTCCAATCGTCATTCCAACGGTCATCCTAATGATCACTTTAACGGAGACGGTCGCCCTCACAGGGTATCCTCCAGGGACTCAGTCCGGTACGACTTCCCTTTGAATATCCGCCTCCGCACGGTTCAGGTGCTTATATGACATGAAGAAACGACCTTCAGAATCAACTAACAGGAGGTTTCAGTGCAAGTAACGTGCCTACACGTCGACATAACTCGGTGAACACATCCAAAGGGTTTTGGGGAGACATCACTTCGTCTAAGTGGATGCTCAACCCCGGTGCGCTCGTACCTCACGTCTTTGGCTTTCTGCTCTAGTCTTTAGTCTCTCAACTGTGTCTACTCACAGCCTCGTCTGCTAAGCTGCTCGCCATGCCCATCGTCCTCTACGTCAACTGGGAACTCGTCACGCCACATCTCGACAATCCATTTGCACACTTCCTTTTCATCAGTAACCGTCTTCCTGACTCGACCCCAGACACGCCATACTATGCAAAGAGTTATTGGGTCCTTCCAACTCGCGTTCGCTCTCTGGCCTGTGTTTGACGATAAATAACTCTGCAGGACATCACATTCATCCTATACTACATAGTATTCTGGTCATTTGTCCGTCAGACCCTAATATTCTACGTCTTGCAACCTCTCGCACGCCATTACGGTATCAAGTCCCAAGCAAAACTCGACCGCTTTGGAGAGCAGGGGTACGCCGTGGTATATAATGTTGCCATGGGGTCGACTGCTGTGGTTTGTTTCTCGATAGCCATTCCTTTCATTTGCTTGACTTGGCACATAGTATGCAATGTATCACCTCCCAACCTGGTACTTCCGCACAGAGCATTTCTGGTTAGGTAAGAGCTACTCCTCTCTGGTTACGCATATGAACCTCATATCACCAACCAGATTATCCTCAATGGCGGCTGTCTGGTATCGTGAAGACATACTACCTTCTTGAATTCGCATACTGGTGCCAGCAATTTCTCCTCGTCACTCTCCGTGTTGAAAAACCTCGTAAAGACTTCACCGAGCTTGTCTTGCACCACATCGTCACCCTCTGGCTTATTGGCGGGAGCTATCTTCTCAACGCAGTTCACATCGGTAACGCCGTCTTCATCACAATGGACTGGTCAGACGTCTTTCTTTCGGTAAGGACCAACCCAAGAGTGAGTCTGTTGTCTACTGATAGGAAGTAGTTGGCCAAATGTTTTAACTACCTGCAAATGGAGAAAACGAAGACAGTGGCATTTGGTTGGTTTACCATAGTCTGGACGTGAGCAGTGTTTTTCTTCGATGCACGTTGAAGGCTGAGGTCGCTCTGCAGGTACCTTCGTCATTATTTGAATATAATCATTCTTTGGTCCATCTGGACAGAGTTTGATCTTGTCCCGTGAGTTACCGCGAACCTTGAATAGTGCTTTTGCTGAAGGGACTAAAGCCAATACGCTCAAAAATGGTCCCCCAAAGATGGCGTGTGGCTCGCGCCTTGGTAAGTCCTCTTCGAGAGAGCAGCGTTCTAGTGAATAACCATGCGGTCCAGGGTGAGATACCAAATCTTTGCGCCCATGCTCTTGCTCCAGCTACTCTGCTTGTTCTGGTATGTCTTGATCTGGCGAATTCTTATTAGGTCAGTGCCACACGCGCATCAACCGAACAAAACTCTAAATACACCATCTTTCAGAGCAATCTTTAGTTCTACTTTGGACGACGAGAGGTCGGACGACGAGGGTGACGAAGAACCGGCGAAAGAGAAGGCTGAATGAAGGAGCTCTCCTATCAGCTTCTAGAACCGAGTCTCGCCAGTGTATCTTCGCTGTTCTCTGCGTCTTCGATGGAATCGGATTGGGCCACCTAGAATAATCATGAGCATCCGCTCCTTTCAGCTCTGGTTGACGCACCACTCGTAGGACGGACTTCTTTGACGACTCTTGCAGTTCTCCGGCTATGATCAATTCGTCCAGTATCTGGATAACCTGTCAGGCCTGGCTACTGCACACCCTAAGGACTCACCGCGTATGCTTTCTGGAAGTTGAAGATACTGCACGATGTGTATAAGGATATAGGGCCACGCCTTTGTATTTTTCCCAGCACGTACAGGTCCAATTCACAGACCTACAAGGACCATAAGGACGCATCGTGATTGAATCCGAATCAACTTACATTACCAAAATATCGGTCTAACACTTCTACGTAGCGGTGTATGATCTCCAAAGTCACAAGTTCATTGTCTGTGGATCCGATGCCGCATACGAAGAAGAGGGACGCATAACGGCGGTACACAACTTTGGTGTCTATAGCACGATGAGTCGATGAAGCATTAGGAGAGGCGTACTTCGAAGAGACCTTTGTATTCCAGAAAGTTGCACATGCGAGTGCGACGGCCTAGAACCAACTGGGTGACATCCTTCACGATCTTGCTTTTCGCTTTGGGTGGGATGGTGGTGAACCACTTGGCGAGACGAACTTTGCCTGTGATACTAGGGTTACGTGCGTACAGTGCGTATGTGTTGGATATTGGTATACCCTGGCGAGAGACTAGGAGAATATAATTGATCATTGGTGGGTGGTCAGGTTGTCTTCTCTTTGTTTGGCGCGTTGAAATGGGACCACGGCCCAGATGTCCGATATGCGTGTCAAGGCGTTGGCGTAAAGATCCCACAAGTGGTCTCATTGTTTGCAGCGAAGGCCACGTCTTTGAGGTATGCCTCCTGGCCTGTGCAAGGGAATTCTGGTATTTATAAAACCAAGCGCAGAATTACAGGAATGAGACGACCGAAAGAGATGAACCTCCTGGTCATGCACTTAGGAAACGGGCGATCAGGGCAAGGAAACTCGTCGATGAAGGCCCAAGCAATCTCAATCCCAGTCGTCAGCTTCTTCCCTGTCTGCCCGCGCTAGATGGACTGAACATGTTACTCCAGATTACTACGGAGAACGTGCCGACTTTCATTATCTCGCCTGCTTGCAGGTCCTGCTACGTAAACAAGTAGCAGCCGCCACCAAATTGTGGTCACTCCCTCCAGAATTTGAGGCCATTTCTCGAGATGTATGGTCTTTGGCTCTGACGCTCAAGGGGGCAATCCCTCATATAGACAGCGGCAATGGGGAACATGAGAAAGGCGAGAAGGCACCAGTGGCAGCAAACAGCGATAAGGACGACAGTGAAGGGGACAACTCCGACTCAGAGGGATCAGAATCCGAAAATGGTGATACTGGCGTCGCCGATCTTCTGGATCGCTTATCCGAGGACGACGATTTTGATGCCGAAAACTCACCAAATGCAACGCAGCCCATAATGAGACTCAGGGGGGAGGGACTTGTGTCAAGATTTCCATACTACATTAGTGTGGCAGTCCTGCTGGTCTCGTGCTGGGTCCTACGACTCCCGGTCATTTATTCGGACATTTTGAAGTGGGTGTCACGAAAAGGGACGAAGCGGTGGAGGATGCTCACGTTCCTGCATAAGTCTAATCGCTCAATATCACCTACCATACATGGATCCAATCGCTAGGGGCATTCTACCTGAAGCGATGACTATGCACCTCAACAGTCACACCGCACGGTCGCTCTCTCCAAAGGTCAGCACCTGCTCTTCTTCATAGAGGAAACCCTTAAATACATACAGCGCCCACCAAAAGTGCACGCAGTGCATAAGATAACTAGGAGATTGACCGGTCACTTGAAGAGAGTTTATTGCATTGACATTCCACCCATGAATGTTGGCCCCTTGCTGTGGAGACTGACGCACTCTGTTGGGGCTCCGTGTAAGTGTACGGGCGCTCGCATAGTTGAACTGAGACTGACTTGTCACAGTGACATTCTATCGCGCTACCAAACGGCTCTGCGGTATCCTGGATGTTGACTTTAAACTCCAACAAGGTGCTTCAAAACCTCTACAACAGAGACTCTCCAAGGGTGGTGCGGCTCCAGAGGTGACGCTTGCCGCACTCGCGGCGATCATGTTACATATGGTGGATGAAGATCATGGAGAGAACCGGTAAGTGGATGCGACCTTGTCTTTCGCTGAAACTTATGATCCTTTAGAAGTCCGTGGGACCACACTGATCCCCTGTATGGGTTCCAGGCCGTCTTGGCAACAGTTTCCCGCAAAGGCAATAATATAGGACCACTTCTACACAGGTGGCGTGTTTCATAAAGTACTATGTATTTACTGGCATCTAACGATTGTTTAGCGATATTCTCAGTGCGGCTCCCGAACGGCTTGACGAATTGCTCAATATCTGCGGAACAGCACTATTAGGCGATAAAGTGACAGGTGAGCTGCAGTCAGTTTGTTGCAAAGATCGGTTCGTGACTGTCATCACCGCAGGGCATGATCATTATGATGCGACGTTCCCGCTGCGCCTTGAGTCCCTGCCTCCTTTTCAAGAGGGGGATATGATGGAGAAGTGCCGAGCGGAGAATCAGATAAGGCATTCAGACGCAGACGGAGCCGAGAAGGAAGGTGTTGTGATCCATGGCGGGGAAGGATATGCCATTTATTCCTCGCAAGACATTCTTGGCGAGGTCGGTGAGACATACGGGCGTGTGCTCGACGCTGTAGCAGCCTGGTGTGGTGGTGGTGTGACGAGAGAGGAAGTGCTGAGGGTGACGGAGGCATTTGAGCGGCGATTGATGTGGAACCTCGAACGTGGGGGCAACAAGGCACTAGTCTCTGATGACTGATGACTGATGACGAGCGACGGGTGACCCATGGTGACCCGCAGAGTATCTAAAAGTAAGGAGGGTATATTTGATGTCGACGACGTTGACGACGTTGACAAACGTTTGCGACGGGGACGGGCGTTGGGCGTTGGGCGGTTGGGCGTTGTGAATCAGACTTGAACCTCGCCTCCGCCTTCGCCCCGCCCAGTTGGCTAATTCCGCCAATTGGGTTTACCCAAAGCCAAAGGCGGCGCAACTCGCCTTCCGACCTTCTCCCTCCTCCCTCCTCCCTCGACCCTCCTCCCTCGACCCTCGACCCTCGACCCTCGACCGTCCTCCAGCCCAACCCAACCCGACTTCCTAGACCCCCGTCTCTCCTCTCTTTCCCTCTCTTTCCCTCAGTCCTTCTCGCTCATCGTCATTATATTCCCATGCGTCGCCTTTTCGGCGGCAACAGGAAGCAGCAATCAAAGCCGCTCCCCGATCCACCAGATACCCCAAAGACGCCGCAGGCTGTTCAAACTACTCAATCTAATACTGGTACAAAACCCGGGCAGAACCTCATCGTTGACACTCGCCCTGTGTCCCTGGTCCAGTTGCGGCTCTCCTCGCACAAAGGGACGAGCCAATCGACATCGTCGGACGCATCGTCAAGCGTGCGGACACCAAGCGACTATGAGCCACTGGAAGACACACAGGATAAGAAATCTTGGGCTTCCTGGATGCCCTCTGGAAAACGGCGTAAGCAATCACCGGAACGTAACCGCAGGCCTGCTGTCTCCGACATCTTCCCAAAGCCCAAGGCCCGCCCTCTACCCGCCCCATCAGCTGTGGATGGTGATACCACTTCGGACGAAGATGACACCTCAAACGCGTCCTGGTCCGATCTCGCAGGCGGCGATGGTCTCTTTCCTTCCGCAAACACCCTACGCCCTGCATTCGAACAGCAACGACCACGACCGCCACAGGAACTCTCAAAGGCAACTACCTCTCCTCTCGTCCAGAGCCAGTCCTCCTCTCAGTTCCCTCGTTCTTCCAATCTTGTAAATCGCTTCCTTCCTCTCCCTCTCATGTGCGTTGAAGTCCATAAGAAGCGGCTCCTCAAACGACTTGAGAGTCGCAAGCTCGACCGACTCGAGCAAACCTCCATCCTGCCCTTTTCCACGCGTGCACATACTCGGAACAAGGCGGTTCGGACTCTTTCCACGTCCGAAGAGACGATGGTAGTTTCCAAGGCCGTCAGAGGTGGATGGAGTTGTGGGATGAAGAAGTGGGCTCTCCGACCATGTTTCGAGGACCGCGTCGTTGTATGGTCCGTGGACGCCACAAGCCACCTTGAACGTGCACCGGTGTCGCGTAGCTCTCTGCTCGGAATCGCCGAGCTGGAGTTTTCCGAAGGTGCAGAAGCTCTCGCTGGTTTGCATCGTCAAAACGAACTACCGCCACCGCCATCAGGTGAACGGATTTCCTACTTTACGCTGTATTTTCTGATACTCAATTGTCTAGACATCTACGTTCCAGCTGCTAACGGTCGCTTACCACCACCGCTGGTTATTCCGAGAAAGTCGCCTCTACTTCATTCCGCGTCTGGCACACGAACCGATTTGCAAAGTAATAAACTTGTGGGAGCCGGACGCGCAAGTATGCCCGATCTTACTCTGCTGGAGGAGGGGAGTGGCGATGATGACGATTTACCACTCGGTGTCGTTCTATATCGGAGGCGAGAATCGCACGCCCAGCGTAGAAGTCAATTTGAAGAAGCCCAAAGGCTCGCACACAAGCTCAGTGAAGAGGCAAAGCAAAGGGACGCGAAGGCGAAGGCGAAGCAAGAAGAGATACAAAGAAAGAAGTTTGCCGAGCAAATTGCGGCCGCACGGGAGCGACGAGAGCAGGTTCGCACCGGCAAGCCAGCCAAGGATCCTTGGCTCGAAGGAGTAGATTCAGGAATTGTGCCCGCCGTCAAAACTCGTAAACCAGTAGAGGCGAGCCAGACTCTGACTAATGACAGCACGTCGAGGCGTCAGACGTTGCCAGCAAACTCTCTGCCACAGTGGACGGAGCTTCCTCCGTCTGTGGGTGTGCCTGTGACAGCCCCACTGACAGTGCCGTATCCATGCGGGCAAATGCCCTTCGTCGACCCTCTACAAATAGCCATGTTCGAGCAAGGAATGCGTGTCTGGGCATACAACGAAAGTGCGAACGGCTCATTAACGCGACCACCTTTCCTTAGTTCTAGCGGCTCGACGGGCTCGCTAACCCCACCTCGATATCAAAACTCACGGCCACCCAGCTTTGCTCCCTCCACTGAAGAGCGCAGTGCTCGCTTATCTCTTCCGAGAAGCCGTGTATCACCATCTGAAGACGTCAGTTTGCGTTCCGGCCGAGAGCCTTCGACGTCTGGACAAACTCAGAGCCGAACGAGGCTCGATGGGGAGGGCCCTCGCTCATCGAACATTCTCCCCAGAAGTTCAAGCGCCCGGCCCGATCTCAATAGCGGGAGTAAAACTGTGGCGAGGGCAGGGCACAATTATCCTCCCTCTTCGTCGTCGCGGCTTGCTCAACTCCCTGCGACTCTTCCTAGCGATCAGAGCATCGAGGTCGCTCGCCATCCTTCGCGGCCGCACACAAGGAGCATGCCAAATCGCTCGACAAGGAGTGGACAGCGGCGCATGACTGAATCAGAGGGAGCTACGACGAAAGGAGAGAGTGATCGCCCCGCTCCGTCGTTGGCGAGCACGTCAACACCGAAAGAGGGAAAACGGACTTTGACGTCGTATGGCAGCATCTGGTCCATTAGAGACAAGCTACAGTCACGGACAGTGGTTTCGTAACAAGCGTCCCATTAGTTAGCATTTATCTTACACTTGATCAGACAAGCAGTGGCTTCGGCTAACCTTGCAGTATACTAGTATTTTCTTTGTGAATGTCCTGCTTCTAAGTTTTCACCGCCTAATCTCTCATACGGGGGCAACCACACTCGTTGTTCCTCTCATATCTTTGACATGGTCCTAGACTCTAGACTGTAGTTTGTACTTACAAATCCACTGCACCATTTTGCGTCAAAGCTCGTGGTATCAGGATAATCGAGGTTGAACTCTTGCCACGACCGTTGAGAAGAATGGCCGACTCGCCGGGGTCATCGAGCGACTCGGATGTGTGGACGAGTGACGAGAGTGCAAAGCACATCCAACGCTTAGGACAAGTTGAGCAGGTACGGAGCGGAGTACCGGGATCCATATTAACTTTTCACGGCTACTAACTGGTCGGGTGCAGGACATTGTCAAGCTCATGGAAGCCGCGTCGGTATGTATGGGGTTGCTGGCGATGGCACAAACCGACCATACGACGAGCGAATTACCCCGGGGGCCTGAACGATCGGCCATGTTCGTGCAAAAGGCCGAGGAATATTTCAAGGGACTCAACGTAAGTAAGCTGGGACCGAACTCTCGATTTGGAGTAAGTGACCGATGGACGGACGGACGGACGGACAGACCATCCAGAGCGGCATCCGGGCGAGTCTTGCTCGCGTACGGGCGTCGAAGATTGCCGTGAGTTCACTCAAGGCACCTGAATCGAATGCGGTCCCGCAGACGCTCGGCAGCGGTGCACCCAGCCAAGGCCAAGGTGATCGGCCGGACGGTACAAAGGGGGCTGCGAAGGGGGCTGGGATGGTCGGACGAGGGGCATTGCAGGAAGCGCGGGTTGCGGGCGATGCATGG
>WNFL01445383.1_pt1 | contig 10021 bp, 7 predicted proteins | sample 5400361 | NCBI WGS metagenome assembly WNFL01 (sample SAMN13153351, study PRJNA577476) | soil metagenome | isolation source: 40 cm soil on Douglas fir-dominated hillslope | place: USA:California | collected 2013-09-17
GGTGGCCCACGTCGTAAGGCCGGCGCTGGCGGGACACGCAACCAGCGTAGCCGTCCAGACTGGACAAGAACCGCCCCGGCATCGAGAATAGCTGTTTCCCGAAAGGCCCGACATGGCACCCCAATACATCTTCACGATGAAGGACCTGCGCAAGGTCACTCCCCAGGGCAAGGAGATCCTCAAGGGCATCTGGCTCTCGTTCTACCCGACGGCGAAGATCGGCGTGCTCGGGGGCAACGGGGCGGGCAAGAGCACGCTCCTCCGGATCATGGCCGGGGTGGACAAGGACTTCGCGGGCGAGGCCTTCGCCGCCGCGGGCACACGTATCGGCTTCCTTCCCCAGGAGCCTCAGCTCGATCCGACCAAGACCGTCCTCGAGATCGTGGAGGAGGCGGTGGCGCCCCAGCGCGCGATCCTCCAGAAGTACGAGGACCTCTCCGCGAACTGGTCCGACGAGAACGCGGACGAGCTGGGCCGCCTGCAGGACCAGATCGACGCCCAGAACCTCTGGGAGCTGGACCGCCACGTCGAGACGGCGATGGACGCGCTGCGCGTCCCCCCCGGGGATGCGGACGTGAGCACGCTGAGCGGCGGCGAGCGCCGCCGCGTCGCGCTGTGCCGCCTGCTGCTGCAGCCCAACGACATGCTCCTGCTCGACGAGCCGACCAACCACCTCGACGCGGAGTCGGTGGCCTGGCTCGAGCAGTTCCTGAAGGAGTTCAAGGGATGCGTCGTGGCCGTCACCCACGACCGCTACTTCCTGGACAACGTCGCGGGCTGGATCCTCGAGCTCGACCGGGGCTCGGGCATCCCCTGGGAGGGCAACTACTCGTCCTGGCTGGACCAGAAGCAGACCCGGCTGTCCCAGGAAGAGAAAGAGGAATCGGCGCGGCGCCGTACCTTGCAACGCGAGCTGGAGTGGGTGCGCCTGTCCCCCCGCGCGCGACAGGCCAAGGGCAAGGCCCGGCTTCAGCACTACGAGGAGCTGCTGGCCCAGGAGCAGTCGCAGGAGAAGCGCGAGGGCGCGCGCGAGATCTCGATCCCGCCCGGTCCGCGCCTCGGTGACCTCGTCATCGAGTCCAAGAAGCTGCGCAAGGCCTACGGCGACAAGCTGCTGATGGACGACGTGAACTTCATCCTGCCTCGCGGCGGGATCGTCGGCGTGATCGGGCCCAACGGCGCGGGCAAGACGACGCTGTTCCGCATGATCGTCGGCCAGGACAAGCCGGACGCGGGCGCGCTCAAGATCGGGGAGACGGTCGCCCTGTCCTACGTGGACCAGAGCCGCGACTCGCTCAAGGGCGAGCGTACGGTGTGGGAGGAGATCTCGGACGGGGGCAAGGACCTCGTCATGGTCGGCAAGAAGGAGGTCAACTCGCGCGCCTACGCGAATTCGTTCGGCTTCCGCGGTCCCGACCAGCAGAAGAAGGTCAAGGACCTCTCGGGAGGGGAGCGCAACCGGCTGCACCTGGCGACTCTCCTCAAGAGCGGCGGCAACCTGCTCCTGCTCGACGAGCCCACCAACGACCTCGACGTGGACACGCTGCGCGCGCTGGAAGAGGCGCTAGTGAACTTTGCCGGCTGCGCGGTGGTTCCTCGACCGGATCGCCACCCACATGCTGGCCTTCGAAGGCGACAGCCAGGTGGTGTGGTTCGAGGGGAACTACCAGGACTACGAGGCGGACCGGCATCGCCGGCTCGGCACCGAGGCCGACCAGCCGCACCGCATCAAGTACCGTAAGCTGGCGGTCTAGTCTGGCCGTCGCCGAAATTGCGGCGGTTTTCGTTCCGGAACCAAAACGTGTCATTCGCGACGCGCGTCCGCGCGCGAGGAGGCTCATGTTCCGATCCATCGCGGTGATCGCATCGATGCTGATCACCGCCGCCGTCCCCCTGATGGCTCAGCCACACGCTTCGATGGCGGCCGCTGGGCAGGCCACGCAGCCCTACGACGTGATCCTGCGCGGGGGCACCGTGTACGACGGGACGGGCACGTCGGGACGGATCGCGGACGTGGGCATCCGCGGCGACCGTATCGCGGCCATCGGAAACCTGAAGAGTGCGCACGCCAGGACCGTCCTCGACGCCAAGGGCCTGGCCGTCGCGCCCGGCTTCATCAACATGCTGTCCTGGTCCACGGACTCGCTCATCGCGGACGGACGTTCGCAGGGCGAGATACGGCAGGGTGTGACCCTGGAAGTGATGGGCGAGGGCGACTCCATGGGGCCGCTCACCGACGAGATGAAGCGGCGGGCGGTCGAGCAGCAGGGCGACATCCGGTACGACATCGCCTGGACGACCCTGGCCGAGTACCTCGCCTACCTCGAGAAGAAGGGGATCTCGCCGAACCTGGCCTCGTACATTGGCGCCGCCACCATCCGCGAGCACGTCGTCGGCCTGGACGATCGGCCGGCGACCCCCGCCGAGCTCGAGCAGATGCGCGCGCTGGTCCGCCAGGAGATGCGGGCGGGCGCGCTGGGAATCGGGTCGTCGCTCATCTACGCGCCCGGCACCTACGCCTCGACGGAAGAGCTGATCGAGCTGAGCAAGGCGGCCGCGCCCTATGGAGGCCGCTACATCTCGCACCTGCGCAGCGAAGGCGATCGGTTCCTGGAAGCGGTCGACGAGATCATCCGCATCGCGCGCGAGGCGAACGTGCCCGCCGAGATCTACCACCTCAAGGCGGCGGGCGCGGCCAACTGGCCGAAGATGGACCAGGCCATCGCGAAGATCGCGGCGGCGCGGAAGGAAGGACTGCGCATCACCGCGGACATGTACACCTACACCGCGGGCGCGACCGGTTTCGACGCCTGCATCCCGCCCTGGTCGCGCGCGGGCGGCTACGACGCGCTGTTCAAACGCATCGCCGATCCGGCCACGCGGGCGCGCATGATCGCGGAGATGCGCGCACCGGCCGAAGGCTGGGAGAACCTCTGCCAGGCCGCGGGCACGCCGCATGGGCTGCTGCTGGTCGAGTTCAAGAACGACGCGCTCAAGCCGCTCACGGGCAAGCGGCTCGACGAGGTCATGAAGATCCGGGGCACCGACGCCGAAAACACGGTCCTGGACCTCATCGCGGAAGACCGCACGCGCGTGGGGGTTGTGTTCTTCCTCATGTCGGAGGACAACATTCGCAAGGAGCTGCGCCTGCCCTGGGTGTCCTTCGGCTCGGACGCCTCCTCGATGGCGCCCGAAGGCGTGTTCCTCAAGTCGTCGACCCATCCGCGGGCCTACGGGAACTTCGCACGCTTCCTGGGCAAGTACGTCCGCGACGAGAAGCTCGTGCCCCTGCCCGAAGCGATCCGGCGGCTGACGTCCCTCCCCGCGGCCAACCTGGGCCTGGAGGGGCGGGGAGTCTTGAAGGTCGGCGCGTACGCGGACGTCGTCGCCTTCGACCCCGCGGCCATCGCCGACGAGGCGACCTACGAGCAGCCGCACCAGTATGCGGTCGGCATGCGCCACGTGCTCGTCAACGGCGTGCCCGTGCTGCGCGACGGCGAGCACACGGGCGCCACCCCCGGCCGCGCGCTCAAGGGATCCGGCGCGGGCCGGGCCATCGCCCGCTAGGCGTCGCGTGCCGCGCCTGGCTCTCACCGGCGCCGGCGGCTTCGTGGGCCGGCACGTCGTTTCCGCGGCGACGGCGGAGGGCTGGGACGTCGCGGGCCTCGTCCGCACCGAAGAGTCCGCAGGCACCGTCACCCATGCCGGCGGTGCGCCTGTCATGGTCCCGCAGCTCACCGTCGACGCGCTGACTCCCGCCTTCGCGGGCGCGGGAGCCGTCGTCCACCTGGCCCAGATCGGCTCCGAGAAGAGGGGTGAGACCTTCGACGCCGTCAACGCCTCCGGCACGCGCGCGGTGGCGGCCGCCGCCCGGGCCGCGGGCGTGCCGCGCGTGGTGTACTTCAGCGGCCTCGGTGTCGCGCGTTATGGCATGGCCCCGCGCACCACCGACCGTTACTTCCTCTCCAAGCTGCGCGCGGAGGAGGCGCTCTTCGCGTCCGGGCTCGAGGTGCTCGTGTTCCGGCCGTCCTACATCGTGGGCCCGCGGGACGGCCTGGTCTCGTCCCTGCTGGGTCAGATGGCGGCGGGCGAGGTCGAGCAGGTCGGCGACGGTGCGTATCGGATGCAGCCCGTCGCCGTGCGCGATGCCGCGGCCGCCGTCGTGGCCGGGATCGGCGGTCCCACTCCCGCGCCCGCCCCCGGCCGCGGGCCCCATCGCGTGATCGACCTCGTGGGGCCGCAGGCCATCACGTTCCGGCACTTCGTGGAGGCGCTGGCCGTGGCCGCGCGCGCACAGCGGCGTCCGGCCGAGTTTCGCGTTCGCACGATCCCCGTGGAGGAAGCCGACCGCCGGGCCCGCGAAGGCCAGGGAATGCCTCCGGAGGAGCTGGACTGCCTGCTCTGCGACGAGATCGGGGACGCGCGTCCCCTGGAAGCGCTCCTCGGGCGCTTCCTCACCCCGCTGGAGGAAGCGCTCGCGGCGGCCGTGCGTGGCACGCCGCGCTAGGGCTTCGCACCGCGGGCGCGCGCGGCGAGGCTGGCCACGACCGCCACCAGCTCCGTGGGCTGGATGGGCTTGGGCACGTGGATGTGGAAGCCGGCCAGCAGGGCCTGCACCCGATCGTCCGTGCGGCCGTACGCGCTCATGGCGGCCGCGGGCACTTGCCCCCCGCGATCCTCGGGCAGGGCGCGCACCTTCTGGATCAGCGAGAACCCCGTCTCCCCCCGCATCTCGATTTCGCTCACGAGGACGTGGGGCGCGAAGTCGGCCAGGGCGTGCAAGGCCTCCCCGGCCGTGCCGACCGCCCGCACCTCCGCCCCGCACAGGCCGAGGACCGTGCTCACCACCTCGCGCACGTCCTCGCCGTCGTCGACCACGAGGACGCGGACGCCGCGCAGGTCCGGCGCGTCCGCCATGAGGGACGTCGCCGCCATCCCCTCCGCGGCCGCCGCCGGCGCGGCGGGCGGGAGCTGCGCGGGATCGATCACGGGCAGGACGACGGTGAACGTCGCTCCCAGACCCTCGCCTTCACTCCGCGCGTCCACCGTCCCTCCGTGCAGCTCCACGAGGTGGCGCGCAACGGCCAGCCCCAGCCCGAGGCCGCCGTGGCTGCGCGTGCTGGACGAATCCCCCTGGCGAAAGCGCTCGAACACGTGGGGAACGAGCTCGCCGGGGATGCCGATGCCGGTATCTTCGACGGTCAGGCGCACCCCCGCGGGCGCGTCGCGTTCCAGGCGCACCGTGATCCCGCCGCCGCGCGGCGTGAACTTGACCGCGTTCGAGACGAGGTTCCACACGATCTGCCGGAGGCGGTCGGGGTCGCCGGCCACGAGGCCCGCGGCGGGATCGAGCACCGTCTGGAACCGCAGGTTCTTCGCGGTGGCGGCGGGGATCAAGGGCTCGATGGCGGCGGCGGCGATGGGCGCGAGCTGCAGCGGCCGCACCTTGAGGCGGAACTTGGCTCCCACCATCCGCGAGAGGTCGAGGATGTCCGAGATGACCTGGGCCTGGGCCGCCGCGTTGCGCTCGATGGCTTCGAGCCCCCGCGCGGTGGTGGCTTCGTCGAGCCGGCCGCCGCGCAGCAGGTACGTCCAACCCACGATCGCGGTCAGGGGGGTGCGCAGCTCGTGCGACAGCGTGGCCAGGAACTCGTCCTTGACCCGGCTGGCCGCCTCCGCCTGTGTCCGCGCCCGCTCCGCCTCCGCGAGGAGGCGCTCGCGCTCCCGGTCGTCGTGCTTTCTCTGCGTGATGTCGCGGGCGAAGGCGCTGAAGCTCAGCGCGCCGCCGTCCGGGACGGTGTTGATGGTCAGCTCCAGGGGGAAGGCGCCGCCATCTCCACGCCGCGCCTCCATCTCCAGGCGCAGGTGGCGTTCGCCTTCCGCTCGCCCCAAGCGGGCGAGCGTCCGCGCGAAGACCCCGCGCTCCGCCTCGGGCAGGATGACCTCGCCGAGGGCGCGTCCGATCGCGCCCTCGCGCGGGACCTCGAACGTGTGCTCCGCCTGTGGGTTCCAGAAGATCACGCGCCCGGCGGCATCGAGGGCGATCACCGCATCGAGGGTATTGTCGAGGATGGAGCGCACGTGCGCGGCGCTCGAGCGGCGCCGCTCGGCCACTCGTCCGGAGGGACTCACTTCTCTACGCTAACTGCGCCCTTTCCGCGCGGCAAGGGACCTTTACCAACAATTGGATCCGCAGTAGTCTGGGCTGTTATGCGCCTCGGCATCACCGAGTACATCGACTGCGCCCATTTCCTGCCCGGCCATCCCAAGTGCGGCCAGGTGCACGGCCACACCTACAAGGTCGAGGTCGTGATCGAAGGGGAGAGCGACCGGGGCGGGATGGTGGTGGACTTCAACGACCTCAAGACGCGCACGCGCGAGGTGCTCCAGAAGTACGACCATCGGCACTGGAACGACGTCCTGGAGTTTCCGACCGTCGAGAACATCTGCGCGCTGCTCTCGCGCCAGCTCAAGGAGCGCATCCAATTCCCGCTCGTGATCCGGGTCTGGGAGGGCAACGGCAAGTGGGCGGAGATGTGAGGGCTCGCCGCTAGCCCCACGCGGAGCGCCACGGCGGGCCGTGGCGCCCCCGTCACAGGTGAAGTCGCCTCAGGGACAGATGCTCCCGCCCGGGAGGCAGATGTCACCGCAGTCCACGCGACCGAAGGGACACCGGCATACGCCGGCGTTGCACGCGCGCCCAGGGCCGCAGACGTTGCCGCAGACACCGCAGTTGTTGACACTGGTGTTGGTGTTCGTCTCGCACCCGTCGGCGAGGCTGCCGTCGCAGTTCGCGAAGCCGGGGGAGCAGGTGGCGATGGCGCACTGTCCGCTCGTGCAGAAGCCGGCGGCGTTGGGGAAGATGCACGCGTTGCCACACGTGCCGCAGTTCGCGACGTCGACGCTCAGGTCAACGCACACGCCGCCGCATCCCGTCTGACCGCTGGGGCACAGCGCCTGCTGGCAGATGCCGGCGGAGCAAGTGGCGCCGGCCGCGCAGGCGTTGCCGCACGCGCCGCAGTTCTGCGAATCCGTGGCGAGCTCAGTCGTCTGGACGTCGCCGACGCTGGATGCCTGGCCATCAGACACGGTCACCGGATCCAGCGCCGCCGTCGTCGGATGGCCGGCCTGGGTGGCGAGCACGTTGTACGTGCCCGGCAGCACGTGTGAGATTGCGAACGCGCCGTCGGCGCCCGTCATCGCGAGGAACGACGTCCCCGGGGCGAATACGAAGGTCCCCGTGAAATCGCGCGGCGTGCAGGAGACGAGCCGCCCATCGATGCTGCCGCCGTTCGGACCGGCGGGGCCCTGCGCCCCCGTCGCCCCTTGCGGACCCGTCGCACCAACCGGGCCCTGTGGACCAGTGGGCCCCACGAGACCCTGTGGGCCCGTCGGGCCGACCACCCCCTGCGGACCCGTGGGGCCCGCGGCACCTGGCACTCCCGCGGGTCCGGTCGGGCCCACGATCGACCAGTGCACGGCCGTCTCGGTGCTCCGGCAGGCGTCGTTGGGTCCCACGATGCGCACCTGCTGGCTGGACTTCTGCACGCAGGCGTGGATCACCGCCGGATCGCCGCCGTCGCCAGCGGCCGGCCGCGGCGCCAGGAGGGCGACGCCAAGCGTCGCGCAGAGAACACCAGTGAGACCCCAGCACGGCGTCATGCGGGTCATGAGCGGCTCCTCGGAAGGGATTGGGGTGAGCGGCGACGCAGTCTAGCGCTTCACGACGTGATCCGCCAACGATCGCATGCGGGCGCGGTAGCGCTTGCGCAGGTCCCGGGCCAGTGCCCCCGGCCGTCCGCGGCCGATCTCGACGTCGTCTATCCGCGCGACCCCCAGCACCTCGCGCGAGACGCTGGTCAGGAACACCTCCGACGCCCGGGGCAGGTCGCCGCGGCGGGGCGCTTCCAGCGATACGGGGAGGATCCCCCGTGCCAGGTCCAGCACCGCCGAGCGCGTGGTGCCCCGGAGGGCACGCTCGTCCTCCGTGCGCAGGACGCCGTCCACGACGGCGAAGACGTTGCTCGACAGGCCCTCCAGGATGGCGCCGTCGTCCTCGGCCACGAGCAGACCCTCGTGCGCGCCCTCCGGGAGATCGCGATACGCGGCCTGCGCGGAGGAAATGAAGCGGGTGTCCTTGGAGTGGGGAACGTCCCGCCGCAGCGGCAACGTCACGCACCTGGCGCCCTCTTCGTAGAGCCGATCGGGGGGAGGCGTGAACGGCTCGACGGAGGCGAACAACTCCGGCGGCGTGAACGTGATCCGCAGCCGCGACTCCGGGTAGCGGGTCGCGCGCAGGACGGCGGCCAGCCCTGCGCGGAGTCGCCCGCGGTCGATCCGCCCCGGCCGCCCCTGGAGCGCGGTCGATTCCTCCAGACGCGCCAGGTGCTCCTCCAGAGAGACGATGCCGTCGCCGCCGTACGTCCGCAGGGTCGTGTAGGCGCCGGTCGGCAGCGCCGCGGACGCGGTCGCGAGATCGAGCGAGGACCGAACCGGCGTCGCGACACCGTCGGCGAGTACGAAGGTTTCGACCATCGTGGCGAACCCGCATCAGGATCTTACTGAATCTCCCGTCCCCCGCGGTCCGTCTCCGTAATTTATTGATTCAACAGCTCATAAATCCAGGCCGCGCATGTTTCTTGACAATAAGGCACTCAATGCAGTAGATTCGGATGAGGAGGGTTTTCTTGAGCAAGATCATCGGCATCGATCTGGGCACGACCAACTCCGTGGTTGCGATCATGGAGGGCGACGCGCCCACGGTGATTGCGAACGCGGAAGGAGGCCGGACGACCCCTTCCGTCGTGGCCTTCACCAAGACGGGTGAGAGGCTGGTCGGCCAGGTCGCCAAGCGCCAAGCCGTCACGAACCCGGAGAACACGATCTTCTCCATCAAGCGGTTCATGGGCCGCAAGTACGCCGAGGTCAACGAAGAGCAGAAGATGGTGCCCTACAAGGTGGTGGAGGGCCCCAACAGCGACGTGCGGATCGAGATCGAGGGCAAGGTCTACTCGCCCCCCGAGATCTCCGCGATGATCCTCCAGAAGATGCGCGACACCGCCGAGGCCTATCTCGGCGAGAAGGTCACCAAGGCCGTCATCACCGTCCCTGCCTACTTCAACGACTCGCAGCGCCAGGCCACCAAGGACGCCGGCCGGATCGCCGGGCTCGAGGTCCTGCGCATCGTCAACGAGCCCACCGCCGCCGCGCTCGCCTACGGCCTGGACAAGAAGAAGGACGAGACCATCGCCGTTTACGACTTCGGGGGCGGGACCTTCGACATCTCCATCCTCGAGGTCGGCGAAGGCGTGGTGGAGGTCAAGGCCACCAACGGCGACACCCATCTCGGCGGCGACAACCTGGACCAGCGGGTGATCGAGTGGATCATCGGCGAGTTCAAGAAGGATCAGGGCATCGACCTCGGCAAGGACAAGATGGCCCTCCAGCGGCTCAAGGAAGCGGCGGAGAAGGCCAAGATGGAGCTCTCCACCACCGCGGAGACGGAGATCAACCTCCCCTTCGTGACCGCCGACGCCTCCGGCCCCAAGCACCTGAACCTGAAGCTGAGCCGCGCGCGGTTCGAGCAGCTCGTGGGCGACCTGCTGGAGCGGTCGATGGCGCCCGTCCGCCAGTGTCTGAAGGACGCCGGTGTCTCTCCGGACAAGATCGACGAGGTCGTCCTGGTCGGTGGAAGCACGCGCATTCCGAAGGTCCAGCAGATGGTCAAGGACTTCTTCGGGAAGGACCCCCACAAGGGCGTCAACCCGGACGAGGTGGTCGCGATCGGCGCCGCCGTGCAGGCGGGCGTGCTCGCGGGTGACGTGAAGGACCTGCTCCTGCTCGACGTGACGCCGCTCTCCCTCGGCATCGAGACCCTGGGCGGGGTCTTCACGCGGCTGATCGAGCGCAACACGACCATCCCCACCCGGAAGACCGAGGTCTTCTCGACGGCCGCGGACAGCCAGACCTCCGTCGAGGTGCACGTGCTCCAGGGCGAGCGGCCGATGGCGCGCGACAACCG
>WNFL01278740.1_pt1 | contig 10020 bp, 6 predicted proteins | sample 5400361 | NCBI WGS metagenome assembly WNFL01 (sample SAMN13153351, study PRJNA577476) | soil metagenome | isolation source: 40 cm soil on Douglas fir-dominated hillslope | place: USA:California | collected 2013-09-17
ATTGCGCTTACCATGAGCATTGACAATGCTGCTGTTACCTCCGTGCTTAACGTGATAGCTAAATGGCTCTAGTCGGGCAAGGTGCTGAATATATGAATCTTTGAAGTCTGCCCAGGCTGGTTCTTTTTTCCTGTCTTGTTTCCATTTTAAAATGGCATTGACACTTTCCGAGAATGATTTCCGAGCTACATCAGTAGCAGTTTCCTTTTCGGGAGTAGAAATGATGTCGAAAAAACTAAGGTCGGGTTTTTCCTTGATGAGCTTGATGGTTGTATAAGCTGTAGGATCGGGGAGGGCGACTTTAGCACTTTCCATTTCATCCCAGATCATAGGTGCAATAGCTCTAAGCCATGCTTCATAATAGGATGCTCCTTCGGAATCACTGCTATTGAAGAAATCCCACGACTTAAGTTTTTCATAGGCAACCTTTTCTTCGGCACTCAACTTTGGAACATCTAGCATCGAAAGCCAGGTAGGCAAACTTTCTGAGGCTTTGAGATTAAAGTTGTCTGCTTGAAGTTTCATCAAATCTTGCGGAGTGATATTATTCATCAGCGCAAGTTGTTGATTGATTCTGCGATTGCGGTACGCTTCATAATGATTTGACATCACGTAGTAAGGATACGTATCGTCAACGGGATATTGATTGGCTGAACTCACGAATCCCCGTATTGGGTTTTTATACATCACATTTTGATCATTGGGTATAAAGGCTTGCCACTCCGTTGAAGTTTTGGTTCCGTCAAGTACAAATTTTCCTTCATCTTTTCTGCGTACAGGAAATTTCCCTTGAATGCGCATGGCGATATCTCCGTTAGTGCAGGCAAAAACAAAATTCTGAGCTGGAGATGAGTAGTTCTCAAGTGCTTTTGAATAATCTGTGTGATTTTTTCCTTTGTTCAACAAATAAAAGGTAAGCAGCTCTTTCGAAGGATCGTGAGCAATCCATCGGAAGGCATAATGATTCTTCTCACTCTCACCATGATAGCTTTCATCATAAGTGACGGGGCCATGATGCGTGTAAACCACAGTGTCATAAAATACATCCTTGCCCTTAATAGAAATTTTCTCGATCACTTTTTTGGTTGCCTTCCATTGCCCATCGCTGAAGTATTCATTTTTAGTTTTGTCTTTGAACTGGATTTTGTACCAGTCTACTAAGTCGCGCTGGGCGTTAGTTACTCCCCAGGCAATTGAATCATTGAAGCCACTGATCACAGCAGGAGCGCCTGGCAATGATGCGCCCATGCTATTGTAGTCAGGTGCACTTAAATGGATGATATACCAAATCGAAGGCAGGTTCAATTCCAAATGTGGATCATTACAAAGCATAGGTGATCCGGTTGCCGTTTTACTTCCGGCCACTGCCCAGTTGTTGCTGCCAACATCCGGGGCAGATTTCTCCATAGGGTTTATTTGAACAAATGCTTCCGGCAATGCTGGTTCGCTTTCAATTGTTATGGGCTTGAATTTCCATCCATTTGGATTATCAACAATAGGGTCGCCCACGTGCTCGTTGTCGGGATAGAGGAGCTCGAGAGTCTCTTTCCCAAAAAGTTTCAAGGCATTGGTCATTTCAAAATCCTTCTCGGCAATGTTCAACGTCTTCGCCATGTATTTTAAAAGGAGAGCGCTCTTCAAGGGAGTCCAGGGCTCCGGTTTATAATTCAAAAGTTTATATTCAAGAGGGAGCGCTTCATAATCAAGTGATTGTATGTATGCGTTGATGCCTTCTGCATATTTTTTAGCGACAGTTTTTAGGACCGGATCTTTCTCCATTTCGCTCAGCGAATTTTGGGCACCGTAAACCATTCCCAATCTTCTCTGCCCGCGGTCAAAATCCAGAGCAGATAGACCGAGGATTTCAGAAACTCTTCCGGCAGCTGCGTGCGTTTGTAATTCCATTTGCCAGAGACGATGACTTGCCGTTATAAATCCCTGGGCGAAAAATAAATCTTCTTCGTTTGACGCGTAGATGTGAGGGATCAAAGTACTATCATAAACTACCGAAACATCCGTGCTAAGTCCCTTGACAGAAGAAAGTGCCGGAGTTTTGACTACCGCATTTTTCCAAAAACCGTGAAAAGGATCTAGGAATTTTCCCAAGGGTGGAATAGGTTTTCCAAAATCCCAAGAACGATTGAGCGCATATACCAATGCGACTGTGACAAGTAGTGAAATGAATGCCTTGAATTTCATGTTAGGAGAAAACTTTCTTAATGTTCGGAATTAATTCTCAAACGAGAAAGGCGTTTTGGACAGGTTCAAATGATCTTCTCAAAAAATTTCGCCAGATTTTTCGCAATGATCTTGTGGCCCTCATCATTCGGGTGAATACCATCGCCTTGATTTAATTTTTCATTCCCACCAACTCCTTCCAACAAAAAAGGGATCAGGTGACAATTATTTTTAACCGCCAGGTCAGGATAAACTTTCTTAAATTCATTCGAATAACTTTGACCCATGTTGGGCGGGACCATCATTCCTGCTAAAACAATTTTAGCTTTTGGATATTTTAATTTGACTTTATCGATGATCGCCTGAAGGTTTTTTTGAGTTTGATCCAAAGGCAAGCCACGAAGCCCGTCATTGGCTCCAAGTTCCAAAACAAAAACATCGACAGGCTGACGCAATACCCAATCAATTCGTGATAAACCACCGGCTGAAGTTTCGCCACTCAAGCCTCCGTTAATCACTTTGACTTTCTTGCCTTTCTTATTCAGTTCATTTTCCATTTGCGATGGAAATGCCTTCGTGGGAGAGTCGAGGCCAAATCCGGCAGTAAGGCTATCGCCAAAAAATAAAATTGTCTTTGGGCGATTTTGAACGAGCGAAATGGCGAAAATCAAAATAAGGAATTTCAAGGAATGCATTGTCAAAAATAGAGGTTGGTAATTTACTAACCGCGTTTTTAATTATCGATTTTGCTCATTACTTTCATGTGAGAATCAAACAACCTATGGGCATTCAAGAAATTTTAAATCTTTTTCATTCCGGAAAAGGAACCGCCAAGAGCCACATGAAAAACCTGATAGAGATGGCTGCGGTAGATGGCAATTTTGATAATGTTGAATTTGATCTTCTAAAGAAAATTGCCAAAAAAAATAGCATTTCCGAATCGCAACTGGATGACATCCGAAAGAACCCTCTCGGCATCAAGTTTGAGTTGCCCAACAATAAGAACGAGCGGTTTCATCAGTTTTACGACCTCGTGCACATGATGAGTGTCGATAACGCCATTCACCCTGAAGAAATGAAACTGTGTGATTTGTTTGCGGTTAAATTCGGCTATCCTAAAGGCAAGTCTCAGGAATTGATTGATACTATTCGCCTAAACATTCAAAATGGGCAGACTTCGGATGAAACGATGAAGAGAGCATCAATGCTCATGTCATAGGTCAGGATACCAAACTGTAATTCTGTTGATTGTCAGGTAAGTAAGGCCTTCCAGGTTAAGCTTTTCGTTTCATAGCAATGTCTTTTTTTGTCCCTTTTCCGACAAAAACCTAACATTAGGTAGGTCATTCACGCCCAATGGGTTACCTTTGTGTCTTTGGGTTTTCTGAAAATCAGTTTTTCACTTAAAAATGGCCTCTTTTGGTCGCAGAAGTTAGGGAAATGACGATGTTAGATCAGACGGAGGTTGGGGTTTGGCAAGACCTGTTTACCTCAATTATTGAAGACGCAGACTCCAATATTTTACTGCTAGATGATGAATTCAGGATTGTGACCATCAATCCGGGATTTTACTGGACATTCCTTGAAACCTATGGCGTGGAATTGAAGAAGGGAACATTCATTCTTCAATCGATGAATGAAGTGAATCCATCACTTACGCGACAATGGAGGGACAGATTTCAAACTGCATTAAGTGGATCGCCTGTAAAGGTAGAGGATGAATTTGAAATAGACGGTAAGCAATACTTTTGGGAACTTCACTACAAGTCGGAAACTTTTACAGATGGCCGCCAATTCGTTTCGGTCTTCAGTCGCGATGTTTCAGTTCGTAAAGCCTACCAGAAAAAAATCATTGGTAACGAAGCCAACCTTCGCTCTATTCTGAATACCATCGAGAACAGTATCTGGTTGGTGAACAAAGATTTTGAGCTTATTGATTTCAACAAAGAATTCTTCAAGCTGTATAAACTCGCGTTCGGAGTAAAACTGGTTCGCGGAAAAAATATTTTTGAATTTGTACCCGAGCACATGCCGGAGATGGGCGAGACCTGGCGTGCAAGATACGAAGCCGGTTTAAAAGGGCGCCCGGGAAAATACATGGAGACTTATGCCATCGGCAATGCACTGCGCACCTTCGAAATCAAAACTTACCCGATTGTTGAGGATGGAGAAGTAACGGGGCTCACTATTTATTCGCGCGATATTACCCAGCAACGCGAAGCAGAAGATCTGCTCAAATCAAAAAATGAAGAACTCACGAAGATCAACTCAGAACTTGATCAGTTTGTTTACAGTGCATCGCATGATTTGAAAGCGCCATTGATGTCGGTGAGGGGGTTGGTAAATATGATCAAGATCGATCCTGACAAAGAAAAACTTGATCAATACCTTCAGTTGATCGAAAACAGTGTTTGTAAACTAGATTTTTTCATCAACGACATTATTCATTACTCGCGCAATTCGAGAATGGAGGTGATGCCGTCAAAAATAGATTTCCATAAGCTGGTAAAAGAGTCGATCGATTCGTTGAAATACATGCCAGATGCCGAGCTGGTAAAATCGATTATCAATATTACAGATGAGACTCCATTCTATTCGGATCACAGTCGTTTGTTGATTATTTTCAACAACATCATTTCTAATGCTGTTCGATACCAGGACAAGAGCAAAGAATTATACTTGCAGATCGACATTGCTACCCATACTGACAAAACGATTGTTGAATTTGCCGACAACGGAGTAGGGATTGCAGAGGAATTTCAGGAGAATATTTTCAAGATGTTTTTCCGTGCGAGCTATGAGAGCAAAGGCTCAGGGCTCGGCCTCTATATTGTGAAAGGAACTGTGGAAAAACTTAATGGGAAGATCGCAGTAAAGTCGAAATTGGGAGAAGGCACTCAGTTCAGGATTGAGATACCCAACAGCCTGATGTATGAACCATCGATGAATTAAAATAATGATTTATTGAACTAAATAGCCCGAATGAATTTCTGGCTATTTTTTTATTCCTGAGTTCATCGCAACTTAACGCAAATTTTCAGTGATCATGTTTACAGGAATAATTGAAACTGTGGGTGAGGTCGTAGCAATCAAGAATGAAGGAACTAACAAACATTTTAAAATAGCCTCTAAAATCAGCAATGAATTAAAGGTAGATCAAAGTGTTTCGCACGATGGGGTTTGTTTGACGGTAGTTTGGGTTGGCGATGGTTTTCACTGGGTGGTAGCTATTCAAGAGACTTTGCAAAAATCAAACCTCGGATCAATTACCGAAGGTGATAAAGTAAATCTTGAACGCTGCATGATTGCCAACGGTCGATTTGACGGGCATATTGTACAAGGACATGTTGATCAGATTGGGAAGGTGAAATCCATTCACGATCAAAATGGAAGCTGGCTCTTTACATTTACTTTCGATACGTCAGTCGGAAACATTACGGTAGAGAAGGGTTCCATTTCAGTGAATGGCGTTAGTCTCACTTGTTTCAATTCAAAAGAAGGAGAGTTCTCCGTTGCTATCATTCCATATACTTTCGAAAACACAGGATTTCAAAAGTTAAAAGTTGGAGATACCGTAAATCTCGAATTCGATATCGTCGGAAAATACGTGAAGAAATTATTGAATAAATAATCAGTCCATAGACTATTAGCCGTTGCGACTAGAGGTCGAATAAATTTATTCTCATTTCATTCTGCCTTGCGCAATTAATATCTTTGGCTTTCATTCCTTTTCATGAATACAGTTTTAAAGAAAGCCGGTGAAGTTGTTGACAAAGATTTTCTGGAGGTTTGTCTTAAGGCCTATCGGCTGATGTGTACTTCCAGGCGCATGGCCGAGCTTTATGATGAAAACCGCGAGGTGTGCAGCAAATATGTACATAGCACTTCCCGGGGACATGAAGCCATTCAGCTGGCTACTGCATTTCAATTGAAGGCAATTGATTACGCAGCCCCATACTATCGCGATGAATCAATTCTTCTCGGCATTGGAATGGAGCCTTATGAGTTAATGCTTCAGTTAATGGCGAAACGCGATGACCCTTTTTCGGGAGGAAGAAGCTATTACGGGCATCCTTCATTAAAGCGAAAAGGTTTTCCGACAATTCCCCATCAAAGCTCAGCCACAGGAATGCAGGCCATCCCTGCAACCGGAATGGCTCATGGAATTTCCTATTTGGAATCGCAAGGACTGTTGAAGGAAAAATCAGTTGTCCTTTGTTCTCTTGGAGATGGTTCTGTTACCGAAGGCGAAGTGGCTGAAGCTTTTCAAATGGCTGTGTTGAAAAAACTGCCGATCATTTATTTAGTGCAAGACAACGGTTGGGGAATTTCGGCCACGAGTGAAGAAATGCGCACGATGGATGCATTTGAATATGCCGATGGTTTTAAAGGTCTCCAGCGGATGCGTGTAGACGGATCGGACTTCGTTGACAGCTTCAATGGATTGAAAAACGCTTTTGATTTTGTGCGCAAGGAGCGTGCTCCCATGTTAGTACACGCGCGATGTCCGTTGCTTGGGCATCACACCTCAGGTGTACGAAAAGAATGGTATCGCGGAGAAGATCTTGCCGCTCACCAGAAAGACGATCCAATAATTAAACTCCAACATTATTTGCTTCAACAAGAGGTGAGCCAAAAAAAACTGGACGAACTCAGGGCGGAGGCAGAGAAGAAAGTATTGGCTGATTACCATAAGGCCGTCAAATCTCCCGATCCGGATGTTAATGATTTCGACTCACATGAGTTTGCGCCAACTGAATTTAAAAAGGAAAAGGGCCAACGCGTGCCGGCAAAAGGAGAGAAAGTAGTGATGGTAGATGCAGCGCTGCACGCGGTGGATGAAATATTGCGCAGTCATCCTGAAGCCATGTTTTATGGACAGGATGTGGGTGGAAGATTGGGAGGTGTATTTCGTGAGGCGGCAACGTTGGCTCAAAAGTATGGAGAGGCAAGGGTCTTCAATACACCAATTCAGGAAGCGTACATTGTGGGCTCGACTGCAGGAATGAGTGCTGTGGGAGTGAAGCCGATTGTCGAAATTCAGTTTGCGGATTACATCTGGCCGGCCATCAATCAGCTGGTTGAAGAACTTTCGAAGAGCTGCTATTTATCAAAAGGAAAGTTTCCTGTGCAGGCATTGATTCGTGTGCCTATTGGAGCGTATGGCGGTGGAGGGCCGTATCATTCGGGAAGTATTGAGTCAACACTCCTAACGATTCGTGGAATAAAGGTAGTGTATCCGTCCAACGCGGCTGACATGAAAGGATTGCTTAAAGCATCTTTCTATGATCCTAATCCAGTAGTGCTGCTGGAGCACAAAGGTTTGTATTGGAGCAAAGTGCCGGGTACACTTGAAGCGAAGACTATTGAACCCGATGAACATTATATCATTCCTCTCGGTAAAGCAAACGTTGTTCAGTTAGCAGATGAAGACAAAATCAATGAAGGAAAAAGCGCGAGCATAATCACCTATGGGATGGGCGTTTATTGGGCAAAAGAGGCTTCTAAAAAATTCTCCGGACAAATTGAAATCATAGATCTGCGTACATTGAATCCTCTCGATTGGGAAACAGTGAAAGCATCGGTAGAAAAACACAGCCGTGCTTTTGTTCTCACCGAAGAACCATTACTGAATTCATTTGCAGAGTCATTGGCAGGACGAATATCAAAAGAGTGCTTTCATCACCTCGATGCGCCTGTATGGACTTTTGGTGCAACCAACTTACCTGCTGTTCCACTCAATGTCGATTTAGAAAAGATGATGTTGCCAAATGCCGAAAAAGTTGCGGCTGAATTAGAGAAGCTTTTAGGTTATTGAAATCTCACGTTTCGGATTCTACTCCTGATTTTTTTAGAAAGGATATCCAATTCCAATATTGTAGATCACCGGCTCATGGTAAGCATATGGCTTTTTGAAGCTCATGTTTGGTAAAACAAATCTGCTTCCAGCCGGGCGAGCCGGATCCCATGCCTTGATCCCCACATCAAATCGAAGGATAAGAAAGGTAAAGTCAAAGCGCAAGCCAAAGCCCGTGCCTATACCAAACTCTTTGTAAAATCTATCCCACTTGAAATTCGAAGCATCGTTCGAGCTGGTTTGCAATGCCCACACATTTCCTGCATCAACAAAAACCGCGTAGTTTAAAAAACCGATTAATTTCTGTCGCCACTCGATGCTTCCTTCAAGCAAAAACTGACCGGGCCTTTCAAATCGATAATTAAAGTAGCCACTTGAGGTGGGATCAGGATTTGTTGGAGGCGGATCAGCCCCGAGGCCAAGCCTTCGAGGTCGCCATGCACGTACGCTGTTGCTGCCGCCTACAAAAAAGTTTTTTTCGTAAGGCAACACATTGTTGGCGCTGTAGGCATAACCAATTCCCGTATTGAATCGATAGGCAAGGGCCTGTGTTTTACTAATAACTTTGTTTTTTCTGAAGTCAAAACTGAAGCGAAAATATTTGTAAGGTTCAAGCCCTTGATCTTGAATAAATTTTGGCGAATACAGATTCAACAAAGCCCCACCGCTCTCCAGTGTTGCCCGGATAAACGTGGAGCTTTTTTGCGCAACACCATAGTTATTGTTCCATGTCATCGAAAAAATCATGCTGCTGACATAAGACGGCTTGAAAGCATTGATTAGCTTATTTCCTAAACTGTCAAGGTGATGAAGTAAAGAATCAAAGCCGCGACTTTTCGTTGAGTTAATTACATTCAATGTTGCGGGGCTAAATGAAAATTGAAGTCGTCTTTGTAAATCCCATGTGTAGGTCGCTGATAGGGTTGTTATAGATCGTTGGTATTCTGGCCTGTCGGTATATGTATAACCACCTAAAACTTTTGTGCGAGGATTATTCCTGCCATAACGAAACGAAGCGGCACTTCGGAACGGAAAAAGAAATTGGGGAAAAGTGACCGAAGCATTAGCAGACGCTTCCGTGCTCTTGTAAAAACCTCCTTCTGACGTTACAGCAGCTACCCCTTCAAACCCAAAACGACCGTTAAGCTCCAATATCTCAAGGCCGCCAAAAACATTTCTCTTTTTAAAATTTGTACTGATATAGGGACCGGGGAAGCCCTGTGTCACGGTCATTCCGGCTTCATTGCTCCAGGTGTATCTGTCAAGCGGGCTGGTGAATAAATTCGCAATGAACCTTCCGCGACTGGTATCATAGTTAAGGTTCACAAACTTAAAGTTGTCGAGGTTGGCTAATTGCCTTTGTGTGTTGAAAGTATTGGTGCGACTGTATAAACTGTCTTTAGAAATGAACACACGTTGAGCAAGAATTTTTTTACTGAACACATCCTCATACGAGTTGAAGGTAATATTATGAAAGACCGAACTATTTCGTTTCTTGTTTTCTTTCCCGGTTGTGGCTGCATCGGTGGTAAATGTAACTGAGTCTATTCTGAATTGTTTATGGTAACCCCGTTTGGATGGATTCAGAATTTCAAGCTGAAGCCTGATTTTGTTTTCGCCCCCGGTAGTATCCACGGCAAAATCGATAAACTGCTTGCTGAAATCATAATAGCCATGATCTTTTAGTAATTGATCAATTCGATCGCGCTCTTTGCTTAGTTTATCCTGACTGTATTGATCTCCTTTTTTTAATAAACTCACTTGCTGATTTTTTGAAATAAGTTTATAGACATCCAAGTCCGGAATGTTGTAGAAAATGGTGTCGTAAGTGAAAGAAGGGCCTGGCGTAATTATGTAGGTAACTGTAATTCGCTTTTTCCTTAATTCAATAAAATCGGATTTTACGCTGGCTCGGAAATAACTCTTGTTAAAAAGAGAGTTCCTGATCTTAAGCTGGCTTTGATGCATGGCTGCCGTATCGAAAA
>WNFL01388316.1_pt3 | contig 10019 bp, 13 predicted proteins | sample 5400361 | NCBI WGS metagenome assembly WNFL01 (sample SAMN13153351, study PRJNA577476) | soil metagenome | isolation source: 40 cm soil on Douglas fir-dominated hillslope | place: USA:California | collected 2013-09-17
CTCCACGCGGGCCGCAATTGCTGCCGCCCGTGTCCTTCTGAAAAATGCGGGCGTGAGTCTTACTTATTCGACCCCCAGAGATTCAGGCAACGAGCCCGCAACCCACCAGGACCCGCCTCGAAAGTCGAGGCAGCGCCGTATTGCATAGAGATGCAGTACCACGCTCATTGCTCTACACTTGCGCAGCGAGCGTCAAAAAGCTGAACCAGCCGATCACAACCGCGAGCGACAACAATGCAGCCAGGAAGTAGAGGCTATCGCGGAGCATGTGCTGATACCTGGCTAGTGAACCCATTCCAGCATGGTGGCGGCGAGAGCAGCAAAGATCGATCCCGGAAATTGAATTCACCGATCATACCTGAGCCATCGATTGCTCGTCGCGACCGATGAAATCCCGACCCGCTCACTTGTTCTGCCAATTGGGCTTCCGCTTTTCCGCGAAGGCCCTGGGACCCTCAACATAGTCCAGACTTTCCTTGTTCTCCTGGTGAGCCGGATAGATCTTGCGCATCGCGGCTTCCAGGCTTGGCTCCTCCAATCCTCGAAAGTACGACTGCTTTGACGCACGTATTGCCTTTGGGGAACATTCGAGCATCAGTTCGGCCCACCGCTTCGCTGCCGACAAGGCTTGGCCGGCCGGCACGACTTCGTTCACAAAGCCCAGTTCTTTTCCCTCGGCTGCCGACACTCGTCGCCCGGTGAGGATCATGCCCAGCGCCTGCTTTTCGGGGATGATGCGCGGCAACGATGAACCCCGCCGGCGCCAGCGATCAGTCCCACCCGCGGTTCAGGCAGCGCGAAGACCGCATTTTCCGCGGCGACGATGATGTCGCAGGACAGGGCGATCTCGAAGCCGCCCCCCATCGCGATGCCGTTCACGGCTGCGATGAGCGGCTTGTCCAGATCGAAGCGATGAGTGATTCCGGCGAAGCCGGAGCGCACAAGGCCCGTGCGCTTGCCTGCGGCCTGCGCCTTGAGATCGTTTCCGGCGGAGAATGCGCGGTCGCCCGCGCCGGTGATGATCGCGAGCCAAAGATCATCTGAAGCAGCGAACTCGTCCCACACAGACTCGAGTTCGTCATGCGCATCGCTGTGGAGTGCGTTCATGACTTCGGGACGGTTCAGGGTTACGATGCGGACGCGGCCCTCGTCGGTGACGCTACAGTATTTGTATCCGGCCATTTTCCTCTCCGTTGCTATAGCATGTCTCTGGGCGCGTGCGACCTGCCGCCGAGCTCCCCCGTTACGGCGAAATTTGCGCAGTCGAGCGGTGGCTGTTCGCTCAATTCCGGCCGGGAATCCGGCATGGCGGTCCGCTGCCCACGGTACGATCCCTGCGTTTGCGTGAGCCTGTTGCTTTCTCGAAAGATGCGCGGCGAAACGCCGTACGCGATCGGGCGTTCCACGAGGGCGGGATCGGCCAGTTCGTCCCTGATCCTTCCAAGCCGCTCCGCGCGGACCCACCGCATCAGGGTGTCCGGCTCGAATACGAACAGCTCATGCAAGTGGCGGACCGAGAGGCCCACCCCCTTCGCGATGAAGTGGGTATCCAGGCTGGGATCACGCAAGTTGCGCCGAGCGAATTCCTTGACTCGTTCCCGGTGATGATCGTCACGGCTCCATCGCGCCTGGTCCTTGAGGTGGGAGCCGAAGGCAACCGACAGCGCGTGCGGAAGCATCCCTGCAACGCGTGCCAAGCTCTCCTCGTCGGTCTCGCGAGCCGGATCGAACAATTCTTCAATCGCCGCACGCGCAATACGGCCGGCGCCATACCGCGTGGGAACGGTGACGGCAGTACAGCGATCCGCACCCGGAAGAGCTTCTTTCAATACGTTCGCATCAAGGTAGATCGATTTCAGATCCACCTTCGTCGTTTCCATCTGGAACGGCGTACAAGCATCGACGACGAACAGGTCGCCTGGAACGGCCCTCGCCTCCCTGCTATGCTGCCGGACAATCGACGTTCCTTCGACCTGGAGCGTCAGCACGAACCGTCCCTTGGTCGAGGAAGCTGGCAGCCCCGGCATCAGTGACATCGTTTGCGACGACGAACGCAGATGAGCCATGCGCAATGAGCCCAATGCATGGGCGGTCAACTTCGCGACCAGGGCGCCGCCTTTCGGTTCGAGGCGAAAACGCGTCCCGAAAGTCTGGTTGAACCTCGATTGGAATTCGCGAGCGCCGCCACTGGCCGATTTTGCCCTTCCGACGCAGAAAGAGGATACCTCCATCAGGTAACCCCGCTCCACGACACTGCAAATCGGCGCTCACTCATCGAGATTTCCTCGCGACACTGAAGATCGTCAGGCTCACAGCGCGTGCTGCCAGGCTTCCGCGTGGAGAAAGTACCCTTCGCCGTGACGTGCCAGATGATAAAAGCCGGGATAGTGAAGATGCATCCCGGCGACGAGAAGCCGATCGGAGGCCACCTGATCAAGCACCCGCTTGCGGGACTTTCTCGCCTCCTCGAAGTCGACATCGAAATTCGTGCCGGTATCGGGCAAGGCGACCTGGACCTCGGGGACATGGACGACGTCGCCCCAGATCAGTAAGTCCTGACCACCGGAGGAGATCAGGTAACCCGTGTGCCCAGGCGTGTGGCCCGGAATGGGCATCGCCACGATGCCAGGAAACACTTCGCCTCCGAAAAAAAGCCGCGTTCGGCTCTTGTAGGGGGCGATCTGCGCGCGCGAATGCTCGAACATCGACTTCGCTCGATCGTTGGGGGCCCGTGCCAACTCGGCATCGTCGAGCCAATAGCGCGGCTCAGCTTCGTGCATGACGAGCTCGGCGTTCGGAAATATCGGCCTTCCTGTGCCGGGGTCGGTGAGCCCCGCGGAATGATCGGGATGCATATGCGTCAGCAGGATTGCACTCACATCCTTCGCATCCACTCCGGCCGCAGCAAGGTTGCGACCGATCCAGCCGTTGGTCGTCCCCATGGATCCCCCGGTGCCCGTGTCGATGAGAACCAGGCGCCCCTTCGTACGCACGAGAAAGGCGTTGATGCTGACCCTTCGCACCGGGCGGAATGCGTCGACGAGGATGGCCCTCGCCCGCTCGACGTCGACGTTCTTCAAAAGATCGAGATTTCCGTCGATGTATCCGTCGCTTACTGCAGTAACAACGACGTCGCCGATCTTGCGGTGATAGATGCCAGAGATCTGCTGTGATGGAAGAGAGCTCATGCCTTCTGCGCCATGGAAACCTACCTGTTTCCATCTTTGTACCCTTCCCTGCCGGGATAGTCAACAGCGGACTATCGTCCGGGCTGCGCGCTTCGCAGGAAACGACGAGGCGAAAGCGCGGCGGAATTCGGTTCGAGGGGCTGGCAAGTTTCTGCTTGACCGAACGCAACAGCGATCATAAGAAACAGTTCTGTTTCCATTCTGACGTCGCCGCTTATCGTTCCGGGAACCGCTGCACCAGGTGCAGGAAGGCCAGCCATACGAGATCAATGACAACGTTTCCCAACAAGTCGCGATAAACCGACAAGCGTCTCTAGGTATGAAAGGCCAATTTGCGATGGAACTGACGAAGAGGCAGCAGCAGCTCAAGGACACGTATATTAAGGCCCGCGGCTACTGGAAGGCCTGGACGGAAGGATTACTGCAGATCAATCCGGACTTTATGGAAACCTACGCTCGTTATGGCGGCTACCCCGCGCCAAATGGTCCGCTGTCCGAGCTGATGTGCGAGTTCATTTACATCGCAGTGGATGCTTCTGCCACGCACCTGTTCGATTCAGGATTGCGTATGCACATGAACATGGCCCTGCAACGGGGAGCCACACCTCAGCAGATCATGGAGATTCTTCAGCTGGGTGTCGCGCAGGGGCTCGGCGGCACCACGCTCGGTGTCAATATTCTGGTTGAGGAACTACAAGCAGCCGGACAACGTATCCCGGAATTTGAAGCGCCCTTGAATGAAAAGCAGCTTCGGCTCAAGGCGAGCTACGAAGAACACTTTCACGACTGGCCTCTGTTTTGCGAACGGATGGTGCGGCTCGATCCCGGCCATTTTGAAGTGACACTTGAAGTGCTGACGTCACGCGTGCCAGGAAGCGGACTTGATGAAAAGACACGAACGCTGATCATGCTGGCGTTGAACGCTTGCTTTACCGAATTGAATCCTGATGCCGTTCGCCTTCAGATTCGGCGATCCCTGCGACTTGGGATTACCAAAGCCGAGATCATGCAGGTTCTGCAGATGGTCGCGCACGTTGGTATCCATTCCTGCTCGATCGGAGTTCTCTCGCTGGTCTCGGCAATGGAGACGAACAACATTGCGCTCGGCAAGCCCGTCTGACAGAGCTTCGGAAAGTGGACGAAAATGGGCAGACTTGACGGCAAAGTCGCTATCGTGACCGGTGCTGGACGCGGGCTCGGTCGCTCCTATGCGCGGCGGCTCGCGTCACTCGGCGCAAAGGTGGCTGTTACGGACCTCGATTTGAAGTCTTACCAAGCGTTTGAATCAGAAGCCAATGACATGGTTGGTGAAAGCACTGTCGCCGAAATCGAAAACGAAGGCGGGACGGCCATTGGCTTGGCGATGGTCGTCAGTAATCGCAGCGCCGTTGATGCCGGCATCAGGAGCATTCATGAACTTTGGGGCCGAATCGATATTCTCATAACGAATGCGGGAGGTGGGCTGGGCAAGTCCAGTTCAACGCGTGCGAGTGCGCTTGATCCCGAGTTGCTCCATTCCGTGGTGGACACAAATCTCTACGGAACAATCCACTGCTGCAATTCTGTTGCTCCCATCATGAAGGAGCAGCGATCGGGTAAAATCATCACGGTAAGCTCGATTGCCCGGCCTTAGTCCATCACGTGATGGTGGTTATGCCCATTACGGAGTCGCGAAAGCCGCCATCGCGCACTACACGCGGTTTCTTGCCCAGGATCTTGGCCCATTCGGCATAACGGCCAATTGCATAGCGCCGGGCATGATCACGACCGGACGCATCGTCCAGAACGTGCTACCAAGTTACTCGGGTGTTGACCGTGACCCCATACTGCTCACCTCGCTACGCCGGCTCGGTACGGTGGAAGACTACGCAAAGGTAATTGAGTTCCTGGCGACTGATCTTTCTGACTACGTCACGGGCACCATCATTCCTGTAGACGGGGGCTTGATGCGATAAATCGGAAGCTGGGGATTGTTTTGGGTCGCCTATCGGCGACCGAATCATCTTGACCTAGAGCGCAGATGCCAACCGACTTGTTTCCGCCGATCCAGCCCTCCACTACTCCCGTGATCTGGCCGACACAAAACTGGAGCGTACAATGAGTGCTATCCGACATCCCGACGACGGCCGGATCGTAACGCAGCGGCACGGCAACGTGTTAGTCATCGTCATTGACCGCCCGAAGAAGCTTAACGGTTTCAGCGCTGTCATGCTCGATGACTTGAGCGCGGCATATTCAGCGATGGAACGCGATCCCGACGTTCGTTGCGGATTGCTTTGCGCTGAAGGCAAGAACTTCACGGCAGGCCTGGAGCTGAACAAACTTTCCAGCCGCTTTGCTGAAGGCAAACCGCTCTTCCCTGAGGACGAAGTCGATCCAGTCAACCTGCGCAGGGTGCGCACAAAGCCACTCGTTGCTGCGGTCCAGGGCATCTGCTTCACTATCGGAATCGAATTGATGCTGGCCGCCGACATCGTGATTGCTGCGTCGGATTGCCGTTTCGCCCAGCTGGAGGTTCGACGTGGCATCATGGCGACCGCCGGGGCGACCATCCGGATGGCTGAGCGTGCAGGCCTCGGTAACGCCTTGCGCTACCTTCTGACCGGAGAAGAGTTCGGTGTGCAAACTGCGCTACGATTGGGCTTCGTCCAGGAAGTGGTGGCGCCGGAGGAACTGCGCACGCATGCGACGGCTCTTGCGACGCTAATCGCTGCGCAGGCTCCTCTCGCTGTGTCGGCCACGCTTTCCAACACAAGAAAGGCCGTCTTCGAAGGTCCGTCCTCGGCCCTGGCGGAACTGGCGTTGCTGCAGGCAAAACTGCGAGCAACGGAGGATGCAGCTGAAGGCGTCCGAAGCTTTGTCGAGAAGCGGCCTGGTCGCTTCGTGGGACGTTGACGGCTAACTGCCATCGCGGATGCTCGCCGCGAAGGAAATGGCGAGTGAAACTAGTCCGACTCGCCGTCCAGGACCTCTCCGAACAGCTCCCATGTCGTCCCCGTCCAGCGCTGCAACTGTAGTTGGGTCCAGGCTTTACTGTTCGTCTCGTTGGTATTGATCTTGATGCCGGGCAAAACGGTCGGGAGCACCAGGTCCTTGAAGCTCCGGGCCTGCTTAAGGATGTTCTCGCGCGAAAGGTCCTCGCCGCACTGACGAAGAAGTTGCTCAAGCAGCATACCCTGGCGATAGCCGATCAGGTATCCGGTATCCGCGATGTCGGCTCCCGGCAGATATTTGGCGAATGCGGCTTTGTAGTTCAGGATATCGGGATCATCGTTCCACTTTGGATCAGTAGGGTCCTTGGAGTACGTGCCGGTAACAACTCCGACGGCATTGGTCACCCCGGCCGGAACAATCGTGCCCGCGGTCGAACCGGATGGGAAGTTGATAATAATGATAGGCTTCCAGCCAATCTCGCTGGACCTCCGGATGGCCTGAGCCGCGAATCTGCCGGTACCTGCGATGAACAGAGCTTCCGCATTGGCGCTCTTGAAATTGACGACATGGGATTCGATCGTCGGTTCCGACAATTCATACGAAGACAGCACTACCCGCCCGGAAAACTCTTCACCGAAGACGGCCTTGAAGGCGTTGAGATATCCCTTACCGAGATCGTCGTTTTGATACAGTAAAGCGATCTTGGCTGACGGGGGCAGCACCTTTTTCAGGTATCTGGCGTATATCCGCCCTTCGGTATCGAAGCTCGGAAGTGCCGTCGTAATGTAGGGGTAGTCGCGGAATTGTGCGAACGCATTTGCGCCACTCAGGATCGCGATACTGGGCACTTTACGTGCAGCAAGGTAGCGCGACGTCGCTGCGGTGCTAGGCGTTCCGAGTTGGCTGAACAGAAACGCGATCTCGTCGCTTTCAACAAGACGCCTGATCTGCTCCACCGCCTTCGGCGGACTATAGGCGTCGTCCAGCGCAATGTAGTTGATCTTTCGTCCCCCGACGCCACCCTTGTCGTTGAGATAGCTCACATAAGCCAGCAGCCCCTTTCCCACCGTTCCTACGGCCGATACGGGGCCGCTGAAGGGGAAGGTACCTCCTACCTTGATCTCGGTTGCGGTCACGCCAGGCGCGTTCTCGGCAAACGCGAGCGAACCCGACAAAATGCATGCGATTGCTATGCTTCCCAGATGCTTCAACATTCGGTCCCCTCTTTGCTTCTGATTGGCTGCAAGGCGCAGGTCGCCAGTTCGAAAGGACCAAACTGATCGATGCGCTCTGCGAACATGCGCGCTATCTCGCCTGGTCGGCGGCAAGCACGCGCTTGACCGCCGAGCGCTCCATCATCGTCTCGTAGTGCCGTTCGCAGTTCGACGGCAAAGGTATTGAGAATTGTGCCGCCCATCGCTCGACGTAGAACAACGCCGAGTCGGCGTAGCTGTGGCCGCCCGCAGCGTATGCCTTGCCGGCAAGGCCGGTATCGATGATTTCGAACCCCTTGGTCACCATCGCTCGTCCGGTAGCGATGATATCCGCACGTTGGGCGTCCGGCCCGAAGACCATGGGAACGATCATCCTGCTGAACCCGCGCATATGGACCGTTCCCACCACGTAGTCCAAAAGCTCGATCGCACGAGCTTCGCCATCGGGATCCTGCGGCAACAGCGATGCCTCCGGATTTGTGCGCGCGAGCCAGCGTGCAATGGCGCCGAACTCGGTAAGAACCGACCCGTCGTCCCGGATAAGCGTCGGCACCTTTGACTTTGGATTGATCGAGGAAAAGGCGGGTTGATATTGCTCGCGCGCAGCGAGATCCAGCAACGCCACTTCGTAGGGCTTACCTATTTCCTCCAGCAAGACACGAATGCCTACAGCGCTCGTGCCTGGAGCATAGTAGAGCTTCATCATTTGGGTCACCGCGAGAGGACATATGGCTTCGTACTAGGTCCCTCTGCACTTTGTGCTCACTAATAGCCCATCGTTTGTCGGCAAACGCCTTCACGTTGTTGTCTATAAGTGCGCATTGCTTGATCGTTTGTGCCGCGCGCGATCGAGGCAGGCCTTGCAACCGAAATCGCGGACGACGCAGCTGAGCGCCCAATGTCGTCATCGCCGCAATCTGTCAGTGACTCCTCCCGGACAGTCGGCGCCAAGCGATGCGAATGGCTGCCTGGCGCCAATCGCCGCCACCTTTCATGAAGATTCCAGGGAGCCGGAATCGGCGCTTGAGTAGGTCCCCAGGAAGGCGCGGTTCGCCACCGGGCTGATCAGTATCTCATTGACGCAGACATGCGGAGGCATGTTCGCCACGAACGCGATCGTCCGTCCGACGTCCCCCGGCTGCAGCATCTTCGACATGACTTCTTCCGAGGGCGGCACCGGACGCTGCTTCATAATAGGAGTCGCCACTTCGCCAGGTGAGAGGCAGCATGCCCTGAGACCATTGCGGCACTCGTCCATATTGAACGAATGCGTGAGCGCCAGGATTGCGTGCTGGTAGCGGTATAGGCCGGCCCGGTCATCTGGGATACGATACGGCCGGCCCATGATGCGATATTGATGATGCTGCCCGACCTGCGGTCTCGCATCGCAGGCAACACCGCGTGAATCGCGTACAGAACACCGCTGAGATTCACTTCGACTATCTGATCCCAGCCGCCAACCTCGAGCTCTTTCCAGCTCCGCTTGGGCACGTTGAGGCCGGCATTGTTTACGAGCAGATCGATCTGACCGTGCTTTGCCAGTATGGATCGCGCCACCGCCTGGACGTCATCCGCCCGGGTCACATCCACAGGCAGGACGTCGACCGTTGTCTTGTCCACGGGAAAGACGTCGACCCTTCCGGAAGTCTTGTCGCCAATGCGCTTCGCCGCGTCGGCTAGCACGTCGAGGCGCCGGCCGGAAATAGCTACTGTCCAGCCGTCGGCAGCCAGGGCCTCGGCGCCGGCGAGGCCGATGCCGCTGCCCCCTCCGGTCACCCAAGCTACTCGTTTTCCCTCTTACTTGGCGGGAGTCCGCTACCGCCGCAGGCTCCCTTCCCCACTTCCCCCCGCAAGGGCAGCCGAGGCAGCAGCGTGCCTCGGGATTAGAATTTGCCATTCTGATTTTTTGGCGCAGTTGAGGTTGGCGCGGGTGCCACAACATCCCGATGCTCCATCATCAGCCCGTTCTCGACGCGATACAGGTCGAAGAATCAATTCTCGTTCGCGAGTGGCGTTGCGGGAACGTCAGATCTTGTGCTTATGGCCTACCAGTTCCAACGAGCTGGTTCCCACCTGTAGGCATCGCCAGACCTCACGACTCGTCCGATGGACGGGAACGGCATGTGATATCCCATGACAAGGGTACGATCGACGGTCACGCGCTCGAGGATTTGCCTGCGATTCCTTGTCGATGCGGCGCTGTCGTAGTCAAAAACGGTCGACCATGCCGGATACAGCAAATGCATCGGTTCATGCACCACGTCGGCGAGGTGAAGGAGCTGCTGGTTGCCGGACTCGAACATCACCGCAGCCTGGGCTGGCGAATGCCCATGCGCAGATACCAAACGAACGCCGTGCACGACCTCACCTTCGGCCTTCAATAGTTTGAGTCCCTCCTTCACCGGCGGAAGATTCGTCTTCGCAGCTACAATCGTGCCCTCCTTCATGGCTGGCGGCATCGGCTGTGAATTGGTGTCACGCTCAAATTGATCGCCGGTCCAATACGCCCACTCTTTCTCATCCAGCACGTGTTGCGCATTGGGAAAAACCAGACCCCCCGCCTTGTTGGTAATGCCGCCAAGATGATCGATATGGCCGTGAGTAATGACCACGAAGTCGATGCTTTCAGGCGGAATGCCCACGCGGCGCATATTGTCTTCAAGATGCCCGTATGTCGTCCCGC
>WNFL01278844.1_pt2 | contig 10018 bp, 6 predicted proteins | sample 5400361 | NCBI WGS metagenome assembly WNFL01 (sample SAMN13153351, study PRJNA577476) | soil metagenome | isolation source: 40 cm soil on Douglas fir-dominated hillslope | place: USA:California | collected 2013-09-17
CCTGCGTGATCGCGTGGCGGATCGCGTAGCTCTGGCGCATACCCGCGACGATCAGGCCGAGACGGTTCTATTTCGCGTGCTCCGCGGCTCTGGGTTAACTGGCTTGGCGGGGATTCGTCCGGTGACGAAGGACGGGCTGGTGCGCCCGTTGCTCGACGTTTCTCGCGCAGAAATCGTAGATTTTTTGCACGATCGGAAAAGCACCTGGCGCGAAGATTCGTCAAATCGGGATCAGAAATTCGCCCGCAACCGGATTCGAGGGACCCTGCTCCCGCAACTCGCGTCCGAATGGAATCCGCGCATCGCGGACGCCTTAGCCCAGCTCGCCGACCTGGCCTGGGAAGAAGAGCAGCTTTGGGAAGCCGACCTCGGTCACCGCGCTGCGGGTGCGATCACCCCGGCTGCAAGTGGCAGCGAAGCCGCGGGTGCGGTCGAACTGAATGCGGAGATGGTGAACCGCTTGCCCCGCGCTCTCGCTCGAAGGCTGATTCGGCGAGCGATCGTCCAGGCCAAAGGCAACGCCCGGCGCATCGAGTTCGATCACGTCGAGCGAATCCTGGACCTGATTGCCCAGGAACGGGGCGCCGGGGCCCTGCGCTTCCCCGGTGTCCAGGTTCACCGTTCGTTTGACCGGATTCGATTCTCACAGGCGCCCGCTTCGGTACTCCGCGAGGGCCCGGTCCGCGTCCAAATTCCAGGGGCCTGTGAGGCGCCCGACGGCATTACGCGGATTCATTTTGAGATCGGCGAGACGGCTGCCCGCCGGCGATTGCAAGCAAAAGGCATCCAGCCCCCCTGTGATACCCTGAGAGTGGAATTGAGTTGGCGGAAAATCCTTGAGCCCGTCGAGGTTCGAGGCTGGCAGCCTGGCGATCACTACCGCCCTTTGGGCGAAGCGCGGGACCAGAAAATTAAGGATTTGTTTCAAAGATCCCGTGTGCCCTCATGGAGCAGGCGCGGTTGGCCGATTGTTACGAGTGGCGGGAAGATCTTATGGGTCAGAGGTTTTGGAGCCGCAGACGGCTATGCGGCCCGCGGCACGGAAGTGGTGCTGCGAATCTGGGAAGCGGCGGCGCGGCCTTAAAGCTGGGATCGTTTGTTGCCATTCAAGCGTCTTATTAAGTAGCGCGATTCAGCAAGTGGAAGTGGAGATGTCATGAACTCGAGCGTCCGAAATGCAGTCCTGTGGCTCATCATCCTGTGCCTGGTGGTGCTGGCATGGGCGGTCTTTAAGACCAGCAAGGCACCCGGCAAGACCCCCAATTTCTCGGAGTTGTATCAACAGGTCCAGGGCGGTCTGGTGGAGAGCATCGTCATTAATGCGGCCACCGGCGACGTGCACGGAAAATACAAGAACTCGGAAGAGTTTCATTCCACCGTTCCGCCGGCTTACAACGACTTCCAAAAGCTGCTGATCGAAAAGGGCGTAGACACCAAGGTCGAAAAGGACAACAACGGAAACTGGGTCACCATCCTGGTGAACGCGGTGCCTTTCGTGCTCCTGCTGGGCTTCTGGATTTTCATGATGCGCCAGATGCAGTCCGGCGGCAACAAAGCCCTGAGCTTCGGAAAATCCCGCGCGCGCCTGCATTCCTCGCAACAGAAGAAAGTGACCTTCAAGGATGTCGCGGGTGTCGAAGAAGCCAAGGAAGAACTGCAGGAGATCATCGAGTTCCTGCGCGAACCGCAGAAATTCCAGAAACTGGGCGGACGCATTCCGAAGGGCGTGCTGCTGGTCGGATCGCCCGGAACTGGCAAGACCCTCATGGCGCGTGCCATCGCGGGCGAAGCCAATGTCCCGTTCTTCTCGATTTCCGGATCGGACTTCGTGGAAATGTTCGTGGGCGTGGGCGCCAGCCGTGTGCGCGATCTGTTCGAACAAGGCAAGAAGAACGCGCCCTGCATCATCTTCATCGATGAAATCGATGCAGTGGGCCGCCATCGCGGCGCAGGCCTGGGCGGCGGACACGACGAGCGTGAGCAGACCCTCAACCAGTTGCTGGTGGAGATGGACGGATTTGAATCCAACGAAGGCGTGATCCTGGTGGCGGCCACTAACCGCCCCGATGTGCTCGATCCAGCGCTGCTGCGGCCGGGCCGTTTCGATCGTCGCGTAGTGGTGGGGCTGCCGGATGTCCGGGGCCGCGAACAGATTCTCAAGGTCCACACCAAGAAAACTCCGCTGGCCGACGATGTGGATCTGACGGTAGTGGCTCGCGGTACACCGGGATTCGCCGGTGCCGATCTGGCCAACCTGGTGAACGAAGCCGCACTGGTCGCCGCGCGTCAGAATCGCAAAGTCGTCACGCAGTGGGATTTCGAGTTGGCCAAAGACAAAGTGATGATGGGTGTCGAGCGCAAGAGCCTGATCATCAGCGATGAAGAGAAGAAAAACACTGCGTACCACGAAGCCGGTCACGCTCTGGTAGCCGCGCTGACGCCGGAGGCCGATCCGCTACACAAGGTCACCATCATTCCGCGTGGAATGGCCCTGGGCCTCACCATGCAGCTTCCCTTGGATGACAAGCACTGCTACAACAAGGGCTATCTCGAAGCGCGCCTCGCGATCCTGATGGGCGGCCGCATCGCCGAAGAGATTTTCATGAACCACGTCACCACCGGCGCGGGCAACGATATCGAGCGGGCCACCGACATGGCGCGCAAGATGGTCTGCGAGTGGGGTATGAGCGAGCTGGGACCGCTGAGCTTCGGCAAGCGTGAAGAGCAAATCTTCCTGGGCCGCGAGATCGCCCAGCATCGCGACTATAGCGAAGCCACCGCGATTCGCATCGATGAGCAGGTGAAGAAGCTGGTGCAGGAAGGTTACGACCGCGCCCGCAAGATCATCGAAGAGCGCAAGGACGCGCTGGAGCGTGTCGCGCTGGCGCTGCTCGAACGCGAGGTTCTGGACGGCTCCGAAGTCGGGAAGCTGATCGCAGGCGATACGCTGCCGGCCCTGCCGCCGCCACCGTCTCCGGGTGGTGGAACGCAGCAGGTAATTAAACCGGATGGCGGGCGGCGCGTGCCCGGCACGCTCGAAAGCGGACCTCAGCCAGCTTGAAAAAGGGCGGCGCGATTCCCGCGTTTCCCGTCTACCTGTTCGACGTGGACGGTACGCTGCTCGATTCGGCCCACGATATCTGCGGCGCGATTCAGGAAGTGCTGATTACTTCCGGCCGCGCCGATATCTCCCACGAATTTCTCCGCGGCTATATCGGCCGCCATCTTCTTGACCTCTTCCTGGACCTTGGATATCGGCGCGACGCCATCGACCAGATGGTTGCCGATTACCGGCGGATCTATCTGGCGGGCCAGCACTCCCGGACATCCGTGTTTCCGGGAGTGGCCGCCATGCTGGCCGGTCTCGGCGGCCGCAAGTCCACCGCGACTACCAAGGGCACGCCCACCACGCGCGCGATTCTCGAACAGTTCGGACTCATTTCATTTTTCGACCACGTGCAGGGCACCGATGGTTTCCCGGCCAAGCCAGAGCCCGACGTGCTGTTGAAATCGATCGAGGCGCTGGGCGTTCGCGCGGAGGATTGTCTGTTTGTCGGCGATTCGCCCGCAGACATGGAAGCTGGCCGCCGCGCCGGCATCCGCACTTGCGCGGTGCGCTGGGGTTACGGCGACCGCGACGAAATGGCCCGCTGGGAGCCGGACTACTGGGTGGACCATCCGGCCGAAATTGCGGCAGCAGTGGTCTGAGCCCGGCTCGCGCTGAAAGGCAAAGGAACGGAATGAAACTTCTAGGCGTCCCTTACGACGCTAATTCTTCTTACATGCGCGGCGCGGCTCAGGCCCCGCCCCGAATCCGCGAAGCCCTGTTCAGCGATTCAAGCAATCTGTGGACGGAGGACGGGGTCGACCTCGGCGCGCCCGGCTTGCTGCTGGATTGCAATGACGTCGAGCTTCCGTCCAAGATCACGCCCGCGTTCGCCGCCATCGAGAACGCCGTGTATGAAGCGATTGATCCCGCACATCCGCTCATCTGCCTGGGTGGCGACCACTCTATTACCTACCCGATCCTGCGTGGCTTCCATCGCCACTTTCGCGATCTGACCATTCTGCTCTTCGACGCGCATCCCGATCTTGCCGACGAGTTTCAGGGCAGCCGCTTTTCTCACGCCTGCCAGTTCGCGCGCATCATGGAAGATGGCTTGGCGCGCCGCCTGGTTCAAGTGGGCATTCGCACCATGAGCAGCCATCAGCGGGAACAGGCCGAGCGGTTCGGCGTCGAAGTCATCTCCATGCGCAACCTCGGCCGCTTCGCCGAAGTTAAATTCGAAGGCCCGCTGTTCATCTCTTTCGACATCGACGTGCTGGATCCCGCCTTCGCGCCGGGAGTCTCGCACTACGAACCCGGCGGTATGTCGGTGCGCAAGACCATCAACATGCTTCAATCCCTGCGCGTGCCGGTGGTGGGCGCGGACATTGTGGAATACAATCCAACCCGCGATCGTGACCTGCAAACCGGGATGGTCGCTGCGAAGGTGCTCAAGGAAATCGCAGCCGCGATGCTGCGCCGCGGAAAGCCACCGGCCGCCGGCTGGGTCTAAATAGGTGGGGCAGGCGGTTCCGCCTGCCTTGTTACGCCCGCCGCGGTGTCGCCGGCATCTCCGCCCAGAACTTGCGAATCTCCGCCCGCGGATCGTTCTCCACGCGAACATCGTTGTCGAAGATCAGGGTGGCCCGTTTGGTCGCGTCATACGCCGGCCAGTTGGGAATACCCGCATGATTCGGATCGCCCGTCTTGGCGAAACCCACCCACGACGCCGCGAACTTGGTCCACAACGCGCGCTGCGTCGGCGACCCCGTGCCACCGATGCCGTCGCGATAGTTGTTGAACGACGCCGATACATCCAGCCCGTGTACCGCCCCGAATTTTCCGCCGAAGCCGGGACTCTCGTAGGTCCACAGGTACATGTACGCGGGCGCCTTTCCCAGCGCCGCTTTGCGCTCCGCCTGCGTGATGGCGCTGCGCCGGAATCCGCTGTCGGTCGCGATCTGCGCCTGAATCAGGAAGGGCGATTTCTTGGGCGCCGATTTGCGATACATCGAATAAATCTCGTCGGCCTTCGCGCCGTAGCGCTGCGAGAGCTGCGCCTTGAGACCAGCCTCATCTAAATCGAAGTTCGTTAACGAAAGCGCCGCATCCTCGAGCGTCGTCGAAATGATCACCGGCACATCCGCCGATTCAGGCGGAGCCACCGGATCGAATGGATGATGCGGGAGGATTTTTCCCTCGACCACCGGTGAGAATCCTGCCGCCGCTCCCAGCGACGCCTGCGCCTCCAGAATCTGCTGCCACGGCACCTTCTGAATATCGGCGAGATTGCCTTTTGCGATTCCCAGCTTCGCCAGCAGCGCCTCCGCCGATTTGGTCGCCGTCTCAGGCGTGGCGAGGCGCAGCGTCGATCCGCTCTGCACCGCCGCGCGATGGAACAGTCCCTTCGCCGACGGCATCGCGAGAACGGTGGACGTTTTCGCGCCGCCGCCCGACTGCCCGAAGATCATCACGCGCCCCGGATCGCCTCCAAACCGCTCCACGTTTTCGCGCACCCACTCGAGCGACGCTACCAGGTCCATCACGCCCGCAACGCCCGCTTGCGCGAATTCGGGCGGCCCGCCCAGGTCGCCCAGGTGCAGATACCCGAAGCTCGCCAGTCGATGATTCACCGTGATCACCACCACGTCGCCGAAGCGGGCGAGCTGCGCGCCATCGAATCCCGGAGCGTTGCCCGAGCCGGTGGCGAATCCGCCGCCGTGGAACGATACCAGAACCGCGCGTTTCTTGCCGTCGTTCACGCCGGGGGTCCAGACGTTCAGCACCAGGCAATCCTCGCCCATGCCGCCCACCTGCTGGTCCCACTGGATCATCATTCCGTAATCGCTCGCCAGCGCGGCCAGCGTTTGCGGGCACACCTGTCCGTGACCGAAGCATTCGCGCACGCCCGCCCACGCTGCCGGCTTTTTCGGCGGCAGGTAACGATTCTTCCCGCCCGTCGGCGCGCCGTAGGGAATGCCTTTGAATTCGTGGATGCCGGTGTTGGTGATGCCTTGAACTTTTCCGGACGCGGTTTCGACCACCGAGAAAAGTCCGCCTGTACTGACGACGGCCGCGGCGGGCCGCGATTGCGCAATCGCTTTCGTGATCAGCGCCGATCCCGCGCCTGCTACAGCCAGCGCGGCGGAAGAGCTTTTCAAAAACGTGCGGCGAGTCTTCACGGACCGAGTCGTCGTGGACATGGCATGCCTCCTGATGACGAATCAGTCTATCACGCGCTTCTCCCGTCCGGTCGGTCGGAACTAAGTGGCGATCCAGCCCGCGCCCCGAAGGTTATGCTGGATGCAGCAGGGCCCGGGTGGCGAAATCGGCAGACGCAAGGGACTTAAAATCCCTTTTTCCGTAAGGAGAGTGTGGGTTCAAGTCCCACCCCGGGCACCAGCCATGAACATTAGGTGCTCGCCGGGAAATCGGCGATGCAGAACTGCTCAAAGTCGGGGAACCCTGTAACATGGCGATCCCGAGCCAAGCCCGGCTGACACTAGCCGGGAAGGTGTAGAGACTAGACGGGCAGCACCTGACACCCGGAGCCAAATCCGGGCACGGTGAAGGGATAGTCCAGACCCCAAACCCTGGCGAGACAGCAGGGGCGGCGAAAGCCGTAGTGGGCAAGAAAATCCGTTTTTCCGCAAGGAGAGTGAGGGTTCAAGTCCCTCCGCCCGCACCAACTTCCCTTTGCCCTCGCTTCGAAGCGGGATGAATGCGGGTCACCGTGATCCGCTTCGGCGTAGGGGCTGACCTGACCTGGGAGTTTTGTACCAGTCGAAACGAGAGACTGAGTACAGAAGGACCCGGGAAAATGCCGAACAAACGTTTACGCCGGAGCTGGTTTACCTCGCTTCGTGGGGATTTCGGCGAAGCCGAACACTAAATCCGGGATGATTCCGAACGGCACTCCAGAATGATCTCGAATCGCACCTGGGTGACGGCGTATCCGTCCATTAGGTTTTCTTCGGGGGTAGGCCAGGCGATCCAAAAATGTAACGAAAGTATGGCCGACAATACGGGAGCTATCCCGCCAACCCGCTAAAACCACGGACGCCCTGGGGAAGCGCCACTTCAACGAGAAGTGCGTTATGTATTCCTTGAGCCTTGGCTTGGAGTAGAATTGGGCAAATTAAGTGTCCTTAGCAGCCCGCTCCAAACTCGGCCCCTATGAAATCGTCTCACCGCTCGGGGCGGGAGGCATGGGCGAAGTTTACCGGGCGCGAGATCCCAGGCTGGGACGGGATGTAGCCATCAAGGCCCTGCCCGAGCGCCTATCCAAGGACCCACAAGCGCTGGCCCGCTTTCGGATTGAAGCCAGAGCCGTGGCCGCGCTCTCGCATCCGAACATTCTGGCGATCTTTGACGTCGGCAGCCACCAGGGGATGACCTACGTCGTCACCGAGCTGCTCGAAGGCGAAACTCTTCGCAGCCGGCTAAAGCGCGGGGCGCTTCCGTGGCGCGCGGCTGTCGAGATCGCGGCCCCTCTGGCCGAAGGACTCTCCGTGGCTCACGCCAAGGGCATCGTTCACCGGGATCTGAAGCCGGAAAACATTTTCCTGACGTCGGCCGGGCTCGCCAAGATCCTTGATTTCGGTCTGGCCCGGTGGCGGCCCGCCAACTCCTCCCCGGACGAATCTTCCGCGCCCACGGAAACCGAACCGGGGATGGTGATGGGAACCGTCGGCTACATGTCTCCCGAGCAGGTGCGGGGCAGAGTCGCGGAGGCGCCCAGTGACATTTTCTCGATCGGGTGCGTGCTCTACGAAATGATTTCCGGCCGGCGTGCTTTTCAGCGGGAGACGGCTGCTCAGACCATGACCGCGATCCTGGAGCAGCAACCGGCACCGCTCTCCGAATCGGGGAATGAGGTTCCGCCAGAGTTGGACTGTGTGGTCACGCGCTGCCTCGAAAAGAATCCGGATGCGCGATTTCAATCCGCCGGCGATCTCGGCTTCGCTCTAAGAAATCTGTTGAGTGGCGCCGAGGGCTACCACGGTCCGACCGTGCGCCGGCGGGTTGGGCTGAAGCCGATGCTGTGGGTTGCAGCCGTCGTGGCCACCCTCTGCGCTGCCGCCATCTTCTGGTTCAATCGGACCGGGAATGCCCCGGAGTCGATTGCGATCCTGCCCTTCGTCAACGCCAGCGGAAATCCAGACGTGGAGTACCTCGGCGACGGCATCACCGAGAGCCTGATCAACAGCCTCTCGCGAGTCCCCAATCTCGCCGTGATCTCCCGCAACGCCGCCTTCCGCTATAAAGGACGCGATACCGATGCGCAGGCAGCCGGCCAGATGCTCAAAGTCCAAGCCGTTCTCACGGGATCGGTGGTGCAGCGCGGCGACGCCCTCTCCATCAGCGCCGAGCTGATCGACGTCCGCGACAACCGCCACTTGTGGGGCGAACAGTACAACCGAAAGGTTCATGACATCCTCGCCGTGCAGGAAGAGATCTCCCGCGAAATCTTCCAGAACCTCCGCGTCAAGCTGACCGGAGCGGAGATGCAGCGTCTCACGAAGAGATACACGGAAAGCACTGAAGCCTATCAGCTCTATCTCCAGGGCCGCTATTACTGGAACAAGAAGACTCCCGCCGGATTCAATACCGGAATCGACTACTTTCAGAAAGCGATCCAGGCGGATCCGAACTACGCTCCCGCCTACGCCGCTCTGTCGAATCTGTACTTTAACCTTTCCAACTATAATTTCGCGCTCATGCAGCCGAAGGAGGCATGGTTCAAGGCCAAAGAAGCCGCCGAAAGAGCGATCCAGATTGACGACACGCTGCCCTCAGCCCACGCTTCCCTGGCGCTGATCGCGTATCAATGGGAGTGGGACTGGCCCAAGGCGGAGCGCGAATTCAAGCGTTCCCTGGAGCTCGACCCCGGCTCCTCATCCACCTATGAACCCACTCCGTCCTCGACCTACCACTGGTATTCTCACTTCCTGATGACCGTGGGGCGAACCGAGGAATCCTTCGCGGCGGGCCGGCGCGCCCTGGAACTGGATCCCGTGGATTTGGCGATTGCCTCGCACCAAGGCTGGTATTATCTCTGGACGGGCGACCGTGCCAGGGCTCTTCAGCCGCTGCAAAACACCATCGCGATGGACCCGAACTTCTCAGTAGCGCAATGGTATCTCGGCCTGGCGTACGAAGAAAAAGGAGACTACCCGGACGCCATCGCGCAATTCCAGAATTGCGTCCGCCTGACAGCGGGAAGACCGTCGATGCTTGCTCTGCTGGGCCACGCCTACGCCGCCGGGAATCACCAGAGCGAAGCGCGCGCCGTGCTTCAACAACTGAGCTCGCTCGAAAAAGAGAAGTATGTGCCCTCTTATCCCGTGGCCGCGATCCACGCGGCGCTGGGCGAAAAGGACGAGGCTCTCGCGCGCCTCGAGAAGGCTTACGAAGCTCACGACAGTTGGATGGATTATTTAGCGATCGATCCCCGCTTGGACAGCTTGCGCTCAGACCCGCGCTTCACCGCGCTGCTCCGCCGCATGAATCTGGCTCCGTAGCCGGATCGCTTTCTAGATTGGAGGCGGGCAATCCATATTAGATTCCTCAAGTTCCACCGCCCCGTGAATGGGAAACCGACATGGAGAGCTTGCGCTCCCCCGAGCTTAGAATACCGCATACGGCCCGATCCATGCCCGGTCTTTGTTGGATAGCTCCTGGATGACGGCGTAACCGGAAGTCGCTGGTAAGCCTGCTGGTGTGGCGGGAGATTTCGAGCAGCCAAATTTACACAGCTACATACACAGTTTCACATTTCGACAATGTAACTATCATTTAATCAGGGAGTTACAGATACACTATAGGGACTTAAAAGTCCTTTTCCGGCAACGGGAGTGTGGGTTCAAGTCCCACCCCGGGCACCAAACGAATCACACCTCAAGAACCTCGAACCCCAGTTCCCTGGCCGCCGATCCCCGACGCAAATCGTTCGAGATAAACCGTCGTCCT
>WNFL01278899.1_pt1 | contig 10017 bp, 15 predicted proteins | sample 5400361 | NCBI WGS metagenome assembly WNFL01 (sample SAMN13153351, study PRJNA577476) | soil metagenome | isolation source: 40 cm soil on Douglas fir-dominated hillslope | place: USA:California | collected 2013-09-17
GTGTTCAAATTTAACTCCTTTATCATCTAAGAGCTTATTTCGTTCACCAACTAAATACTGATACATTGGCATCCATTTGCTTAAATAATCTTGAGCTACTTCTCTTTTTGTTAGTAGGGATGGGTTTCTCTCTGCGCTACCTTCGCGAATCATGAGAGCAAATATAACACATGATTCCTTAATTTACCAGAGGTTTGTCGAGCTCTTTGAATTTCTTAACGCACGATCCCTGAAAGGAGTATAGTAAAAATTACTGCAGTAATAACTGCAAAAACTAAAATTGTCCGGACAAAAAGTGTAGTAGCTTCTTTTTTCTTTCCATCTAAATAGAGTTGGACTGGTTGATAAAGAAAAAAATACCCCATTACAGCAGCTGAGAGTGAAAAAAGCGAAATAACAAAAATTGGAATTATTATAGAATTTACAGGTTTTGAATGTTCCGTCCCATAGAACATGACTGATGCAACACATATTATATAAAGTATCGCAGCCGCGGCATTAATAAATGGGTTTTTTGTCATATCCTATTTAGTATAGCAGAAAAGTTCAAGTGCTCCCCAATGAGTATTAGCCAACAATAGAAATGTCATGGTATACGACAATAGAAACGTCATATTAGCAAAAACGACAAAATCAGTTATTATATCTACCATGGCTGCATGGCAGGAGTTAATTTTAGTGCAAAAGAACATGAAAAACTTACTATTATTCAATCTGCAATTGATGGAAAAATTACTAATTCTCATGCTGCCAAGCAACTAAATTTATCAGTACGTCAAATACAAAGAACTAAAGCAGAAATCAAGAAAAGTGGATCAACAGCAGTTATTCATAAGCTGAAAGGAAAAGAAAGCAATCACATCCTTAGTCCTTTTGTAAAAGAAGAAGCTATCCAAATAGTACGGAAAAGCTACAGTGATTTCAAACCAAAATTTGCTGCAGAAAAACTACAAGAAAACCATAATATTTCTATTAATCCTCAGACATTGAGACGATGGATGAGTAAAGAAGATCTTTGGAAGATAAGGAAGAAAAAACAAACTACATATTTTGCATGGAGACCAAGAAAAGAATACTTTGGAGAACTTCAGCAGTTCGATGGAAGTCACCACCACTGGTTTGAGAACAGGTTTATTGACGAATATGGGGATCCCATTGAGGTTTGTCTTTTAGCATCAATTGACGATGCTACTGGTGAAATTACAAAAGCCATATTTGCTCCTCATGAAGGAGTTATTCCCGTCTTTACCTTTTGGAAGGAGTACGTAGAACAGATTGGTAAACCAAGCTCAATTTACCTTGATCGCTTCTCTACATACAAAATCAATCATAAAGCAGCTTTAGATAATTCAGAACTAATAACTCAATTTGAAAGAGCTATGAAGACTCTTGCAATTATACCTATACCTGCTAATTCTCCTCAGGCAAAAGGAAGGATTGAGAGACTATTTGAAACATTACAAGATAGGCTGACTAAAGAATTACGGTTGGCAAATATTAATACCCCAATAGATGGCAATAGATTTCTGAGAGAAATATTTATTCCAAAATTCAACCAGCAGTTTAGTGTTATTCCGACTAAAGAAGGAAACATTCATAGACAACTAACTAGTGAAGAAAAGCAAAGACTTAATCACATTTTTTCTATTCATGGAACAAGAAGAGTGAATAATGATTTCACTATCCAGTTCAAAAGCACCTGGTATCAACTAACAGAAATACAACCAACAACGGTAAGGCCTTTGATGATTATTTTGATGGAAACCTGGCTTGATACCTCAATACACATTATCCTTAATGGTCAAGAACTTGCCTATATCCTTCTACCTGAAAGGCCTAAAAAACAAAGAATCAAACAACCAACTATTCTTACGACACATACTCTTAACTGGAGACCTCCAAAAGAACATCCTTGGAGAAAATTCAAGTATGGGAGGGGGTGACATTTCTATTGTCGTCCGACAGAAGGCGTTGAATTAAAGTTAAATATCCGACACTTCCAGATGTACAATTATGGAAGTGAAACAAACAACAAAAATTATTCTTGCTTGGGAACTGTTTGAACAGCATGTGCCGAAGGCACATATTGCCAAGCAGTTAGAAATCAATAGAGATACCATTTATGAATGGCTGAGGAGGATCGAGGATCACCCAAAGGGTCTTCCGGGATTCTTGGAAGATTATGAAAATGCCAAGAAAGGTGAAAGAGCGAAAAGAAAAGTGGATGGTCTTTTGAAAGCCAGAATATACAGACTAAGAGAAGAAAATAGACAATGTTGTGGACAGAAAATACAAGAGTACCTGTTTGATGATTATGGTATTTATCTCTCAGTACCAAGTATTTACTCTATTCTTTCTGAAAAATACAAACTGAGATCCAAGTGGAAAAAGAATCAGAAAAGAGGAACACCAATTAAGGCAATCAAGCCTCGTGAAGTCATCCAGATGGATACAGTTCATTTTGGTATGGTATTTGCCTTTACAGCTGTTGATACGTTTGCCAAAGATGTCTCAGTGAGGTTGTACCCAACACTGACCAGTAGTGATGGTAAAGACTTTTTAACTCATTCATTTCAAGAGAGGTTTCACCATACAGAACTGCTCCAAACTGATGGTGGGCCTGAGTTCAAAGGTGAATTCAAACAAGAAGTCTTTTCATATGCCAACAGATTCAGGGTAGCACGTCCCTACAAGAAGAATGAACAATCCTTTATTGAGAGTTTTAACAGAAGCTTGAGAAAAGAGTGTTTAGGGTGGGGAAACTTTCATCCACACCAAATTCCAAGTCTTGAAAAAGAGCTCTCAGAATATTTACAGTACTATCATACCAAGAGACGTCACATGGGGATTAATATGAGAACACCAAATCAAGTTTTACAAGAATACCAAGTGTCGGATTTCTAACTTAACATACCGGAGATATATGATCAAAAACTATATCAAAATGCGTCAGGTGACCCCGCTGCAAATTATTTTGAACCACTCTTAGCTCATTTTAACAAGTTAATGGATGTTTATCAGGCACAAAACGATAAGAATGAGTTTCATATGATTTGAGATAGTACTACAGGGAGATATTGGAAACAGTTAATAATTTTTGCACAAATTACTATATCAAAGTGATATAATTGTTCTATGGCAGATAGATTACGAGCAATTAATGAGGTACAACAAGCAGGGATTATTGCACGAAGGAGACGTGGAGAGAGTCCAAAGGTAGAATTATCATTACCTCATGAGTGCCGAGTGGGTTATTTTCCACAAGATGATGGCTCTGTACGTCTTGGACTCGCATTTGTTCCAGATGATTTACAAGGAAATGGTATTGGAACAAGGCTTGTACAATCTGCTACAGCAGATGCCAAGAGACAAGGAGCAACCGTTCTTAGGGGTGCAATCACATCTTCAGCGGGATTACACTTAGTAGAAAAAACATTTGGAGATACTGCGAGAGTAGAAGACCCGTCAGGAACATCAACTCCACTTTCAATGTTAAGAAGAGAAGTTAGAGACTCTGCAGATACTAGAAGCGGAATAAGGTTTACAGTAGCACTAGAAAGAGTTAATACAGACGGTTGGGAATTACCAGTAGAAACGGGTTAGATTATAGTTAATTTCTCATATCCATTGTTTTGGTTTATTTTTTAATAAAAAAATCCTAAGCTGTTATAGAAGATTATTAATGCACTTGGTTCAATGTTTCAGAAGGGTATACAACATTTGAAGCTAGAATTAAAATTAGTTTCAATTAACCCAAAAATGAAGATTAGCCCGATATATCAATCTATTATGCAGTTTGATAATCAAGCTATCCCATTAGGTGACCCGAGTAATCCTCAGTTTGAACCAACACTCGCTTGGCTAGATCATCTGAGGCTAGTATATCAAGAATCTGAAGAAACTGAAACTGAAACTGAAACGGAAGAAGTATAATATATGCGTATGGTTGAATTGTCAAAAGAGTGGTTAAAGAAGAACGGACAAAAACTCAAAATAGCTTACAGCTTCGCTGTCGCTAATAAATTAAATATTGAGTCCAAAGACGATGTTTTAATAATCCTGCAAAAAGTTAATCCTGAAAATGCAAACGAGATTCAGGCAGGGACATATTCGAAAATGCTGCAGCTTTTTAGGAATAGATTTAGAAAAACGTTAAAAGAGAAATTGGAAGGTTGAAATTACTGCTTTTTTGCTACAATTTTGAGTCCGAGGACATTAAGAATTCTCTCAAGCTTTACAAATGACGGGTTTGTCTCTCCCCTTTCTGTCATTGCATAGAAAGTTTCCGTAACTTTTGCTTCCTTGGCAACCTGAGCTTGCGTTAAACCTTTCCTGTCTCGGGCTTCTTTTATTTGGACTGCGAGCTTTGGGTCGATCTTCTCTTTCTTAGTGATATCCATAATTATATTTATAGTATAGCATTTTTGACGTTTAAATTAAATCTTAGGCCATCTAGACCATTTCAGCTTGTGTACTATTACATTTCAAGCACTCATGAATGAGGAATGTATTCCCATTGCTATCTTTTGTAATTGTTGTCTTTCTTTTTCCTTTGCAAATGGGACAATTATTTGTCATTTCACTTATCCAAGGCGTATCATCTTCAAATATTGCGGTACGCTTGGAACACTTAGGGCATTCATAGAAATGTAATGGCTGAGATTTTGACTGTTTTGCTAAATCTCCATATAAGGTACTCCACTTATATTTCATTGAAGAAGCACAGACAGAGCATGTAACATTCTCAATAGGTTTTGCTTCTAAAACCGTTTGATCCTTTTTCGTGGCTTCAGCTATCCATTTTTGGATTGTTTTCTCTTTATTTTTCTCCCTTTCTCCTCTTACTTGTATGCCCATTCCTACCCAGACCAGTGACCATATATCATCAGCTGCCTTCTTTACCTCGTCTTCAGTATGTTTTTTGGTTTTTTCTTTCCCTAAGGCGTTCCTAACATCTTCTAACTCTTTCTCCGTAGGATTTGCTTTTAATTCTGCTAACAGCATTTCATCTCTATTGAGCATGTCTTCCGTCATAGAATCATAGAGTTTGATGTATTCTTCTTCGGATTTAAGATAACTTTGTAATAGTTTAGCTTTCATCTTCTGGATAATCTTTTTCTATGCTGGCTAGATACCATGCTGAGAAACTTTTGGGTCCAAATAATTCTTCCCATGTAATCCCTAAGCCTCTTTTGATTTTGACAAAAGTTTTATTCTGGATACTTCCAGTTTTGCCTCTTTCAAGCTTTGAAAAATAGTTAGGGTTTAATCCACCTTCAATTGCTACATCAAAACGTGACATTTTTTTTCGTATCCTAATATTTTTGATTTTATTAATCAACCTTTTGTGACGGTTATCGTCAGAAATTGTATTTTTCATTTTGTCATTTTAATGCAAGTTATATATAAATGTCGTACAAATTTGACTAGTTTTTAGCTTTAGTAACAACTATTCTTGATTTTTCTCAGTTTTATCGTGACCTTTTATCTCTGCACCCACATTTATATAATTCAAAAATTCTCTTTGCGTTAGGATCTGTTTTTAATCTTTCTTTGTAAAGCTTTTCTTCCTCAAGAATTCGATCGATTACTATATCAGCAAGCAAATCTAAACGCTCTTCGGTACTCAAATTCATATATGGTCCGAGAGGTCGTCTTTTATCAACCTTTTTCACTGAAGCTTTCATAGAGGGAATCTTACAGCAAACTTTTAGAAAATGTCGTACTTTTATAGATAATTTTGAATTTATTTATTTTAGGAATACTTTATATATAATTAATCGCATGACGGATGTTTTAACAAAAGAGCAACGAAGCTATAACATGTCTAGAATACGATCAAAGTACACTAAGCCAGAGGTATTCATATTTAATGAGCTCAAGAAAATGAACCTATCCTTCGAAACCCACAGCAAGATTATTGGAAAACCTGATATTACTTTTCCACAATACAAAGTTGCTGTTTTTATAGATGGAGAATTCTGGCACGGTAAATACTTCACAAAGATTAAATATAGGTTAACCGATTACTGGATACAAAAAATAACAAATAACAAGAAAAGAGACAGAAAAAATAGAAAGCTATTAAAGCAAGATGGATGGACTGTAATAAGATTATGGGACGATGATATTAATAAAAACCTAAAAAAAGAATTAAAGAAGATATTTAAGCATATTCCTGATAAAATATTACTATGAGTAAACAAAAACTCCCCGTTATCTTTTCCCTCTTTGCTGGTTTAGGATTTCTTGACTTAGGATTTGAAAAGGCTGGATATCAAATAGCCTATGCAAATGAGTTGGAACATGCATTTATTGAAGGTTTTAAATATTCCAGAAAGAAAATGGGAATAAATGAACCTATTTATGGTTTTCATGAGGGCAGCGTTACCGATTTACTTAAAGGAAAAGATAACAAATACCTTAAAGAAAGCATTGATAAGGAAAGAGATAAGGGTAACTCAGTGGGATTTATAGCTGGTCCACCCTGTCCTGATTTTTCTATAGCTGGAAAAAACAAGGGACATGAAGGCGAAAATGGAAAATTAACTAAAACATATTTTGATTTAATTTGTCAATTTGAGCCTGATTTTTTTCTGTTTGAAAATGTAAAGGGACTTTACCGCACAAAGAAACATAGGGCTTTTTTTGAAGAAATGAAGAAAAGAGTAATTGAAAAAGGTTATGTTCTTACAGAGCGCTTAATTAACACATTGGAATTTGGGGTACCACAGTACAGGGAGAGAATAATTCTGTTGGGTTTTAAGAAAAACCTTTTAAAACATTTGAATGGAAAAGTTGAAAAAGGCATATCGATATTACCTGATGGGTTGTTCCCCTGGAATATTAAGTTTAAAGCAAGTGAGGTATTCGCAAAAAAATGGCCTCAAAAAACAAAATTCCAGGAAAACAAACTATTGGAAATGCCAAATGATATAATTGAGGAGTTAACAGTTGAACATTGGTTTAATAAAAACAAGGTGGACAGCCATGAGAATGCAAGACATGCATTCAGGCCAAAAGCAGGACTAGCAAGGTTTCTGACAGTTGAAGAAGGAGATGATTCAAGGAAGTCATACAAAAGGCTGCATAGGTGGAGATATGCCCCTACAGCAGCATTTGGCAATAATGAGGTACATCTCCATCCTTACCAGGCAAGAAGAATATCAGTTGCAGAAGCATTGGCTGTACAGTCTTTACCAAAAGAGTATACTTTGCCTTCTAATATGACGTTAACAGATATGTTTAAGGGTGTTGGAAATGGGGTTCCATTTCTGGCTGCAAATCATATAGCCAAGAGCATAAAGAAATTTTTAGAAATATGAAACTAACAGCAACTGATATTGTAAGGGCAATAAATAACTTGCCAAAAAACCAGGTTTACCATTATCCCAATCCTGCAACAAAAACAATAATTGAAATAGCAGATATAGTTCTCCCTGAAGGCCCAATTCATATTAGAAGATATAATCCTAATGAAGGGGGTACAAGCTCGTCTGCTCCCCTAGAATCCATTTCAACACAAATGATATGGAGGGTTGCAAATGCATTCACTGAGAACCAGCCAATAAATTTAGACAGAGTGCTAGGAGCAAGTTACAATACACGTTCTGCGTTAGAAGCATTGCTTGCGCATACACCACAATTTTATATGTCTTATCCAGGGCGTATAGAAAATATAAGCTCAAGTTTTGATGTTAAAAAAGGACATAAGCATCTTCTCTGGCTTCCAAACCAGCCCCACCAAACGGGAGCTATCGAAACTAAAGATACAGATATAGTCATTTCCGAAATACCAAACCAAGAAGTAACCTACGATGCATTGAGTGTTCCAGCAGATCTTTTAACTGGAGAAATAGATATAGATGTTCAAAGAAGACATGTGCAAATACAAATAGCCCTCATCATGATTGGGCAACACCTAGGATACAGAACATGGGTTGCAAATAATGACAGGGGAATTCTTTATAACCAGAAACGAATTGGTGATATGGATTCTGTTTTGCCAAGTCTGAAAGATAACACAGTTATCTCTAATTGGGATGATGCTATACGCGCAGCACTATTAATCGATAATATCTGGTTTAAAAATGGCAAACTTATGCCAGCAGTTATGGAAGTAGAGCATACAACGGGAGTTACCAGTGGCTTAACAAGGATGAAAAAACTGCAGGATGTTATGCCTCCTTTCCCAACCCGCTATGTAATTGTTGCTCCCGATGAAGATAGGCAGAAGGTTATTACTGAAATAAATCAGCCACAATTTCATTCTTTAAATGCAAGATATTTCCCATACTCAGCAGTAGAAGAATTGTGGGCTTTATGCGAAAGAAGAAAAATAAAAGGAGTAACGGAAGAATTTTTAGATTGTTACATGGAACCAGTTCTTCAAAATTAATGACAATTAGTATCACAAAATTTCCTAGATATGGCAATAAACAGTAATATAGAAGAATTTCATAAGTCTATAAGGCAGGAATTAGAAGCTTTAAAAAACAGAGTAAGAAATTTAATTGGTGATGCTCATTGGGGCGAAGAAGGTACATATAAAGAAGCAGTCCTAAAGAACATTATCAAAAAATTCATCACAGATGAGTTCATTGTTGGTACTGGATTTGTTGTAAGTAAAACACAGAGTTCGTTAAAAAAATCTAAACAAATCGATATACTAATTATAGATAAAAGCAAACCAGTCCTTTTTTCTGAAGGGGAATTTATCATTACAACTCCAAGTAACGTAAGGGCAATAATTGAAGTTAAAACTACATTAGCACCCTCGGATATACCCGTTTTTGAATCTATGACAAAAAATGCAGATTTAATTGGATATGGTGATGGAATTTTTAGTGGAATTTTTTCCTTTGAAAGTCCAACATTAAATTTTAACAACCAACAATTTGAGCAAATGCTAAAGGTAAACAAGGGACGAATTAATCATATTTGTTTTGGTTCAGATCATTTTGTAAAGTATTGGTATCAAAATGCAACAAGTCCTGTTAATAATGGCTATCGCATTTATAATATTAATGGTTATGCATTTACTTATTTTATCTCGAATTTAGTTAGTAACCTTTACGGTAAGGATATAGAGGTAGATCGTGGTTGGTTTCTGTACCCAATACCAGAAGGAAAAGAAGCTCATGGAATTAAAGATGTTCTTTGCATATAGATACAATCTATCTGTACATTTACTGAAGAGTAATAGGGTTCAAGAAATGCAGTAAACAATGTACTTATCATGAAACTACGAGGAATACTTGAGTATAGAAAGAAAGGGAATTGTTTTGCTACCTGTATTGTAAATGGCTTGCAACTACTGAATGATAAAAATCTTATCAATGATAACTTACCTGAAGGAAAAGTTTTTCCGCCACAAATTCTTTACGACCAGGATGAAACTAAAGAGAATTCATACGCCCTATCGTACCTCGTAAAGAATAACTATCAAGTTATCATTGTTGATCCAAACCCAACGCAGGGAAATATATGGGGGAATAATTTAAACAGAGTTATTGTAGAAAAAAGAAACTATGAAAAAAGTGACGTTGAGAAATATTTAAAGGAAGGAAGAATTGTGATTTTTTCAACCCATGGCACAAACAACCAGAACCACGCAATTCTAGGTTTTCGTAGCAAGCTATATGACCCTCAATCTCATAATCTTTGGCAATCACCATCGTCTTTAAACGAATATATTAAAAGAGCAAAAACCTTTTCCCAAGGGCAGTATTTGATTACTTTCCGGAAGAAGATGTTTTTTGACATTTTAAATTCATTTCTAGCAAGCATTTCAAACTTCTTGCAACATTTTTAACGCACCTTTAAGAATTGTCTTTAGATCTCCTTGCGTATTTGGCGCAACTTTATTTATAGGCGCTTCATGATGTATTTGCTGAAGCTTATCAAGCGTCCTTTGAAAATCAGCTACCTTAGTTGTTGTATATACTCCTTTTTCAACAAGTTTTTCCATAAAACCGTGCACGCCTTTTTTAGTGTTTATTTCTTCAATTATGTGAA
>WNFL01007723.1_pt1 | contig 10016 bp, 9 predicted proteins | sample 5400361 | NCBI WGS metagenome assembly WNFL01 (sample SAMN13153351, study PRJNA577476) | soil metagenome | isolation source: 40 cm soil on Douglas fir-dominated hillslope | place: USA:California | collected 2013-09-17
GCCTCGATCAGCATCTTCGAGGTGAAGATGTAGTTCCCCATCGAAGCGAGGGCGAAGCCGGGCGCGCTCGGCATCTCGCGCGGCACCTTCGGCTTCTCCGCGAACCCGATCACGCGACCGTCGGCCGCGACCTCGAGGACGCCGAAGCGCGTCGCCTCGCTCGCCGGCACCGGGATCGCGGCGATCGTCAGGTCGTGCCCGCCGCCGGCGTGGTGCTGGAGCATCGGCTCGACGTCCATCACGTAGATGTGGTCGCCGCCGAAGACGCAGACCTGCTCCGGCTCCTCGTCGAAGATCAGATCGAGGTTCTGGTAGACGGCGTCCGCCGTGCCGCGGAACCAGTGCGGCCCGCGCCGCATCTGCGCCGGCACCGGGTCCACGAACTCCCCGATATCCGCGGGGAGGCGCCACGTTCGGATCAGATGCTCGATGAGCGAGTTCGACTTGAACTGCGTCATCACCTTGATCTTCTTGAGCCCCGAGTTCACGAAGTTGTTGAGGACGAAGTCGATGATGCGGTAGCGGCCTCCGTAGGGCACGGCCGGCTTCGCGCGGTCGCGCGTGAGCGGGAAGAGCCGCTCTCCCATGCCGCCGGCGAGCACGATCGACAGGACGTCCCGGGGCGCGAGGACTCTCACGTGGCCTGTTCATTCTAGCGAGCCGCGCTCGGGTATCGTTGCGTCGTGGCCGTCAAGGACCCGTACGAGATGCTCGGCGTCGGGAAGACCGCCAGCGACGCCGAGATCAAGAAGGCCTACCGGCGGCTCGCGCGCAAGCACCATCCCGACGTCAACCCGGGCGACGGGGCGGCGCAGAAGAAGTTCCAGGAGATCGCCGCCGCATACGAGGTGCTGAAGGATCCGGAGCGCCGCGCGCGTTACGACAAGACAGGCGACCTCGGCGGAAGCGCGGAGCCGCCGCCGCAGTACACGTATGCGCGTGGCGGCGGCCCGTTCGGGAGCGGTGGCAGCCCCTTCGGCGAGGGCGCCTCGCGAGGAGCCAGCTTCCGATGGTCGGGGGACTTCGGGGACCTCTTCTCCGAGCTCTTCTCGCGCGGCGCCGAGCGCGACGAGGAGGACGACGACGCGGCCCTTCCGCTCAAGATTCCATTTCGGGACGCGGTGCTGGGCGGCACCGTCACGTTCCGGGCGCGCATTCCGCGCCGCTGCTCGCGGTGCGGGGGGACGGGACGCACCGGGCGGACGCCATGCCCGACGTGCCACGGCTCGGGAACGGTCGTCGAGAACGACCGCATCTCGGTCCGCATCCCGGCGGGAGTGACGACCGGCTCGAAGGTGCGCGTGCCGGGAAAGGGGCGCACCGAGCAGGGAGACCTCTACCTCGCGCTCGAGGTGGAGCCGCATCCGTACTTCCGGCGCGAGGGCGACGACATCCTCGCGGACGTGCCGATCACGGTGGCCGAGGCGTACAACGGAGCGGAGATCGACGTGCCGACCATCCACGGTCCGGTGCGCGCGCGCATCCCTGCCGGCACGGCGAGCGGACAGAAGTTCCGTCTGAAGGGACGTGGGGTCGTGAACAAGCAGACGGCGCTCGCCGGAGACCACTACTACCGAGTCTCCATCGCCATGCCCGAGCGGGACTCCGAGGAGGGACGGCGCCTCGCGGAGGAGTTCGGGAGACTCTACAAGCGCGATCCGAGAGCGGAGCTCCCGACCGGTCTGTGACTTCTCAGTTCTTGTCGGCCATCTCGCGCAGCACGAGGCGGGCGCGGTCGGGGCCGAAGTCGCTGCGGAGCGGCAGCATCAGGATCGAGCCGTCCGGATCGTCTCCACGCACGTAGCGGAAGACGCTGCCCGCGCTGCTGGTCTCCTCCCAGTAGAAGATGGGCACGCCTCCCGGCGACAGGACGGTCGCGACGGACGAGGAGGTGTCGATCTTGCCCGGGATCGAGCCGCTCGTCGCGCGTCCGCCGATCGGGATGCGCCCGCGCGCGTACGTCTTGCCCTGCGTCGTGTCCGTGAGCTGCGTGAGGTCGTCCGGGAAGCCGATGCGGAAGACCTCCTGCCGCGCCGACACCAGGTTCACGAACGAGACGAAGACGCCTCCGTTCGAGGTCATGTCGCGCTGGACGGCTGGATACTGGTACGCCGAGATCGGCAGGCCGCCCGCGTCCGTCGGACCCGAGGCTCCCGTCATCTCGTTGAGGTTCACGACGACCGGGTTGTCGAGGTCGAGCGCGCCGTCCTCGACGAAGAGCGCCGCGTAGCGCGCCTGGGACACGCCGCTCTCCTCGAACCAGACGAGAGAGAGGATGGAGCGCCACTTCGTGACGGTGCCGCCCTGCCCGTCGGAATCGATGTAGTGCTGCCGCGTCACGACCATGCGCGGGTTGAGCGAGAGATAGAGCCCGATGTTCGGAGCGATCCACCTCTCGACCCACTTCGAATCCCGGCGGACAGCGAAGTGCAGGTCGGACATGAGGCCCTGGTACTGCGTGTAGACGACGAAGAGCGTGCGCGTGCTCTCGTCGTACTCGATCGACTCGGAGCTCTCGAGCTTCGCGTCGACCGTGCCCTCCACGATCTCGAGCCGGGTGTCGCCGTCGGGCGTCGTCGTGCGGAGCGCGAGGACGGGCATGCGCGCGAGCGAGTCGTCACCCGTGTGTCCGACCATGCCGTACGTGCTCTGGAAGACCTCGTAGAGGGTCCCGGAGCGCGTCAGCACCGCCGCGGACTCCGCGTCCGCGCGCGGCGCGAGCGAAAAGACGACCGCCGCGGCCGCGGCGAGGGCCGCGAGAGGGGCGAGGCGAACGCGGCGGCGGGATCTCATCGCGCTCGCCTCAGGACCTCAGGTTGATGACGTTCCTGAAGTCGAAGACTTCGAGGTACGCCCGGAGGTTGCGGAACTCGGGATAGAGCGCCGCGAGCCGGTCGAAATAGCCCTGCGCCGCGTCGACGTCGCCGCCGAGGTGGCACGATTCGCCGAGGAGATAGAGGAAGTTCTTCTCGAGGGAGGGATCGCCCGAAGCCGCGCACCTCGCCATGCCCGCCTCTCCGAAGTAGCGCGCCTCCGCGAAGCGATCGCACTTCAGGTAGCCGAAGCAGAGGTCCATCAGGGGCACGACGGTGAAGGCCGTCGCCTTTTCCGATTCGAGGAAGTCGAACGCGCCGTGGACGAGCTCGAGACCCTCCGCGATGCGGTCGGCGGCGAGGCGACAGTAGCCGAGGTTGTCACGTGTGACCGCCTCGAAGATCGGCGAGATGACGCCGCCGCCCCCGGCGGAGAGGGCGCGCTCGTACGCCTGGGCGGCCTCCTCGAACCGGCTGTCGGCGACCTGGATGTTGCCGAGCTGGTTCTCCGAGCCGGAGACGAGGAGCGCCTCGCCGAGCTGTTCGGCACGCTGCCGGGCGATGCGGTTGTAGAAGAGCGCCTTCCGGTAGTCGCGGCGCAGCTCGTAGATGCCCGCACCCGTGTAGGCCGCGCGGAAGGCCGTCTGCGGGTCGCCGGCGCGGAGGAGGATGCGCTTGAGCTCGAGGAGCTCCTCGTCCGCCGGCCCGCGTTCGGCGGCGGCCGCGGCGCGGCAGACGTAGATCCAGTCGATGAACGCCGGCTCCGCGCTTTCGCGGGCGTGCTCGAGCGCGCGGTCGTAGAGAGCGAGAGCCTCGTCGAAATCGCCCTTCTCGAGGAGGGCGAGAGCGTCGGCGCGGAGAGCTTCCGCCTGCTGCCGCGCGGAGAGCGGATCGGCCGGGGCGAAGGCTGGGTCTCCCAGCGGTCGCTCGCTCACCTAGGAGACTTCGCCATCCTCGTTCTTGTCCGGATCCTCGGGAGCTCCGGTGGCTTCGGGTGCTTCCTCGGGAGCCTCGGGGGCCGACGGCCACTTCGGGCGGCGCGGCTCGGCGTTGCCCGCGACCTCGGAGCTCTCCAGCCTCTCGAACCTCTCCGCCTGCTGCCTCTTGAATGCGATGAACTCGCGCACCTCGCGCCGGGAGTCGTCGGAGAGCTGGGCGAAATCGGCGAGGAGCTGCTCGCGCTCGGGCATCTCGCCCTCGGCGTTCGGGCCCTCCTGCTTCTCGATCTCGGGGGCCTCCTCGAAGAAGCGGCTCATCGACAGCTCGAAGACGTGCAGGATCTTGAAGAGCGTGTCGAGCCCGACCTTGTACTCCCCGCTCTCCATGCGGGAAAGGTCCGACTGCGTGATTCCGATCCGCGAGGCGAGGTCCGCCTGGGTCAGATGCCTGCTCTTCCGCAGTTGACGGATCCTCTGCCCGACGAGGAGAATTTGAGAGGCACGTTGCACGGCGCTCATGGAAGTCTCAGCCTCCAAGATACGCCGACCCGTTCGCCTGTCAAGCTCCGAGAGCCACGAGCCCCGCCTGAGAAAGAACGCCTTCCTCGTCTCGGAGCTGATCCGCCGCGACCTCGCGTCGCGGTTCGCGGGCAGCTTCGGCGGGCCGCTCTGGGCGCTCGCGAATCCGCTCATCTTCTGCCTGCTCTACGGGTTCGTCTTCTCCGTGGTGCTGCGCGCGAGCCCTCCGGCGGATTTCCACGGGAGCTACCCCGAGTTCCTTCTCGCCGGGCTCCTCCCCTGGATGGGGATACAGGAAGCTGTCTCGCGCGGCAGCGTCTCGGTGACCGAGCACGCTCACCTCGTGAAGAAGCTCCGGTTTCCGCTCGAAGCGCTCGTCGCCTCGGCGCTCGGAGCGGCGCTCCTCCTCGAGGCCGCGGCGGTCGGGCTCCTCCTCGTGTTCGTGGCGGTCAGCGGCCACGGCGAGATCCACCCGGCGATCCTCGCCACCGCATTCGCGATGGAAGCGCTCCTTCTCGTCGGGCCCGTCCTGGTCCTGGCGTCGCTCCACGTCTTCTTCCGGGACCTCTCGCAGCTCCTCTCTCCGGCGCTCAGCATCCTCTTCTACCTGACGCCGATCCTGTACCCGGACTCGCTCGTGCCCGAGCGCTACCGGCGGTGGCTCGTATGGAACCCCTTCCGCGATGTCGTCGCGCTCTTCCGCGCCGGCCTCTACGGCACGGAGCCGCCTCCGTTCCGGAGGCTCGCGCTTTGGGCGGTCTCCTTCCTCGTGCTAGCCTTCGCCGCTCGAGCCTTCTTCCGTCGCTCGCGGCGGTCGTTCGTCGATCTTCTCTGAGCCCCTCGTCTCACCCGGTCGCCGAAGGCGGACGGGATCCGTGCGCTGTTAGGAGTCAGGTTGATGTCTCCCCGGTGGTGTCTCGTCTTCGCGCCGCCCCTCCTCGTCCTCGCCGGCTGCACGCAGTCGCCGCAGCCGCAACCCGCGGCAGCGCCCGCTCCTCCAGCGGCCGCCACGCCCACCCCGGCCCCGAAGAGCGTCGGCAAGACACCGAAGCCGACTCCGACCGCCGAGGAGCAACGGGCGATCGAGAGGTTCAAGGAGATCCAGAGGCTCGAGGACGCGATGGTCGGCAAGGTCGCCGAATCGGACCGCCCCCCCATCGAGATCGTCACGGATCCGAAGACGGGCGAGAAGCAGCAGCGGATCGAGAAGGCCCCGATCTACAACGCCGTGCGCGGGCGCCTCTACAACGCCGCCGTCCACGGCGGCGGCATTCCGATCCTGCGCGAGGACGACAAGGCCTACTACGTCGCCGTTCCCGAGGAGGCGTCGCCCGAGGCGCTCAAGACGGCCGCCGCGAGGCAGGACGCCGTCAGCATGCCGACGATCATCGACATTCCCGCCGACGAGGCGGAGGTCGTGGCGCCGAAGCGGAGCGCGTCGAAGCTCGTCTTCGAGGACTTCTCCGACGGTCTCCCGACGAGCGGCATGTGGCGTGAGACGTTCGCGCTCGGCGACCTCGACGGAGACGGCAAGCCCGAGATCGTGGCGCCGCCGCCGCGGCTCTCCGGGCAGGAGCTCCGCATCTTCAAGCTGCAGGGGAAGCGTTGGGTCTCGATCACGCCGAAGTGGGACAACCCGGAGCAGCTCGGCTTCGAGTACGGCGGCGTCGCGATCGGCGACATCGACGGCGACGGCCGGCCCGACATCGTGTACGGCTACCACGGCGGGGGCCCCGCCGTCGCGTACAACCTCGGCGGCTTCCACTTCCGGCTCGAGACCCGCGGCCTTCCGAAGGCGATGTCGACGCGATCGCTGGACATCGGCGACGTCGACGGGGACGGAAAGCCGGACATCATCGCCATCTCCGACCTGCCGGAGTACACGACCGCGCGCGCGGCGGAGGCGGAAGGCAACGCGGTCGCTCGCCAGCGGCGGCCGGACGGATATCTTCCGGGCTACGACGTCCGGCTCTTCCTCCAGCGCGGCAAGGCGTTCGAGGAGGTCTGGCGGCGGCGCCCCGCGACAACGGCGAGCCGTTCTTCGGAACGGCGTGCCGGTACCGCGGTCTCTCCCAGGTCGTCTACGCCTACGACCGCGCGAAGAAGTCGTTCCACGCCGTCTCGAACGACGTCGCCGAGCATTATGCCTACCACATGGGGGCCGCGGTCGGGACGTACCGGGGAAGCCCCGCCGTCTACATGACCTACTTCAAGCAGACCCCCTCGGGCGGCTCGAGGCAGATCGGCGGCGACGGCATCAGCGTCTACTACCGGGAGGGCGGGGCCTGGAAGAGGTCGCGCATCGTGAAGTCGGTCGAGGCCCCGATCGGCTCCGCCGGGATCGCCGTCGGCGATCTGAACGGCGACGGCCTCGACGACGTCGCCTTCGCCGACGATTCTCAGCACCGGATCCGAATCTTCTTCCAGAAGCCGGACGGGTCGTTCGAGGAGCTCGCGAGCGATCTCGAGCCGACCTACGTGAACCATGGCACCGCCCTGAGGATCGCGGACGTCGATGGCGACGGTCGGAAGGACATCGTGCTGATGTACCAGTTCCTCACCGGCGACGAGACGCGGGCCGGAGGCCTGAAGGTGTTCCGGTACGTGAGGTGAGGGCCTCTCGCGTCACCCCCTAGTGCCTTATGGCAGAAAAGCATATTTCGGCAAGAAAGCCCTTGACATCCCAGAATGTCAGCCCTAACCTCGTTGAAGGACTCTAGGAATTTGTGTTCGAACTGGGAGGTCCGTCTGCATTCGCACTCGGGAAGCTCAGCGGGAACCCCCGGCGGGACGAGGCCTTCAAGCGGCCGGAGAGGGTTTGAAGCTTGTTTTTCAAGAGATTTTTTCGCGGTGGCGAGACCGATATGGCTCGATCTTGAGATGCCGGAGGTGATCAGGTATAGCGGGTGAGAAAGACAAGCTTGAATCTCTTTTCTGGTCCAATCGGAAATCTGAATCGGTAGGAGGAAAAATGAAGAAAGTTTCGGCTCTGATCGCGCTTGCGCTCCTGGCGGTAGCCGGGACGGGGCTCGCGGTCACCTGCGCACAGGACAACGTGCCGGGTGCCACGCTCCTCGTTCCCTACTTCCGGGTCTCGCGCAACGGCGTCACGAGTGTCGGTACGGACATCCCCGATGTTCTGGGGCAGACCGACACCCTGATGGCCATCACCAACGTGTCGGACACCGGCCTCATCGTCCACGCGACGGTGTGGAACAAGTACTCGTTCCCGGTGCTCGACTTCAACATCCCGCTGACGGCGAAGGACGTCGTGACGTTCCGGATGAAGGATGTCCTGAACGGCAGACTGAACGTCAACCCGAACACGCAGCTGGTTTCGCCGCAGAAGGATCCGTGCGGCATCAACCAGTCCACGAACGTCTACGCACCGAAGCTCGGCTTCGGAGCGACGACGTTCATCCGCTTCTCGAACCCCGACTCGCTCGACCGCGTGCAGTCGCAGTCCGTTTACGCGAACGGCTCGGCGACCGCTCCGGCGTTCAGCGGCACGTTCCGCCGCAACGTCTGGGATTCGCTCGATGAGTCCGGCGACGTCACTACGTTCACCTCGCCCGGCGCGTTCGTCATCGACGACGACAACCGCTGCTCGGGCTCGGTCGACGGCACCTTCTCGGGCGACTTCTCGGGCTACATCACGTTCGACGTCGTGAACTACTGCACCAACTTCTTCCCGGCTCAGATCGACTACTACACGAAGGACGCCATCGCGACCGCGGGTTGGGACGGCCACGGCCCGAACGCGATCATGGGCGACGTGTTCTACATCGATTCGAGCGCGTTGAACGGCAACATCAGCGGCGACCCGATGGTCTCGCTGGAGTTCGACGCCACTCTCGACGACTGGACGATCTTCAAGACGTTCTACGGGCGCTATCGCATCCTCGGCACCGATTCGCTCGCGGTTCCTGCCTTCGAGGCGCCGTACGCGTTCATCGGCGACGGCCGCGAGCCGCTCGGCCAGCACTACGGCTTCCGCTACCTGAGCGACGCCGCTGCCGGCCTGCAGTCGTGGGCCCTCGTGTGGCGCTCGGATCTCTACAACAACATCGACAACAGCCCCGACATCGACCTCTGCGACTGGTGGGCCAACGCCCCGAGCCTTGCGGGCCACGGCCTCTACGATCGCACGCACCAGCTCGATGTCCACACGTATGACCTCGACGAGAACGAGTTCGTGACGTCGGGTGGCCCGTCTCCGGGTCAGACCTCGTCGCCTCTCTATATCTTCCTCGAGGCGCAGCGCATCGACCTCCTCAACAACGGCGACATCAACCCGGGTGGCTTCAAGGGCGGTTGGATCGATCTCCGGATGCCCGGATTCGAGGACAACCAGGCCTTCGTGGGTATTCAGCACACTGGTCTCGCGGCGTTCCTCAGCGTCGGCCATGGCGCCACGCTGCTGACGACGACGTCCAGCGATCTGATCTGCGGAGTCTTCGTAGACGCCAAGAAGTAACGGGTCTTACATCTCTCGGTATGCGGGCGGCTTCGGCCGCCCGCTTTTTTTGTACCGGGCGATAACCGAAGCCCCCGGTATACAGGCCGCTTGGGCAGGCCGCTTTTTCTTGGCTTTTTTGCGTTCCTTCGCGAAAGACGGGGACGGCGGCGCGCACTTCGACACGTGATTCCATCGAATCGAGAGGGGCGACGCGTGCAGATCGCGCTTGACGAGCGCGCGGACGGCCCTCTAAAATGCGAGCAAGTCCCTGGGTCTCTTTGATTTTTTTCGGGTGGTCCGGCTCGCGCCGGTTCGCCCATCGAAGTTTGATGGGGTGAAGGGGGAAGTTCCGATGAGGTCATGCCTACCCGGCGGTGCCGGATATGCCGAGAGGTCGCGCCGACGCGCCGCCGGGGTGAGCGGTGTCACGGCACGCATTGCCACCGTCACCGCTGCCGCCGCTGTCGACGTTCTGGTGTCCGCGGCGTGGACGCCTCGCGCCGACGGCCAGTGCACGATGTCGAGCCCGGTCCGGTTCGATCCGTCGATCGTCGGCTCGATCGCCCGCCCTACGCACTTCGGGGACGGCGGCTACGCGAACGGCCTCGACCTCTATCAGTCGGGCGGAACCCGCCGCCTCATCGTCATGGAGAACTACGGGTACGGGACGTACGACGCCTCGAACCCGGCGCTTCCGACACCGCTCGGATACCAGGACATGTCGGCCACCGTCCCGCAGCAGGGCGACGGACAGTCGATCATCATCTCGGTCGCCGCATCGGCCGATGGCTCTCGGGCGGCCGCGAACTGGAAGCAGTCGCCGCACGGCACGTTCCTGATGAAGCCTACGGCGTTCAACACGTTCGACTTCGCCGGCGACTTCCCGGGCCACCTCTCCACCGGAGGCGTCTCCATCGACCAGCTCGGAAATCGGTACGTCGCATACGCCTCCACCTCGAGCGCCTTCTTCGTCGCGGACGTCTCGAGCTTCCTGTCGGGGCAAGCCGCCATCAACGCGAACTCGCTCTCGAGCGAGCAGGTCTCCGGGCTGCCGGGAGGCCAGGCGAACACGCTGAACCGCGCCGGGCACTTCCTCGTCTACAGCTCGGGCACGAACGTCGTCGTGATCGACGGATCCAACGCGGGGCCCGCCGGCCGGGTCGCTTCGGGCCTAGCGACGTACACGGTTCCGTCGGTCGCGTTCGGCCTCGGCCCCACCGACAAGATCGTCGGCGTCGCCGCCGGCATCCACCCGTCGAACGGAAAGCTCTACATCATGGCGGTCGG
>WNFL01278945.1_pt2 | contig 10015 bp, 6 predicted proteins | sample 5400361 | NCBI WGS metagenome assembly WNFL01 (sample SAMN13153351, study PRJNA577476) | soil metagenome | isolation source: 40 cm soil on Douglas fir-dominated hillslope | place: USA:California | collected 2013-09-17
GGCCTGGGTTGCGCGGTGCTCGGCCGCACCAACAACACCCGCACGCGCGCCGCGGCCAGCACGGCGCTGTGCTACATCTGCGCCGACAACCCCCAGCTGCTGGCGACCTACCTCAGCGACTCGCGTCCGGCGCTGGTCCAGGGCATCGCGTTCGTGCTGGGGCAGATCGGCGGCGCCCGGGTCGCGGACCTGCTGCGCTCGGCCTGCCTGCATCCGGATTTGCGCGTGCGCCGCCAGGCGGTGCAGGCGCTCGGCAACGTGCCGCTCGACGATCGCCTGCCGCTCCTGCTCGAGCAGCTCGAGACCGACGATTCCCAGCTCCTGGGCAGCGTGCTGAGCCTGCTGACGCGCGAGCGGGACGAGCGCGTCGCGCGAGCCCTCCTCGACCAGGTCATGGCGCCGGCCTTCGAAACCCGGTCCGAGAACAGCCGCCGCGCCCTGTTCGGGGCCCTCGGCGAGGTCGCGGGCGACGAAGCCGTGCCCGCGCTCGAGGCCCAGCTCATGAAGGGCGGGTGGTTCGCGCGCCGCTCGTTCGAGCGCAGTGCCGCGGCGCGCGCGCTCGAGCGCATCGGCACCCCGCGGGCGGTGTCGGTGCTCGAAGCCGGCCTGCGCGCGCGCAGCGAGGCGGTGCGCAGTGCGTGCATGGACGCCATGAGCCAGAAGGGGGCGGCGTGAGCCGGGACGAGCACCGCGGCCACGACCGCGCCGGCGCGAAATCGCCGGACGAGCGGCTGCGCGAGCAGGGCCTGGTCATCATCACGCGCCTGCTCGCCACGGTGCGCACCGGGCGTGCCTACAAGGTGGGCAACCAGGTCTTCACCCGCCAGCTCGAGAGCTTCATCGAATCGGTGCTGCAGGCGGTCGACGAGACCGGCGAAGCGGTGTTCGTCGAGCTCGAAGGCGACCTCTACCTCAACGGCGCGCGCCTGCCGGTCAAGCCCAGCAGCCTGCGGTTCCACGAGGCGGTGCGCAAGGAGTTCGAGCAGCGCAAGATCGCCGGCTTCCGCGCCACCAAGGGATTGAACCTCAAGGAAGTCGAGGTCTTTTTTGAGCTGTTCATGCAGACCGACTCGCTCCAGGGCCAGGCCCTGCTCTACGCGTGCACCGCGCGCGGCGACCGGCACCTGCTGCCGGTCATCCACGCCTCGGCCCAGGCACCGGGTGAGGGCGAGGGTGCGGCGGGCGGCGACGGCGAGTCGGTGGGCGTGGCGCCGAGCCGGCGGGCGGCCGATGCGGGCGAAGGCCCCGGCGGTGGCGCCGCCGGCCTGATCGGCGAAGAGTCGAGCTCGGGGTGGAATCTCGATCGCGGCGCCAACAAGAAGGCCTTCGTGATGGCGCTGCAGGGCATGCGGACGCTGCTCCACACCCCCGAGGCCGGGGTGGAGATGCGCCATGCCAAGCGCGTCGTGCAGCCGCTGGTCGATGGCGCGTTCTCCTCCGAGCCGGTGGTGGTGGGGCTCACGGGCCTCAACAAGCACGACGACTACACCTACGCCCACGCGGTGAACGTCTGCCTGGTCGCGGTCAACATCGGGCAGGTCCTGGGTCTCGACCGCCGCCAGCTCGCCGATCTGGGGGTGGCGGTGCTGCTCCACGACGTCGGCAAGGACGCGGTCGCGGGTGAGATCAAGCACCCGCTCGAGGAGTTCACGGCCGAGGAGCGCGCCGCCGCGGAGCGCCACACGGTCGAGGGCGCCAAGCTCATCACCAAGAGCACGGTGCTCAACCAGACCACGTTGCGCTGCATCCGGGTCGCGCTCGAGCATCACATGGGTCCGGGCGGCACCGGCTACCCGCACACCGACCCGCCCTGGGGACCGAGCCTGCTGTCGCGCGTCACCTCGGTCGCCGACTGCTACGTCAACCTGCTGACCCACCGCAGCGAGCGCGGCAAGGGCATGACCCCGTACAAGGCCCTGAGCATCATGTTCGGCCCGCTCCAGGACCGCTTCGATCTCGGGGTGTTGTGGGCGCTGATCCAGGTGGTGGGCTTCTACCCCCCGGGACAGATGGTCCGGCTCGACGACGATTCGGTGGCGCTGGTGCTGGCGCACAATCGCGAGGATCCGGCGCGGCCCCATCTGAAGCTCGTGCTGCACCCCAACGGGCGCGGCGTGAAGGCGCACGAGAGCATCGAGTACCGGCCGCTGCCGCCGGAGCGCAGCATCAAGCGCGCGCTGCGGGCCAAGGAGTACCCCGACGAGCTGGGCGCATCGAGCGAGGAGCAGGCGGCATAGTCCGGTCGTACCCGCTCGGGTTCGGCGATGCCGCCCGTTCGCGACCCGCCGCGTCCTGCCCTCCAGCCCCATCCACCGCGCCGCTGACCGAAATGGGCACGGCCGGGAGGAGCCCCCCGGCCGTTGGTCGTGATGGTGGGTCGCGGCGTCAGGCGGCGCAGTTGACCGGCCCGTCTTCGCCGGCCTCCGAGGTCTCCGCCAAGGCGAGCGGCAGCCGCACCCAGAAGGCGCTGCCGGCGCCCGGGGCGCTGTTGACGCCCACGTGGCCCCCGTGCAGCTCGGTGATTCGCTTGACCAGGTGCAGCCCGATGCCGAGTCCGCCGCTCGAGCGGCCGGGCCCGTGAATGCCCTGGCCGAACAGCTCGAAGATGTGCGGCGTGTCCTCGGGGTGGATCCCGGCGCCCTTGTCGCGCACCTCGACGCGCAGGTGGTCGTCGTCGCGCGCCGTCTGGATGACGATGCGGCTGTTGTCCGGGCTGAACTTGATCGCGTTGACGAGCAGGTTCACCAGCACCTGCCGCATCTTGACCTCGTCGATCGGCAGCGGCGGCAGCGTGGCGTCGTACATCTCCTCGATCTCGATGCCCCGGCGCTTGCCGAGCGAGCGGCTGGTCTCGGAAGCCGCGCGCGCGACCTCGTTGAGCGAGATCGGCACGCGGTGGAGCGTGAGCTTGCCGCTCTCGATGCGCGACAGGTCGAGAATCTCATCGATCAGGGCCAGCAACCGGCCGGCCTCGGCGCGCAGTCGGCGCAGGAACTCGCCGCGCTGGTTGCGATCGAGGTGCTTCTCGTTGTCGTCGAGCAGCTCGGCGTAGGCGATCACCGAGGTCAGCGGCGTCTTGAGCTCGTGGCTCGCGGTCGAGAGGAACACGTCCTTCATCCGGTTCGTTTCCTCGAGCTTGAGGTTGTCGGCCTCGAGCTGGCGCGTGCGGTTGCCCATGCGGTCCATCACCTCGGCGCGGTCGATGACGGCGCCGACGTGCTCGGCGAACAGCTGGAGCATCTCGCGGTGATGGTCCTGGAACACTTCGGGGTGGTTGATGCGGTTCACGTTGAGCACGCCGACGCAACGCTCGCCCACGCGCAGCGGCAGCGAGAGCGCCGAGGTGATGTTGCGATTGGACTTCATGTGCTGGCCGAAGGTCTGGTGCGGATCGTTGCCGTCGAGCTGCACCGCCTCGAGCCGCTCCGCGACCCACCCCGCGATGCCCTCGCCCATGCGCTTCTTGGCGTTCTTGGCGTACTCGCACTCGAGGCCATAGGTGGAGCGGGTCTCGAGCACGCCGGACTCGGGGTTGTAGATCATGACCGAGGCCTGTTGGGCCCGCAGCGTGGCCACGACCCGGCGCACGATGATCTCGAGGATCGCATCGAGCCGCAGCTGGAGGTTGAGCGCGGTCGAGACCTGGAACAGCGCGGAGAGTTCCGAAAGACGGGTGCGGACGTTTTCCTTCTCGCGCTCCTCCCGCGCCAGCGCCGCACGCATGTTGTTGAGCTCGCGATGCTTGAGCGCGGTGTAGAGGCAGAAGATCAGGACCAGCCCGGTGAGCGAGGTGAGCCTGAAGTAGGCATCGGCGGTGCCTTCCTTCGAGCCGCTCTGCTCGGTCAGGGCCCGGATCAACGGGATGTAGAGCAGCGGCACCGCGGCCGCGAGCGCGATGACCACCGCAATGGTCACGCCCCACAGCACCCAGCTTCGCCGGTTGAGCGCCTCCGGGGTGGATCCGGGCTTCTGGATGGGCATGCATGCTCCTGAGGGTGTGGACCATCTCGTCGTTGTCGGTCGCAACGAGTTATCGGCCGCGCGCCCGTGCGGGCTTAGTCTCGACCTTGCGCGACGATGGTTGTTTCCCGGGCCGGGAGTACGCTGTGCCGTTTGAGGATAGCCGGTTTGCCGCAATCCTGGCGGGATTCGGTTGCCGGAATCCCACCCCGCCCAGACTCAGGCCCAAAGTTCGGCGCCCACGTGGTAACTTGCGGCACGCCATGGCCATGCCGGACTCCTCCGCCCCCCCACATCCCACTCCTTCCCGACCGGCCCCGGGCGTCCCGGCCATGCCCAAACCCTTCGCCCCCTGGCTCGGCGCCGTGCTCGCAGCCCTCGCGCTCGCAGCCCTCTACGCCGGGGCGCTGAGGACCGGGTTTCTCAACGACGACTACTTGTTTCTCGAGCAGGCCCGCACCCAGCCAGCGCTCGGCTCGTTGCTCCACCCGGGGGCGATCGGCAACTACTACCGGCCGCTCTCGCGCCAGCTGTACTTCGAAGCCCTGACCCCGATCGGCGGCGGCTCGCCTTGGCTGTTCCACGCCGTCAACTTCGCGCTCTACCTCGCCGCGTTGGCGCTGCTCTTCGACCTGCTCGTGAGCCTGGTCCCGCTCGCCGCGGCGTTGGCGGGCGCGCTCTACTTCGCGTTGCTCCCGTTCCAGCGCGTGAACCTCACCTGGATCTCGTGCGGCCAGGACCTGCTCGCGCTCGTGTTCGTGCTCGCGACGCTCGCGCTCGAGCGGCGTGGCCGATCGGGCTGGGCGCTGGCCATGGCGCTTTGCGCCGTGACCTCCAAAGAAATCGCGCTCGCCCTGCCGCTCGTCCTGCTGGCGTGGAGCGTTTTCGTCGCACGGCTGGGGCTTCGCGCCGCCGGGCGGCGTGCGCTCCCCTTTTTCGGGCTGGCCGCGGCCTGGGGCGTGCTCAGCCTGCGCGTGGCATTGCGGGCGGCACCGCGCGAGGGCGGGCTCCACTTTGGCGCCGGGCACTTCCTCGCCGGGCTCGCCCACGAGGCTCAGAGCCTGCTCGGGCTCGAGCTCCCGACCGCCTTCGCGCGCGCGCTGATCGCCCATGGCCCGGCACCGCTGCCGCTCGCCCTGCTCGCGCTGCTGGTCCTGGTGCTGCCGTCGAACCGGACGCAGGCCAAGGGACCCCGGCGGCCCGGCGCTCGCGCCGTCGCGGCGTTCGCGCTCGCCTGGCTCATCGGTTTCGGGTTCCTGACCGGCCCGGTCGCGGGCATCTGGAGCGCCTACTTCTATACCGTCCCGGCCGTGGGAGGAGCCGTGCTGGTCGGGCTGCTGTCGCGATCGGCCGGACGCGCGGCCTGGCTGCTGCTGGTGCCGGCGCTCCTGTGGTGGCATGCCGGCGGAACCGGGCCGCGCGCGTTCGCGGTGCGCGAGAACCCCTGGGGCTGGTCGACCCACCTCAGCAGCGCCTACTTCGAGCGGGCGGCCCGCCTCACCGGCGAGCTGTCGCGCCAGCTTCGCGCCCTCGAGCCCGCGCCGCCACCCGGCGCGCGCCTGTTCTTCGCCACCCTGCCGCCGTGGGCGGGATTCCAGATGGGCAACGGCGCCCTGGTGCGCGCGCTCTATCGTGATCCCTCGCTCGGCTCGTACTTCTTCTCGCAGTTCTCCCAAGCGACGGCCGCCGATGCGCCCTGCCGGTTCTTCTGGTGGGACGGCACGGCGCTCAAGCCGCTCTACCGCAATCTTCAAGATCCGCTGTTCCAGGTCGGCGCCGACCTGCTGCTGCTCGACCAGCCTGCCGGGGCCGCCCACGCGTTGCGCCGGGCCATGGCCTCGGGGGGCAATCGCGCCGACGACCTCTACTGGCTGGGCTGGGCCGAGCTGTGGAATGGACGGCGTGACGCCGCTGAGGCGGCGTGGAAACAGCTTGGCGCCGTGGACGACACGGTGCGGTGGGGGGCCAACATGGCCGCCGCGCGGCTCGCGCTGGTCACGCTGCGCGACACGCTCGAAGGACGGCGCACGCTCGCCGAGGCGATCCGCTACGGCATCGGACGGCCCGAGCCGCATGGCGTGCTGGGCGGGCTGCTGCTCGCGCGCCAGCCCAAGTACGCCATGCTCGAGCTCAAGGTCGCGACGTTTCTGAATCCGGACGATTGGCTGTCGAGGCGCGCCCTGCTCTCGGCGCTGCTCGAGGCGCACCTCGAAACCGCGGCGCGCCGCGAGCTGGAAGCGATCCTGAGCCGCCATCCCGAGCTGGGCGCCGACCCGGTGGTGTTGCGGGCACGACGCGCCCTCGGGACCCCGGAGGTCCGCGCAGTGGAGGTGGTCGAGTTCTGAGCTTGCGCGCGGGTCAGCGCGGCACGAGCACGGTGTCGGGGCGCGTGAGCATGCCGGTGCGGGTCCAGAGGCCGGCGCCGGGCTCGAGCGCCGGCCAGCCGGGCCGGTAGTAGGCGCTGGCCTCGGTCCACAACCAGTCGCGGTTGTCGAGCACGACCGCGGCCCACCGGTGCGCGCGCAGGGCCTCGTCGAGCTCGCCCGCGAGCCCGGTCTCGACCGTGCCGTGGCCCCGGCCCACGACGTCGGTGAGCGCCACCTCGTGGAAATGCGGGGCTTTCCCCGCGCGCACGGCGAGCTCGGGGTGGCTCGGCGCCAGCACGTCGCCCGGCGCACCGCGCAGGTTCGCGACCAGCCGCTCTCCCGCCGCGCGGTCGGCATCGCTGGGCAGCTGGGCGAGCGGATCGTAGGCGAGCAGCGCGAACTGGGCGAGCAGGGCCAACCCCATCAGCCGCGCCACGCCGCGCCGCACGCCCGGGTTCGCCGCCGGCTCCGGCGCCTGATCGAGGCGCAGCGCGTCCCAGCCCAGCGCGCACAGGATCGCGACCGCGGCGCACGAGGTGAGCAGCGCGTTGTCGTGGCTCCCGCGGTAGAGACGCAGCCACCAGGCGCTTCCCAGCATCCCGGCGGCCAGGGCGGCGAGGTACCCGCGCCCGCGCATGGAGGCGCGCGGCGGAAGCGCGAAGAGCGAGCCCCCGATGAGCGCCGCGATGGCGAGCGGGCGGAGGAGATCCCCGCTCCAGAAGCGGAACGCGAGCGTGCGATCGATCGGGTGGCCGGCCGCGACGCCGAACACGTAGTAGCGGTACCAACCGCCGCTCGCCCGGTCGAGCAGCCAGGTGCTGGCGCCGATCACCGCGACCAGGGTTCCCGCAAAGGCGGCCCCGCGCCATCGGTCGGCGAGCCCGGCGTGGATCGCGACCGGAATCGCGATCAGGAGCGCGGTCTGCTTGGTGAGAAACGCGAGCGCGAAGAGCGCGCCCGCGAGCGCGGCCCCGGTGACGCCGCGATTCCCGGTCACCGGCGCCGCGCGGTAGACCCACAGCCCCGCCAGCGCCAGCATGAGGAAGAGCGCGTCCGGGCGGGCGATGTCGAGCCAGGCGCCCGAGAGCCGATAGGTCGCGGCGAACAGGCCGGCGCCGAGCGCCGCGGCGGCGACACTCCCACCCTCGCGCCGCACGATCAGCGCGATGAAGGCGAAGCAGCCGAGCGAAGCCGCGATCGAGGTGAGGCGCAACGCCTCGAGTTGCTCGCCCATCAGCCGCGCCGGGAAGGCCGCGACCATGAAGTAGAGCGGTGTATAGTCGAACGGGACATAGCTCAGCGATGGCGCCACGTAGAGCGGCTGGCCGTGGAGCACGCGCCGCACCTGCGCGAGCATCCCGCCCTCCAGCCATTCCAGGTCGAAGGGGTAGGGCATGCGCAGGAGCGCCAGCGCGAGGTAGCCGAGCAGGGCGAGCGCCGAGGCCACCAGGACGAGCCGGTCGAGGAGCGGGGCCAAGGCGCGCGGGGCGCGATCTCCGGGCGACGGCGCGACCGTCATCATGCCGGGCATGGTACATGGGCGCGCCTCGGGGCCCAATCGAGCCGCGCGGGAGAGGAGGCTGCATGGGCGCAGGGCAGGTCGTGATCGAGCGGGTCCGCAGCAAGGTCCTCGAGGGCAATCGTGCCGGCGATCCGGTCGAGCGCCGCGTTCCGGTGTACCTGCCGCCGTCCTACGCCGCGGCGTCCGCACGCCGCTATCCGGTGTGCTACGTGCTCACCGGCTTCACCGGTCGCGGCCGCATGCTGCTCAACGACAACCCCTGGAACCCGGCGCTCGACGATCGCATGGACGCGCTGATCGGAAGCGGCGCGTGCGCCGAGATGATCCTGGTCATGCCGGACTGCTTCACGCGCTACGGCGGCTCGCAGTACCTGAACTCGACCGCCACCGGCCGCTACATGGACCACCTCATCGAGGAGCTGGTGCCGCACATCGACCGCCGCTACCGCACGCTGCCAGAGCGCGCGCACCGCGGGGTGGCGGGCAAGTCCTCGGGCGGCTACGGCGCGCTGGTGCTGGGCCTGCTGCACGCGGAGACGTTTGGCGCGCTCGCTTGCCACAGCGGTGACATGTACTTCGAGTACTGCTACCTGCCGGACGTGCCCAAGTTCTGCACCCAGGTCCAGCTCGCGGGCGGGCTCGCGGCCTGGCTCGAGAAGTTCGAGGGCAAGCGCCAGAAGAGCCACGACGATATGCTGGCGCTCAACCTGCTCGGCATGGCCGCGGCGTACTCGCCGAACCCGGCGGCCGCGCCGTTCGGCATCGATCTGCCGTGCGATCTCGAGACCGGGGCCTTCCGCGACGAGGTGTGGCGGCGCTGGCTCGAGCTCGACCCGATCCGGATGCTCGAGACGCGCGCCGATGCACTGCGGTCGCTGCGCCTGCTCTACCTCGACTGCGGCACGCGCGATGAGTGGAGCCTGCACCACGGCGCCCGGCTCTTCAGCCGGCGGCTCGAGGCGCTCGGGATCGCGCACCAGCACGAGGAGTTCGACGACGGGCACATGAACGTCCAGTACCGCTACGACGTGAGCCTGCCGAAGATTGCGGCGGCGCTCAGCCCCGGACACGCCTGAACCGGCCGGGCCGCGCGGCCCTTCCGCCCCCGGTTGGCGTTCCACGCGCCGCCCCGCTCTGCTACCGTTTAGCCGTGCCAACGACCGACGGTCCTCCGCACGCGGCGACCCAGCGCGACGATCCGCAGCGCCGCATCGCCGAGCTCTCGACGCTCTACGAGGCCGCGCGCGCCCTGATCGGCGCCCGCGACCGCGAGCAGGTCGCCGCCCGCGTGGTGCTGTCCGGCATGGGCTCGCTGGGCGTGCGCTCGGGCGCCCTGTTCGCCGCCGACGAGCGCGGGCGCTACAAGCTGCTCTACGCCACCGGCCACGACGCGCCGGCGCGCCTCGATTCGCTCACCGTGCCCGCCGCGGCGCGCGAGTGGATGTTGCGCGAGGGCACCTTCCAGCTCGGCGGACCCGCGGCGGCCCGCGCGCTCGGAACCCTGCGCGAGCGGCTGGTCGAGAACTTCGACGCGGCGATCGGCGCGGCGGTCACCGATCCGCACGGCCTGCTCGCGATCCTGGTGTTCGGTCAGCGCCTGATGGCGAACGCGGAGGACGACGACGCGCGCACGCTGCTCGATGCGCTCGCCTCACTGGCGGCCCTGGCCCTGTGCGCGCGCCCCTCGCGGGCCGGCCGCACGCGGCCGCGGGCGGCGAGCTCACCGCGCAAGCCACGCGCCTCGATCGAGGCGCTGCGTGCCGACCACCCGCCGCTCAAGTTCATGATCGGCGAGAGCGAGGCGCTGTTCATGACCTGCCAGGACCTGGTCGCGGTCGCGGGGACTCCCTTCCCGGTCATGCTGATCGGCGAGTCGGGCTCCGGCAAGGAGCTCGCGGCGCGCGCCATCCACGAGCTGAGCGACCGAGCGAGCGGCCCCTTCGAGGTGGTGGACTGCGGCTCGATCCCGCCCGAGCTCATCGAGAGCGAGCTGTTCGGCCACGTGCGCGGGGCCTTCACCGGGGCCCATCGCGATCGCCGCGGCGCTTTCGAGCTCGCCCAACGCGGCACGCTGTTCCTGGACGAGGTCGGCGACATGCCGCTCCAGCTCCAGACCCGGCTGCTGCGCGTGCTGCAGGAAGCGCGCTTCCGCCGCGTCGGCGACGAG
>WNFL01054467.1_pt1 | contig 10014 bp, 8 predicted proteins | sample 5400361 | NCBI WGS metagenome assembly WNFL01 (sample SAMN13153351, study PRJNA577476) | soil metagenome | isolation source: 40 cm soil on Douglas fir-dominated hillslope | place: USA:California | collected 2013-09-17
CCAGATCCTCGACCTCTTCCGCGACCTCGCGAAGAGCGAGGGAACCGGGCTCGTGATCGTCACCCACGACCCGAAGGTGCGGAGCGTGGCCGACCGCGTCGTGGGCATCCGCGACGGGAGACTGGCGGCGTGAGCGTATTCCGGCGAATGCACGCGGGGACAGGGCGGGGCAAGGAAAGGGCAGGAATCATGGCGAAACGCGCGACGTGGGTTCTCGGGACGTTCGGACTCGGTCTCCTGGCGCTGGCCGGGTTGCAGGTGCAGGTGCCGAGCCCGGCGGCGGCGGCGACGTCGGCGCCGGCGAACACCACCAACCCCCACACCCCGCGGGCGGCGGAGAGCGGGGTTGCCGCCGAGGGGCGGGTGGTGGCCTACCCCGGCGCGGAGGTGAAGGTCGGGGCCGAGCGCGCGGGACGTCTGGTGCGCGTGAACGTGCAGGAAGGACAGATGGTTCGCAAGGGCGATCTCCTGGCCGAGATCGAGTCGGAGGAGCTGCGCGCCGCCCTCGCGGAGTCGCGGGCTCGCGCGGTGGAGGCGGACGCCGAGATCCGCCTGGCGGAGCTGAACCGGGAGCGGCGGCAGAAGCTCGTGGAAGAGAAGATCCTGGCCCAGCACGACTTCGACCAGGCGACGCGCGATCTCGACATCGCCCGCGCCCGCAAGCTCACCGCCCAGGCCACGGTGGACCGCTACGAGGCGCAGCTGCGGAAGTCGCGGATCGTGGCCCCCATCGCCGGCCACGTGACCGCGCGCAAGGTCGACGCCGGCCAGACCGTCGAAGCGGGCGACCACACCTTCACGATCGCCGACCTCGACCGGCTGCGCATCGAGGGTGAGGCCCACGAGGCCGACTCGGGGAAGGTCGTGCTGGGGGCGCCGGTGGCCATCACCGCCGACGGCTTCCCCGGCCGATCGTGGAAGGGCCGCGTCGAGGAGGTTCCCGACTCGGTCACCATTCGCCGGTTGAAGCCGCAGGACCCGAGCCGACCCACCGATACCCGGGTGCTGGCGGTGAAGGTGGCCTTCGTGGAGAAGACCCCGTTGAAGCTCGGGACCACGGTGGAGCTGCGGATCGAGCCCGCCGCCGCGCGCTGAGGGCGCCTGACCCGTGAACCGCCTTCAGCGGTCCCCCGGCCACCAGTTCCGGCGGCCGGCCAGCCGTAGCAGCGCGGGGCCGATGGCGATCCGGATCACGGTCGCCTCGAGGAAGACCGCCACCGCCAGCGCGAACCCGAGCATCTTCACGAGGACGAAGTCGCCCAGGGCGAATGCGGCGAACACCGCGATCATGATGGCGGCCGCATTCGTGATCACGCCGCCGGTGCGGGCGAGGCCTTCGGCGAGAGCCTCGCTCTCGTCCAGGCCGGCCCGCCGTGCCTCGGCAACCCGGGCCACCAGGAACACCTCGTAGTCCATGCTCGGCCCGAAGACCGAGCAGAAGACGAGCAGGGGCACGATCGGGAACACCCCGTCCACGGGCCCGGGCAGGCCCAGCCAACGGACGCCCCAACCGTCCTGGAAGACCAGCACGAGGCCGCCGAAAGCGCCCGCCACCGACAGCAGATTCAGGGCCACCGCCTTCAGCGGGATGAGCAGCGAGCGGAAGGCGACGAAGAGGGCGAGGAGGGTTGCCCCGACCACCAATCCCACCACCAGCCGCGTGCGGCCCGCGACCGCGTCCTCGTAGTCCACGTTGAACGCCGGAAGGCCTCCGACGCGGAGCCTGGCTCCCGCGAGACCGGTGAGCGCCGGCACGTCCTTACGGCGCAGCTCACGGACGAAGCTGGCCAGAAGGGCGCCGGAGAGTCCCTCGCGAGGGACCACCTCCAACAGGGTGGCGTCGCCTTCTTCACTGAGGAAGGTCCGCTTCGCGAAGCCGGGCAGAAGCGCGACGCGCGCGAGCTCGTGTTCCCTTTCCCCCTCGCCCTCCCCCAGGAGGGCGCGCAGCGACTGGGTACGGGCGACCCGAGGGTCACCGCCGATGTCATCGGCGAGTCGCCGAGCGGCGTTCCAGCCCTCGACGCTGAGGGCCGACGTCTCCGCGGGCAGCTCCAGCACCACCCGCATCCCGTTCACCACGCCCGCACGACCCATGACGGCGAGGTCCCCGAGCGCCTGCGCGGATTCCATCCGCGGCGGGAGCCAGCTTCCGCTCGGGACGTGCGGGTTCAGGCGAGCGGACTGGGCAGCGAGCAGCAGGACCGGACCGCCCGCGACCACGAGCACGAGCCAGGGGTGCCCGATCACGCGCCGCGCCCAGGCCCGCCATCGCTCGGAGCCCGCCTCGCCCTGGGGCTTGCGGAACCGGCCGGCTTCGAGGCGAGGCCCCAGCCAGGCGAGCAGGCCCGGCAGCAGCGTGGCCGCGAGCAGCACCGCCACCGCCACCACGGCGAGCCCCCCGAGGCCGGCGGACCGGAGCTCGCTCAGGGGGACGAGGAGCAGGGCCGCGAAGCCGATGGCCACCGCGGCCCCGGAAAGCGCGATCGTTCCCCCGGCGTAGCGGGCGGCCGCCTGGGCGGCGGTCATGGCGTCCGCTCCCGCCGCGCGCGCTTCGCGGAAGCGGCTGACCGTGAGCAGGCCGTAGTCGATGCCGAGGGCGAGGCCGAGCATCGAAACCACGTTGACGATGAGGATCGATTGGGGCCACTGCGCGCTCACTCCCCCGACGACCCCGAGCGCCAATGTCACCGCGAGCACCCCGGTGAGCACGGGGAGGAGCGCCGCCACCACGGAGCCGAAGGCGAGCAGGAGCAGGGCGAGGGTCAAGGGCAGGGCGCGCCGCTCGGCCGCCCGCGCCTCGTCGATGCTGGTGCGCCAGAGGTCGAGGTTGATCGCGGCCTCGCCGGTCCAGCGCAGCGATGCCTCCGGGTGGCGCTCCCGGAGCGCGGCCGCGACTCGCCTGGTGATCGCGCCCAGCGCGGGGAGCACCTGGTCCTCGCGACCCCGGCTCGGGTCCAGGCCGACGAACAGGAAGGTGCCGCGGCCGCGAGCACCTTCGAAGAAGTCGTCGCGCTGGTCCAGGTAGGAGAAGGTGCGGGTGACGCCGGGATCCGCCTGCAGCGCGTCCACGATCTCGCGGAGGGCGGCAAGGCCCTCCGGCCGCGACGGCCCGGGGACGCCGGTCACCACGAGGACCGCGTTCCGTGCGAACGGGGAGGCAAAGCGCTCGGCGAGGATGCGGTCCACCTCGGCCGATTCGCTTCCGAGCGGCCGGGACGACACCTCGAGCCGTTCGTGGACCCGCAGGGCGGGGCCCAGGAGCCCGGCGGCCACGAGGAGCCAAGCGATGACAATCGCCGCCCGGTAGCGTATGACGGCCTCCGCCGCGCCGAGTCCCATGGGCCGAGGGACCGATGCTATCAGAGCCGTCGGGGGCGACGGCTTTACCCGCGCCTCGACATCGGGCAGGCTCAGGGCGCATGTCCACCCTCGCCTTCGCGCTGTGGCTGTCGGCCGCGGAACCCTCGCTGCCCTGCAGGGAGTACCTCGAGGCGATCGAGGAGGGCGGCGAGTGCGAGCGCCGCTTCGGGGAGCGCAGCCGTGGCCCTCTTCGAGCGGGCCTTGCGCTTCGCGGAATCGCTACGGGCCTCGCGGCCCGACGAGGCCGAGGGCCATTACTGGGTGGCGGCCACCGACGGCAACCTGATCGCCTTCCGCGATGGGCCCGAGAAGGTGCGCCTCGCGCGCGACATCGAGACGAGCGCGCGGCGGGCCCTGGCCATCGATCCCTGCCTGGCCCGTGCCTACGTGGTCCTCGGCATCACCTATCGGGAGCTGGCGGGCCTCGGCTGGTTCGTGCGCGGGATGGCGAGCGGCCTCTTCGGCGGCCTGCCCAAGGGGTCGCTGGAGGACGCCGAGCGGCTGCTGAGCCTCGCCGCCGACCTCGATCCCGCCGATCCCTTCACCCGTTACCAGCTCGCCGTGACCCTCGAACGGCGGAAGCAGCCGCGCGAGGCGATGGCCGAGCTCCGGCAGGCCGTGGAGCTCCCCCCCCGTCGGGCCCGCGACCTCCGGCTGCAGGCGGAAGCGGTGGGGCGGCTGGCCCGGCTCGCCGCGGAGAACCCCCTGCCTAGGGCCCGCTGATCCGCCCGAGGAACTGCCCGGCCGCGCGGAGGAACGGCTCGCCCCATTCGTGCCCTCCCTCGAAGACGACGGTCTCGGGACGCGCCCCGCGCGCTTCCAGCACCTCGAGGTCGCGGGCCATCCTCTCCTCCGTGTACCAGGTGTCGCGAGTGCCGCGCCCGATCAGGACCGGCGGAAAGGCGACCGCCGGGTCCTCGGCCACGTCGGGAGGCATGTCGCCCCCGAGCGCGATCACGCCATGGCAGGGATGCGCGCTGCGCACGGCCGCCCGCCAGGCCATGGACGCGCCCTGCGAGAAACCGGCGAACACGAGGCGCTCCGGAGCGCGCTCACGCACGAGGGCGTCCACCACCGTTGCGACGTAGGCCAGGTTGTCGGCCAGGGCCTCCTCGCGGTCGAGCCGGGTCATCCAGGAGCCGACCACGTCGCCCGTCTTCGTGTTGTAGAAGCGATGGAGCGCCTGCACCGCCGCCAGGCGAAAGGGCAAAGGCCCCGTGATGGTCCGCAGGGCCTCGAGGTGCTTCTCCGCGTTCTCGCCGTAGCCGTGGAACCCCACGAGGAGCGGCCCGCGCTTGGGGCCCTCGACCAGGTAACGGCCGAGAGTCCTGGCGGGGATCGTACGGACCGTGGGACCTCGCGTCGGGCCTGGCATCCAGGACGTCGAGGTTACGGGATGCGGCCGGCTTTGCCAAGCGATCCAAATGCCTGGAATCACGGCCAGTTAACGCCGTTTCACATTACCGGAACCGGCCCTGGGTGTGATCCGTAATACCGTGCGACAGCCGTTGACAATTCCGCCGCCCAATGCGGTAAGAGGGACGCAAAGCATGGTGAAGGCGAACGGGAAGCGTATGCGCAAGTGGTTCTGGATCGGGGGGTTGGCCCTCCTGGCGGCGGCAGGATTCGCGGCCAGCCGGCCCGCGGGCGCGCCCGCCGAAGACAAGAACAAGATCAAGACGGCCAAGGCCGAGGTCGGCGACGTCCAGGTCCGCGTGACCGAGGTCGGCTCGGTGGAGCCGCAGGTCAAGGTGGACGTGAAGTCGGTCCTCTCCGGCAAGGTCGTCGAGCTGCTGGTGCGCGAGGGCGACCGGGTGAAGCGCGGCCAGGTGATGGCCCGGGTGGAGCCCGACGTCAACCAGGCCCGCGACCTGGCGCAGGTCAAGAACGCGGTCCGCGAGGCCGAGATCTCCCTGAGCGAGACCAAGGACACCCACACCCGCAACCGGGACCTGCTGAACCAGGGCCTGCTCTCGCGGCAGTCCGATCTCGAGAGCGAGACCAAGTACCGCTCGGCCCGGGCCGCCTACGACGCGGCCCGGGTGCCCATCGTGCTCGGCCAGGTCGACATGACCCAGCGGCTGAACGTGACCTCGCCCATGGACGGGGTCGTGATCCGCCGGGGCGTGGAGCTGGGCGACACCGTGACCTCGGGCGTCTCCTCCTTCAACGCGGGCACCGTGCTCATGACCGTGGCCGACGTCGAGACCATGATCATCAAGGCCGGGGTCAACGAGGTCGACATCGGCAAGGTGCGCCTCGAGCAGCCGGTGCGGATCGGGCTCGACGCCTATCCGAAGGTGAAGTTCGCGGGGACCATCAAGCGCATCGCTCCCGCGGCCCGGCTCGAGGAAAAGGTCAAGGTCTTCGACGTGGAGATCGCCATCGACCGCCAGGGGGCCGAGCTGCGCACCGGCATGACCGCGAACATCGACGTGGTGGGCGAGAAGAAGGAGAAGGTCCTCACCGTGCCGGTGGAGGCGCTCTTCCGCAAGGACGACACGGAGTTCGTCTACGTCAAGAAGGCCGAGGCCCCGAAGGCCGCGGCCGGCGGCTTCCTGACCAGCGTGTTCGCGGGCGGGAAGAGGGACGACCCCGCCACTCCCAAGCTCGCCGACAAGGACAAGTGGAAGGAGAAGTTCGAGGTCCGCGAGGTGGAGACCGGCCTCGCCAGCATCGAGAAGGTGCAGATCGTGAAGGGGCTCGATCCGGGCATCGAGATCGCGGTCGAGGACCCCACCCGCCCGAAGGAGAAGAAGGACCGTGACTGATTCCGCCATGGCCGGTCTCGTGCTGAGCCTGGGTGCTTTGGACACGCGGACGGAGGCCGAGGGAGCGAGAGAAGGTGCCATGGCCTCTCTCATCCAGCTGTCCGGCGTCAGCAAGACCTATGACGCGGGGGAGCTGGCGGTGCAGGCGCTGAAGGGGATCGACCTCAAGGTCGAGAAGGGCCAGATGGTCGCGATCATCGGCCCCTCGGGCTCCGGCAAGTCGACCCTCATGCACATCGTAGGCTGCCTCGACGCGCCGACCTCGGGGACCTACACCCTCGACGGCCGCGACGTCTCGACCTTGAGCGGCTTCCAGCTCGCCGCGGTGAGGAACCAGAAGATCGGCTTCGTGTTCCAGACCTTCAACCTGCTGCCCAAGGCGTCCCTGCTGCGGAACGTGGAGCTGCCGCTCCTGTACGCCGGGGTGGGCGCCTCCGATCGGCGAGAGCGGGCCCGGGAAGCGCTGGCCCGGGTGGGCCTCGGGGACCGGCTCAAGCACAAGCCGTCCGCGCTCTCGGGGGGCCAAAGGCAGCGGGCCGCCATCGCGCGGGCGATCGTGAACCGGCCGTCCCTGATCCTGGCCGACGAGCCCACCGGCAACCTCGACAGCAAGACCGGCGTGGAGATCCTCCAGATCTTCCACGAGATGCACAAACGGGGCGAGACGATCGTGATCGTGACCCACGACCCCCGCATCGCCGAGCAGTGCGAGCGGGTGGTGAAGATCGTCGATGGCCAGGTAGAAGATTGAGAAAACACCTGGCATCGCTCTGGGAATCGGTGGTCGACGGCGTCGTCGACATGAACAGCCACCGCAGCCGGAGCGTGCTCCAACTGGTCGGCATCGTGCTCGGCGTCGCCTCCGTGGTAGCCACCTTCGGCCTGATCGACGGCGGCAAGCGGCAGATGAACGAGTTCTTCGAGCAGACGGGCGGCATCCGGAAGATGTTCATACGCAACCGGGACACCCAGGGCACGAAGGAGACCGCCGCCCAGAAGAAATCGCCGGGCCTGACCTACGAGGACGCCCTGGCCTTGAAGCGCGATCATCCGGAGCGAGATCGTGCGGGCCCCCGGATACGAGAAGACGCTGGAGATCTCGGGAGCCACCCACGCCTACGAGCCGTTGTACGACTTCCATCCCGCGGAGGGCCGCTTCATCACGAGCGAGGACCTGGCCCAGAGCGCGACCGTCGTCGTCCTCGGCTCCACCCGGCGGCAGCAGCTCTTCGGGGGGCGGCCGGCGCTCGGCCAGACCGTCAGCCTGGGCGGCCGGTCCTACACCGTCGTGGGGGTGATGGAGAAGAAAGAGTTCTACTGGAACTCCGCGAACGACAACGGCCTGGAGTGGATGAACGAGTTCGTCTTCGTCCCCGTCACCACCATGCTGAACCGCATGGCGGGGGACCGGTCCAACCAGAAGGTGGCCTACATCAACGTACAGGCCCGGGACGCCGGGGAGATGGACAAGGCCATGGACGAGACCACCGCCATCCTGAAGCGCGCCCACGGCGGAGTGGAGGACTTCCAGGTCGTCAACCGGGCCGCCCGCATGCGCCAGGCCCAGGAGCAGGGACGGATCTACGACATCACCTTCCTGGTCTGCGGGACGATCTCGCTCCTCGTGGGCGGGATCGTGATCATGAACATCCTCCTCGCCTCCTTCAACGAGCGGGTGCGCGAGGTGGGGACGCGGAAGGCGCTCGGCGCCACCGGGCTCAACATCATGGCCCAGTTCCTGGTGGAGAGCGTCGTGGTGACGATCGCGGGCGGCCTCCTCGGCCTCGCCCTGGGGGCCGGGTTCACCCGGGTCATCTCCAGCCTCATCCAGCAGCCGGTGGTGCTGACCCCGCAGATCATGGCCCTCGGCCTCGGCTTCTCGGTCTTCATCGGCATCTTCTTCGGCTTCTACCCGGCCATCAAAGCGGCCCGGCTGAATCCCATCCAGGCCTTGAGGTACGAGTAGCGTGAACGTCTACGAGGCGGTTCGCACGTCGGGAACCGAGATCCTGAGCCACAAGCTCCGCTCGTTCCTCACCCTGGTGGGGATCCTGCTCGGCACCACCGCCCTCGTGGTGATGGTGTCGGTCATCGGCGGGGCCGCGGTGGCGGTGCAGAAGGGCCTCACCGACCTCGGCTTCGACGGGGTCATGTTCGTGACCGGCCAGCCGGCTACCGACCGCATCGAGAAGAAGAAGCAGGGCTTCTCGCGGGGCCTGCGCACCGCCGACCTGGACGTGATCGAGTCCGGCAAAGCGCTGATCGGCGAGGCCGCGCCCGTGTTGGGCCTCGAGAACGAGACGGTCCTGATCAACGGCCAGAATCTCAAGCTGAAGGTCGAAGGGATCACTCCGGCCTGGGGCCGCATCCGCAGCCGCGAGGCGGAGGTGGGTCGCTACCTGATCGACCGCGACCTCGCGGCGCGGGCGACCGTGTGCGTGATCGGCAAGACCCTCAAGGAGGACGTCTTCGGCAGCGAGGAGGCCCTGGGCCGGGAGGTCCTCATTCGCGGGGTGCGCTTCCGGGTGGTCGGCGTCCTGCGCTCCCTGGGCTCGAACCAGGTCGACGATCCCGAGATGCGCCGCGACAACCGGAAGGTCTACGTGCCGATCACCACCGCCCAGAAGTACTTCACGGGGACCCAGGCGGTGCACGCCTATGCTTTCAAGGTGGCGGATCTGCTCCGCCTCTCCGAGGCGCAGAAGGAGGCGGAGGCGCTCCTGCGGCGCGGGCACCACGGCATCTCGGACTTCAAGGTCGAGAACATCGGCGAGGAGATCCTCCGCGTGCGCAAGGAGGTGGACAAGCTCATCGCCAACTGGCAGGTGGTGCTCGCCTCCATCGCCGGGATCTCGCTGCTGGTAGGCGGGATCGGGATCTTCTCCGTGATGCAGATCTCGATCAGCGAGCGCGTCTACGAGATCGGCCTCCGGAAGGCCATCGGCGCCACCGACGGCGAGATCTTCGGCCAGTTCCTCATCGAGTCGGTCTCGCTGTCGCTCGTCGGGGGCCTCGCCGGCAGCGGCCTCGGCTACGGGATCACGCTCCTCGCCGGTCAGGCCTTCGAGGACGGCCTCGCCGTCTCGCCGCTCGGCCTCCTGCTGGCCGCGCTGTTCGCGATCGTGATCGGCCTCGGCGCGGGCGTCTACCCGGCGCTGCGGGCCTCGCGGCTGACTCCCGTCGACGCGATCCGCGCGCTCTAGCGGCTCCTGAAGGTAAAGACGACGCGCTCGCCCGGCTGGCCCTTCAGCCGGAACACCACCGCGTCTCCGGTCACGAGCGCCACCTGCCCCGCGATGACGCGCACGCTCCCCGCCACCGCGCTGTCGGCTGCGAGCTCGAACCGCCAGAGGCCCGGCTGGCCCTGCGCCTGGACGAGCTGCGCCTCGACGCGGTTTTCCCCCGGGCGCGGGCGCGCCGACAGGGGCACCCGGCCGGTCGCGGGGAACAGGGCCTCCCTGCCATTCAGGACCACCTGGCCACGGCCGCCCGGCACGTCGAGCTGGCTCACCCAGGTGGCCGGGCGCTGGTCGGGCGTCTGCGGACGGACCTCGTCACCGGGACGCGCCTGGAAAGCAGGACCCGGGCCCGTCGTCGGGCAGCCGGGCGGGACGCTCTTGCGAACGGAGATCGTTCCCGCGCTCCGTATGGTGGAGATGTGGGGCGGGTTGCAGGTGTCCATCGCAATGGCGATCACGATCCCGTCCGCCTGGCAGACATTCGGGCCGAGCAGGGTCTGGACGGCCGTGAACGGCCAATCGTAGGGATTGAGGCCGCCGGTCGCCGACACGATTTGGATCGATTGCAAGCCCAGGGGTCCGGGGGAGAAGTCGATCTTGTACTCGACGCTCAGGACGCCGGTCGGATCGATGGCGTTCACTCG
>WNFL01076149.1_pt1 | contig 10014 bp, 6 predicted proteins | sample 5400361 | NCBI WGS metagenome assembly WNFL01 (sample SAMN13153351, study PRJNA577476) | soil metagenome | isolation source: 40 cm soil on Douglas fir-dominated hillslope | place: USA:California | collected 2013-09-17
ACCAGGCCCTCGCCGAAGCCGACGATTTCGCGGATCGCTTCCAGCGCCATCATCGATCCCAGCATACCCGCAAGCGCGCCCATCACGCCGGCCTCGGCGCATGGCGGCACCGTGCCAGGCGGCGGCGGTTCGGGAAACAGGCAGCGATAGGTCGGGTTGAACTCGCCATCGGCATTTTTCTCATGGGCGCGGATCGTGGTCAGCGATCCATCGAACGTACCGAGCGCTGCCGTGATCAACGGCTTGCCGGCGAGGAAACACGCGTCGGACACGAGATAGCGGGTTTCGAAATTGTCGGATCCGTCGAGCACCAGATCGTAACTGCCGATCAGCGCCAACGCATTGTCGGCATCCAGTCGCGTGGCGTGCGCCGCAAACCGGACATGGGGATTGAGCGCGTGAATCTGCTCGGCGGCGCTGTCGACCTTGCGCCGGCCGATATCGGGCGTGGCATGGATGATCTGGCGCTGCAGATTGGACAGCGACACGATGTCGTCATCGACCACGCCAAGCGTGCCGACGCCGGCCGCGGCAAGATACATCAGCGCCGGGGCGCCAAGGCCGCCGGCGCCGATCACCAGCACGGATGCTTCTTTCAATGCGGCCTGGCCGGGGCCGCCGACCTCGCGCAGCACAATGTGGCGGGCGTAGCGTTCGAGTTCATCGGCACTCAGCATGGCGCGGTTAAATCCTGATTGGCCAGCATCGCTTTACCACGCGCTGCAACCACGGTCGGGTCAAGGTTGCTTGAACCATCGCATCCCTGTTACCGACCAAGCAGATGTGTTTAATTGCGCGCGCTTCACTGGACCCGAGATTTGTCATGAGATCGTTGCTGGCGGCAACATTAATATTCGTGGCCGCGGGGGCTTCCGCTGAGGCTCAAATAGCCGGAACGGCAGCCGTGACGGGCGTCAAGCCGAAGCCGGTGGCCACCGTTCCGATCCGCCCCGCCTTGCAGACCCCCGCCGATACCGCCAACGCGATGGCGCAGTCAGAGCGCCAGGCGATCCAGTCGGATCTGGCCTGGGTCGGCCAATACAACGGCGCCATCACGGGCGAGGTCAGCGAGCGCATGGTCGCTGCGATCAAGGAGTTCCAGAAGGAACGCGGCGGCAAGCAGACCGGCGTGCTCAATCCGCAGGAGCGCGGCGTGCTCGCCGAAACCGCAAAGCGGCGGCAGGACAATGTCGGCTGGAAGATCGTGACCGACGCCGGCAGCGGAGTGCGGCTTGGCATTCCGAGCAAGCTGGTACCGCAGCAATCCAGCGACGCCAACGGCACCAAGTGGAGTTCCTCCACCGGAACCATCCAGATCCAGCTTGCACGGCGCAAGGAGGCCACCCCCACCCCCGCGAAGCTCGCCGAGAAGGAAAAGAAAGAGCCAGCCGGGCGCGCCATCGACTACACCGTGGTCAAGCCGGACTTTTTCGTGCTGTCGGGCCTGCAGGGTCTGAAGAAAGTCTATGTGCGCGGGACGTTCAAAGGCGACGAGGTCCGCATCCTCACCATTCTTTACGACCAGGCCACCGAAAACACCGTCGAGCCGGTGGTGATCGCGATGTCGAGCGCGTTCAATCCGTTTCCGACCGGCGCTCAGGTCGCAGGGCCGCCGCCGCGCAAGGCGGTCGAATACAGCACCGGCATTGTGGTCAGCGATGACGGCGCCATCATTGCCGACCGCCAGATCACCGACGGCTGCCTTGCGATTGCGATTGCCGGCTACGGCAACGCCGATCGCGTCGCCGAGGACAAGGACCACGACCTCGCGCTGCTGCGGATTTACGGCGCACGCGGGTTGAAGCCGCTTGCGCTAAGTGACGACGCGGCAAAATCTGGCGGCGAATTGATCGGTATCGCGGATCCGCAAAATCAAGGCGGCGGTGCCGCGGTGAGCAGCGTCAAGGCGACGGTCACGCCTGTCGGCAGCGACCTTGCGCTTTCGCCCGCACCGGGTCTGGGTTTTTCTGGCGCGGGTTTTTTTGCTGGCGACGCCAAATTACTCGGCATCGTGCAACTCAAACAGTTGCTCGCGGCCGACCCGCCCAATGCCACGCCCGCGGCTCAGGCGACGCTTGTTCCCGCGGATACCGTGCGTGAATTCCTTAAAGCCAATGGTGTGAACGCGGTCGAGGGATCATCAGATGCGAAGGCGTCGGTGGTGCGCGTGATCTGCGTGAGAAAGTAGGCGGGCGCTGTTTGGCCTCGGCGCTCATCCCGACGCCATGGCGCGATTGGCGGCGCAAATCTGCACCCAGGTGCGCATGATATGATTGAGACTGACCTTTGAGTCGCCGAGCGGCCTCGGCCGGCCGAGCAAGTAGCCCTGAGCGAAATTCACCCCCAGCGTTCTCAACCTCTCGAATTGCTCGCTGGTCTCGACGCCTTCGGCAGTGACCGACATGTTCAGACCGCGCGCGAGTGTCACGATCGACGATATGACCGCCGAACTCTCGTGACGCTTCGTCAGATTGCCGATGAACGACCTATCGATCTTGATCTTGTCGAACGGGAACGCCGTCAGGCAGCTCAGCGATGAATATCCGGTGCCGAAGTCGTCAAGCGCCAGCGAAATCCCGATACTCTTGAGTCGTTCCATCAACGCATGATTCTCGACCGCCCTTTCCAGCAGGACGGATTCAGTGAGCTCAATTTCCAGCCGCTCCGGCGGCAAACCGGAACTCCGCAACGCGGACTGGATGACATCAAACAACTCCGCCTGCTTGAGCTGGACCGGTGACAAGTTCACGGCGACCTTGATGTCTGCCGGCCAGGATGTCGCGTCGTCGCAAGCTCGCCGGAGAACCCACTCACCAAGCGGGACGATGAGTCCGGTCTCCTCAGCGAGCGGGATGAACTGGTCGGGCGGTATCAGCCCTCTGGTCGGATGACGCCAGCGCACAAGAGCTTCCAGGCCACGCCGCTGGTCGGTCTGAACGTCGAAGAACGGTTGATAATGTAACTCGAACTGACAGCGTGCGATGGCGTCCCGCAAGTCGCTCTCCAGCGTGTTTCGGGCTTCCAGTTCCGCGGACATCGCTTCATCGTAAAGGGTGAAGCAGTTCCGGCCGGCCGATTTCGATCGATACAGGGCAAGGTCGGCCTTTTTCATCAGTTGCTCCCGATCGCTGCCGTGCTCCGGCGCCATCGCTATACCGATGCTGGTGCCAACCTCGATCCGACGGCCCAGCAACAGAAATGGCTCGGCGATGCGTTTGCAAATCCGCGTCGCCAGATCGACAGAACCCGTCCTCTGATCGTCACCGCCGGCCTGAATAATCGCGAATTCGTCGCCGCCCAGCCGCGCCAGCAAATCGGTGCCGCGTAGCGCAGATCGCAGGCGGTTCGCCACCTCCAGGAGCAAGGCGTCGCCGGCGCCGTGGCCCAGCGAATCGTTGACGTTCTTGAAACGGTCAAGATCGAGCATGAGGACTGAGAAGGTATCACCGAGCGGGCGCTCGCGCGCATCGACGGCAGCTTCCAGCTGTTCGAGAAAAACGGCCCGGTTCGGAAGTCCAGTCAGGGCGTCGATCTGGGCAAGCTCAAGCACGCGTTGATTAGCCAATTCGATCTGGCGAGAGTTACGGCTGGCGAGACCGAGATAGACGACCACGAATATGGTGACGATGAGTCCGGCGGCCAGCACGATCAAAGCGCGGTCGTACCGCGTGATTAGTCGGCCTCCGGCGGCGGGAATGGCCTGCACTTGCCAGTTGGCATCGCCGATCCTGAGCGCACCCGACCAGGACGTCCCTGTCGCGAAGGCTTGCAGCGACTGCTGTGTTTGCGGTGTCGACGAATAATCGGGAATGGAGCGATTTTGCGAGCCGGCGCTTCGACCCAGATCGGGCGGGTAGGCATTGATGGCAATGGCGGAAGATGCCGCCGTCGCCGTCCGGATCGATTGCAGCAGTTGCGCCAGATCGAATATCCCAACGACGTAACCGGTCAGATTGCGTCGCCGGTCCGGAATCGTGGTGCGCGACGTTCCCTTCACATATACCGGCACGCAGACCAACACGCCGTGGGTACCACCTTTCAGATCGTAAACCAGCTTGGTAGGCAGCGCCGCGACCGAGTCGTTATCCCGTGCGCGCCCCAGTGTGGCCCACCGTACCGGCTCGGTTGAATAGTCCAGCCCATAAACCATCGAAGTTTTCGGTTCGGTGGAAAAGAAGACCGGGAAATATTCGCTGCTCTGTGGCGCGGGAGAAAGGGAGCCATCCGCTGTGAAGGATTTGATCCGATAGCCGACAACGCCATCGTCGACCGCCGCGGCCTCGTAATCGGCGCGCTCTTTGCGGTTGATCTTCGGCAACCAGCCGACGCGAAGGAGCCCGGGGTGATTTTCGAACAAGCGAGCGCTGAAAACCTCGAATTCGCTGCGGGTAACTTCCTCATTGGCGGATTCGAACAGGGTCCGCAGCGCGACCAGCCTGCTGAGATACTCGTTGATCCCGTTTTGCAGCACGATCAATTCGGTCGCGGCGACGCCTTCGAACTCTGCGCTGTTGACGCGCTGTTCCCACCGTCCTACCGCGTAGGCAGCGATCAGCGACAGCAGCAGGCCGATACCAGCCGCGACCAGCGCAGGCAGGTGAAGCCCGGGCCGCGATGCAGAGATTTGCCCCCGCTCGATCATATTGCCCAAGCGATTGCCGCCCGGATCTCGATCGCTCATCTTCGCCCTTTGTTCGACACGAACAACGGCCGCCGAACAACTGTCCCGCCGTCAACGAATGATCGGACATAGACTTGGGTTAAAACCTCGCAAATCTCAGGACCAACGCCGCCTAGTTTGGATGGCTTGGTTAACGATAGGTGCGATGGATAAAATGCAACTTGCGTGTCGCCTCGTGAGCCGCGCGCAGGTTCATGCGGCATCATACAAATGCCGGGAGATTAGCGAGCTCTTCATCAGGTGGGGGGTACTCTGCGGCCGCAGGTGGATGACTTCCTCATCCCGCAGAAATGCTAGCTGCCATGAAACAATTACAACTGACGATCCTCACTGGTCTTTCGATTTTGTTCGCCGTGGCGAATCCGCTCCGTGCCAGGGCCGACGAGGTTGGCGTCAGTACCAACACCATTCTGTTCGGAGGGTATGCGGCAAGGCATTCTCGCGGCCTTTGCCGAGATCAACGCCAAGGGTGGTGTGCATGGACGCAAGCTCGAGCTGATCAGCCGGGACGATGGTTACGATCCCGATCGCTCGGTCGCTCAGACCATCAAGCTGATCGAGGAAGACAAGGTTTTCGCGCTGATCGGCGCTGTCGGCACGCCCACCACGACCGCGACCGTTCCAATTGCGACGGCCAGGAATGTGCCGTTCATCGGTCCATTCACCGGGGCGGCATTCCTCCGCGCGCCGGACCTCCACAACGTCGTCAATATTCGCGCCAGCTATGCCGCCGAGGCTGAAGCGTGGATCAAGCACCTGACCGAGGATCTTCATGTCCGAAGCATCGCAATCTTCTACCAGGACGATTCGTTTGGCCGAGACGGCCTGGCCGGCGTCAAGCTTGCGCTGGAAAAACGCAGCATGGAGTTGACGGCCGAAGGCACCTTCGAGCGCAATACCAAAGCGGTTGGTTCAGCACTGCGTACGCTCAAGCGCGCCGAACCGGAAGCGGTGGTCATGGTCGGCACATACGGACCGTGCGCCGAATTCATCAAGCTCGCGCACAAGAGCGGCTTTAATCCGATCTTCGTCAACATCTCCTTTGTCGGCGCCAACGCGCTGGCGAAAGAGCTCGGTCCCGAGGGCCAGGGAGTCATCATCTCCCAAGTCGTCCCCTTCCCCTGGGACAGCTCGGTGAAGGTCGTTGCCGATTACCAGGCCGCCGAAAAGGCCCTCGATCCGAATCTGAAGCCGGAATTTGTATCTCTGGAGGGTTATCTTTCGGGACGCCTTGTCGCCTCCGCGCTGGAGGAGACTGGACCGAACCCGACACGCGCGGACATGCTCAGGGTTATCAACGACGTCGGGAGATTCGACATCAGTGGAACGATCATGACCTTCGGGCCGAAGATGCACGACGCCCCCGCTAAAGTTTTTCTAACGGTCATTCAGCCGGACGGCACGTTCAAGGCGGTTGAGAAGCTATGAGCGCAATAAAGCTTTGTCTCACAATCCTCCGGTTTCTGAACCCCTGGCGCAATGTCTGACCAGGGTCCGGCTCCAAAGCCGAAGTGATGCGTCCGCATTTCTGTCTGGAATTTCCGCCTTGTCACGCCAAGCCAAATCTCACGCCGGCGTGCGCCAAGCCTCCGGCGAGGCCGATCGGCGTGCCGTCGGCGCGCCAGCAGGCGGCGCCCGTCAGCGAGCCGTCGTCGTGAAACTGAATCGCATTCATACCCCCCGCCACCGTCGGCACCGCAACGACCTTGTGGCCCATCGATATCAGCCTGGCGCGAACGCCATCGGGAACGGCCAATTCAACCTCGAGCGCATTGCCTTCGGTCCAGACCCGCGGCGCCTCAACCGCCTCCTGCAAGCTCATGCCGTGATCGATCAGATTGATCAGCGCCTGTAGCGCGCTTGGAAAAATCCGCTTTCCGCCGGGCAGCCCGAGCGCATAGACCAGCTTGCCATCGCGCAGCGCCATGACAGGCGACATCGAGGTGGTCACGCGCTTGCCCGGCGCCAGCGACAAAGCATGGCCGGGCCGGGGATCGTAGAGGTTCATGTAATTGTTCGGCACGGTGCCGAGGCCCGGAATCAAAAACTTCGCGCCGAACAGATTGTTGATGGTCTGCGTGGTCGCGACCACGTTGCCCATCGCGTCGGCGGCGGTCATGTGCGTGGTGTGCGCGCTTTCGAGCTGCTGCACGCCCGCACCCCATTGTTGCGCGCGCTTCGAATCGATCGCACGGCGGCGCTCGCTGGCATAGTCCTTCGAGGTCAACCGCTCCACCGGCACGCCGACGAAATCCGGATCGCCGCTCGCCGCGGCGCGATCGGCGAATGCGATCTTCAGCACTTCGGCGAGATGATGAATGGTCTCGGCGGTGCCGAATCCCGTTGCGGCGATATCATAGCCCTCCAAAATATTCAGCATCTGCGCGATGTGCACGCCGGAGGCCGCGGGCGGCGGCGGACCGAGAATCGCCCAGCCGCGATAGTCCGCCCGGATCGGAGCGCGATCGACGGTCTTGTAGGATGTGAGGTCCTCGCGGGTGATGAAGCCGCCATGTGCCTTCATGTAGTCCAGGAGAATGTCGCCGAGCGGGCCCTGATACAGCGCCGCTTCGCCGTCGCGCGAGATGGTGGTGAGCGTCTCGGCATATTCGGCCTGCACGACGCGCTCGCCGGCGTTCAGCGGCTTCCCATTCGGCAGGTAAATCGCCGAAATCGCCTTGTCCTGGTGCATCTCCTTCGCGCTATCGACGATGCCTTCGTGCAGATAGGGCGTCGCCGCAAAGCCGCGCGACGCATGTTTGATCGCCGGCTGCATGACGTCGGCGAGACTCATGGTGCCGAACCGGCGCAAGGTTTCGCACCAGGCCTTGAGCGAGCCCGGCACAGCTACCGCCTTCGGACCGTTCAGATTTTCATTGTCGACCGTATCGAACACATCATGCGCCGAACCCGGCTTCGATCGATAGGTGTCGGGCCTGACGGCAAGCGGAACGGTGCTTTGGCCGTCGATAAAGCGGTGGCTGCCATCACTGAGCCGGATATGCGCCATGCCGCCGCCGATGATCCCGACCATCATCGGCTCGACCACGGTCAGCGTGAACAAGGTCGCAATCGCTGCATCGATGGCGTTGCCGCCGGCGGCAAGCATCTCCGCCCCCGCAGCTGAAGCCAGCGGATGATTGCTCACCACCATGCCGCGGCTGCCCGATGCCGGCTGCTTCCGACAATCGAACGCCGTGCCTGCACGATCGCGCCAGTTACGTGTCATGACTCTGTATTACCTTCTGCTGCCACGCCAAGTTATCTTGATGATATTCACTTCGCGTCCACTGCGTCTTTTAAGACACAGCTCCCGATCAAAAATGTTCGCCGACACCGGTTGTGGGCCGGTCAGTATTCTACCGGGATGGCCATATGCCTCATGATCGGCCATCGTTACGGGGTTTGGTGATTCGGACAGCCGCGATCCCCTGAGTTCTGGATCGGGCCGGCACGTCCTGAGCGAGAAACGCTCGGCATCGTAACGCGATGCCACTCAGTACGGCGTACCCGCAGTTCCCCGTAAAGCCAATCCTAAGGAATCTATAATGCATACGATCGTCTTGGCCACCCAAAAGGGTGGCAGCGGTAAGAGTACGCTTGCAATCGGCCTTGCGCTTGCAGCGATACAGGCCGGACACACCGTCCGCCTGATCGAGACCGATTCTCAAGGCACGCTTTCGAATTGGCAGAGCCGCCGCGTCTATGCCGAGCCCATCGTCGAGCCGGTGTACAGCGCCGGTGAGATCGAGCAGCGGTTGCAATCTCTGGACCGCCGCGGCGTGACGCTGACGATCATCGATACCTCCGGCGGCATCAGCGCCGCGACGACGGAAGCGATTCGCTACGCCGATTTGTGCCTGATCCCGGCCCGCCCGAGCGTTGCCGATATCGAAGCCACCGCGCCAACGCTCAGCACCATCCGCGCCTGGCATAAGCCGTTCGCTTTCGTCCTCAACCAGACGCCGATCCGCAGCCAACGCGTCAACAACGCGGCGACGGCGCTTGGCGATCAGGCAGCGCTCGATATCGCTGACGTTCTCGCCCAGCCTTTCATCGTCATGCGCAACGACCACCAGGACGCGCTGAGCGCTGGCCTCGCGGTGACCGAATACGCCCCCGCGGGCAAATCGGCCGACGAAATTCGCAGCCTGTGGCAATGGGTAGAGGCGAAGCTGAACGCGGTTGAACTGAACTATTTGGCGACGGCCGACGAGCAGCCGATCGTCAGCGAATTCCCGGCATCGCCCGAAATCGTCCCCGCGATGTTTTTGCGCGCGCCTGCGAAAACGGCGGTGCTGGTTTCCTAGACTCGGTTTGAGGCAAACCAGGCGACGGCAAAATGGCGCTCTCCCTTCCTTCGGAAGAGGGAGCGCCTATTGTTTTCGTCATTGCGAGGAGCACTTGCGACGAAGCAATCCAGTTTTCCTTTTGGGCCTTCTGGATTGCTTCGCTTCGCTCGCAATGACGGCCGCGCTAGGGGCGAAGGCTCACTTCTGACATTTTGGGCACCAGAAGGTCGAGCGGCCGTTCTGCGTAAAGCGGCGGACGATGCCGCCGCATCCTGCGGTCTGACATTTTTCGCCTTCGCGGTCGTAGACCTGAAACGAGTGCTGGAAATAGCCGAGTTCGCCCGTGGTCTGGCGATGGTCGCGCAGCGACGAGCCGCCGGCCTTGATGGCTTGATTGAGCACCGCATGAATTGCCGTGACCAGACGTTTTGCGTGATCGGTCGGCTCGCCCCCGGCAACGCCCTTGCGTTGTCCGGCCTTGGTGGCCAGCGTCGCGGCCAATCTTCGCGGCGAAAGTTGCGAACGAAACAGCGCCTCGCAGACATAGATGTTGCCGAGCCCGGCGACCACGCGCTGATCGAGCAGCGCCGCCTTCAGGCTGGTCTTCTTGTTGGCGCAGGAGCGCGCCAGCATGGCGGCGTCGAATTCATTGCCAAGCGGTTCGGGGCCGAGGCCACTCAGCAGCGGCTCGGCCTCCAGCGCATCGCGCGCAATTATCTTCATGTAGCCAAAACGCCGCGGATCGTTAAAAACCACCGCCGCGCCCGATGACATATGAAACACTACATGGTCATGTGCGCGATCCTCGTTGCGCGGATGGTGGAACTTGCCTGGCACTTTCTGATCCTCGTTCTCGATGACGCGGAACGAGCCGGACATGCCCAGATGCATCAGCAACACGTCGCCGGAGGCAAGATCCGCCATCAGGTATTTGGCGCGACGGCCCAAACCGGTCACGGTCTGGCCCGTAAGCCGCGCGACAAAGTCTTTCTGGAACGGAAACCGCAGGTCTTTTCGGCGGGCCTCGGCTTTCACGATCCT
>WNFL01099197.1_pt2 | contig 10014 bp, 8 predicted proteins | sample 5400361 | NCBI WGS metagenome assembly WNFL01 (sample SAMN13153351, study PRJNA577476) | soil metagenome | isolation source: 40 cm soil on Douglas fir-dominated hillslope | place: USA:California | collected 2013-09-17
TTTTGCCCATGCAGCGTGTTGAGCTCTTCGCCGGAACTTAGAACAGGTCGAGGAAGCTCAGTGGGGCCGCAATGAAATGCGGCAAATGGACCTGCAAGAATTCCGGCTAGTTCGGCCACTCCGCCAAACACTACACTCAAAAGGGAACTGATGCATGGCTTACCGAGGAGCGGGCTGGAGTTGGACGTAATGGTGCACGAGCAATTCTCCCGTCGCATGATCGAGCGAGGCTAAGGCAAGCTGATAATTCGTTTGCGCCTGAGCCAACGAGAATTCCGCCTGCGCGAGTTGCGTTTGGGCATCGAGGACGAAGAATGCGGTCTCGGAGCCAAGCTCATGTTTTCGTTCTTCCGCTTGCAGGGTTTTCTGCGCAAGATCCACGGAAACGGTAGCGGCTTCGAGAGCTAGTTTTGCCTGTTCCAACTGGTGGACGGCGTTCGCGACATCAAGGATGATTGTTTGGGTGGTCTTCACTTGCTGATACTGATCATGCTGCCTGCTTACAAGCGCATCACCTAAATCCGCCTGCGCTCCGCGATTTTTGATCGGCAGCGTGAGAGTGAGGGCGAATCCGTAAGTGGGATTGTTGAAATGAAAAATCTGGCTCAGGCTGTCTGTCAGCCCGCCGTACGCGACCGGCACAGGCGGTCTAGTAAGGCTGAGTTGATTACCGCCGACGCCGATTGTCGAGTAGACGCCCATGAGCTCGAGGTCGGGGCGAAGCTGATTGTGGGCGAGACGAATTTTTAGGTCATCCACGGTGAGTTGTTGGCGCACGGCTTCGAACTCGGGGCGGCTGGTGAGGGCCCGGGAAAGCGCACTAGGAATGTCGATGGTGAGCAATTCTCCCGCAGGTTTTGCTTCCTCGGTGAGGTCGAGATCGAGAACGCGAATGGCCGGATCGAGGTCGGCGCCGATGAATTGGCGGAGCTGATCCTCAGCTAGGGTGAGCGCATATTCGGCTTGAATGACGCTGACGCGGCGAGCGGCGACTTGAGACTCCGGGCGATAGATATCAAGTGGAGGCAAGGCGCCGAGGCTGAGCGCCCTCTTGTCTCGCTCGTAGCTCTGCTGCGCTTCCTCGAGTGATTTCCTTTGAACCACAAGGTTCTTCCGCTGAAGAACGACATTCCAATATCCATTGATGGCCAGAAGAAGTATGTCGGAGACTTCACCTTCGAAGACCGCGCGAGCCTGACGCACATTGCGCTGCGCAATGATAATGGGCGCGCGATTGTAAAAGAGGCCGTAGTTGCGAAGTAGCGGCTGGGTGACCTGGAATTGCCAGCTCGAGTAGTAATACGGATTGAGAAAGAAGAAGGAGCTGTTGGTGGAGTTTTTGTTGACATAAAACGTGCTTTGAAAATTTGTGCCGGTCTCGAACGTTTGGTTGTAATTGAATTGGGCGGCTTGCGACAAGGTGTTCAAAACAGAAGCGCCTTGCAATTCCTGAAAGCCTGGGACTTTGGAGCGTTGGTCGTTGAAGGTGGTAGTAAGAGTCGGGTCAAAGGGATGAAACTGGCGGAGCACGTTGTTAGACGTCCTATCGATGGCGGATTGGTCAAGGCGGACGTCCGTGTTGTTCATAAGGGCAAGGCGAATGGCGTCCTCGAGCGAGAGGACGAGTTTGCCATCGCGGATGCAGTCCTGAAAGTCCTGAAGCGGCGGGAGAGTCGATGCGGGCTTATTTTTGGCGGGAATCCCGAGCAGTGATTCGAGACGACTGCTGTTCTGTGCCTTCGCCGGCAAGACGAAGAGCAGAACGGAGGCGGTCAGGGCTGCGACGAATCGCGGCAAGATCATAGTTCTCTTCTCTCCCTTCACATAACTGAAAACTGATTGCGCCAACGCCGCTGCCGTAAGGGCGAGCTACTCATACCGAATTGCTTCGACCGGGTCGAGGCGCGCCGCCTTCATCGCCGGATAAATTCCGAAGACAAGGCCGACTGAAATGGAAACGACGAACGCAAGCAAGATCGATGGGAAGGTCACAACCGTGGACCAGCCCGCGAACCAAGCAATGAGCTCGGACATCCCGAAGCCGAGAACGATGCCAAGCAATCCACCGGCAAAAGAGATGAGCACAGCTTCGATTACGAATTGGCGCGTGATGTCCTTCTGCGTTGCACCGACAGCGCGGCGGACGCCGATTTCCCGAGTGCGCTCGAGGATCGCGGCCAGCATGATGTTCATGATGCCGATGCCGCCGACGAGGAGCGAGATGGAGGCAATGGCGACCATGACAGTATTGAAGAGCTGCTCCGTGCGCCGGCGTTCCGCGAGAAGCTCGGCAGGCACAATGACGGAGAAGTCCCCGGTGTTGTGATGCGATGAATTCAGAATGCCGCGAACGACTTGCGCTTTTGAGGAGCTTTCGTCCGCGGACACGAGATTCAGGTAGATCCCGTCGATTTCGTCTTTGAACCAGTTTTGCGAATCAGCAACGCGGAAGAGTACGGCATTCAGCGGGGCGTAAATCAGATTGTTCTGATCCTCGCTGGCTGCGCCGGGAAGATCACCTTGTGCGGCGAGCTGGGGCGAGGCGACGCCAACGACCTGGAACCACTGCTCATCAAGCTTGATGTATTCGCCGACGGCCCGGGAGGCGCCGAATAAGCTATCTTTCGCACCGGCTCCGAGGACGCAAACCGGCGCACTTCCGGCGTCTTCGGAGGCGGTGAAAAACCTACCCTCGGTTATTTTCAGACCCGCGATGGAAAGATAGCCGGGCTGCACGCCGTATACGGCGGGCACGTCGAGTTGAGGCTTTGGCTGGACCTTGGATGGAGTGAAACGCTTTCGCGGAGTGCCTTCCTGCACTCCAGAAAGATTATTGCGGATGGTTTCATAGTCGAGCAGGGTGAGACCCGGAGAGGTGCGCCGGACCTTTTGCATTTGTTGCCAATTAGACGCTTCTCTGGCTTCGACGATCAGGTTGCGAACGCCGAGCTGCTCGATGAAGGCCATCACCTTTTGCTGGGCTCCGGCGCCAATGGAAAGCATGGAAACCACGGCGGCCACGCCAAAAATCATTCCAAGCATGGTGAGAAGGGAACGGAGCTTGTGGCTGAGAAGATTCTCTAGGCCTTGAGTCAGGTCAGGCAGCAACTGCTGCAGGCTCTTCGCGTAATGTCGCGGTTCGAAAGTCATTAGAGTCGATGCGGACTCATGGGGCAGCAGGTCCGACGACGGCTCCGGCTGTTTTCGTTGGTTTGTCAGCCGAACTGCTTTCGGGATTCGAGAGAGCAACCGTTGTTCCTGCAGCGACGCCTTCAACAACGGCGCGGCCTTCGGTGACCGCTCGAACCTTAACTTCCTGCTGGACCCACAGACCGCTGCGGCTCAGATAGATCACGGATTTCTCGCCGCGATCGAACACAGCTTCGCGAGGGACCGACGTGACGCCGAAGAGGCGATCTCCAAGAAGACTGAGTTTTGTGGTGAAGCCGGGACGCAAGCGCGGATCGGGATGATCGAGCTGAACCGTGACGCCGAATTTGCGCTGGGTTGCGGCGAACCAAAAATCCTGATCCGCGGCACCGGTAATGCTAAGGATTTTTCCTGAAAAGGTCTTGCCAACCAGAGCGTCGATTTGCACTTCGGCAGGCTGGCCCGGCTTCAGCGAAGGACGATCGGCCTCGCTAAGTTGTGCCCTGATTTCCATTTCTCCAGTATCGATGAGGTCGGCAACAGTGTTGCCGGGATTCACCTGATCGCCGGCCTGATAGTCGGGTAGGGTCATGCCAGTAAAGAATACCCCGCCGGTGGCGCTCTCATTGCCGTGAACAACGATAATTCCGACAGCAGGCGCGTTGATGCGCATGTTTTTAATGTTTTGCTGAGCCTGTTGCATAGCCAGTTTGGCTTTGTTCTTTTTTTCTTGGCTCACGGTTAAACCGGCTTGGTTGGAGCTAGCGTGCGATTGGATGTCCTGCTGAAGTTGGACAAGAGCGCGGTGCGCTTCGTTGAGGGCAAGGACATTTTTCTTTGCATCGATCTCGCTGACGATTTCATTCTTGCTGACGTCGAGTTCGGCGCGGCGAACGGCGTATTTGGCTTTGAGGAGGGCGGTTTTGTCTTCGGCCGCTTGCACTTCGGCGTCGGCTTTGGCCTTGACAATTTCTTCTTCGGCTTGGGCGAGATCGTTACCGCTCTGGGCAAGATTGTATTGCTGCTGGCTGGCGTCAAACTCCAACACAGGGTCGCCCTTGTGTACAAGGGTTCCTGTGCGGACCAGGTGGACGATTTGAAGCATGGCTCCGGCGACGGGAGGAGCGGTGAGCGGGACAGTATGCGTGGCGTAGAGCAAACCTCGAGTGACGACCTTGAGCCGGACGTCACCTTGCTGAACGACCGTGGTGGGAACGCGAGCGTGCAAGGCCCCCATTGTTCTTGTTTGGCAGCCGGTTAGGGCAATAGAAAGCACGATCAGGAGAGGAATCGTGGGGCCGCGAAAGGAATGCCTTCTCATGGATCTGGCTACTCCGTCACCGTCGGATTCTTTAAGGCTATCTGCTGGCCGGTGTCGAGGCCTTTGGCGATCAAGGCGTCATCGCCACTGCGTCGCGCCACTTCTACGGGCACTTCTTCAAAGCGCGAGCCGTGGCGAACGTAAACGACCGCGCGTCCCGCTTTGCGGAAGATAGCGGAGCCGGGAATTACAATGGCGTTCGGCACCCGATCCACGGCCACGCGAGCTACCGCTCCCATGCCGGGAGTCAGGCGAGCGTCGGATGTGTCAACCGCAAGACCCACGGTAAAGTTTCGGGGGAAAGGCCAGCCTCCAGCGAAATCCATACTGGCGGTAGAACTAGGTACGATCGGTGACGGCGTCAACCCGGACGGTGGCGGTTTGGCCAAGGCGAAGGCGGCCGCGGTCGGCTTCCTCGATGCGGCCAACGATTCTGAGTGTCGAAGGGTCAGGGAGTTCGATCAGCGCGGCTCCAGGCCACGCGCGATCGCCGGCCTTGAATGGCACGGGAGCAGACATTGGCCCCGCCGATCGCCAATTACCCTGGATGACGACAACACCGTCGGAGGGAGCATGGAGGACCAGGGAACCAAGGGCAATTTCGTCTTGTTTGACGTCGAATGCGGCTTGGTCGCACTTCTTTTGCTTACTTACCAAATCAGCGGCTCCGGCAGCACGATCAGCTTTAAGCTTGGCTTCGGCCTCGGCGTGTTTGCGCTCGGCGTCGGCGAGCTTGAGTTTGGCTTCGGCGCCGTCGATCGCGGAGAGAATTTCCTCCTTGCTCGCGTCCAAGCGGGCGGCTTCAGCGTCAAACCTCGTTTTCATTGAGTCGGTGAGATCCTGTTCTTCCTTCAGGCGTGCCGCAGCGCGCGCCTGATCGATTTCGGCTTGTGTGGATTTCCAGGCGGAGCGATCCTGCGCATGCTTCTGGCGAAGCGTGGAGGCATCAAATTCGACTAAAACGTCTCCCTTTTTTACTTTCGCGCCATTTGTGGCAATTTTGAGAATTTGAAGATCGCCCGCACCGGGAGGAGCGATAAGGGTTTGCGAACGAAGGGCTTTGACTTGACTGTGAACTTCCGCGTAATCCACAAATTCGACGCGACGGACGTCCGCAACGGGCAGCTTTGGAGCGGAACGGGCCCAGCGAATCGCTCCGAACACCACAACGGCGATAACCGGAAGGGTGGTTATCTGTAAGGGCCGCCAGAAGCGTCGTGGAAAGCGCATGAATTCCCTAGGTTAATGCCTTGCTGCTGGTGCGTCCGTATCCCGAGAGTTTCTGTGGCTCGCAAGGTCGATATCGACTGCGACCGAAAGATCCGGAAGCAAACGAGGATCGCTTCCCTGAACCGAAAAGCGAGCGGTGAAGAGGCGAATCTTATCCGAGAAGCTGCCCCCTTGTCCGAGTGGCGAAATTTCCTCCAGCACGGCAGGTACAGACATTCCGGGGTATGCGTCGGGTCGAATATGCGCATGATCACCGATGTGGATCTTTTCCACGTCGGACTGATTCACGGCGACGCGCACTTCCATTTCTGATGGATCGACGACTTGCATGAAGGAAGTACCGGGGTTGACCTGATCGCCGACCTGCACCGTGCCCATGCCTCCGTTGAGCCAAATCGAGTTGCGCACGGCTACGCCTTCCATTGGTGAGTAGATGGTCATTTTGGAAGCGTTCGATTGGGCATACTGCATGGCTTGTCGGGCGCGATCGCGCTGGAGTTCGAGGATGTGCATGGCCGCGGCCGCTGCTTTACGTTTTAGCTCAAACGTTTCCTGGAGTTGCTTCCAGGTTGTCTGAGTCTCGTCAAGGGTTTCTTGGTTCTTCTCGGCGTCAATGCGCGAAACTATTTCATTTTTTTGAAGCTCCAGTTGGGCTTTTTTGTAGCTATTTTCCGCTTGCTCGAGAGAGGTTTCGTCCTTTGCGCGAGCGATTTCTTCATCAGACTGTTTTTGCGCCACTTGCCCAGCAAGTTCGGTGTATTTGTTCTGCTTCTCCAAATAATCCTTCATCTGCGCCTGAGGATCGAACGCCACAAGGAGGTCGTTGGGCTTCACCTGAGCACCTGCGGGTATCAGTGAGGTGATCACCATATTGCTGAGCTGGGCTCCCTCGAGTTGGGGAGCGAGGACGACGAAAGAACGTGCCGCTTGTGTCGTTCCGCTGAGACGCAGGTTGTTGTCATAGGCAGCCGCCTCCGTGATGGGAATGGATGCCGCGACTGTCGCTGCACTGTGGGAAAGCTGGGTCTTTGGAAGAAAGGCGTAGCCGCGAAGCAGAAAAAACGCGAAAGCCAGGGCAAAAACCACCAAGGCGACCTTCTTGGAACTTCCCCGTAACACCTTTTGCGCAGTAGGTTCCATGGGCGTCGCGGACAGACCTGACAAAGGCTCCGATGCGTCCGGAACAATTAGAGTTGTGAGTCTACTCCAAAGTCAATAACGACTGAACCGATTATTGGTTTCGGGTATAGATTTGTGCAAGCGTGTGTCATGGGCAGCGCCTGGGAGTCCGCAGCTTTGCCCTCTCCTTTAGCTCCCTATAGAACTGCTCCGCTTCGCCATCGCTGTGATTCAACTGCCGTTCACCGCACTCACCTGTTTCCTGATCTAAAAAGAAATGGGAATTGTGTACATCACGGCCCCCTGTAAGTGATAGGAGCATATAGATTTATGAATCTCTCCTGACTGAATCTTGCGAAAAAACTGAGCTTCACGTACCGTTTTCGCCGTGCCTCAGCAAAAAACCTGGCCCACAATTCTCTGGATTTGGATTGCCCTTATGAGCGGAGTGCTCTCGCTTGTTCGGGAGGTCATCGGTTTGTATGGTTGGCAGCAGGCTCGGTCTCTTGAGGTTTTTTGGATTTGCGCTCGCATAGCGTTCATCGTTTCTGCTGTCATGGTATATCGAATTCAAAACAAAAAAATCAGCGAATTAGAATTTGAACTGGTGGATGAGAAAGACAAACGCGGTCGGCCAATGCCCATGGTTGCCTGTAAAGATTTCAACATCAATGGCTATACGAGCGAGTCTGGACGCCCCTTGAACGACATTATTTTGCTGCTTATTCGGCCTCGCAGATGGCCGGTGTTGTTCGCGACAACGGCTGGTACACCCTGCTGCAAGTTGTTACGCGTAAAGGGAGCCGATTGGCGCTGGACGGTGACGTAGTGCCTGCGGTTACAGAAAGCGGGAAGAACACTTTCGCACTCACCGAGGAAGCCTTGAAGCATGGCGCGATGCGCCTTGAATTCCATCGCACTTATTGCGACAACTCCGACATGCACGCCTACCTCGGCAGATGGATTTATCAGAACCAAACCTTTATGGATCTTGTCCGGCCAGCTTTGTGGGCCGGGCTCGTTCTGTTCTTCGCGGGCCTGTTGCCAGCGACCTTTCTGGACCGCAAACGTTCGATTGCGCTGCGTTATGGGAAGAGACCAAGTGGCCCGGATTTGACGAATGTGACGAAGCACAATCCCAGGCACCGCTTTCGGGGCTTTGGTTCAGTGAACGAGAAACGCACGACGCTGGATAGAATGTTCGGTCTTCACAAGAAGCTCCCCGTTCCACTACGCAAAGAGAATCCCCACGTTCCGGTGATGGCAGAGCCCTCGCCTCAAGAACCAGTTAGGAGAGCAGCCCCTCGTACGGGAATAGATCGTGGTTCCCCAGCGAGCGGCACGCGACAGGAATCAGCACCACAAGAGCACACGCTGACTCAGGAACCAGAGTTGGAGCACGCCGTGACGCCCACCAAGAGGCGCTTTTTCGAATAAAAGAGCATGCTTACCATTTCCAGGCCTCTCAGTGCAGGTCAGCCTGCGCGGTGCTCCATCGTCTTGACCGCCTTGCCTTGCTCGTTCACATATTCCCGCACGGTCTGATGGCGAACTAACTGCTCGCCGCTAACCGGATGCTGGCCGTCGCTGAGACGCCGAAATTGTTCCTCTTGGACTCCACCACGCAGACCCCACTTCTCGGCCAATTTCCCGTGCCACTCACCGCGTATCCGGTCGCCTTCGCTGTAGTAGTTTTCCTGCGCGTTGCTAAACTCCTCCTGATGATAAGCACGCGCCTGGGATGCCACCTTCTCCGCGCCGAAAAGCGTATCGCTGACGGCGCTTGTGGGCGGCGATGAACGCGTGCAAGAGGTCCATCGAGCCAGTGTCGGAGTCGCGTTGGACGAGATGGAGCGATACGTCCAGGCCCGGCTTGGAGGAAATCTTCCACCGGAGACAACCGGAAATTGGGTCGCGGCAAAATTCGAGCACGACAGCGCGAGGCCCGTAAACGGTTACGAACGGGACACGATCAATACCATGCGCGCCGGACAAGACCATCATCCCGCGCTGGCGTCTTTTGGCACGCGCAGAACCATACGAGAGTCCCACGGGCATCTGAGCGACATGCAACATCGAGCTGTGGAACAAATCTTGTCGAGTCGCGATCAAGTGACGGCGCTCGAAGGCGTGGCAGGCGCGGGCAAGACTACCTCCCTCGCGGCGATCCAAGAAGCTGCCGAGCGAGAGGAGTACATCGTTAAGGGGTTAGCGCCCACCTCTCGCGCCGCACAGAAATTAGAAGAAAGTGGAATCAGATCGAACACGTTGCAACGACATCTTGCTCAAAGCAATGCGGGACAAGATCAACGGAAGCGCCTTTACGTCCTGGACGAATCAAGCCTTGCGAGCACGCGGCAAATGAACGAATTCCTACACCGCCTCAAACGAGATGACCGCGTATTGCTGGTTGGCGACACGCGCCAGCACCAAGCCGTTGAAGCGAGCAAGCCCTATCAGCAGTTGCAGCAAGCGGGAATCCAGACGGCTCGACTGGATGAAGTCGTGCGGCAGAAAGATCCGGCGCTCAAAGAGGCTGTAGAAAAGCTATCGCGAGGGCAAGTCAGAGAAGCGATGGAGAAACTCGATGCCGGCGGCCGTGTGCATGAGATCTTCGACCGGGGCGAACGTATCGCTACAATCGCGCATGAATATAAGAAACAACCTGAAGGCACGCTTGTGGTGTCCCCCGACAACCCATCACGGGTGGCCATCAATGAAGCGATTCACTATGCCATGCAGGATACGAACCGGACACCGTACCTCGAATACAGGATGAAAGTTCTAGTCGCCCGGGTCACAGGAGCCGACCGCCAATGGGCTGCCCAATACGAACCCGGCAATGTGGTGCGATACGCCAAGGGCAGCAAGACGCTTGGCGTTGCCCCAAGAGAGTACGCACGCGTCGAAAGCGTTGATGAAAAACCGAACCACGTCACGATTGAACGGGAGAATGGCCAGCGTCTAACCTACGACCCTCGCCGTTTGCAAGGAGTGACGTTGTACCGAGAGGTAGAGCGAGCGTTCAGTGAAGGCGACCGCATACAGTTCACCGCTCCGAATCGTGACCAGCATCTTGCCAACCGTGAGCTGGGCGCGATCGAGAAGATCGACGAAAGTGGCAACCTCCAAATCCGCCTCGACTCGGGTCGCGCGATCGCGTTCAACATTCGAGAGAATCCGCATCTCGATCA
>WNFL01279082.1_pt2 | contig 10013 bp, 10 predicted proteins | sample 5400361 | NCBI WGS metagenome assembly WNFL01 (sample SAMN13153351, study PRJNA577476) | soil metagenome | isolation source: 40 cm soil on Douglas fir-dominated hillslope | place: USA:California | collected 2013-09-17
CCGCAGCAACCGCCGATGCGGCGCCAGCGAACGCGGTCCTACCTAACCGAGGCCGAGGTCGAACGCCTCGTCCAGGCTGTGCGCAAGCATGAAGGATAGGAGCGAGGACATGCCCCGCGGTGCCAACATTGCCCGATTGGATCAAACCGCTGCTGCCGCGTTTTCGAAACAACTGCAGGAGACCCTCAACGCGGTTCCAGCGCACACATGGTATGCGGTGCCATCCGGCGCTCTCATCTTCGTCAATGAGCGAGCCGCAGACTATGGCGGTCTGCCGAATGACCATCCCCTTCGGTTCGGGATCGATATTGGCGCTTCATGGGATGCACATATCCCATTCCTGCACCCAGACGATCACGAGGAGACACGCAGAGTTTGGTCCAATTGCTTAAGAACGGGATCCGCGGGCGAGGTAACTTACCGCATACGCAATGCAAGCGGTGAATACCGCTGGTTCATTGGCCGCGCGGAGCCTCTTCGCGGCAGCGATGGAACTTTGCTTTATTGGATCGGGGTTAACCTCGACGTCGAAGAGCGCATGCAGGCCATAAAGGCCTTGCGCAAGAGCGAGGAAGAACTCCGGCAAATCCTCGACCTGACGCCACAATGCATTGTCGTCTTCGGTCCCAATAGGGAGCGGATTTTCATGAATCGCATTGCGCTCGACTATCTCGGCGTCACGCTTGATGAATGGATCAATAGGCGTGTAACCGGCAAAGGTCCCTCTGAAATCCATCCTGATGATGAAAAGCGGATCCAGGCTCAGTGGGATCGCGCTTTGTCGAGCGGTTCGGACTTCGAGACCGAGCATCGGATACGCAAAGCCGACGGAAGTCACAGGTGGTTCTTGGCGACCCACCACCTGATGCGTGACGAGGACGGAAAACCACTTCGATGGCACGTCGCCTGTACGGATATCGACGATCGCAAGCGTCACCAAGAAACCCTGCAACGGGAGAACGCGGCGCTTCGCGCGGAAATAGGTCGGTCATCGATGTTTGATGAAATCGTCGGCTCCTCGGAGCCGTTGCGCAAGGTGCTTGCTGCGGTCGACAAAGTGGCGCTCGCGGACTCGACCGTGCTCATCTTGGGCGAGACAGGAACGGGCAAAGAACTCGTTGCCCGCGCTATCCACCGGCGTTCCAAGCGAGCGGCGCGTCCCTTTATCGGCGTCAATTGCGGCGCAATCCCGGCTTCGCTCATCGCGTCGGAGCTCTTCGGCCATGAAAAAGGCGCTTTCACGGGCGCCACGCAACGCCATCTCGGACGCTTCGAGGCGGCAAATGGCGGTACGATCTTCTTGGACGAAATTGGCGACCTTCCTCCGGACATTCAAATCTCCCTGCTGCGCGTGTTGCAGGAGCGCGAAATCGAACGTGTGGGCGGCGATAAGCCCATACCTGTCGACGTTCGGGTCCTGGCGGCAACCCATCGCGATCCCGAGAAGCTCGTGAGCGAAGGCAAGTTTCGCCAGGACCTCTTTTATCGGTTGAACGTCGTGCCGATCACGATGCCCCCGCTGCGCGAACGCGTGACGGATATACCGGTGCTCACCGAGTATTTCATCGCACGGTTTAGCAAGCGGGTCGGAAAGAAAATCGGAACCATCAAAAAGGGGACGATGGAGGTTCTCCAGGCCTATAGCTGGCCGGGAAATATTCGCGAGCTCCAAAACGTCATTGAGCGTGCCATTATCCTGAGCGACACCGAAACCTTTGTTGTGGATGAGGCGTGGCTCAAGCGACAGCCGGGGATTGTTCATCAAAACGGCGGCGCGGCATTGAGCGGGGCGTTGCTGGCGCACGAAAAGGAAGCGATTGAGACGGCGCTTGCGGAAAGCGGCGGGCGTATGTCAGGTCCAGCCGGCGCGGCCGCAAAACTCGGAATGCCGGTCTCGACTCTGGATTCGAAAATCAGGCGCCTTGGAATCGATAAGTATCGCTTCAGGTCCAAGTAGAAGCCCGCGCACAGGTTTTCGATCGTTCGGAAATTCACGAAAAGTCGAGACCTTCCATGCGCTTCATCACCAGGCGCAGCCCGTATTTCCAGTGGCCTCTTTCTTGCCACTTGCGGAGAGGCAGAGCGAGTTCGGTGACAAGAGAAGCCTTGATGAGTTTCATCCTAACGCACCCGCTTGACCGGGAAGACGCGGTAACCGTCAGCTCGATGCGAGCTATAGCTGGCTCCGGCAAGGGCAAGCTCCGCAGCATCAACGCGCGCGCAGCTTTCGATGCCATAATGGAGAACGTTCTGCCGCGCAGCGACGTAACGTTCGAGGCAGGCACGATTGGCCGAGTTCAGGGGCTCTGGGCAGATCCCATGCGCGGCCGGGAAGATGCGGTAATTCTTCACCTTCACGGAGGGTGGTTCAATTTCGGAAGCGCCAAGGCGTTCCGCCATCTTGTCGGACATATCGCTGCCAGAGCAGGCGCGCGCGCGTTCATCCCCGATTATAGGTTGGCGCCCGAACATCCCTTTCCCGCTGCCGTCGACGATGTGATGGCGTGTTACCGGGGACTCGACAAGAGCGGTGTCCGCCGGATTGCAGTGACAGGCGATTCTGCTGGGGGCAACCTCGCCTTGGTGCTCGCGTCGCTGGCTTCTAACGAAAGGGCCGCCGCCAAAGCGGCCCTTGCTGGGGTTGTTGCATTCTCTCCCGTCACCGATCTGACGCTGTCGGGCGACTCCTACAGGACCCGCGCGGAAGCCGAGCCCTATTTCACACGCGAACAGGTCGCGGAGCTCGTGCACGCTTATTTGGGAGATGCTGATCCGAAACACCCCATGGCTTCGCCGCTTTATGCATCGCTATCCGCCTTGCCGCCCGTCCGCATTCACGTCGGAGACGACGAGGTGCTGCTCGATGATTCGCGCCGCTATGTCGAGCGTGCTGTCGATGCGGGCCTCGATGCCCGGCTCGATATCTGGTTGGGTATGGCCCACGGATTCGCCGGCAGCATCGGCAACTTGAAAGCGGCGACGCTAGCGCTCGACGCGACGGGCATCTTCCTCGGGGAGAGACTGAGGGCGCCCATCAGTCCGTAAACCTCGCGTTTTTCCGATATCTCGGAAATTGCCGAATATTCGAGATCGCGGCGCAGGCAAACACCACGATTTTCCGGTCCTTTCGAATGGCCCCGCTTTTGCAAACTGCTCCGCAGGATTGGGAAGGCAGGAGCAAACTCATGGAGAACGAGTTGGAAGACGGAACGCGAGCGACCTTCATCTCGCGCCGCAGTCACCCCAGTCTTTGTTCGGTTCGGCACAGGCTATGCGCCGCGCCCATGCCAGTGACAACGCCCCCGGGGCCGGAGGCTGACGGCCTCAGCTCATCCATCCTGGCAGGCGACACCTATCGGGCATTTAGCTGGCCCCGAAGATTCTGGCCGGCATCACAAGCATCAATTCGCCGACGGTGAACGACGAGATCCATGCCGCCATGGGCGGTGTCCGGGACAGCGGTTGGGGGCGCACTGGCCCCGATAGCCTGAAGGAATTCCAAGACCCCATCTGGATCAATTCGCACAACCGCCATCGCCAATACCCAATCTCAGTAGCGATGCGTCACCGGCCGTCGCCACCGGAGAACAGCATGTCGAACAAACTGGATGGGTTGACCCTCGATCAATTGTTCAGAACAGCCCGCACCCGCAACGGCTGGACTGACCGCCCTGTTACCGAAGAACAGTTGCGCGAGCTTTATGATTTGATGAAATTCGGGCCTACTTCGGGAAATTGCTGCCCGGCGCGTTTTGTCTGGGTCAGGAGTGCCGAGGGCAAGAGCAAGCTTGCAGCCCTTGCCGCGCCCACCGATGCGTCAAAGATTCTGGCAGCGCCGGTCACAGTCATCGTCGGATATGATCTGGACTTCGCCGAACAATTGCCGAAATTGTTTCCCGCGCGCGGCAAGGACATGCGGGCGTATTATTCCGATCCCCCGGTCGCGCAAACCACTGCTTTTCGCAACAGCAGCCTTCAGGGCGCCTATCTTATTATGTCGGCGCGCGCGCTGGGACTGGACTGCGGTCCAATGTCTGGCTTCGGCAATGAGGCGGTTGATTCCGAATTCTTTGCCAATACACGCATCAAATCCAATTTCATTTGCTCCATCGGGTACGGATCGAACGAAAATCTCTTCCCGCGCAACCCAAGATTGACGTTCGAGGAAGCAGGACGCCTTGCCTAAAGGAGCGGCAAAATGAATAGTGACAAAACAGTCCTAAAGGTTGAGCCCGCGCGTCATTGGATTAATGGCGAGTGGATCGGTTCGTCCACGGTCGCAAATTCCATAAGCCCTTCTACCGGAGAGGTGCTCGGGCAGTACTCGGCTGGTGGGCGACCCGAAGCGGCGTCCGCAATCGCCGCTGCACGACATGCCTTTGACAACGGGACCTGGGCCTATGACCCGCAACTCCGGTCGCGGGCGCTTCTCGAACTCGCGGACAGACTCAATGAGCGAGCGGAAGCGATTGCACTGACACTTAGCCGCGAGATGGGCAAGACGTTGCGAGATGCGACGTGGGAAGCCACCGCGAGCCCGTCGACGCTTCGTTACAATGCGGGTACCGCGCTGTCTCAGACAGGCACGTCAGCCGAGATCGCGCCGGGCATATTCGCGACGTCCATGCGCGAGCCGATCGGAGTAGCGGGAATCATCGTCCCCTGGAATTCCCCTCTCGCGCTGCTGGTCCGCGCGTTGGGTCCGGCCTTAGCAGCCGGCTGCACGACGGCCATCAAACTCCCCGGTCAGACGGCGTTGGTCAATTCTCTCATCGCGGAAGCAGTCGCGGCGACCGGGAGCTTGCCGAAGGGCGTGGTCAATATCTTCACGGAGGCTGGAAACGAGGGTGCGCCGTTGCTGGTCGAATCCCCCGACGTCGATGTTGTCAACTATACCGGCAGCACCAAGGTGGGCCGGCAGGTCGCCGAGAAAGGCGCACAGACGCTGAAGAGGGTCAGTCTCGAATTGGGCGGGAAGACTCCGCTGGTAGTTTTTGAAGATGCCGACATCGAGACCGTCGCGCCGCTCGTCGCGACAGCGCTCACAAAGTTCAATGGTGAATTCTGCATGACCGGCTCACGCGTGCTCGTGCAGCGCAGTGTAGCCGACGCGTGGCGAAAGCGGATCGCGTTCCTTCTGGAGAGGATCGCAGTCGGCCGCGCCGACGATTTAAATAGTGAGATGGGTCCATTGATAGATCGCGCCAATGTCGCGCGGATCGATCGCCTGGTCGAAGATGCAAAACGCTATGCCCGGATCATTGTTCGTGGCGGTCCAATCGTTGATGGCCGGTTGGCGTCCGGAGCGTTTTATCGCCCCTCCATGCTGGAGACGGAGGCGTTGGACGTGCCGTTGGTCCAGGATGAGATATTCGGTCCGGTGCTAAGTTTCGAGACTTTCGCTACCGAGGATGAGGCGATCGCCCGCGCGAATGCCACCATCTTCGGCTTGGCCGCGGCGATTTTCACCAAAGACCTCGATCGTGCACAAAGAGTCGCTCGCGCCATCAAGGCCGGCACGGTGTGGACCAACGCCTGGGGAATCCTAAACGACGCTTTCGAAGAGGGCGGCTTTAAGTACAGCGGCATTGGACGCGCGCGGGGGCTTCGCGCGATGGAAGAATTTCAGGAAGTGAAAACACAATTTCGTGTGGTAGCGCCCGCGCCAGCAGATCGTCCCCGCACTTGAACATCATGACTCTCGCAGGAGAAATTTGATGCCCGTTGCCAGTCTGCCCAAACTCGGCACCCCGCCGGCGCCGCCTCCTCTGCGAAAAATCGCCCCTGAGGAGCACTTCGGCCACCCCAGTCTGTTCATGCGCGGCAACGACGGCCGGTTCGAGACCCGCAAGGAAGCCATCATCGGTCATCTCGGCCCGGAGTATTTCGAGGTCGTTCAAAGTCGGCTTCTGGACTTTGACGCGACGCGTCTCCGGGCCATGGACGAGGCTGGCGTCGAGAAGGTGCTGCTCTCGCTCACCACTTTCGGCATCCAGGCGATCACCGACCGGGTCGAAGCGCAGAACGCCGCTCGCACGGTCAACGACTTTCTCGCCGAACGAGTGCACGCACATTCGAGCCGTTACGTCGGCATGGCCAGTTTGGCGCTCCATGATGCTGACCAAGCTGCGCGCGAACTTGAGCGCTGCGTTACCAAGCTCGGGTTCAAAGGGGTCATGGTGAGCGGCTACAGCCAGATCGGTACGCCCGACAATCTGCTCTATCTCGACGATGCGCGGATGACGCCATTATGGGAGGCGCTGACGGCACTTGACGTGCCCCTCTATATCCACCCGCGGCCGTCGCACAATGCTGTCCAATACGACTCGCATCCGGAGCTCACCGGCGCGGCCTGGGGTTTCGCGCCGGAGACGGCGACTCATGCGTTACGCATCGTCTATAGCGGCATCTTCGACCGCTTTCCGACCGCAAAGCTGGTGCTGGGACATCTCGGCGAGTCCCTGCCGTTCCTCGCCTGGCGCATTCAGCACGGCATCAACTTTAGTCCCAACGGCCGCAGCACGAAGAAGCGCTTGAGCGACTATTTCGCGGACAACATCTGGGTCACGACGAGTGGCAATTTCAGCACCCAAGCGCTTCACTGCACGATGCTAACGATGGGGGCCGATCGCATCCTCTTCGCGGCTGATTATCCGTACGAAGATTATGACGAGGCCGGAAATTTCATCGATACGGCGCCGATCGGCGAAAGCGACCGCCGCAAGATCGCTTACGGGAACGCCAAAGCGCTTTACAAGCTTTAGAAGGCGCCAGAACCCGTGAATCGCTTGACCTGCTGACGCACAAACACTGGAGGCTCAGATGAAGACCACGCTTGAGCTGCTACAATCGCTCATTTCGAATCCGACGAATATCGAACATGTGCGTAGCCTCACTACCGAGGATGTCACCTATGTATCACTGAACTTCGACAATCCCGAGCTGCAGAAGGTGCTTCCCTGGGCGGGCACAAATCGGGGCCCGCAGAGTATCGTCGACACGTTCAACGGCATCGGGCGGGTTTGGGAGACAAAGGCGTTCGAGGTCAGAGACGTGATCGTCAATGAACACAGCGTCGCGATGTTCGGAAGCTTCACCTACAAAACGCGCACGCTTGGCAAGGAGATTACTTCTCCCTTCGCTATGTTCGCCAGAGTGACAAACGGCAAGATCAGCTACATCCAGTTTCTTGAGGATACGTTTTGTACCGCCGGCAGCTTCCGTGCAGCCGGCACGTGGCACTTCCGTGGCGTCGCAAACGGCGGCGAAGTCAGCGTGGGATCTTGACGGCCACGCAATGGTCCCGGCGCCGCTCATAGGCGTCCAACGCCGAACTGCTTGTCGAACAGTGGGACGTTATGGAAGCCGGAGCGCGGCGACCGAAACGCTGAGCGGGCTGCCGATGTTCGGGACGTCAACATGAGTGCGGAGCAGCGACAGAAGGCAATCGCGGACGGGGAGCGGAAGATCGACCAGTTCCTCGCTGCTTAATCGGGATGGTCCGCGCGCCTGTTAGTAAAAAAGTCGGACGCGCGACTTGGTCGGCGCCCAGAAATCTGGCGGAAATAAAAGGAGCACCATCGTGGCAAACAGCTTATTCGCAAACTGGCACTTCACCGCTCCGAAGGGGTTCATGTTCCTGGCAGTCATAGCAGGCGGCATTGGATTCTTGTCGGACGCAGCGCCGGCTCAATCGCAGGGCCGAACCTTGACCTCTGATGGTCTAGGCGCCAGCGCTCGCCAAGCCATGATTGATATCTTTCGTAAGAAAGATCCGACAGTAGTCGATCGGTATTTTGGCGGCTCGTTCATACAACATGACCCAACCCTTGCCGATGGTCTTGCTGGAATGAAGTCTTTTGCCGCGGAGGTAGCGAGTTCACCCGCTGCCGATATAACAATCTATCGTACGCTCGTGGACGGCGATTTGGTTCTGCTGCATTCCAGGTACCAAGGCGTCGGACGCTACGCCGGACCGACGATTGCGTTTGACCTGTTCCGGTTTAAGGACGGCAAGATCGTTGAGCATTGGGGTGGGCAGGAGCCTGAGGCGCCTCCTAATCTGTCAGGCCGGACGCAAGTCGACGGTCCCACCGAAGTCCTCGACCGTGAAAAAACCGAAGGCAATCGGACGCTAGTGCGGATGTACAGGGAGACAGTCATGGTCGCACTGCGCGTCGATCGCATCGAAGAGTTTTTTGACGGCGCTCACCTTGCTCAGCATGCCTCAGAAATCGGGGACGGAATTGGTCGGTTGAAGGATCGAATTGCAAGCGTGGCGAAGGAGGGAGGCCAGCTGTACCTCACACCCCGTCGTTACGTAGCTGAAGGCAACTTTGTGCTTGTGCTGACCGAGGGAGACCTGCCCTCCGGGCCAACTGCGCTCTACGATCTCGTTCGGCTCGAGAACGGAAAAATAGTCGAGCATTGGGATGTTTTGACTCCGATACCTCCGCGGGATCAGTGGAAAAACGCAAATGGACCATTCTAGGTGCCGAGATCGGGCGTAAATGGCAATTGCGAACACAGGAGAAGCAGATGGCTACCGAGTTTCGCATCAACGGCCAGGCGGTCAGTTCCGAGGCGCCGCCCCAAACGCCGCTCCTGTGGGTAATTCGGGAACAACTCAAGCTGACTGGCACGAAATTCGGGTGCGGTGCCGGTCTGTGCGGGGCGTGCATGGTCCACGTTGACGGCGAACGCGCATTTTCTTGTCAAACACAGATTTCCGAAGTCGCCGGCCGCACCGTTATGACCATTGAAGGCTTGTCGCCGGATTCGTCACATCCGGTGCAGAAAGCCTGGCTGGCGGAGCGTGTGCCCCAATGCGGCTATTGCCAGTCCGGACAGATCATGAGCGCGGTCGCGCTGCTCAAGCAAAAGCCGCATCCGACAGGCGACGAGATCGTTGCGTATATGAGTAAGAACATTTGCCGGTGCGGAACGTATGTGCGGATTATACGCGCAATTGAGCGCGCTGCCAGGGAGGGCTGAGCGATGACGCCACGTACCCTCGACCGCCCAATGGCCGTCGTCTCACGCCGTCAGTTCATGACGGGTGCCGCTGGACTCACCTTCGCGTTCGCGATCGATCGCTGCGACATTGCGGCGGCCGCCGTGTCGGGAGACGGAGCAAACGGCGCAATCCTGAGCCCCTGGGTAAGCATTACGCGAAACGGCGTGATCTCAATCATGTCACCGGCAGCCGAGACGGGCCAGGGATCGATGACATCGCTTCCTCTGATCTTGGCTGAGGAACTCGACGCCGAATGGGACCAGGTGCGCATCGTACCCGCGCCGGTCATTGAAAAGATCTACGGCAATCCCGCCTTCGGCGGCGCGATGTTCACGGCCGGCAGCACAGCGGTAAGCGCCTATTTTACTCCCCTTCGCACCTTTGGTGCCCAGGTGCGTCGCGTTCTTCTGGATAATGTCTCCAGAAAGTGGAACGTGCCAATCGAGGAGCTGACCACTGAGCCGAGCACGGTTATTCACGAAAAATCGGGGCGCCGGCTCAGTTACGGCGAAATTGCGGCCTTCGCTCAGATTCCTGCAACGGCACCCGAGATCAAGCCTGCGCAACTCAAGAAGACAAGCGAGTTTCGCCTGATCGGCCGGGATGTGGTGCGGGTCGAATTGCCAAAAAAAGTCAATGGGACTGCGGCCTATTCGATTGATTTGCAGATACCGGGGATGATTTATGGGACTGTGCTGGAGAGCCCCGTCGAGGGCTCAACCCCCGAGCAATTTGACGAAGCCAACGTCAAGGCGATCGAAGGTGTGATTGCCACTGTGCGCCTGCCTTACGGGATCGGCGTGCTTGCGGAAACTCCGTGGGCGGCCTTCGACGGGAAGGCCGCCATCGAGCAGACCGTCACCTGGAACCGCACGGGCAAGGCTTGGGACTTCGACAGTGACAAAGGCATGGAAGCCTTCGCTGCTGCCGCCGGCGACCTCAGCGTTCCGGTCACCACAGACTGGTTCAAACAAGGCGATGTTGAGGACGCTCTCGG
>WNFL01279127.1_pt2 | contig 10012 bp, 7 predicted proteins | sample 5400361 | NCBI WGS metagenome assembly WNFL01 (sample SAMN13153351, study PRJNA577476) | soil metagenome | isolation source: 40 cm soil on Douglas fir-dominated hillslope | place: USA:California | collected 2013-09-17
CCGCCCTGCCTGGTGAATTCCGGGATCCCGTACGGCCGGCCCTGGTTATCCGCCGCCGTGCCCGCGCGCGTTCCTTTGGGTGGTCGCGCTCGGACGGACAGGTATCGGTCCGCGGGCGGGAAATTGCGGATTGATCAGCGGGAGCTATGCCCTTGAATCCCTTCTCTCACAGGCAGCTGTGGCGTCTCCGGCATTGTTTGCGAATCCGCCATGATCCCAAGCGCCGCAATCTCCCGCGCGAGCGCCTGCCCTTCTTCGTCGGCGAGCGCCGCGTCCTGCAGCCGTGACAGCAACGCCGCACCATCTGAACGCGTCGCGAGAAATTCCAGCTGACCGACAAGCGCCGTGAAATTGCGCCAGCCACGCTCGTGAGTCTCACCGTAGCCCTTGACTAGCTTCTGGGCGCGCGCCAACTCCACCGCCAATGAGTAGTGGTCCACGGCTAGCTCCTCGATCCGCCCGAGCCACTCCTCAATGCGGGCGTTCTCTTCCTGGAAGCGCAGAGTCGAGCGCCGCCAGCGTTTGAAGCCTCCCAATATGTGAAGCATCAGAAAGCCGCCAATGGTGCCGGTTCGAATCTGCTTTCCGCCGGTCCACAGGCGGAGCCAGCCGCTGAGGCGGGGTGAGCCGAGCAACCAACGGCCCAGCCCGGCGGGCAGCGTGCCGGCAATTTCCTCGACCCGCGGCTTCATGAACTCCGTGATTCCAAACAGCTGACCGGGATCCGCGCGGATTTCATCGCGCACTCGCACGAAGCGCGACGCGCGCGTCTTCAGATCGGCAACACGAATCGTGTCCTCGAAAGTCATCCATAGCGCGAGACTGCGCGCAGTGGCCTCGAGCAGCGCATATGAACTGGCGTCAGCCCACAACCGAGCCTCCAGCGCGACGATACGCTCCACGCGATCCAAGAAGAGCGCCGCGTATGCCGGATCCTGGTAGTCAATTGCCCGGCGCGCGCCTTCCAGCACAACCGGCTGCACGGCGGAGGGCAGACGTTTGACTCGATCGAGCAGAGGTTGCAAATTCGGCGTGCGCGCCTGTGCCGGTACCTCCTGCCGCAGCTTAAGTGTAGCCTTCCCGGTGAATCCGCTATCGCCACGCTGGGCCAGCCGACAGGCGTCCTCGAACGCGGCCAGATTTGCTTTGACGGCGATCCCGCTCTTGGTGATCGCGTCTTCGAAAGTCTGCTTGCGGAACGGCAGCACCCCGCTGCCGCACAGAGCACCGAGCAGAACGGAGCTGACGACGCTCTGATTGCGCTCGGCCGTCTCTTCCATGTCGAAAAGGACGAGGCGCTTCGCCTGGCTGCGCACCAGATCAACGAGCTGTTCCGTATCGACCGCGCCCTGCCCCATCGCGCTCTTCTCGCCGATGGCATAGGAACGGTGCGTGGAAGAGATGAGAGTGGTGCGGTCGGGTGTCACGAGCCCGCGTTGAGTGGCGCGGCCGGCCTCTGCGAGCTCGGAGGCCAACACGCAATCGACGTCCCCGGAGACCGGCATGAGCGCCATGACAGGCTCGCGCCCGGCCCGTTCGGCCGCCGCGCGCGGGAAGAATTCCAGGTAGTAAATCGTCGCGCCCGTCCGCTGTGCCACCCCGGGCACGGACGTGGACTGCGCTATGTAGGCTTCCGCCTCGGCAATCTCGATGAGCCAGTCGGCGAGCACTCCACCACCCTGCCCGCCCAGTGCCGCGATCGTCAGCTTGATCGGCCGCTCGGCCATGTCGAAGGCAGGTCCTACAGCGCGTAGCGCAAGCGATTGCGCTCGCTACGCCGCTGCAGAGCACCGATCACCGCGGCCCTGATCCCTCCGATCAGTCGATCCCAACGGGACGGGTTGTAAACCAGCTCAGCGCGGTAGAACGACGGACACAGCACGGCCGCATGCGCCACCTCGCCGCAGACACCGCAGCCGACGCAACTGTTGTCCACGTGCGCGACCGGATCGCTCCGCAGCGGATCGGGATTTTCCTTGACCGTCAGCGAGGGACAGCCGGAGAGACGAATGCACGAATGGTCGCCCGTGCAAGTGTCCGGATCGACGCCGAATCGCTCGCGCACGACTCGCTCGCCTTGCTGAATCGCCTTGGCTCTCAGCGGCCGCACGCGCCGCTGGCGATTGAGCGAGCACTCGCCTTCGGCGACGATGACTTTCGGGCCCCGAAATTCAGTACTCAACGCCTCGCGCAGCACCTTGAGCGTCCCGCGCATGTCGTAGGTGTCAGCCCGCTTCACCCACTTGACTCCAACGCCTTTTACGGCGTCGACGATCGAGTTGTTTCCCTGCCGGTGTACGTTGGCCGCCCGGGAAGACGGAATGTCCTGGCCGCCGGTCGCCGCCGAGTAGCCGTTGTCGATGATTACGGTGAGGTCGTCGTGTTTGTTGAACACGGCATTGCCGATACCGCTCGTCAGCCCGTTGTGCCAAAAACCGCCATCTCCCATGATCGAGACGGCACGCTTGCCCCCATCCGTACCGAACGCCGACGCGCCCGCAGCCCCCAGGCCATAGCCCATGATGCTGTTGCCCATGTTGAAGGGTGGCAGCGTTGCAAACGAATGGCAGCCGATGTCCGCGCTGATGTGCAGCGCTCCGACTTCCTTCTGCAGAATCTTCATTGCCGCGAAGAATGGACGCTCCGGACATCCGGTGCACAACCCGGAAGGTCGCGGCGGCACCAGCGCCGCGAGCTTCGCCGCAGAAACCGCCGAGACTTCGGTTTTGCGAGCCGCAACGGTCCCCGCGTGGGACCGCAATTGCGGCGCCCATTGATCGAGGAATTCACCTAGACCTTTGCGCAGCACATCGACGCTGTATTCGCCGAACATGGGCAACGGGCCCTTGCCCACGATGCGCGTATTCACATCGTGCTGGCGCAGCATCTGGCACGCAGCCTGCTCAATGTACTCGGGCTGGCCCTCCTCGACGATCAGCACTGCGCGCTTGCCGCTGCAGAACTTCGCCCATTCTTCCGGTATGAGCGGATACGTGACGTTGAGCAGGTACAGCGGCACCTTGGTGCCACCGAATGCATCGGCGCAGTCGAGCAGTTCGAGCGCTCTCAAGGTGTTGTTATAGAGGCCGCCTTGCAGAACGATACCGATGTCGCTCGCGTCTGCATCAATGACCTCGTTGAGCCCGCGCTCGGCAACGAATCGCAGCGCCGCGGGGTATCGGACCTGAATCTTTTCGCGCTCCTGCGCGTAGGTCGAGGGCGGCAGAATGATGCGGCTGTAATCCCGCGTGGGTGCCGCCAGAGCGTCCGCAGCCGAGAACGCGGGTCTGCGGTTGCTTTTCGTCTTGAAGCGGCCGTAGACATGGCATGCACGAATGCGAAGCATCAGCATGACCGGCGTATTGGTGGCTTCCGATAGTTCGAAACCCTGCTCGACGGCACGCACGATCGCCGGGAGGTGGGGGCGCGGGTCGAGGAGCCACATCTGCGACTTCATCGCAAAGGCGTGCGTCCGCTCCTGCATGATGCTCGCGCCTTCGCCGTAGTCCTCGCCGAGAATGATGAGTGCCCCGCCCTTCACGCCGGACGAGGCGAGGTTGGCCAGCGCGTCGGAGGCCACATTCGTACCGACGGTCGACTTCCAGGTCACCGCGCCGCGCAGCGGATAATTGATCGACGCCGACAGCATGGCGGCCGCCGTCGCCTCCGATGCGCTGGCTTCGAAATGAACGCCGAGCTCATTGAGAATGCCTTCGGCGTCGGCCAAAACGTCCATGAGATGCGAAATCGGCGCGCCCTGGTAACCGCCTACGTAGGCCACGCCCGATTGCAAAAGCGCCTTGGTGACGGCGAGAATGCCCTCACCGTGGAATTCCTCGCCGTCACCCAGACGCAGCGACTGGACTTCCTTGGCAAAAGAGCGTTCGGCCATGATCAGCTCCCTAAACTGTCGCGGGGCGCCATCTCGCGAGTACGGCTGGGCGCCATATTACCTATGCCGGCACGAGCGCGAGCACGCGCAGCGGGCTGCCGGAGCCGTTGACGATCTTCAACGGAGGAGCAATGACCACCGCCCCGGTCGGCGGCAGCTTGTCGAGATTGGTCAGGCTCGCCAGCCCGAAACGGTTGGAGCCGTGCATGATGGTGTGGCAGGGAAACATGGGATCGAAACTGTGCGCCTGGCCGGCATCCGTCCCGACGGTCTCCACACCCACACCGAGAATGTCGCGCTCCTTTGCCAGGAACGGCACGCACTGCGGATGAAACCCGGGAGTGTGCGAGCCGTCGGGCCCTGCGTTGAGAAACTCCTTCGCTCCCGTCCGATGCGACCAGTCGGTGCGGATGAGAACCCAGGCATGCGAGGGAATGCGGCCGTTCTTGCGCTCCCACTCCTCCACGACCTCCCGTGTCAGGAGAAAGTCCGCATTCGCTTTCGCCTGCGCGGCAACATCGATGACGCATGCGGGGCCGATGAAGCGCTCGACTGGAATGTTGTGAGTTGCGTTGTTCGCGTAGTCCTTGCCGGTCACCCAGTGAATGGGCGCGTCGAAATGCGTGCCGGTGTGTTCACCGCACGCGATGTTGTTCCAATACCAGGCGGGCCCGCGCTCGTCGTAGTGGGAAATCTCCTCCAGCGAAAATGGCTTGGAGGGCGCAAACGGCGGCGGAAGTTGGATCGTCGGTGTCGCGGATTCCAGCGGCACGGTGAGATCCACTACCCGAATGCGTCCGGCGATGATTGCGCCGGCGAGCTGTGCGAGCGTCTGGGTGCTCGAGGAACCGGCGGACTGCGATTGGGAGGCGGTCTGGGAGGGTGCGCTCATCGAATCTCCGGCGAAATATTAATTGACACCTGAAGTAGTTGGCAATATAACATACGCCGGACTCGGACGATACGCGTGCAAAAAGGGGTACTTCCAGGATGAGGCGAATCGTCTGCCTGGGCGGAGGGCCGGCCGGGCTTTACGCCGCGATTCTGCTGCGCAAAGCGCTGCCTTCGGCGCGGATCGAGGTATACGAGCGTAACCGCCCGGACGACACTTTCGGCTGGGGCGTGGTCTTTTCCGACCAGACGATGGGGAACTTCCGTGCGGCGGATCCGGAGACGCACTCCGCCATCCTCTCGAGTTTCCACCACTGGGACGATATCGCCATTCATTTCGGCGGGCGGCGCACCTTGAGCGGCGGCCACGGCTTCTGCGGCATCAGCCGCAAGCTGCTTCTCGGTCTGCTGCAGGAGCGCGCCCGGGAGTTGGGAGTGCACCAGGTATTTCAGCATCAGGTGGACGACGACTCGAGTTTCCGGGACGCCGACCTCATCATCGCCGCAGACGGCGTGAACAGTCGAACTCGCGGCAGCTACGCCCATGTTTTCGAGCCCGACGTCGACGTGCGCAAGTGTCGCTTCATCTGGCTCGGCACGACTCAGCATTTCAATGCGTTCACGTTCGCCTTCGAGCAAACCGAGCACGGCTGGTTCCAGATCCATGCCTATCAGTTCAGCAAAGAGCTCTCCACGGTGATCGTGGAGACACGGGAGGAGTGTTGGGCTGCGCACGGACTGGACAAGTTCAACACCGAACAGTCGATCGCCTTCTGCGAGCGGCTCTTCGGGCGCTATCTCGACGGTCACCGGCTGCAGAGCAACGCCAATCACCTGCGGGGGTCGGCCTGGCTCAATTTCAATCGCGTGGCGTGCAAGCACTGGCACCACGGCAACACCGTTCTCATCGGTGACGCCGCGCACACGGCGCATTTCTCGATCGGCTCCGGCACCAAGCTCGCCATGGAAGATGCCATCTCTCTCGCCCGCCACGTGACTGCGACCGCGGATCTGGACGGTGCGCTCGGTGCGTATCAAGTGGAGCGCCACGTCGAAGTCCTCAAGCTGCAGAGCGCCGCGCGCAATCGAATGGAATGGTTCGAGAACGTCGCGCGTTACGTCCACCTGCCGCCGGAGCAGTTCGCCTACAGTCTATTGACGGGCAGCCAGCGGATCGGGCATGAGAATCTGAAGCTGCGCGATCCCCTCTTCGTGGAATCCTACGAGCGGTGGCTGGCGAGTCGTGACGGAGCGGAAGGCCCGCGACCCCCCATGTTTTTGCCGTTCAAGCTGCGCGGTATGGACCTCCCGAATCGCGTGGTGGTGTCGCCGATGGCGCAGTACTGCGCGGTGGATGGAGTGCCCGACGATTGGCACCTCGTTCATTATGGCCACAGAGCGCTCGGCGGGGCCGGTCTCCTCTACACGGAGATGACCTGCGTGTCGCCCGAAGGGCGGATTACACCGGGCTGCACCGGTTTGTGGAACGAGACTCAGCGCGATGCCTGGCGGCGCATCGTCGAGTTCGTTCACCGCAATTCCCCAACGAAGATCTGCCTGCAGCTGGGACACTCCGGCCGAAAGGGCTCCACCCAGCTTGGTTGGGAGAAGATGGACCATCCGTTGCCCAGCGACAATTGGCCGATCATCGCCCCTTCGCCCGTTCCCTACTATGAGGGGATCAGCCAGCCGCCCATCGAGATGACGCGGGCGGACATGGACAAGGTCCGCGATGATTTCGTGCGCGCGACGCGATTCGGCCTGCAGGCGGGCTTCGACATGCTCGAACTGCACATGGCACACGGCTACCTGCTGGCATCGTACCTCTCGCCGCTGACCAATCGACGCACCGACACGTATGGCGGCTGCATCGAGAATCGTTTGCGGTTTCCACTGGAGGTCCTGCGGACCGTCCGGGCGCAATGGCCCGCGGACAAACCCCTGTCGGTGCGCATTTCGGCGACCGACTGGATGGACGGCGGCCTCAGCGACGAGGATGCTCTGACGATGGTGCGTGCCTTTCGCAGCGCGGGCATCGATCTCATCGACGTCTCAACCGGCCAGACCGTACCGGATCAGAAGCCCGTGTATGGGCGAATGTGGCAAACCCCCTTCGCCGACAAGATTCGCAATGAACTCGGCGTCGCGACCATGGCGGTTGGGAACATCTACGAGCCGGATCACGTCAACTCGATCATTGCCTCTGGGCGTGCCGATTTGTGCGCGATCGCGCGCCCTCACCTGGCGAACCCGGCATGGACGCTGGAAGCCGCCGCCCGGCAAGGCTATCGGCCGCAATGGTGGCCCAAGCAATATCTGTCCGGCAAAACTCAACTCGAGAGAAACCTGCAGCGCGCCGCGCAGCCCGGAGGCCCGGTGTGAGCCCGCATGCAGGAACGGCGCAGCTCGCCGGCAGACATGCCGTCGTCACGGGCGCAAGCCGCGGAATCGGCGCCGTCATCGCCGCGGTGTTGGCCGGCGACGGTGTGTGCGTGTCGCTTCTCGGACGAGATGCAGGCAATCTGCAGCGTGTATCCGATGATTTGGGCGGCAAGGGCCGGGCGTTTCCGATCGTGGCCGACCTTACCGATCCGCCATCGGTGCAAAGCGCTTTCGCCGCCGCGCGCACCCACTTCGGGCCCGTGCACTTGCTGATCAACAACGCCGGACAGGCCGCGAGCGCTAAATTCACCGATACGGACGAGGCGCTGTGGAGCCGCCTGTTCGCCGTCAATCTGACCGGCACCTACCTGGCCACGCGCCAGGCGGTGCCCGACATGCTGGCGGAGGGGTTCGGTCGAATCGTCAACATCGCGAGTACCGCCGGCCTGCGCGGCGCCGCTTACATTTCGGCGTATGCGAGCTCGAAGCATGCAGTCATCGGCCTGACGCGCTCGCTCGCTCTGGAATACGCGAGCCGAAACATCACGGTGAACGCGGTTTGCCCGGGCTTTGTGGATACCGACATCGTGAAAGAGGCGATCGCCAACATCAAGAGCAAGACAGGCCGCAGCGACAGCGAGGCGCTCGCGGCGCTGGTGGCTACCAACCCGCAGCGCCGGCTCGTCGAGCCGCGAGAGGTGGCTGACACCGTGATGTGGTTGTGCAGGCCGGGGTCCGAGAGTGTCACCGGACAGAGCATCGTTTTAGCCGGCGGCGAGGTTACGTAAGAGGATCGAGGCAATGGCGAAGGACAAGAAATCACTCAAGCTGGTCGAGCCGAACGCCGACGCGGAAACGCGGATCCACGATGATCATCATCTGTCCGTGCGCCTGTGGCTGCGCATGCTCGCCTGTACGAATCGCATCGAAAATTTCGTGCGACAGAATCTGCAGGCGAAATTTGAGACGACACTGCCGCGGTTCGATCTGATGGCGCAGCTCGAGCGCGCTCCCCGGGGGCTGAAGATGAGCGAGCTGTCGCAACGCATGATGGTGACCGGCGGCAACGTCACCGGCATCACCGATGGCCTCGAGAAGGAGGGACTGGTGGTCCGTGAAGTTGACGCGACGGACAGGCGCGTGTTCCACGTCAAGCTCTCTGCCGAAGGTCAACGGCAATTCCGGCGCATGGCCGCCGAGCATGAGCAGTGGGTGATCGAGTTGTTCGAGGGCATGAGCGTGAAGCACAAGAATCAGCTGGTCGAGCTGCTGGGCGAGCTCAAGCGGCATGTCCGCACATGAGCGAGTTCGCACCTCGATCGAAGCACTTCCTTTGGCGCCGGGAAGGGCGCGTGGGCGTCATCACGCTGAATCGCCCTGAGCGGAAGAACCCGCTCACTTTCGATTCGTACGCGGAGCTGCGCGACCTGTTCCGCGATCTGGCGGGAGTCGATTCCGTACGGGCCGTCGTTCTCAGCGGCGCGGGGGGAAATTTCTGCTCCGGCGGCGACGTGCACGAGATCATCGGGCCGCTCACCAAGATGGACCTGCCGCAGCTGCTCGACTTCACGCGCATGACCGGCGACCTGGTGAAAGCCATGCGCCATTGTCCGCAGCCGGTGATCGCCGCGGTAGAAGGCGTGTGCGCGGGCGCCGGCGCCATCCTCGCCATGGCCGCCGACCTGCGCTACGGCGCGCCCAGCGCGAAAGTGGCATTCCTCTTCGTGCGCGTCGGCCTTGCCGGCTGCGACATGGGCGCCTGCGCCATGCTGCCGCGGATCATCGGCCAGGGGCGCGCCGCGGAACTGCTCTACACCGGGCGGTCCATGAGCGCCGACGAGGGCCTCGCCTGGGGTTTCTTCAACCGCATCGGCGAGCCGCTCGATCTCGCCATGAAAACCGCCCAAGAGCTCGCCGCCGGTCCGACCGGGGCGCATGCCGTGACCAAGGGCATGCTCCACGAGGAATGGGCCACAGGCATCGACGACGCGATCGAGATGGAAGCCCAGGCGCAGGCAGCGCTGATGCAGGGCAAGGATTTCCGCCGCGCCTACGAGGCTTTCGCGGCAAAGAAAAAGCCGCAGTTCGAAGGGGACTGATGGACCGCTTCGCGCATCTGCAATGGCCCTTTTTTGATGCCCGGCATCAGAAACTGGCCGCCGAGGCGGAAGCCTGGGCGAAGGACAACCTCGGTCACGCCCATGGCGACAATGCCGACGCCATCTGCAAGCGCTTGGTGCAGGATCTCGGTTGCGCCGGTTTCCTGCATCACTGCGTCACCGAGAATCCCGACGTGCGCTCGATCGCGCTATTGCGCGAGGTGTTCGCGTACCACGCCGGACTGGCGGATTTTGCATTCGTGATGCAAGGCTTGGGCAGCGGCCCGATTGCGCTTGCCGGCACCGAACAACAAAAAACCCAATACTTGAAGAAAGCCGCCTCCGGCGACGCCATTGCCGCGTTCGCCCTGTCGGAGCCGGAGGCAGGCTCCGACGTGCAGGCGATGACCACCACCGCCAAGCGCCAGGGCAAGGGCTGGGTGCTCGACGGCACCAAGACCTGGATCTCGAACGGCGGCATCGCCAATTTCTATGTGGTCTTCGCCAAGGCCGCAGAGGGCATTTCGGCTTTCGTGGTCGAAGCGGCGGAGGTGGACGCGCGCGAACGCATCGACATCGTCGCGCCACACCCCATGGCCGTGATCAAACTCAAGGCGGCGAAAGCTGAACTGCTCGGCGAGGCCGGGCAGGGCTTCAAGCTGGCGATGCGCAACCTCGACATCTTCCGCACCACCGTGGCGGGCGCCGCGCTGGGCTTTTCGCGGCGCGCGCTGGATGAAGCGCTGCA
>WNFL01279225.1_pt2 | contig 10011 bp, 5 predicted proteins | sample 5400361 | NCBI WGS metagenome assembly WNFL01 (sample SAMN13153351, study PRJNA577476) | soil metagenome | isolation source: 40 cm soil on Douglas fir-dominated hillslope | place: USA:California | collected 2013-09-17
GTCCGCGACCATAATCGAAGCTCATCCAGCGATCCGTGTTCCGACCCATGGACGCAACCGGGGCATGTCTTTGGATCTGGACTGGGTAAATGACGCCAGAGTGAACCTGAGCGCAGTGGAGCGCCGGTCCACCGGTCTGACCGGTCGCCGGACCGTCAAGAAACAGTGGCAGGCAGCGTGGCTGTTGAAGGCGGTGAGCTGTATCGACCTGACTACTCTGTCCGGGGACGACACCGTCGGGAAGGTGCGACGGCTTTGTGCCAAAGCTCGGCAACCGGTTCGACCGAAGTTGCTGGAGGCGATGGGCGTGACCGACCTCGGTCTTACCGTCGGAGCGGTCTGCGTTTATCCGACTATGGTACCGCCCGCAGTGCAAGCGTTGCTTGGTTCAAACATTCCGGTTGCCTCGGCGGCAACGGGATTCCCCAGTGGCCTCAGCCCGATGCGTCTGCGATTGGAAGAGGTACGGTATGCGGTTGGCGAGGGTGCGGCGGAGATCGATATTGTCATTACCCGGGAACATGTGCTGACCGGCAATTGGCAAGCGTTATACGATGAAGTGCTTCAATTCCGAAAAGCTTGCGGCGAAGCGCATCTGAAAACGATTCTGGCTACGGGCGAGCTCGGGACGTTGCGGAATGTTTACCGTGCCAGTTTGGTAGCGATGATGGCCGGGGCCGATTTCATCAAGACGTCGACCGGAAAAGAGGCCGAAAACGCTACACTACCGGTTAGTTTGACCATGGTGCGCGCGATTCGGGCGTATCAGGAGCGCACCGACTACAAGGTAGGCTTCAAGCCGGCCGGCGGCATTCGCAACGCTAAAGACGCGCTCGCCTGGCTAATCCTAATGAAGGAAGAATTGGGCCGTCAATGGCTCGAGCCTGAGCTGTTCCGATTTGGCGCTTCGACGTTGCTTACTGACATCGAACGACAGCTGGAGCATTTCGTAACTGGTAGATATTCCGCGGCCTACCGGCACCCGATGGCGTAATTATGAACTCCGATACCGCCGACAATGCCGTGAACGCCAGGAACGGTAAGAATGTCTTCAACGTCTTGGGCTATGCATGGGAGTCGCAAGCGACTCCCCTCCGGGAATCGATTCCGCCCAAGGCCGCTAAACAATTAGTCGCTTTCGTTTTCGCCGCTCCCAGCGTTCCAACCTTATGAGCACTGTCCGCGAAATTTTCGAAACCATGGAATACGGTCCCGCCCCAGAGGCGCCTGATCTCGCCTTGGGATGGCTAAAAGAACATCAGAATAGATTCCATCCATTTATTGGAGGCCGTTTTAAAGACGCGTCAAACGCGCAGACGTTTGCAAGTATCAATCCCGGCAACGGCCAGCCGATAGCGACAGTCACCCAATGCGGCCAAGCTGAGGTAGATGCTGCGGTTGCCGCCGCCGCTGCCGCATTTCCTCAATGGTCCGCCCTCAGTGGCCATATTCGAGCCCGCTACCTTTACGCTATCGCTCGACAAATTCAGAAGCATTCTCGGCTATTCGCCGTGTTGGAAACGCTCGATAACGGAAAGCCAATCCGGGAATCGCGTGACATCGATATACCATTAGTCGTTCGTCATTTTTACCATCATGCCGGCTGGGCCCAGCTATTGGCGGACGAGTTTCCTGGATACGAACCAATTGGGGTCTGTGGCCAAATTATTCCTTGGAATTTTCCGCTGCTGATGTTGGCCTGGAAAATAGCGCCGGCGTTAGCGGCTGGTAACACCGTGGTACTGAAGCCGGCCGAATTTACTTCACTGACCGCTCTGCTTTTTGCCGAGGTTCTCCAGCAAATCCATTTGCCGGCCGGAGTGGTTAATATTATTACGGGCGACGGTTCAACCGGTGAACTGTTGGTAAAGCATGCAGAAATTCAGAAACTAGCTTTCACTGGATCTACTGAGGTGGGACGTATCATCCGTGAGGCAACGGCCGGTACCGGCAAGAAACTGTCACTGGAGTTGGGCGGCAAATCGGCCTTTATCGTCTTCGACGACGCCGATTTGGACAGTGTAGTTGAGGGGGTAGTTGACGCGATCTGGTTTAACCAAGGTCAGGTTTGCTGCGCTGGTAGTCGTCTGTTGGTGCAGGAAGGTGTTGCGCAGCGCCTCGAACAAAAGCTGCGGGTGCGAATGGAGAGTCTGCGAGTCGGCGATCCACTCGATAAAGCGATCGACATCGGCGCTATCGTGGCTCCGATCCAACTGCAGAGAATTGAGAAGTTGGTCGAGCAAGGAAAAGCTGAGGGAGCGACTTGTTGGCAACCGAGCTGGGCTGTTCCCCAGGAAGGATACTTTTATCCGCCAACGCTATTTACCAATGTCGAACCGGCTTGGCAGATCGCGCAAGTTGAAATCTTTGGTCCTGTCCTGGTGAGTATGACGTTTCGTACGCCCTCCGAGGCCATTGAGCTGGCGAATAATACGGTCTATGGCCTAGCTGCATCGATTTGGACCGAGAACGTAAACTTGGCGCTCGATGTGGCGCCGAAGCTGAAGGCCGGCGTTGTCTGGGTTAACTCGACTAACGTATTCGATGCGGCATCCGGTTTTGGCGGCTATCGGGAAAGCGGCTTTGGTCGTGAGGGAGGTAAGGAAGGGATGTACGAATATTTGGTGCCTAGCTGGGAGGGGCATGTAAACGCCGGCTTGTCCGACGACGCGAAGCCGGAGAACGCCGACCGCGCGGTGCGCAGGGTAGAACTGATTCCGGGACCGTCAGCAGATCCGGGTGTCGATTCCTCGGGAACCGGTATCGATCGAAGTCCGAAATTATATATTGGTGGAAAACAGGTAAGGCCGGACAGCGGATATAGCTTCGCAATTAAAGACGGTTCGGGGAACTATTGCGGTGAAGTGGGATTGGGAAACCGCAAGGATATCCGCAATGCCGTAGAAGCTGCGAACAAAGCCGCGAGTTGGTCACGTGCGACCGCCCATCTGCGCGCTCAGATTCTCTACTATTTAGCAGAAAATCTGGCGACGCGGGCGGATGAATTTGCCAACCGGCTGGCCGTTAGTCCGGGGCATTCGCGCGAGCAGGCAGAGCGAGAGGTTACCAAATCCATCGAGCGTCTCTTTTATTACGCTGCTTGGGCTGATAAGTACGATGGCCAGGTGCACCCAGTGCCATTCCGGAACATCACACTCGCAATGCCGGAACCATGGGGTACTCTCGGCATAGTCTGCCCGGCAGAGAGCCCGCTACTTAGCTTCATCTCGTTAGTGGCACCCGCTTTCGCGTTAGGTAACCGGTTGGTTGTTGTTCCTTCCTGGCGATATCCGCTCGTTATTACCGACTTCTATCAAGTGCTGGACACCAGTGACGTACCAGGTGGCGTGATCAATCTAGTAACCGGCGACCCGAATGAACTTGGGCGGGTACTGGCTCAACACGATGATGTCGCTGCCTTATGGTGCGTTGGCGCGAAAGCGCTGAGTGAAGATATCGAGCGAGATTCTTCCGGGAACCTAAAGTCGACCTGGGTTAATTTTGGAAAAACGCGCGATTGGTTCGATGACCGGCAAGCCCAGGGTAGGGAATACCTGCGGCGGGCGAGCCAGATCAAAAACATCTGGGTTCCTTACGGCGAGTAGCTTGAAATGATTCGGCAACGCTGATTATTTTGGTGTCCCATCGGAGTTTGGGTATGGGCGATTCTCGCCGTAATTCTCACTATGATGCTAAATCGTACCCGATTTGGCAGGAACGCTTATGGAATAGGTTCCAGTCCCGAAGTGGCTCGCTTGAGCGGCATCGGTGATTGGGGGTGCCAGTCTCAGCGGAGCGCAGGGTACCATCATGGGCTCCGTCCTTGGTGCACTGATCATGACGACCATCGCAAGTGGAGGAAACCTCTTAGGGATCGACGCCTTTACGCTGCAGATTGCGATCGGAGCGCTTATTGTTCTTGCTGTTTGGATCGATCGGATTCGAAAAGGGCGAAGTGCGTCGTAAAGCCTTAGTCGCCGTAGACGAAGCTAATTCTTCGAAGCGAAGTATGATGTGTCTACGTGGGAGCCTATTCCAAAGAATACTTGCGCACGCGTGATGAACGCCGTTGGGGTAGGCGTGGTCACTGGCGATCGCCGTTGATTAGCGATCCTCTTTGGGGGCGGCAGAGTCAGCCCACCCTCACTGCTGACGTTTCCTCCCTCAACTTTTTTCCCACAGAAGTCCTGGCAATTCAAAACCTAAGTCACTGGATTCTGTCATTAGCGAAGTCTTCTGTCGTTCGTTTGTAAGCGATTCGATCTAACCGGTTAAACAAAAGACTTCGCTGCGTTTTTGGCCTCATGATGCAAAATCTGGGCTAAGTCCATAGTTACTTCGGGCTATTAACAACAGAGTTAAGAAGCGTAGCGATATCATAGCCATCAGATCTAACTGGTATGGTGACGATTACAGTAGCTGATAGAAACTCGCTTGACCAGGTCCAGGAATTTGGCTTTGGAACTTTTCGAAACTGCGTTTACTCGCCGCTGTCCGAAGGGCGATCCTAGTGTTAAATCGCCTACCAAAGCGGCGGAAGGGAATCTCCTGCATTTCGGGACTTGCAGCCAAACAGTTGGGGAAGAAAGAAGGGAATTTTGAGTTATGGGCACCGCTTTTGTACCGGTTCAGGAGAGCTTAGTCTCTTTTGTCATCCCGTTTAAAGACGAAGAAGAAACACTTGAAAAGCTCTTTCGAGCTATCGGCGATCAGGTTTCGAAGATAACCCCTCGCTGGGAGATCATCTTCGTAGACGATGGAAGTGTCGACGGCGGCTGGTCCGTTATTCAGCGATTAGCTATCGAAAATCCGGATAATGTAAAAGCCATCCGGTTTCGCCGAAATATGGGGAAAGCTGATGCATTGGCCACCGGCTGGAAAGAGTGCACCGGTGATTTCGTCTTCACGATGGATGCCGATTTGCAGGACGATCCGGAGGAGATACCTCGCTTCCTCGAAAAGATGCAAGAAGGGTGCGACATCGTGACCGGTTGGAAACGGCGACGGTTGGATCCATGGCATAAGGTATTACCGAGCCGCGTCTTCAATTTCATGCTGAGCAAGGTCAACAAAGTAGACCTGCATGACCACAATTGCGGCTTCAAATGCTATCGCCGCGAAGTAGTCGAAGCGATTCCGATGTACGGCGAAATGCATCGCATGGTGCCTTCACTAGCCACCATTCATGGGTATCGAACCGTCGAGATTCCGGTGAAACATCACCCCCGCGTTTACGGCCGGAGCAAATACGGCTTCAAACGTTTCTTGCGCGGTTTTCTCGACATGTGGACCGTGAGTTTTCTGCAGAATTTCCGGCGCCGGCCATTTCACTTCTTCGGAAGTATCGCGGCCGCGATGATTGCTATTGGTTTCTTGCTAGCCTTTCTACTCGTTTTGCTTCCGCTGCCAGTAAACGTAACGGCAGTTTTCAACACAGCTCCGCTGACGTTGATGGTTGGAGGTCTGATTGCGGTTCTGCTTGGATTGCTGGCGGAGTGGAATGTGCATGAAAGCCTCGGGAATACGAAACTGATGCCGATTGCCGAAACGATCGGTGTAAACGGAAACAAACCGGCCCTTTCTTGGAACGATTTCGGCAGCAACAGCGATGTAATAAGTGGTCCTTTTGTCCTGTTGATTGAACGCGACCGATCAAGTCGCGAATCGCATGCAGCTCATCTGAGGACAGCGGGATGGAGCGTGATCCAGGCTGGTTCGTGTGCAGAAGCGAATGCGCGAATGACCACATCCATCGCGGTCTTGCTCTTGGATTTCGGGAGCGGGTCCGCTGGCGAAATGATCGATTTGATCCGGCAGGCTCGAGAAACCTCACCACACACGCGGATCATATTTCTGCTCAGCGAATCGGACGCGAGCTCAATCGATATCTCCCAGCTGGAACCGTACGCTTGCTTATATAAGCCAATCGAACCGAACAGCATGGTGGAACTGGCTCTGAACGCTCTCAATCGGCAAGTCCTCTACGCCCAACGTGCATAATCAATTCCAGAAATAAACGGAATGAAAGATAGTCGTTTGGCGGATGCTGGGCAGCTGCGAATCGCAGTCTTAGGGTCAACTTACCCTCGTGCCGCGGATGATCATGAGGTCCCATGGCTGCGCGAATCAGTGAAACGGTTAACTGCGCGAGGCCATAAGATCACAGTGATCGCTCCAGCCTATCACGGCTTGAAGGATCATGAGATCGATGGTGTCCAGGTTCGCCGATTCCGATACGCACCGGCTGGTTGGGAGATGCTCACGCATGCAGAAGGCGCTCTCAACAAGCTCAAAAAGTACCCGATTCTAAAACTGCTCACGTTGACCTACATCTTGGGTGGTGTTGTTGCAGTCTGGAAAATTTGCCGCCAAGAACGGATCGACATCCTCCACGTGCATTGGCCGTTTCCGCATGGCTTAATGGCGCTGCTTCCCGCTTGGCTGAGTGACGTCAAAGTGGTCTCTTCCTGTCATAGCGCGGAATTTGCGTTGGCCTCCAAAAACAAGCTTTCCACATCCTTGCTGGCGCTCAGTCTACGTAAGTCCGATATTATCACTGCTAACAGTAGTTATACTGCGAATTTGGTTAGCGGAGTTGCGCAGCGAAAAGCGGAAATCATTCCCTGGGGTGTAACAGTTAAGGTCGAACCGTCCGCGAGTCCAGCTGCTCAAACGATTCCGCTGCTTTTGTTCTCGGGGCGTTTAATCGAGCGCAAGGGTGTGAATTTCCTTCTGCGTGCCATGCCGGCGATTTTGGCGCGGCGACCGGTCCGTCTGGTGATTACTGGCGACGGCGATTATCGCCGCGAATGGGAGGATCTTGCCGCCGAACTTGGGTTAAATGGGACTGTTACGTTTACTGGATTTGTTACTAACGAAGAGCTGAGTGCGCTTTTTCGTTCCTGTTCGGTCTATGTGCATCCGGCCATCTACGATTCGCGTGGCGATACCGAGGGGCTCGGAGTTGTGTTGGTGGAGGCGCTCAGCAACCGCAAACCGGTTGTGGCCTCGCGGGTCGGTGGAATCGTGGACGTTATCAGAGATGGGGAAACTGGTCTGCTCGTACCCCAGAAAGATCCGGAAGCAATTGCCAAGACGGTGTTGCGATTACTTGAGAACCCTGATTATGCACAGCGACTGGGTGAACAGGGCTGCGCCTATGCAACGGATTACTTCAATTGGGATCGGATCATCGATCAATATGAGGCCATCTACCGTAAATGCGTCCTCTCGGATCGAGAGGGCCTCTTGAAGAAAAGAACGCTCAACCGGTTACCACTTAAGGGCTAATAAGAATGGAAAAGAAAAAATCTTCGATTCTCGCCGTAATTCGCCGCCTGCTCCCGTGGGTGGCTATCGGATGCGTTATTCTGGCTTTGCTACCGCGAACAAATGAGCTGCGACAATGCTTAGAACGTCTTAGTCTGGGATGGTTAGTACCCGCGCTCGGACTCTGTTTAGCATATTGGTTTCTGAACGCTGGAGTCTGGTCGTGGATTCTGGAATCGCTCGGTTATCCGCTCCCCTATCTTAGCGGCGTGCGGGCCTTCCTCACTTCGGAATCATTGCGTTGGCTTCCCGGCGGTGTCTGGAAATTCGCTTCTCGAATCGATGCCGCGCAAAATTTGGGTATTCCAATTGCAATCGCGTCGATCAGCCTACCTGTTGAGTTGACGACCGTCGTCTTTTCTTGGGTGATCGTTGCACTGGGGGGTATCATTCTCTCCGGTCTGGCATCTCGCTTTTTTGTCACCTACGCCAATTGGTTACTGCCTGCGAGTGGAGCAGTCGTCGTTGGCCTGCTACTCGCAAGTCTGATCTGGCCAATTCTTTCTCGCCAAAATTGGATTCGAACCAAACTGGAACAGCTCCGTACAATGTTGAAGCTGAAACTGAACTTAGGAATCCTAGTTAGGTCGGAGCTGGTTTACATCGCTTTGAATGTGCTCCACGGGTTCGGCCTTTGGCTGATGCTCGCCGGTATGGGGTACCAGCACACAGTCAATCCAGCCGCTGCAGTCGGCGCTAATGCGATTGGTTGGTTGACCGGATTCTTTGCCATGGTTGTCCCGGGCGGAATCGGTATACGGGAAACTGCTACCGCTTTTCTACTTTCTCCGCTTATGCCCTGGCAGGACGCAGCCCTCGCAGCGGTCCTCTGGCGCGCGTTGCAGATCATCGCCGAATTAGCCTCGTTAACGCCATGGCTCTTTATCGGCGCTGGTAAGCGGATCCCCGAACCTTTAGCGGCTGAGAGCGCATATGAAACAGAGTAAGATTACGTTATGAAGCAGAAACGTCGTTTTTCCTGGGCAAACCGTATCTTGGCTATGATTGTCGTTGCCACCGCGGCACTGCTTGCGGCTGGAGCATTCGTGCTGTGGCCAGCCTACATCAACCCGGAGAGCCGGATCTATACGACCGCTCTTGGTTACCTCAAGGTTCAGCGTTGGTTGGGAATCAAGTTGCCAGCCGTGGCGGAGCGACCGGTGTGGCATGATTTTGAAACACCACTGCTCGGGGAAGGCACGATCCAATGCAACTTCTACTATGTTCCCGTCGTACCTACGGCGCGGGTCGTGTCGCTGCACGTCGAAGAGGGCGATGAAGTCAAAGCAGGGCAGCTCCTTGCGGAACTGGATGACACTGCGTCACTCTTGAGCTTGAACTCAGCTCGGTTAGCCGTCGCTACGGCCGAGGCGGAACAGCAACGCGTGGAAGCCGGTTCGGCTAATGCGCTGCAGGCCGAACGTCCCGAAAGAGACCGCATCACCGTCGAGGGTCTCGCTGACGTGGTGAAGAGCGCCACAGCAAAGGTCGAGATGTACCGCCGGCTCCGAGGAAGCGGCGGCGCTTCGCAGCTGGAACTTGTTAACGCCGAAATGGAGTTGGCAACCGCCCAGACCAACTACAACCAAGCGCGGTTCAACACGGTCATGTCGAGCGAGGGGTTCCCCCAAAGTAGAGAGATCGCGAAGAACGCCATTGCTGAGGCCAAGAACCTCCTGCAGCAACAGCAGGAAGCGATGAAAAACTATCAGGTCACGGCACCAGCCAGCGGCACTATTGATCGTGTCTTGATCCGAGAGGGTGAATACAATCAGGGCGCGGGCAATCCCGGATTCATCATCGCTTCTGGGCTGTGGTTTGAAGCAAACCTCGACCAGCGGGCTGTCGCAGAGGTTCATGAAGGGATGGAAGCCACCGTAAGCCTAGAAGCTTATGCCGGACGCCCTTTTCGCGCGACGGTGGAACGCGTCATTCCGATCGTGACGTTCAACGCGGGCGGCCCGGAAACGACCCGGCCGATCCGCCCCCAAGGGACGGGGTCTCCGGAATGGCCGGCCACCTTCAAGGTGCGGCTGCACGTCGAAACCGAGGGCGTTAAGTTTGCGCCCGGGATGACCGGCTTTGCTCGCGTGATTTGCCACCGTCAGAAAGCGTTGGCGGTCCCGCGTGACGCGGTGACGACGCTGAGTGCCGGCAAAGGGATCGTGCGCACGGTGGATGCGTCCGGTCACCACGTTGGCACACTGGTGTCGTTGGGCCAGGTCGATCAGCGTTTCGTTGAAATCATCGAAGGCCTAGACGCGTCTACGTGGGTGCTCACGCGCAATCCACGTTTCCTGCGAGACGACGACAAACTCGACCTCGCCCGAGTAGCGGCGTCTGAACATTAGTTCGGGACCAAGACGCTCCGACCATCATGCCTTTTCTCTTGCTAAGTATTTCGCGTTTCGTAGCAGCGGGATTGCTCCTGATCAGCGTGCTGCTGCCCTGGTTTCGTGTGCCGGTCAGCGTACGCGGCGACGGCCGTGGCGGGTACGCGGCTGTCTTAACGGAAGCCGCATCAACCCCCGTATTCAAGGCCCTCATAGTTGGGGTCTTTCTGAGCGCAGGCTGGATCGCGTATCGGCGCCGCGGTTTCGGTTCCTTCAGTTGGGCCACACCGATGATCATCTGCGGCTGTCTTTTGTTCGTCATTCTTATAATTCCTTACCCGGCCCTAAC
>WNFL01338477.1_pt3 | contig 10011 bp, 9 predicted proteins | sample 5400361 | NCBI WGS metagenome assembly WNFL01 (sample SAMN13153351, study PRJNA577476) | soil metagenome | isolation source: 40 cm soil on Douglas fir-dominated hillslope | place: USA:California | collected 2013-09-17
GGATCGCGACCGCGTCGATGAGCATCGCTTCCGGCGTGGCGCGATAGTCGAAGTCGATGTCGTCGGCGCGCGCGCTGTTGGCGAACGCGAACAGGCTCAACGCGACGGGCAGAGCAATCCTGGCAATAATCCGGTTCATTCCTGTCCTCCACTGGGTTGATCGATGCGTGGCCAGGCGCGCAGCGCGCCCGCACGAACCATGACATTATTCATTCTATGCGTAAATTCCGCCAGTGCAAAACCGGCTTTTGCCACGGCAGGCGGGCAGGTTACCCGTGTTGCCGGTTTGCGGGCGCTTCTGCCCCCGATCTGCGATGAGTTCCAGCGCCCCGATTTACGATTCACCCGGCCAGTTCGTTGAAAAACTTGCCGCAATCGTCGGCGCCGCGAACCTCATCACGCACCCCGCAGATCTCGCGCCGTACCTCGCCGACTGGCGCGGCGCGTATCGCGGCGACGCGCTCGCAGTGGTCAGACCCGCCAAGGCCAGCGAGGTTGCCGCGGTGGTCGAGGCGTGCGCCGCGGCCGGCGTCGCGATCGTGCCGCAGGGCGGAAACACCAGCCTGTGCGGCGCGTCGGTGCCGCTCGCGCAGGGGCCCACGTGCATCGTGCTGTCACTGGGGCGAATCAACCGCGTCCGCGCAATCGATCCGGACAACCACACCATCACCGTCGAGGCAGGCTGCACGCTGGCGGGGGTGCAGCGCGCCGCGGCAGAGCATGATCGGCTGTTCCCGCTGTCGCTGGCCTCCGAAGGAAGCTGCCAGATCGGCGGCAACCTTTCCACCAACGCCGGCGGCGTACACGTGCTGCGCTACGGCAACATGCGCGAGCTGGTGCTGGGCATCGAAGCGGTGCTGCCCGACGGCCGCATCTGGGGCGGGCTGCGCGGCTTGCGCAAGGACAGCAACTGCTGATCGGCGCCGAAGGCACGCTCGGTGTCATCACCGCCGCAGTGTTGAAACTCTTTCCCCGGCCGCGCGCGCGACTTGTCGGCTGGGCGGCGCTCAGCGATCCTGCGGCGGCGGTGGCACTGTTATCGCTGCTGCGCGCTCGCACCGGAACGCGGCTCAACGCTTTCGAAATGGTGTCGCGGATCTGCGTTGATCTGGTACTCAGGCATATGCCGGACACGCGCGACCCGCTGCCGCAGGCATATCCATGCTATGCATTGATCGAACTGGCTGACTCTTCCGGCGAGGCGGAACTTTCCGCAACGCTCGAAGCTGCGCTCGCCGCGGCGGTGGAGCGCGGGCTGGTGCTCGACGCGGTGGTCGCTCAAAGCGAGACGCAGGCGATGGCGCTGTGGGCGCTGCGCGAGAACATTTCCGACGCGCAGCGCATCGAGGGTGTCTCGATCAAGCACGATATCTCGGTGCCGACATCACGCATCGCGGAGTTCGTTGCCGCCACGGGGGACACGCTGGCCCGACAGTTTTCGGACATCCGCATCGTCGCGTTCGGACACGTCGGCGACGGCAACATCCATTACAACTGCTCGATGGCGGATGCGGACGCAAACCGCAGGCTGCTGGCGGCGCGGCACGACGTCAACCGGATCGTTTACGCCAGCGTCGATCAGTTCGGCGGAAGCATCAGCGCCGAACACGGCATAGGCCAGTTGAAGCGCGACATCCTCGCCGACTATAAAAGCCCGGTGGAGATCGAGCTGATGCGCGCGGTGAAGCGCGCCCTCGACCCGCATGGCATCATGAATCCGGGGAAGGTGTTGCCGTGAACGCGGCGCTGTCGTCGCGTGCCGCCAGCCAGCGATTCAGGCCTTCGCCGCCGGCTTGCATCACCTGGTTGTGATTCCAGATGAAGGCCGGCCGCAACAGCGGCGCCAGCAGCCGCATCCAGCGCCGCGTGACGCAGACACGCCATTCGTAGTGCACCCTGGTCGCGGCAGCGTTGTCTGCCGCCAGCGTCCAGGTACCGCGCCCGCGCAGCTCACCCTGCGCGTCGGCCTGCAGCAACTGCAGCGGCACGATCCGCGTGACCTGCATCTCGAACGTCAGCCGGTATCGCGCCGATGCCGTCCGCATCACCCGGTTCAATTTCCTCGACGCGCAGCACATAAGGCCACCACTCCGGCCAGCGCGACGGCAGGTTGATGGCGTCCCAGACGCGCTGCTGCGGCGCGGCGATCAGCCACTGCGTGCGCAGCACAAACTCGACCGGCGACAAAGTTTGCGCCAACTGCGGCCTCACCCGTTGGGGGCAGCGCTTACACTCGGCGGGCACGGCACCGTGCGCACGCTACTGCCTGCAAATCCGCCGGCTGCCTCGCCGACGCGCCCGGGAAGGGCAGGATTATTGGGACGAACCAGAAACGTCGTCTGCCCGCCCTCGCCGGATCGTTCCGTCAAGCGCGCGCCATCGACCATGCCGGCGAGCACGGCCATCGCCTGCTGGCGCTGCTCGGCGGGAATCCCCGCCCACTCGATGCAGTTGACCGGGCGGCGTGCCGCTGCCGGCGGCGGCGCGGGCGGGCGCGGTTTCCCGGCATCCGGCGTTGCCGGCCCAGGCGGAGCGGCGACTTCCGGCTGCGGCGCAGTCTGCGCCGCTGGCCGAACCAGCGCACGCGGTGCATTGCGGCGCGAGGGCGAGGCCTCGGCAACCGGCGGCAGCAGGCGGATTGCCTCCGGGCGCAAATCATCGCGGGGCATGACCGCAACCGGCGCGTTGTGCGTCGACACGACGTAGGCCCCGACCAGGACGTTGGCAATCAGCAGCCCGATGAACAGAAGTCTCATGCCGGCAGATGCAGTAGCCCTTCAAGCACGACATTTTCCACCCGCCGCAGCGGCAGCCCGTCCAGCAGCGGCGCAATCAGCGGTCGCCCGCAACGCCCGATAGACACGCTCGATTGCGCCGCACGCGGCCTGCAGTGCCGCGCTCCACACGGCGTTGCGGGTATTCACCGGGAACAGTTCGAAGTGGCCGTGCTCGACCCGCACACCGGCGGTGCGCAACGTAAGCACTTCGGCCATCGCATTCGGCCCTGGAAGAATCAGGCCGCCGAGAAAGCGGCCGTCCGAGGTCAGCGCATCGACGGTAAGCGCAGTGCCGGCCATGACCACGAGGGCAGCACCTGCCACCAGATGACGAGCGGCGATCAACGCCACCCAGCGATCAGCGCCGAGTTGCGCAGGGTTTTCGTAACCATCCGACACCCCGGTTTCGGCGCGTTTGGAGCTCGCCCAGATCACCGGCACGCGCCAGCGCGCAGTGAGCACCGTCAATTCGGTCTTGATCAGTTCGCCGGCAACATTGCAAATTGCGACCCGCGACGGCGTCGGCAGCCCCTTCCACGCCTCGGTCAGGCGCACCGCCTCGATCTTCGGCACCGCGCCCTGCGCCAGCCACGCGGCGCCATCGTGCAGGCCCCATTTGATGCGGGTGTTGCCTGCGTCGATCGCCAGCACCGTGCCTTTGCCGTTCATCCGTTCGCCACTCTTGCGGGGCGCAGCGTGAGTTCCCCGGAATGGCACGTCAGCACGCCGTCGGTCATCTTCAGGCGCAGCGACCCGTCGTCACCGACCCCCTCCAGGATGCCATGGATCGGCAGCCGGCCCCGGCCGGACACGGTGACGCTGTTTCCTAGCCAGGCATTGCGCGCCTCCCAGCGATGGCGCAAGCCGGCGAAACCGCTGCGCGTAAACTCGTCGAGCACCCGCGCCAGCGACTTGAGCAGCGCGATCCACAGCCCGTGCCGGGAAGGCGTCGGATCAGCGATAGCGGTAATCGAGGTGATCGGCTGGTCGATGCGCTGCACCAGCGTCTCCGGTTGCCGATAGTTGATACCGATGCCGATGATGGTGGTGGTCGGCCCAAGGGCTTCGCCCTGCACGTCGATCAGCACGCCCGCCAGCTTGCGCTGGCAATGCAGCACGTCGTTGGGCCACTTCAGATCGACGCCCGCCACGCCGCAGGCTTCGCAGGCGTCCGCGACCGCCACGCCCACCGCGAGGCTCAAGCCCGACAGCGATGAGACCGCACCGGAAAAGCACCATTTGAGCGAAAACGCCAAACCGTCACCGGGAACCATGTGCCACGAATTACCCTGCCGGCCGCGGCCGGCACTCTGCCATTCGGCCAGCACGCAGGTACCGTGCGGTTTGTCGGGATGATCGCGCAGGAAACTGTTGGTCGATTCCAGCGCGTCGTGCACCTCGGCGCGGATCGGTAAGCGCTCTGCCTCGAGCGCATCGTTGATCGTTTGCGGGTCGAGAAATTCGATCGCGCGTTCGAGCCGATAACCGCGGCCGCGCACGCAATACACCCGCAGTCCCGATGGAGCGATCGCGCGTACCGCCTGCCAGATCGCGCTGCGCGAAACCCGCAGTTCGCGCCCCAGCGCCTGACCGGAATGAAAGCGGCCGTCCGCGAGCAGCCTCAGCATTGAAAAGGTCATCGGCCTCATGAGCGCCGCGATTGTAAACCAGGAGCGGAATCGTCCGCGCGGCTGAATACGCTATTTCAGCGACAGATCGACGCGACTCGCCGGCGCGCCGTCGCCCGGCGCAAACATTTTCGGCGCCACCAGAAATACCCGCTCGGCCGGCACCTTGCCCGGCCCGATCAACCAGTCCTTGACCACCAGCGCGCGGCGTTCCGCCAGGGCACGAATTTCGTCTGCTCCGATCGGTATATTGTCCAGAATGAGCCGCTCCATTTCCGCCACCGGCAGGTCTCTGGTCAGGCCGATAGCATTGCGCGGCTTGCTGAAACTCTCTCGCTGATAGACCTGCTTGAGCAGTGATGGATATTCGGCAGAGTCGATATTGAGTGCGTCGGCGGATTCGATCGCCTGCCCTTTCCTCAACATCTGATCGGCCTTCTGCGCGCGAACCTTTTGCTCCAGCGCGAGCCGTTTCGCGGCTTCGGCATCGACCTCGGCAACGCTGCGCCCGGCGATTTCCAGATTCAGAGCGGGCCGTTCGACGAGCGCCTTGGCCACGCCCTGCAAGCGGCTCTCTGCGGCAGGAATGACCGTGGCACTGCCGGGCGGGAATTCGATGTAAGAGAGTTCCTCACCGCTGCCGAAAGCAGCCGAGAGCAATGCGAACGGAGAGGTTGCCGCCTTGGCGAGCAGATTGACGATCACTTTCAGGATGATGCCGCCGATGCTGAAATCGGGGTCATCGAGCGACCCGCTCACCGGCAGATTGATGTCGATCACGCCATGCCGATCCTTCAGCAGCGACACCGCGAGCAGCACCGGCAACTTGGTCGCGGTGGGGCTTTCGACGCGCTCGCCGAAGGTCAGTTGATCGAGCACCAACCGGTTGCGGGCCGCCAGCTTGCCGTTCTCGATGTGGTAATTGACGTCGAGCGACAGCTTGCCCTTGTCGATTCCATAACCCGCGTATTTGGCCGCGTACGGCGACGCCGGCGACAATTCGAAGTCGTGCACCCTGGCGGTCAGATCGAGATAAAGATTGCCGGACAGCGGATTGATCGCGCCGTCGATGCTCAGCGGTGCGGTGTCGTTGACCGTTCCACCGAGTTGCACCCTCGCGGTTGTGCCTGGCTGCGATGACAGTCCTTCGACCGAGCCGGCGATCGCGGTGAGGTTTGCCGAATAGTTGGGTTTGATGAACCGGTCGGAGAAATCGACGTTGCCGCCCTTCAGAATGACGCGATCGATTTTCGCCGTCAATGGCTGTGCCGGCGCCGGTGCTTCGCGCGCCGGTGGTCTGGCGGCAGGCGCCAGCGCCGCACCGGCCGCTGCCGAGGTGCCGGGCGTGGATTCGGCATCGGTGACCACGATGTCCTGCAGATTGATCCGGCCTGCCGGGCTGACGATGATGCGTGAGTAGAAATCATCGAGGCCGATTTCGCCGACACCGATGAGAAAATCGCTGCCGTTCGCCTTATCGAACGCGGCAAAAGAAGTCACACCGAGATCGCCGTTGAAGCGCATCCGGGCTGAACCCTGCGGTGTCGGCGGCGCCGCGTAGCTGACCCTGCCGCGCGCGCCGACCGCGCCCTGGGTAATGGCGACACGCAACTTCTCGGTGAAATAGGGCTGCAGCGGTACGATGTCGATACCGCTCGCGTCAAGGTCGAGATCAGCCTTGAGCGGCTCGATCACCAACGAGCCCTTGGCGGCGACACGCCCCCGCCTGCCTATGCTGCCGCTGAGCGCGATGCTTGATTCCGCAGCGGTGGCGCTCGACAGATTGGTCGCGTGCAGTTCGAGATCGTTCGCAACCAGTGTTGCCGGCGACGCCAGCGAACTGTCGTCGATTTGAATTGCCGCGCGCGCCAGATCCAGGCGCCGCACGCCCCATGACCAGGGCGTTGCCTTCGGTTGCGCCGCGGCAACCTTGCCGGCTGGCGCAGGCGGCAGCAGCGACGCGAGATCTACCTCGCCCTTGGCGTCACGCGTCACGATCAGCTTGGTGCCGTCGAGTGACACGCTTCCCAATGTCACCGACTGTTTCGCGAGATCGAAATCGCCGTCAACTAGTTCGAATTTCGCCAACGACAGGAATGGCGCCTTCTGGTCAGGCCGCTGTAGTGCCAGGTCGGCAATCCTGGCCCCCAAACCGGAAAGTTCGGCCTGCGTCGAAGTGCTGTCGAATCGTGCCTTGATGTTGGAAACAACATCAGCGGTTCCGGACAACACCCGAAACAGCACCGCGTCGCGATAATAGGCAGAGAAATTTGCCGGCTGCAGTTTTGACAACTGCATGCGCCCATTGAAGGCGAGCGGTTCGATGCTGAGTCTTCCGTTGATCGACAAGGTCTCACCGGTGGTGGTCGCAATCGACGCTTCGAGATCGGCCGCCGTTCCGGCCGCCAGGCTGAGATTCCGCGCCTGCAGCTTGAGCGGCGAGAGGTGAATGTCCTGGCCTACTTGCGCGTCGAGCCAGTTGACCCGGACCCCGTCGATAGTCAACGCCGCGACCTCCAGTTTGAGCGGCGTCGAGCCGGGAGCAGGTTTGGCCACAGGCTGCGGCGACGCGGGCGGCATCAGGCCGAGTATCTCCAGCGCACCATTGGTCGCGCGGCGCAGATTCAATTCGGCGCCTTCAAGCCGGATATCGCTGATCCGATATTGGGCGTTGGTGATGTCGGCGAAATCCACATCGATGGCGAGGCGATCGAGATTCAGTAGCGGCTGGGCCTCGGGAAAGTCGGCACGTACCTGCTTCAACGCTGCGGCGCCGGAAACCTTCAGGCGTGGCGGCGCATCTTTTGCGCTTTCAAACAGGATGCGCAACTTCGCGCCGAGCAGCGCCGAATGCAACTTGAGCTTGAGGTCAACCGGTACATAAGGAACGAATCGGGTCAGATCGACGTTTTCGAAATGGATGTCGAGCGTCGCGTCGTGGCGCTGCTCGAATGGTCTTGCGCGGCCCTTGATCGCCAACGGCGCGCCGTCGATGTTCGCAGTGAGTTTCGGCAGGACGTACACCTCGACGTCACGCGGCAGGTTGGAAATCGAAGGCAGAGCGATATCCAGATCGGTAACTGCGTGTTGTTCGTGTAGCGGGACGTCATCGAAATCGATCCGACCCCCGGCTATCTGAATGTTGTTGACCGAGAAGCGCGGTGGTGGTGCCCCGTTGTCCGGCTTGCTCGCAGCTTCATCTAAGATACGATCACCGGCGCGCGCCGCCATAGCGATGCGCTGGAAAGATTGACGTACAGTTCTTCCCACGCGACGAACGTATCGCTGCCGCTGCGCTCCTTGAGCCGCAGGCCGCGCACCGTGATCGACAGCGCAAACGGGTTGATCGACAGTTTGTCGATCGTCAATTCACGCTGCAATTGCCCGCCGACGCTTTTCTGCACCAGCGATTTGACCACGAGTGGCGCAACACCGGCCCCCAGGAGCGCGACCAGCACCACGCCTGCCAGCAGCCACAGACAGGCTTTGCGTACAGCTGGCAGGTTGGCTTTCGACGGTATTCGCATCGGGGCTTGCGAAATCGACAGGGGTGTGAGTACGCTCAGTTGACCGCGCCCGGCGCAGCGGGTGATCGTCTATTCATTCCATGCAGTCTCTGCGGAAACCAGCCGCGCAATTGCCGGCGTGGTATCCCTGCGCATCCGCGAGAATCGTACACCTTGCGGATAGGGAAATATGTCGTCCATCAGGCCGGCGCGGATGCGCGCCTGTACGCCCTGCCACCACGCGGCGTCGAACAGGTCGGCGTGCTTCGCCATGAACGCCTCACGCACACGATCATCGGTAAGCAGATAGCGGGCAAATTCCTCCGGAAAGATATCGTGCGGGCCGACCGAGTACCACGGTTCGAGCGCAAGCTCGTCTTCCTCGTATCGCGGTGGCGGAATGCGGCGGAAGTTGCAGTTGACGAGATAATCGATTTCGTCATAGTCGTAGAAGACCACGCGGCCGTAGCGCGTTACGCCGAAATTCTTGAACAGCAGGTCGCCGGCAAAAATGTTTACCGCGGCCAGGTCCCTCAGCGCCTTGCCGTATTCGTCGATCGCCGCATTGCGCTGCGGTTCCGATGCGGTATCCAGGAAAATGTTGAGCGGCACCATGCGGCGTTCGATATACAGGTGCTTCAGGATTACGCTGCCGTTCTCCTCGATGACCAGCGACTCGCATTCGCGGCGCAATTCCTCGAGCAGATCCGGCGTAAAGCGGTTTTTTGGAAACGCAACGCCGGAGTATTCGAGGGTGTCGGCCATGCGTCCGACGCGGTCATGGTATTTCACCAGCAGGTATTTTGCGTGAACCGTCTCGTGGTCGATTTGCTTCGGCGGCGCGAAGTGATCCTTGATGACCTTGAAGACGTAGGGAAAAGATGGCAGCGTGAACACCACCATCACCAGCCCCTTGATTCCCGGGGCAATGATGAAGTCGTCGCTTGAATAGCTCAGGTGCTGCAGCAGGTCGCGATAGAAAAGGGTCTTGCCCTGCTTGCCCAGACCGAGGATCGTGTACAGCTCCCATTTGGGCTTGTTGGGAAGCATGCTGCCGAGGAATTGCACGTAAGCCGACGGCACCTCCATGTCAACCATGAAGTAAGCGCGATTTGCACTGAAGAGCACGTTCAGCTGCTCGGGTTCGAGCAACATCGCGTCGAGGTAAAGCTGCCCGGAATCGTTATGCAGGATCGGCACGACAAACGGGTGCTCGTAGTGCCCGTTGATGATCTTGCCGACCATGTAGGCGCCCTTGTTGCGATAGAACAGCGATGAGAGTACCTGCACCTGGAAATTCGCCTCGGCGCGAAACGGCCGCGGAAGATAGCGTCGGCACGCGGCAAGCACGTTGCGAATATCCCGGTGGAGATTGGCAAACGGTCGCTGCAATTCGAAGTCGAGAATGATTTTCTCGAGCGTTATTCCGAGTCCCCGCTGCCTTGCGTAATAGCAGCGGTAGGATGGCGGATCGGAGTGGATGTGTTCGGTGGAAACTGCCGGCCGAACGAAAATGAAATCGTTGTGGAAATAGGTGTGGTGCAGGATGCGGCAGAACACGGAATTAAAAAACGTTTCCGCACACTCGGGCTGTTTGTGCTCGATCAGCAAGCCGATATACCAGAGCTTGACTTCCTGCCACGTCGCTTCGTCGAGGGCGTCCGCATGAAAGGTGCTCTTGAGACTGTTGGCAGCCTCCGCCACGCGCGCATCGTAGTAATCGATGCGCGCCTTGGTGGCCTCCTGAATCGCTGACCATTCGGCGCATTCGAAACGCCGCTTGGCAGCGCGGCTGGCCTCGCGAAAGATGCGATAGTGCTTGTCGAAGCCCTCGACAAGAGCCTTGGCAATCTCGTGGGCAATTCCTCCACGCGCCGGTGCGCGCAGGTGACGAACGCTCATCGCGGGGTCATGGCAGTGTCGTTTTGCTGCCGCCATTGTCGCAGGCGGACGCGATCAACGCCAGACGGAGGGTGATTGGGGGCCACAAAAGGCGATGCCCCGGGGTTGAGGCGGGGCATCGTGGGAGGGGTTCCTGACGATGACCTACTTTCGCGCGGGCAATCCGCACTATCATCGGCGCGGCGCTGTTTCACGGGC
>WNFL01379118.1_pt1 | contig 10010 bp, 11 predicted proteins | sample 5400361 | NCBI WGS metagenome assembly WNFL01 (sample SAMN13153351, study PRJNA577476) | soil metagenome | isolation source: 40 cm soil on Douglas fir-dominated hillslope | place: USA:California | collected 2013-09-17
TCTTCGTAGCAACCAAAACCTGACAACAGAGTCGATGGAGGACACACTCTTCCTCGATTTTATCCTCTCCCTGCCCGGTCAACCCAATGAGCATCCTCTAGCTTTTGTCATTGACGCACTTGATGAGTGCGGCAACAATCAAAGTCGCCCAGATGTCCTAAAGGCTCTGACAGACGCAGCTGCACTAGCTCCGTGGCTCAAGATTATCATCACCAGTAGACCCGAAGCCGATATCGAACGTTTCTTTCATGGTCTCGCCAGCTCATCGCATTCATCGTATGATCTAGCTACCGATCAGAAAGCCAGTGATGATTTGCGAACTTTCGCCCGCCGCCAGTTCGAATTGGTGGCCTCGCATTGGCATCTCCCCACATCTTGGCCAGAAGAATCAGACTTCAACAGCGCTATCTCTCGCGCGAACGGTCTCTTCATCTTCATCAAGACTCTCGTTCTCGCATTGAAGCAATGTGCGGACCCTAAAGAGTCTTTGAAGGAAGCCTTGCGAGGTTCAGCCGGTACTGGCTTGGAATCACTATACGGACTATATTCGAGTATTCTGAAGGCGCACAGCAACATTGGTGGATTTTGGCGGATGATTGTAGTGATTACAACGGCCCAGTACCGCCCTCTGTGCAAAGAGCCGCTTGCAAAGCTGACGGGAGTGGAACCCTATCTGGTCGAAACATTGGTGGATGCCCTCAGCTGTTTACTATATCGTGGCGAAGGTGCCAACGGAGCAATTCGTGTCCGACATTTGTCAATTTCCGATTTCTTTCTCAGCGATCGCTGCGACTATCAAGGCAATCTGCGAGAGGCACACTCGCAGCAGGGTCTTGCCTGCCTTGATACAATGGTTAAAGAGCTCCGTTTCAACATCTGCAAGCTGGACGATTCCCGGCTCGCCAATACGGATGTTGAAGACCTCCAATCCCGAATCGAAGAGAACATTTCAGACCCTCTGCAGTATAGTTGTCTCTATTGGTCAAATCACTTTTGCTTTTCTCCAGAAAGTATGAATCGCGATCCGCGTGCGTTGGGAAAATTGAAGGGATTCTTTGAAGGATTGTACCCGTTATTTTGGATTGAAGTATTGAGCATAATGGGAATGGTCCCGATTGGTGCACCAAGCCTTCGAGGAGTGATCGCCTGGGTCAGGGTGAGTACTGGTCATTCATCTGCACGCCAAGGCGATTCTAATTCGCTTTAGGACGCCGATTTGACCCTCCTCGAGAGAATTCAAGACGCTTGTCGTTTCATCATTACCTTCCACACTCCGCTCTCTATCAGCGCTCCACACACCTATATTTCAACGCAACCCTTCCTACCCTCGCAGTCGCATTTATCAGCTATCTTCTGTACACACTTTACTAAGGGCATCGAGGTGAAAAGGGGGAAATTGTTGTTCATGGCCAGCGCCGCCATTGGAATGGATTGGACATACTGGTAGCGTCGCTTGCATGAGTTATTCCCCCAATGGGAGCCACATAGTCACTGGATCCGATGATAGTACCATTAGAATCTGGGATGCCGAGACTGGTACTACAGTTGGTGAACCTCTAAAAGGGCACATTGGGTGCGTGGGGGGCGTCGCTTACTCTCCCAATGGGCGTCACATCATCTCCGGATCTGAAGATGGGACTATTCGAATCTGGGGTGCCGAGACCGGTGCCGCTGTTGGGAAACCTATAGAGGCACACGAAACGCCGGTGCAGGCTGTCGCTTACTCTCCCAATGGGCGGTACATCATCTCCGGATCTGATGACGGGACCATTCGAATCTGGGATGTCGAGAAACGTGCTGCTGTCGGAAAACCTCTGAAGGGACATAACCAGAGTGTGCTCTCTGTTGCTTACTCTCCTGATGGGCGGCGCATCATCTCTGGATCCTATGACGAGTCTGTTCGGATCTGGGATTTCAAGACTGGTGCTATAGTTGGCAAGCCTTTAGAGGGGCACAGAAACTCAGTGAGGTCCGTCACTTACTCTCCCGATGGGCGCCACATCGTCTCTGGATCCGATGACTACACCATTCGAATTTGGGATGCTGAGACTGGTGCCGCAGTCGGTGATCCTCTCGAGGGGCATACGCTGGGTGTGAACTCAGTTGCTTATTCTCCTAAAGGGCGGCATATCATCTCTGGGTCCGATGATGGGACCATTCAAATATGGGATGCTACCACTGGTGTGGCAGTCGGCGAGCCTCTTAAAGGGCACGTTGATGTTGTGTGGTCCGTAGCTTATTCTCCCAACGGTCGACACATCACCTCCGGATCTAGTAGCGGGATCATTCGCATCTGGAATGCTGTTACTGGTGCTGCAGTTGGCGAGCCTCTAGAGGCGCACAGGGGCTCTGTGCCCTCCGTCGCTTACTCTCCCGATGGTCGGCACATTATCTCTGGATCCGATGACAAGACCATTCGAATCTGGAACGCTGATACCGGTACTGCAGTTGGCAATCCCTTGGAGAGACATACTCGGCGCGTGAATTCGGTTGCGCCCTCTCCTGATGGGCAGTATATCATCTCTGGATCTCATGACGGGACTATCCAAATCTGGGATGCTGAGACCGGTGTCACAGTTGGTAATCCTCTAGAGGCGCATAAAGGGCCTGTGTTGTCTGTCGCCTACTCTTCCGATGCACGGAACATCGTCTCTGGATCCAATGACAAAACAATTCGTATCTGGGATGCCGATACAGGTGCTCCAGTTGGAAAACCTCTTGAGGGGCATACCAGGGATGTGCTCTCCGTTGCTCACTCTCCTGGTGGGCAGCACATTATTTCTGGATCCGCTGACTCGTCCGTTCGGATCTGGGATTCCAAGACCGGTGCTATAGTTGGTGAGCCTCTAAATGGGCACGCGGACCAAGTGTGGTCCGTCACTTACTCTCCTGATGGGCGGCACATCGTGTCCGGATCCGATGACAAAACCATTCGAATCTGGAATGCTGAGACCGGTGCTCTAGTTGGCGATCCTCTGGAGGGGCATACTGGGGGTGTGAATTCCGTTGCGTACTCTCCAGATGGTCAGCGCATTATCTCTGGATCCGATGATTACACAATTCGAATTTGGTGTTGCCGTTAGGGAGCCTCTAAAGGGGCACACTAAGCGAGTGTGGTCCGTTGCTTACTCTCCTGATGGGCGGTACATCATTTCTGGATCTGATGACATGACCATTCAAATCTGGGATGCTATGACTGGTACTGCTGTTGGAAATTTTCCAAAGGGGTGTACTAGTGACATGAAGTCCGTTGCTCATTCTCCCGATGGCCATCACATCGTTTCTGCATCCAGTGGGGAGATCACACATGATTCGATCCCATTTTCCTCCCCTTCTAACCCAATACATTCTATTCTTTATTTACAACCAGACACCAACGGTTGGGTGACAGACCCAGAGGGTGGTTTACTATATTGGGTACCCCTAGACTGCCGTGCAGGCCTCCATTCGCCTGCCCTCCTGACGATTCCTCTGTCATCTAACATTCGACCTGTTCTTCTTGATTTTACGGAGTTTGTATTTGGAACCTCGTGGACCCAAGTCTTAAAATGTACACAGTCCTAGTCTCTTTCAACAGGACTCTGACTTGTAGTTTGATGTTCAAAGTGCTCTTTGGTTTTGTGACGCCTTGTTAGGGATGGGACTTGAAAGTGGGTATGTCCCCCGACAGTAGTCTTGGTTCGAACAAAGCAGAAGGAGAGCAGGGAAACAAGGAAGGAATCCAGATCCGAGGACCTAATTCAAGATTCAAACTAAGCAGTGGAGTACCAACGTATACTGGCCTAGATAAGCAATAAGGTGGTACATAATCAAGAAACTCGAAATCGGGAGTCAGGGGACCAGGTGAAAGACGCAGAAATGACACAATACATGAAGGGAAGACAAAATCTAGTTTCGGACATATGTGCTGCCAGCTGTTACCCGACGATATGTCGAACGATATATTGACTGGTGATCTGCTTGTTTGACATTCCCGTCGATGATGATGGGCTGAGGGTTGCCGAGAGGCGATGGGAGCATGAGGGAGCGGAGAGAGAATGAGGCGCTACAATGCAAGGCTAATGGGTTCAGTATCTCATCTATATGATTCTAAGGGTCTAGGGGATGCGGAACGAGTACCGGTCGCAGCACGGGGTGAATGGAGACCGAGGAGGATTGTCGGGATGACTGGTGAGAATGTTAGAAGTTGATAGTTTTACAAGCGCCGATACCACGCATGATTCTAGCGGACTTGGCCACTGGCAATTTTCCGAACCCTCAGACGTTTGTCCCCCAACGCCTCTGAGGTATGTCTCGTTTCTATTCACTGTGACTCGCTGCTTACGTACATCAGTTCTATCGTTTATTAGGTAAATACTAATACAGACGTTTGTCCCCCAAATCGTCTGAGTTCTATCGGTTATTAGAGCACTCCGATGACAACAGGGGATAATAGTGGTACCACTTCGTACTCCGTGGGGTTCTTGTCAAGTATTGTACCACCGGCTTTGAGGATCATGAGCGCCGGCAAGTCATTTGCTTATCCACTACCAGGTGCGTAATTGGCTTCCATAACGGCCTGTGCATTGTCAACAAGGAAGGGAATACGACCTAGTGGACCGAATCATGGACAGCTTGCTCTGGGCGTCTCCTGGGAATGGCAGTGGTGAGAGGCGAGGCAGATCCAGGCACCTGCATTCTCTTTTCGGCCAGCAATTAACATTCATCAAGAGTGTCAATACAGCTGCGCAAATGACGGTTCAATTCGGCGAAGCAACGGTGTATGTGCACGCAATCACTCTCAATGAAGGGAATATGGAGACGGTACATACACCGATTCTGGCCAACACCTGTTGGATCCATCTACGAATAAGGACGAGGTCCTGCTGGAGTATCAGAGTGACGCAAATGCGGTTGAAGAATCCGCAGCGGCGCCACGCGCGATGAGGTTCGGGTGCTAGCTGCTGCAGTGGCCCGTGAGTAATAGGATGTCGAGGTGTAACAACCGTGTAGAGTACCTTATCTGCACATCTCCTACTATTTACCTCCCCACATCTTTGACTACCAACCACATCTTCTCAGAATACTGTACTTTCGCCTCTTTCGACGTACATAATGGGTTCGAATATATTCTAGACGTCTAAAGGAACCAGAATATTGGGAGATATCTACAATTGTCAGGCTCGACAGGGGCAGTTCTCCAGTGTTTCAAAGGTGGCTCCAGCCCTTCTTTATAAAATGGCATTAGAGCCGTAGACGTGGGTTGGTCAAGATTGACTGATCACCGGGATGATCCGTATCATGCGGAACGACAGATCGATGAAGAGAAATAGGCCATACTTGGAACAACTTTGTGCAATTGCTTCCTCCCGACCAACCCAGGGCCTCTGCATCATCATTACTGATCACCTCTTGAAATAATCAGCAAAACACTGACTATCGATGGACAAGATTAAGCAAGCGAGTCAAATATGTTCCCGCAACCCGATTCACGCTGATCGATATTGCCGATAGAAACTAGAGGTGCTTCGAGTACAAGCAGATCGTGCAACAGATCGTGCGGAGAGCGCAGAGCGCAAAAATAAGACGCTCGAACTGAACCTGCTCCAGAAAGAACAGGAGGTTGCATCACTCACGCATCGCCATAACGGCCTCGATATGGAGTTAGAGAAAACGAAAGACAAGCTGAAAGGTTCGGAGCTGAAGTGAGTCCCGCATCTCTTAAATTTCATTATGCGAATTTGCATAAACGTTGGTACTTTGTGCTCTACGCAGATCGAATTGACGTTTTATACAGCATTAAGGACTTGGTAATCCGAGCTGAGCATCATGAGCGGCAGGTGCGCCGGTTGGAGCAAGAACGTGATGCAATGGAAGCCAAGTACGAGGTACGCGATTGCTTGGAAACTGGCTTGTGTTCTTGAACCAAACTCTCTACAGGAGGCTGTGAAGAAGCACAAGGCATCTCAAGCGGAACTTGATGCTCTCGTCCAAACCTTGGAGTCTCTGTAATTTTGTATTTTGAAGTCTGCTCATTTTTGTATCTTGATAATATCAACACCGTATCGCACGTTGTAGAAGAGGCCGATCGTAGAAAGAAGCACCTCTGCTATCCGACCCGAGAGAGCGGGGATGAATCGCTCATCAATGTCCTTCATCTGGCTAGCGCAACAGATTAAATGACAAGCGAAAAGATATACAAGTGCAGACCGTAGTTGAATTTTACTGTCTTATCCATCCATTTCCGCACTTCTGAGCGTCTTGGAGTCCATGAAACCTAGCCCTTCATCGTCGCTGTCGACTAATAGCATAGTACCTGCGTTAGAAAATCTCCCTTTAATCACCTTCCCTTTTCCTGCCTTCTGCCAGCCCGCTTCAGTCCTGCCAACTTCCCGCTCTGGATCAGACTGTCGTTGACTCAAAGCGCTTTTGACTTCCTCTGGTACTGGCATCCTACGGAGCCCCGCGGCGAGCTCGATTTCTCCGAGCTCGATACCTGCGGACCACGTGTCGAACGTCCCTTCTTTCTCCTCCTTACCCCGCATATCGGCATAGATGTACTTCTGTTTAAACTCCTCGATATGAGCTTCGAAAGGAGCGAAAGATAGGAGTGGCCGAAGGGCTGAGCGTGCCAGGTTGAGTTTTTCTGTCGATCTGGCGTCCAACGGTGGGTCTACGGCGGATAAGACGCCAGGAGAAGGATTGCTAGTACTCGTTTCATTGGTTCCTGGTTTGCTGATGATTGAGGCGATCTGGTCCTCAAAGGCCGCATTCGCAGCGGAAAGCTTGCGGTTGTACGAATCAAAGAGAGGTTCCTCGAGGAGTAGACCGAGTGCAGGGGCTTTGGGGATATGAAGGCGTGCTTCACTTGTGTAGACGTTTTTCAAGAGGGTTGGATTGGCATTTGAACGTGTGAGGAGGATGGCAAGGGAGACCATTTTCCGCTGTTGAGAATTGTCAGAGCCATGCTGCCTGGCACAACGAAAAACGCACGATTTGGTGTAGCATAAAGCTCTGTCCCCAGAACACGACGCTTATCCACTCAGTCTCGCCTCCTTCGTACACCACTGGCTCGGTGACCTCGATGCTCTTAATCACACGTGCGCAGCTAGGGTCATGGTGCTCCCTTCCAATAGTCAGGTTCCAGAAGTTGTGAGTACCAACAAATTCTGTCAGAGTAGCTTTGAACCGTGTCAGGGTCTCCAGGTCGACGCGGTATAGCCGTTTCGTAGCCAGGAGGTCTGCTCCTACAAGCTCTGAATTCTCCTTCCAGAACGTATGTGAAGCTGCACTGCATGAAGGGTCCAGAGAGGTATGGGCAGTCGCGACGAGAGAGCCCGGAGCTGGTGGGATGAAAAGGTAGGTTGGGAGGAAGTAGTTGTACCGTCGACTATCGCAGGACCTAAAAGATTACGAAGTTAGATCCACACGTGACTATGTCGTATCTCGACTTACGTTCTCGAGTTGAACGAATTCTGAGTTCGGACAATATCCCAAACGCGAATCTCGGGAGGGAGCTGTTCATTAAGCCGAGAGACCAGATCAGGGATTCCGGGTATTTCGTTGATTATCTTGATGGATATAACGTTCCGGGCTGCGTGTACGCCCGCGTCTGTACGCGCTGCACGTTGGATGTTCACTTTCGTCTACTCAAACCTCTCAGAGTGGTCCGGTTACCCTAAAGTAGAGTACGCCTACCGCATCATCCGCGTTGTCCTTGGAAACAGCACCGAGTTTAACGAGTGCATTGAAGATAAGTCCTTCGATGGTCCGCTCGCTACCCTTTTGTCTAGTTCGACTCAAGTCAGAACACGTCCAAATGATGCTTAATGCTAATTGATAGGAAAGTGCCCACTTACATTTGCATGCCGCTGCATCCAGTACCGCAGAACCCAATCAACATCGCACATTGCCTCTTAGTACCGAGTCGTGGTTTCGGTGGTCCAGTGGTATGCCCTTCCAGTCGTGTCCCTCGTAGACCGCGCTGCTTCCTCTTATCCTTAGGCGGGCTTCCAGGATTGAAACCAGTCGGAGCCTTCTGGTCTTCTGTGACTGGTGACGGAGATGGGAAACCCTGTGCTGGAGGTCCATCGAGCGCCATATTTCCTAGAACCGGCGCGACCTCTTGATCGGTCGTTTTCGTCTCCAGTCTTGGACGCTTGCTCAACGTTCCATCCTCGCCGACAACTTTATCTGTCTCTCCTTCATCCCGTCGACGTTTGGTGCCAACCATGGAACTTGAAGCTGCGTCCACTGTTGGCTGGCTGGCGTCCTCAGCCGATTTCGATTCTCCACGCAGGTTGATGAGACTCGCTCTTCGCCATAGACTTTTCACTGGACGTGTGACTGCTCCAACCAGCTTGTCCATGCTTTTCAAAGACGGTCACTCCTCTGATTGGAGGAGAGTGGAGACGGTGGCTGGGAACAAACTGCAACGAGACGCTGGCCAAATATTCGAATGCTAACTCGGCTCATATTCCAAAGAACCTCCTACCTGTACCAGGACCGTGCGGGTTATTCTTGTACCAGGACTCTGCGGGCTATTGTTTCGTGTAACCTACGACCGAGTGGTGCCGCAGTGGAGTGGAACATAAATCGGAAGGCTCCACACCCAAGGTTACATTTCCATACTTGATGTCCAAATATCCGTACTCTCGTACTAACAACCTGGGATTCACATACTCGTGGGCCCTTGAAGGCTGGGTAGGTGTTTCGATGGCTTGGTTGAGTATTTTGAATAACGTATTTCCTGTATTTATAGCACCTACCTAGGGCATTTATGAAAATGATCCGTGAAATACTCTATTTGAATGCTTCGGAGAAGTTGAAATCTTAATAAATTGAATGTGGTCCAAGTCACTGATAAATCTGTGTAATTACATCCAAAGAAAACTCGACCCAACCTCAGATATGTACACTCTCTTCTCTCGTCTATGAAGCTGACCGTAACTGCCTCCGCGCAGTGCCGATGGTTGTGTTATTAACCTTGGTCGCAAATCTCAACGAGCAAATTGACTCGCCATAATGGGCGAGCATGGGTGACATGTTGAGGATCATGAGCGTCTTCGAGTTCCCGCCGAGCGAGCTTTGAAGGAGGTAGGTCAACTGTCATCACTAGGTCAGTACGCGGAGAACAAGAAAACAGATAAAGAGACTGACCTTCGAATTCCGGTATGGCACATGTGCACCATTGCCCGCACCCAGTGCGGCAATGACATCGCCGAGAGCGCTCAGACTCTTATTGATTGCCTGGGTTTCTTTGAGGCGGTCTTTATCGTTTGCCGCCCCACTCGACGAAAGCCTTTCCGATCCGGCCAAATCCTACACGCCCTCATCTCGTCAGCTCAAGGAGAGAAGGGAAAGGGAAAAGAACGTACGACGAGATTCAAAGAACCCTCACACGCCTCGCGTGTGATCCTGTTCATGCCGCTTACGCGCAATGTAAAGACAGAATGTGACCGCGAGGAGCGCTCGTTCATCCAGGTCGTCGCTACCGCACGGCGCGACTGCGCATGCTGGAGGAGCGAGGCGACTTGGCTAGGGCCTGTGAGTGGCCCTGTATACTGTTTAACCAAGGTATACAACAGTGGAGAGAAGTAAAACGCACTAGTAACGACTTCCGTGACAGTCGTCCGTCCACTCTTATCATGTTTAATTTCGTGCTTGCGTTTATCAAGTTCTCCCGTCCCGAGAAGATCGTTGATTGTTTCATTGTACTGCCACCGCACCATTGACAGTCAACTAGCCACGAGAATGGAGGCAAGGAGGGACATACAATTTCCAAAAATTGGCCCTCCATCGTATAGTCCCATCCCTGGGCCCTGGCACTCTCCGCGGTCTGAAACACTTGCTTGACTGCGCGGGGGATCATCCCTATTGTTTCTGACGTCTTACCACCCTCCATCGTCCATGTCTTACCGCTGCCCGTCTGGCCATACGAGAAGATCGTACAGTTATACCCATCCGTGACGCTCTGCACGAGCTGGCCGATGTCCTCGAACACCTCGCCCTGGCTCGCGCGGGCCTCGAAC
>WNFL01440470.1_pt1 | contig 10010 bp, 9 predicted proteins | sample 5400361 | NCBI WGS metagenome assembly WNFL01 (sample SAMN13153351, study PRJNA577476) | soil metagenome | isolation source: 40 cm soil on Douglas fir-dominated hillslope | place: USA:California | collected 2013-09-17
GAGCGGGGCCGACGCGATGTCCTGCGTATTCGGCTACACCATCGGCAACGACGTCAGCGAGCGTACCTGGCAGAAAGCCGACCGCGGCCTTTGGCGCGCGAAAAATGCCGACACCTTCAAGCCGATGGGGCCGTGGATCGAGACCGACGTCGACCTCGACAAGATGGAAACCGTCGTGAAGCTGAACGGCAAGGAGAGCAATCGTTTCCACACCAACGACATGATCTTCGGAATAAAACAGTTCATCGTGGAACTGACAAAATATTTCACGCTATGGCCGGGTGACGTGATCTGGATGGGGACCGACGGTGCATCGCCAGACCTGAAGGCTGGCGACGTCGTCGAGATCGAAATCACCGGCATTGGCACGCTGCGTAACAAGTTCGTCGCGGAGACGCTGCCGAGGAAGTCATAAGGCATGAGCCGTCACAGCACCGCGCCGAAGTCGCCAAGGCCGGCAATATCAAGATCGAGCCATAGCGCTCGGCCGCGGCTCCGGCCGCATCCACACCAGCAGAAGTGTCCCGATCGCAGCAACCGCGATGTTAAGGATCAGCGCGCCGAGCCCGACATAAAACGCATAACTCGAGATCGACGGTCGCGAGCGGCTTCAGCCCGTTGCTCCAGGCGGTCCACGACCCCCATAGGATTCCGACGGCCCAGCCCAGCAGCAGGCCTTCGGCGCGGAACCAGCGTGTGAACAATCCGAACACCAGCGCCGGAAAGGTCTGCAGAATCCACAAGCCGCCGAGCAATTGCAGATCGAGCGCATACTGCACTGGCAGGAAGATCGTAAACGCAAGCGCGCCGAGCTTGACCACCAGCGACGCGATCTTGGCCACCGCCGTCTCGCCGGCGTGGCTGATGCCGGGATCGACATAGGATTTCCAGACATTGCGGGTGAACAGGTTGGCCGCCCCGATGCTCATCACCGCAGCCGGCACCAGCGCGCCGATCGCGATCGCCGAAAACGAAAAGCCGGCGAACCAGGACGGGAACAGCACCTTGAACAGGACAGGCACCACGTCGTTCGGCGAGGACACTTTGACATTGGCGGCATGGGCCATGTAGCCGAGCAGCGCGATCAGGCCCAGCAACAACGTATAGGCCGGCAGCAGGATCGCATTCTTGCGGATGGTATCGGCCGACTTCGACGCGAAAATTCCGGTTAATGTGTGCGGATACATGAACGCGGCGAGCGCCGAGCCCAGCGCGAGCGTGGCGTAGGGGAGCATCTGCGCCGGCTTCAATGTGAGGCCGGTGGCGCCGCCCTTTGCCGCGAACGCATCGTTGGCGGCGGCGAATACCGCACCGTATCCGCCGAGCTTCGCAGGCACGACCACCACCGCCACCAGCACCACGATATAGATCATGATGTCCTTGACGAAGGCGATCAGCGCCGGCGCGCGCAAGCCCGCGCTATAGGGGTACAGCGCCAGAATGATAAAGGCGGCGACAATCGGCAACTCACCGGTCAGGCCCATCGCCTTGATCACCACGCCCATCCCGATCAATTGCAGGGCGATATAGGGCATGGTCGCGACCATGCCGGTGATGGCGACGGCGAGTTCAAGGCCGCGCGAATTGTAAGTGCCATGAACCACGTCGGCCGCGGTGACATGGCCATTGGCATGCGCCACCTTCCACAGCAACGGCATCACCGCGAACACGAAGGGATAGACGATGATGGTGTAGGGCAGCGCGAAGAAACCATAGGCGCCGACGGCGTAAACCAGCGCCGGCACCGCGATCACGGTGTAGGCGGTATAGAAATCGCCGCCGACCAGAAACCAGGTGATCCAGGTGCCGAACTGCCGTCCGCCCAGCCCCCATTCATCCAAATGCGCGCTGACCGGACCGGACCTCCAGCGCGCGGCGAAGAATCCCATCACAGTCACAAGGATAAAGAAAAACAGAAAAATCGAAAGAGCAACCCAGTCGATCTGGTCGGTCATCACGATGCCTTGTCAGGAATTTCCCTGCGATATTTACGGAGTTTCGTCGGGGGCACGGCGGCGATAGACCAGCCAGATCAGCAATGAGCTGATCGGCACCCATGCCAGCTGATACCAGTAGAAAAATGGAAATCCGAACAGCGCCGGCTCCAGGAAATTATAGAACGGCACCCACAGCAAGCCGATGAAAGGCAGCAGCAACAGGATCCACATGGACGGACTCCGGCATCGAGCCGGCGCGAACGCCGGCATTCCCTTACTGGAACTACCTAGGAACCGAATTGTTGCGTGCCAGGGCGAATTTGCCGTTGCTGCAATGCGACAATCGGGGGAAAGCCAAGCGCAATTGCGCCGTCGCGGCGAGCGAGATCTCGCCGCGGCGGCAACGAAAGCCGGCTCCGCGTGGCGCCGGGGCAGAAGCGCGTCGTGCTATTTCACAACATCAGCGCCGACCTTGCACACCGCCGCGTCCTGATCGCCGGTACCCCCGCTGCAACCGACCGCGCCGATCAGCTTGCCGCCGTCGACAAGCGGAAATCCACCGGGACTCGCGACCAAAGTAGGATCGAGCGTACTGACATAGCCATGCCCGGTTTCAAACGCGTTGTAGAACAGACGGGACTCGCGGCGAAAGCGGGCCGAGGTACGGGCCTTGCCCACCGAAATCGAGCCGGATGCGATCTGCGCGCCCTCCATTCGCGCAAAATGCACGAGTTCGCCGTTGGTATCGACCACCGCGATGTTCATCTTCCAGTTTCGCTTTTTGGCTTCGGCTTCGGCCGCGGCCATCACCTGCTTGGCGCGCTCAAGCCCGATCGATACGCCATAGGGAATATCGAACGGCATGGCATCGGGCGTTCCGCCCGCGGATGGCGGCGCCGGCGGCCCTGCTGGTGTCGGCGTTTGCGCAAATATTGGCGAACTCATTGCCGCCATCGCGCAAGCTGCCAGTGTCATCGAAACGATTGAATGCATTATATCCTCCCGGTTGAAGTTTGTTTTCGTTGTTAGGGCCGTCTATCCCGCGACGTTTGCGTCCGGTCAAAATGCCGGTCCGGCGCCGTTTCTGCCGTAGGTGATACGCGGGGTCTGCACGGTGCCATCGGGCTGTTTTTTCGCGGCTGAGACGAAAATCCTGGTGCCCGGCTTGAGGTCGTCCTTGTCGCCGGGGACATAGGTCACGACAACCGTCTCCGGGGTCACGAGCAGCTTCTTCTCGCCATCCTTGTACTTGATCGACAACGTCGGTCCGTCGACCCCGGCAACGGTCTGCTCGACATTGCCATTGGTCATTTTGCTCTGCGGCTTGAGATCCCAGTCGTAATGGCCTTCGCCGGTGCCGCGCATCGATTCCGGGAAGATATGCACCTCGATCGCCTTCTGGGTGCCGTCGGGCTGCATCGTTCCGGCGGAGCCGACGAACATGCCCGGCTTGATGTCGGCGATGGTCGAGGGGGCGATCGCGACAAACAGCGGATTATCGGTAACGGTCAGCTTCAGCTCGGCGCCGTCGCGGTTCTTGACCACGTAGACGGGACCTTCGACGCGTTCGATCGTGCCGCGAATGCGGACGGTGTCATCCGCCGCCGACGCTGGCAACACGATGCACGCCAGAATGAAGCTTAAGGCAGAAAATGTACGCTGTACCATGCCAGACATTGTGACCTCCGCGATTTTGGCAACGTTCTCTTTGCAACACCCCCGATCCACAATTATTCCGGAACGAAAATGAGTAAAGAACCATTGGGGTTGCACCGCACTATAAGAGGCGGAAAGCGGCTATTCGACCTTGATCTCCGCGTCCTGGATCACCTTGCGCCAGCGCTCTTCCTCGCCACGAAAATATCGATCGAGCTCTTGCGGAGGTCGCGCGACCATGACGAGGCCTTCGTTGACACGGAGCTTCTTGAAGGCCTCGGATTGAACGGCCAAGCTAGCGGCTTTGTTGAGGCGGTCGATGATATCGGCGGGCGTCCTGGCCGGCGCGAACAGGCCATACCAGCTTTCCGCGGCATAGCCGGGCACCCCGGCCTCGGCGACGGTTGGCAATTGCGGAAAGGCCGGTGAACGCTCCGCCGAGGTCACGGCGAGCGCGCGCAACTGTCCGCCTTCGATCAGCGACGCAGCGCTGGCAACCGTCGTAAACATCACCTGGATCTGGCCACCGATCAGGTCGGTGATGGCGGGTGCGGCGCCCTTGTAGGGCACTGTGGTCAGATTGACCTTTGCCATGGTCTTGAACAATTCGCCCGCCAGATGCGCCGAGGTGCCGGTGCCGAACGTCCCGTAGGACAACTTATCGGGATCGGCTTTGGCAGCCGCGATCAGGTCGGCAATCGATTGAAAGGGCGATTTGGGATTGACCACGACGATATTGAAGGAGCGCGCCACCAGCGCGACGGGCGCGAAATCCTTGTGCGCATCGTAGGGCAGCCTGGCGTTCAGGCTTGGGTTGACGGCATTGGCGAACGTCCCCATCAGCAGTGTGTAGCCATCGGGCTCGCTGGTTGCGACGGCCTGGGTTCCGATGATGGTCCCCGCCCCCGGCTTGTTCTCGATAATGACAGTAGCACCGAGATCCCTGGCCATCTCCTGCGCCAGCGTCCGTGCAATCACATCGGTCCCGCCGCCCGGCGCAAACGGCACGACGATTTTTACGATCCTGTCCGGATACCCCGCCAAAGCACGGTTCACCGAAAGTGCCGCGGGCAATAATGCTGCGAGCGCGAACAGAAGAGACGCCGTCTTTATTTTGATTGTGCGTTCAAAAAGCATGGGGGACCGCTTGCGTTTGGAGTTTTTCGGAAACGCACCAGCAGATCACGCATTCTCTCAGAGCGCCATGCGCGGGGCGACGAACGGTTATGACGCGATACGCGCGTGCTGGCGATGGACGCGAGGAGTCGCGATAGACTAGCATCCGCTCTCAAGACAAAAGCAAAATAACAACGTTTCGGGAGGATATGATGAAGCATTGGCTGATCGGGCTGTTGCTGTTGATTGCGCCATCGGCCTTTGCGCAGCAGACGGTACCCACCATCGCCTTTGATTCGGTGCCCAATCCGCTCCGGCTGCCGCCGAATATCTATTTCGGCGAAGTGTCCGGCGTCTCGGTCAATTCCAAAGGCCATGTCTTCGTATTGTCGCGCGGCAATACTACAGGACCCGCTTACGCCGCGGCAGCGACCCAACTACTCGAATTCGATGCGAAGGGCGGGTTCGTCCGCGAAATCGGCAAAAACCTCTACGCCTGGTCGTTTGGGCACACGGTGAAGATCGACCCTGCCGACAACATCTGGGTGACCGACAAGGGCTCCGACATGGTGATCAAGTTCGATCCCGAGGGCCGCGTCGTCATGGTGTTCGGCCGCAAGCAGGAAGCCTCCGACGAAGAGACCGGCCCGCTTAAACATCCGAAGCCGCCGCTTCCGGCCGAGGACGGCCGGTTTCGTCAGGTCACCGATGTCGCGTGGGACAAGGCCGGCAACACCTTCATCAGCGATGGCTATATCAACTCACGCGTCGCCAAGGTCGACAAGGACGGCAACTGGCTGAAGTCATGGGGTGACCGCGGCAAGGCGCCGGGCCAGTTCAACACGCCGCACTCCATCGCGACCGACGCCAAGGGCAATGTCTATGTCGCCGATCGTGGCAATCATCGGATTCAGGTGTTCGACGGCGACGGAAAATTCCTGCGCCAGTTCACAATCGATGTGCCGGTGCCGCCGGACGCCAGGCCTGCGATCGGCAAGATCCCCGACGAGGCGATGATATCAGGCGGCACCTTTGCGCCGGGCTCGCCGTGGGCGATCTGCATCACACCGCCGCCCAATCAGGTTCTCTACAGCTCGGACGCGTGGCCCGGCCGGATCTACAAGCTCTCGCTCGAGGGCAAGGTGCTCGGCATGCTCGGCCAGTCCGGCAAGCAATTAAAACACTTCGGCTGGATCCACGCGATGGCGTGTCCCTCGGAGAACGTGATCTACGCCGCGGAGTTGCTGAACTGGCGGGTGCAGAAATTGATCTTGAAACCGTGACGAAGCAGACGCTTGCTTTCACCTCTCCCAAAGGGAGAGGTCGGCACGCGAAGCGTGACGGGTGAGGGGTTACAGCCCATCGAGAGATCGTAACCCCTCACCCCAACCCTCTCCCTCTGGGAGAGGGAGCAAACTGCCGCCGTTGCTACGTTTCGACTCAAACGTTAGATCATCCGCGCCACGACCGGAATCTTTCGCAGCATCACCGTTAGTCCCCAGCTCATCGCAAGCGTGCCGGCGAACACGATCGCGAACTTGACGCCCGCGGGAAGCGAATAGCCGTAGACGGCGTATTGCAGCCAGATGATGAAGATGTAGTGCACGAGATAGACGCCGTAAGCCGAGGGCTGCAGCGCATCGAGCAGCGTCCAGTCCGATTTGGCGAAGCGCAGAAAAATCGAAGGCACCGTAAACGCCATCGCGGCGCTGAACATCGCAAATGCGAGGCCGTAACCCACCCGCCACGCGAGCGGCGGAGAATCGAAATTCGCGACCCAGTTGTGGTGCACGTAGACGAGGCCGAGAATCGCTGCGTAAAACAGCAGCGCAAAGGCGAGCCAAACCGGCCAGCGTCTTGCGAGTTCGCCAGTTTCCGCCAGCAGCCCAGCCCGAAGGCTGACGGCGCCGACGCCAACGCCCGTAAAGAAGTAAGCGGTATAGAGCAGGATGCGGCTGGTCTGGACCGGCAGCGGGAACCGGCCCAACTCCAGCCAGCTTGCGTCACCGAACGCCAGGTGCATCGGCAAGTAAACCGCGATCGAGACAATCAGAAATGCGAGGAAGGCCACCACCGGCCGATTGTGCACCGCGAACATCAGCTGGCCGAGCGCCGCGATGATGCGAGGCGCGACCAACCAGACGGCGGCAACGATCACGTCGAGTGCCAGCAGCACCCACAGGAACCACGCCGGACCTGAGGGCCACGGCCCGATGGTGAGCGTGCGCCACCAGAAATGCAGGAAGTTGAAGTCCGTCGTTCCCGGCAAGTGATAGCGCAGGAATGTCGGATAATACGCAATCGGCATCAGCACGAACACCGACAGAAGATACGGCACGCCGAGCCGCCACGCGCGGTCGCGCAGGAAGATCGCCGGACCCTTTCGCGCCAGGCTGTCCCTCACGAACAGTCCGGAGATGAAAAACATGAACGCCATGAAGAAACTGTCGTTGAACAGCACCACCAGATCGAAGCCGAGCCAGCGCATTTTATCGCCGCTGCCGAAATAAGTGTAATTGACGACGGAATGGTGCAGCAGCACCAAAAGGATGATGAATGTCCGCGCGCGGTCGAACGCTGCTGATCTTCGTTGTCCGGTTTCCGCAGCATCTACCCAATTCCACGCCAAGGCCTATCGGCGGTTTCAGATCATTTCTCGAACGCATCGTAAATGATTTTTTTCAGCGCTACCTGAACGTGCAGGCGTCCGGATGGAGAATTCTCCATCAGCACGAAAAACATGTCCTGGGTGCGGTCGACCACGAGATAGACACCGGTGGCGCCGTCCCATTTGATCTCCCCGAGCGAACCCGGCGGTGGCGGCACCGCGTTGCCGGGATCGGTGCGGACGCCGAAACCATAGCCAAACCCGAATCCGTCGCCGGGGTAATAGAAATAGTTGCGGGCCACCCCCGACCCCGGCCCGATGTGATCGGTTGTCATCGCGGCGAATGTCGCGGGGCTGAGATAGGTTTTGCCATCCAGCGTTCCGCCATTCAGCAGCATCTGCCCATACCGCGCGAAATCGGCGATGGTCGAGACCATCCCGCCGCCGCCGGATTCCCATCGCGTGACGTCGAGCGAGTTGCGTTCGACATGCCGGTCTTTGGCCAGCGGCTGGGCGTAGCGCGCCCGTTCATTGGGATCGGTCAGGAAGAATTTCGTAGTGGTCATATGAAGCGGATCGAGCAGAACAGCCTTTTCGAACTGATAGAGCGACTGGCCGGAGGCGACCTCGATGACGCGGCCGAGAACGTCGATCGAATGCCCGTAATCCCATAGCGTGCGCGGCTGCTCCGCCAGCGGCACTTTTGACAGCCTTTCTGCGAATCCAGCATTGTCGAAATCGCCAAGATAAATGCCGTCATAGGCAGCCTTGACCAGCCCCTCGCCATAGAAGCCGTAGGTGATGCCGGAAGTATGCAGCAGCAAATCCTCGATATTGATCGGCCGCCGCAGGGCTACCCGGTCGAGCACCGGCCGGCCGGAATCGTCTTTTCTCTCGAGGCCGACCTTCATGCCGGCGAAGGAGGGAATGTATTTGCTGACGGGATCATCGAGCGCGATTTTGCCGCGGTCGACCAGCATCATCGCGGCCACGCTGGTGATGGTCTTGGTAACCGAATGAATCGGGAAGATGGCGTCCGCCGTCATCGGCGTTCCCTTCTCGACGTCACGCTTGCCGAAGCACTTGAAATAAACCGGCTGGCCATGGCGCTGAATCAGAACGATGGCGCCGGGAATCCTGCCGGAGGCGATTTCGCCATTGATGAAATCGTCGATGGGTGAAAGTTTCTCGCGCGACAGCATCGCCCCCGGGGGCGGTCCAAGCTCGATCGCGGCAGCCGATAAGGGGGCTGCGACGCAGACCACTGCGGCTATCACAGCGAGCCGCTCGCCGTATGAGCGAAATGACGCAGGAACACGCGGAAACATCAATTTTTGACCAATCATCCGAAGCCAGGTGACGTTATGGCATTGCCGCGCCCCGATCCAGATGGTGCCGGCTTTCCTGCGGCAATCGTGATCGGGCGAATCAGGAATACGGATTGATCAGCTTCTGCTGCTCGGCGCTATGCTGGGCGAGAAGATCAATAAAACTGCGGACTTTCGCCGAGAGGTGATGACGATGCGGATAGACCGCATTCATGGATAATTCCACCGGCCGGTATTCCGGCAGCAGACGAACCAGCCGGCCTGCCTCAAGATCGTCTGATATCAAGAACCCGGCCGCCAGACAAATGCCGACGCCCTGCAGCGCGGCCGTCCGCAGCGTGTCGCCGCTATTGGAGATAAGATTGCCGGAGATCCGCACCGATGCCGGCATATCCTGGCGATCGACGAAACGCCATTCGTCCTCATACGGGTAAAGTACGTGGCGAACGCAATTATGGTTCGCCAGCTCGGAGAGCTGCCGCAGCGGTCCGTGCTTTTCGAGATAGGCGGGCGAACAGCACAATACGTGCCGCCAGGTCGCGAGGCTGCGGACGATCAGGCTGGAATCGGGCGGCGGCGTCAGCCGGATCGCCACGTCAAACCCCTCGTCGATCAGGTCGATGGTTCGCTCGCCCATGGTCAGGTCGACCTTGACCTCGGGATAAGAGCTGAGAAATCCGGCGACCACCGGCGCAATATACGGGACGATATGTGTGGCGGTGTAGATGCGCAGCGTACCGCGTGGCGTCGATTGCAAGGCGCCGGCGATGTCGTCGGCCGCTTCGAGATCGGCCAGGATCTGTGTGCAGCGATCGTAATAGGCCTTGCCGACTTCGGTGAGACTGACCTTCCGTGTCGTGCGGTTGAGCAGCCGGGCGCCGAGCCGATCTTCGAGCGCCTGGACGTGGTTGCTCACCATCGTCGTCGACATGTTGAGGCGGCGGCACAAACGTCGTCAGACTGGTCAGCCGATCCATCAGGGTCTCCGATTATCCGCCCTCACTGGATAATGCTTCCAGTTTTTCCCGGATTATCACATCGCGCGCGACATTGCATCTTCAGGACGTACCGCAGCGCCCTCCCGGAGGACGCCGATCCCTGCAGGAGGATGCCATGGCCACCCGATCCGATGTCGCTGATTTACATGTGAAAACCGGCCTTCGCCCGTCCCGGCAGGCGATCAAGCACGCGGCCTTGGGGCTGGCGCTGGCCCTCGGGGTCGCCACTGCGGCGGACTTCGGCTACGGCTACCTCACCACCGGGCGATACCTGGAATCGACCGACGACGCCTACGTCAAGGCCGACTCCACGATCATCGCGCCCAAAGTCTCCGGCTATATCGCGGAAGTGCTGGTCGGCGACAAC
>WNFL01279269.1_pt1 | contig 10009 bp, 7 predicted proteins | sample 5400361 | NCBI WGS metagenome assembly WNFL01 (sample SAMN13153351, study PRJNA577476) | soil metagenome | isolation source: 40 cm soil on Douglas fir-dominated hillslope | place: USA:California | collected 2013-09-17
CATTTTGTCTATGGAATAAGTAGATTGATAAACCAAAAATCTTCTTTTACTGAATCATACAAGCCCCAACCGTTAAATTGCTCGTCTCATCAATCAATACCGCGCTTCCATTCGTTCTCAGGCTTTTGTAGGAATCGTAGGGAATGGGAGACGCTGTCCTGATCGTCGCTTTGATCACATCGTTGAGTTCAATTTGGCCGGGTGCGTACTGTTTTTTCAACGTATTCACATCCAGTTTATATTCAATATCTCTAACAATACTTTTCACCACCCTGCTGTTGATCTGAAGCAAATACCGATTGCCTTTGGTCAGCGGTTTGGAGTCCATCCAGCACAGCATCACGTCTAATTCCTGCCCGACCCGGGGTTGATTATCGCTTCGTACAATCACGTCACCTCTGCTGATGTCCAGATCGTCTTCCAGGTGCAGCACTACGCTTTGCAATGCAGATGCTTCGTCTACACGTTGGCCACCGGCTTCAATGGCCTTGATCCGGCTTTTCAACCCCGATGGCAAAACGGTTACGGGATCGCCCTGGCGATATATGCCGCTCATGACCTTTCCGGCATAACCGCGGTAATCGTGATGCTCCGCCGTTTGGGGCCGGATCACATATTGAACGGAAAGGCGTGCGTCCGTAAGGTTGACGTCATTCTGAATTTTTACCGTTTCCAGAAAATGCAGCAACGACTCCCCTTCGTACCATGGCATTTTAAAAGATTTGTCCACAATGTTGTCTCCGTCCAGGGCACTGATCGGGACGTAGTGAACATCTTTCAAGTCGAGCGTCTTGGCGGCGGCCGTATAATCGATGACAATGTTATTGAACACATCCTGGGAATACTCCACCAAATCCATTTTGTTGATGGCTACAACGATGTGGGGGATGCCGAGCATCGAGGCGATAAGGGAGTGACGAAGGGTTTGCTCGGCCACACCGTTCCGGGCATCAATCAGTATGATGGCCAGGTCGGCGTTGGAGGCGCCGGTCACCATATTGCGCGTATACTGAATGTGCCCCGGGGCATCGGCAATGATAAACTTCCGCTTCGGTGTCGAAAAATACTTGTACGCGACGTCGATGGTGATTCCTTGCTCGCGCTCTGCACGGAGCCCGTCCGTCAGGAGGGCAAGGTTGATCTCCCCGTCTTCCTTATTTCTAGTTTGCTGTTCAATGGCTTTCAATTGATCAATCATGATCGACTTGCTGTCGAACAGCAGACGACCGATCAAGGTGCTCTTTCCATCGTCAACGCTTCCCGCAGTAATAAAACGCAATATATCCATGGGTTGGCTTGTCTCCCGGTTAAAAATATCCGCTCTTTTTTCGATCTTCCATCGCCGCTTCCGAAACTTTATCATCGATGCGGGTTTCCCCACGTTCGCTGGTCTTCGTTGCAATGATCTCAATGATGATATCGTCGATCACCGAAGCATTGGACTCCACAGCCGCCGTGCACGTCATGTCGCCCACCGTGCGGTAACGCACTCTCCTTTTTGAAATTCTGTCGCCTTCCTCCAGTTTGATAAAAGGAGAGATCGCTACCAACTGGCCTTCGTGCTCAAGGACCTCCCGCTCGTGAGCGAAATAAATAGAGGGCAGGTCTACCTTCTCTCTGCGGATATAATTCCATACGTCCAGCTCCGTCCAGTTGCTGATGGGGAAGGCCCGGACATTTTCTCCTTTCTGAATTCGACCGTTGTAGATATTCCAGAGTTCGGGCCGCTGCCGCTTGGGGTCCCATTGACCAAATTCATCACGCACGGAAAATATCCTTTCCTTTGCCCTGGCTTTTTCTTCGTCGCGTCGTGCTCCTCCGATGAGCGCATCAAACTTGAATTCTTCAATTGCGTCCAGCAAGGTAAAGGTCTGCAGGGCGTTCCGGCTGGCGAATTTTCCCTTAGGCTCGGTCAATTTTTTGGCCTTGATAGTATCTTCCACTTTGCGGACGATCAGTTTTTCATCCAGGCGTTTCACAAGTTGATCCCTGAAATCAAGGGCTTCCTGAAAGTTGTGGCCCGTGTCGATATGAACCAGGGGGAAGGGGAACCTGCCGGGTCGAAATGCTTTCTCGGCCAGCCGGACAAGGGTAATGGAGTCTTTCCCGCCGGAAAACAACAAAGCCGGACGCTCGAACTGTCCAGCCACTTCCCTCATAATATAGATAGCCTCCGATTCGAGTTGATCTAAATAATCAAAGTTGTATGTACTCATGGCGCCGGTTACCTTATTCTCTTACTCTTGTTGTAGTCTACTCAACGATTGACCTTCCCTCCGGGTTCCTCGTCAGTTCATCCAGGTAAAACAAAATCCAATGATTGTTGTGAATGAAAACGACTGCAAGCCGCCGGGGGTTGGGATCAACACCGTGGAATGGGAGGGCAACAACAGCGGGAAAAGTAGTTCATGATCCTAAAACACCTTAAATCTACAGAAAACATTAATTCTAGAGAGTTAATAGACAAAATTAGCAAATAAAACTTGTACGGAAAAAAATTAGACAATAAGTTTGTAAATCTATTAGTTCTATAGACTTTATATGTTCCTATTTAAGAGACTAAAACAAAACGTTCATTCAAGGCCCAAATCATGCCCCTGCCTTCGTGCAATCGGATGCGGGAAGTTTAAGTCAATCAGAAGGTGTCCCCTACCCTAACGAACGTTGGACCAACCGTGAACCTGCTTTTCAAAACTATTCTTCCCCCTTTAATACTATCCACAATCATCGCAGACCCCACTCTTTATGAAGAAACTCCTGCAACGCCTTCTTTTCCTGGTTGCCCTTTTTATAGGCGGCTCCGCGGCTTTGTCGCAGAACCCCGGACCTGTTTCCCCCATTGTCGGCGGTGGTCAAGGCAACATTCAAACCAAGGTCGTCCTCATCACCGGCACGCGTTTTTGCTATCCGTTATTACAGAAGTGGATCGATGACTATTATAAGGTCAACCCCCAGGTTCAAATCATCATTGAATCCCGGGGTACAACCGATCCGGCACAGTACGATATATTGGCAGAAGTATACGAGCAGGATGAAGAAATCAAGAAGAACAGGGAATACCTCTACGTGGCTCGTTATGCGATTCTTCCAGTAGCCAACAGCAAGTCAGCCTTTGCCCGGATCTATCGGGAAAAAGGAATCAATCAGGATCTGATCAACCAACTCTTCTTCCATGATATCTATGCCGACAAGAAGAAGGAACAAGATATCAATACGCCCTATACGATCTACACCCGGCTGCAAAAGGCCGGCGCGCCCATCGTTTTTACAAAATACTTTGGCTATGAACAGAAGGATATCCGGGGAAAAGCTATTGCAGGTTCGGATGAACATCTTCTGAAAGCGATCTTGCGTGACTCAACGGGGGTCTCCTACCTCCCGCTGACCCTTGTCTACGATCATGCTTCCCGAAAGCCGGTCCCCGGGCTTACTGTCCTTCCTGTTGATTTGAACGGAAACGGCCGCGTCAGCATAGACGAAAAATTTTACGATGACCTGACCCGTGTCATTCAGCGCGTGGAAGAAAGCGATCCGAAAGACATCAATACACTTCCCACGGGATACGTTCATCTTTCTGTGAACAAGCTCAATGCCAGTGTCGAGGCTCTTGAATTCCTGAAATGGATAATGGCCAATGGCCAAGACGACCTTCATGATTTCGGTTATCTGAAACCGGGATCCAACAGTTCTGAAAATCAAAAGTTCGAACAGTTTGCATCCAAACGCAACAGGTGATGATGACCTCTCTTTCTTTCCGCAGGCGATGTTGTAGTGCTGACGGCGGTCTATGCTCTGCCAACAACGATATTACAAGAAACCATCATTCACCGTAATTATTCTCTAATGAAATCATCCGTACAAAATAATTTCAACTTAAATAAGTCCAGAAAAATAATATTGGCACAATGGCGCACCTCACCCCTGCCCCCCGTCCGTCCGGGCCATCCGGGCGGGCTCCCCGGGGCAAAGAGGGGTACGCTCATTGGCACATGGGTTTACGGCCTCCTTTTTTTCGCCTTGACTTTTTTTCCGGCCGTGCAAGTTCGGGCACAAAATAAAGTTGCCAATACCATCCAGGGATCCGTTGTTGATGTTGAAACCAATGAACCTCTCCCCGGCGTCAGCGTTATTGTTAAGGGGACAATCCAGGGCACGGTTTCCGATAGCAAAGGTAGATTCACCATCGAGCCAAAAGAACTTCCCGTTACGCTGTCCATTTCCCTGGTTGGTTTCAGAACACAAGAGGTAGAAGTCGTGGAGGCCTCGTCGGAAGACTTGCCTGTCCAGCTCACGGCCGGCTCCTTATTGGGAGAAGGTGTTGTAATAACGGAATCGCGGGTCGAGGAATCCATTCTGAAATCCCCGGTGGCCATTGAAAAGCTTGACCTGAATCAAATTAAAGAATCTCCTGCGCCCGGTTTTTATGATGCCTTGGAAAATGTAAAAGGTGTTCAAATGACCACTTCCAGCATTACGTTCAAAGTACCCAATACGCGAGGGTTCAATATTCCAAATAACTTTCGGTTTATGCAGGTGGTGGACGGGGTCGATATGCAATCGGCCACATTGGGTGTTCCTTTGGGGAATGCCATCGGCCCGACGGAGCTGGACATCGAAAGTGTTGAAATTACGCCGGGAGCCGCCTCGGCATTATACGGAATGAATGCGATCAACGGGATGTCCAACTTGATTACAAAAAGTCCTTTCCTTCACCAGGGATTGAGTGTCTATCAGAAAACAGGAGTTAATCATGTTGATGGAATAGACTATCCTGTGAGCCCTTTATCGGAGACAGCGATACGGTACGCACACGCATTCAACAATAAGTTTGCCTTCAAAATAAACGGGAGTTACCTCCGGGCCACCGACTGGCGCGGCAATACGCAAACCGACCAAAATCCCAATACAACGCCGGCCACGGGAAATCCGGCTTACCCCGAGTTGAATGTTGCGGACCACCCTGCCTATGACGCCTGGAACAAATACGGTGATGACAGCGGAAGCAACCAGGTGACGGTGGCAGGAATCACCTACAACGGAACACCGAACCAATCCTTCACCGTAAGGAGAACCGGCTACTGGGAAAAAGATCTGGTGCCTGGAAAAGTCGAAAACCTGAAATTGGACGCGGCCCTACATTATCGGATCGGGGCCAACGCCGAACTCTCCTATACTTACCGCTACGGCGAATTGGATGGACTATTTCAACGAGGAAACAAGATACAACTTCATGGCGCACACGTTCAAAATCATAAACTGGAAATTAAAGGATCCAACTATTTTGTTCGAAGCTATGTTTCGCTAGAAAATACCGGCAATTCGTACAATCTAAAACCGCTGGCCGACAATCTTGATCTTGACAATCTTTCCAACACTGCCTGGACGGCAAAATTCAAAGCGTCGTTACAAAGTGAGATCAATGCCGGTACCGGTTTGGCAGAAGCCATGCAACGGGCTAGATCGGCCGCCGACGCCGGACGGGCCGAGCCTGGAACGGAACGATTCCGGCAATTAAAGGACTCGATCGTTGCTATCAATAATTGGGACCACATCACTGCAGTGCCTACGGGCACGAAAACCGGCGGTGCACAGCTTCGTCAAATGAGCCGGATGTATCATACCGATGCCCAGTGGGACTTATCGAAAAAGATAAAATTCGTGAGCCTTCTGGTGGGGGCCGACGTGCGAGTCTATGAGGTTATTCCCGATGGAAACAATTTTGTTGATTTTTCAAGACCGGTGGATCAGCGAAGCATTCCACTGGAGAATGGAAGCTTTGGCAAGAATGTGTACTACACCAAATACGGCGTTTTTGCTCAGGCTACAAAAACGTTCTTTAATGAAAAACTCAAAGTCTTCGGGTCGCTTCGCGTCGATCAAAACCTGGAGTTTAGTCCTAAAGTCAATCCTCGTATCGCAGCCGTATACACCGTAGCCGAAAAACATAATTTCCGGTTTTCCGTTCAGAATGGGTTCCGGTTCCCGTCTCTGTTCGAAGCTTTGTCGTTTGTGAACAATGGAAACGTTAGAAGAGTCGGTGGCTTGCCGTACATCAACGAAGGCCTGAACTACCTTGATAATTCGTATGCGTTATCCTCGATCAACACCTTTAATGCGGCCGTCAATGCCGATATCAAAGGAGGATTGACAGCGAATAATGCTGCGCTGAAAAACAGGGACATCCTCCAGGCAACAAACCTCGCTGCCACACGTCCGGAGCGGATCAACTCGATTGAGGTCGGCTACAAAAGCGTCTTGTTCAACAACACGCTGGTCATCGACGTGGATGCGTACACCAACGTGTACGACGGATTCTTGGGACAGGTTGATGTTGCCGTGCCTTACCTGCCCGATCCTACCAACAACAAGATCCCCGGACAGCAGGTAACGGTAGGCACGGACGATGCCGTCATCGCAATGTATCAGCCCAATAGAAATGCGCGCCAGAAGCGCTACCGGGTCTATACCAATGCCAAGCAGAAGTATAATAACTTCGGATCGTCTTTGGGCCTTACGTACAATTTCTATAAGAAGTTCACCATCGGAGGAAATCTGAGCTACAATGATATCTCCGTCAACAAAGAAAGCGATGTCTTCGTCACGGGGTTCAATACCCCAAAATATGTTACCAATGTATCGTTTGGAAACCGGGAAGTGGTAAAAAATTTCGGGTTCAATGTGGTCTGGAGGTGGCAGCAGTCCTTCCTGTGGCAAAGTCCCCTGGCGAATGGGGTCCTACCTGCCTACCAAAACCTGGATGCCCAACTAACCTTTAAGGCACCCGCCTTGCATGCCTCCTTTAAACTGGGCGGCACCAATATTTTCAACCACCGGTACATCCAGTACGCGGCGGGGCCGACCATCGGTGGCCTTTATTATATTTCGATTACGTTCGATAACTTGCTGAAGAAATAAGGATCAGAACTTACAGAATTTGCTGAATGGACAGAATGGGCACATGATCATACGACTTGGGTGCCTCATTAGTTTACTGCTAACCTTGGGTCCGTCGACATTTGGACAGAAATCGACGGAAGTACGCGATGAATTGTGGTTGGCGTATTTCAATCAAACGCGGTTGACAAACCGGTCAGGGCTATGGACCGATTTGCAGATGCGTTTCACGGATCATTTCACACATGCCAAAAGTCAAGGTAGCATTCGACTTGGTTACACCTATTATATTTCCGACGCGGTGCGGTTAACGGCGGGCTATGCGAATGTCACGACGTTTGGCCTGCAGGGCGACCCGGATATACCCGAACATCGACCCTGGCAACAAATTCAATGGTATGAAAAAAAGAAGCGCTTCAATACCATGCAATACTTCCGGCTAGAAGAACGTTTTCGCAGAAAAGTGGTTGCCGGAGAACTGACGGACGATTACACGTTCAACTGGCGCTTCCGGTACACGATGACGTTCATGCTCCCCTTGAAGGGGAGGGAGATCACGCCCAAAGTTCCATTTTTGTTTTTCAGTAATGAAATTCTAATCAATGCTGGAAAACAAATTGTGAATAATTATTTCGATCAAAACAGGTTCGCTTTGGGGATTGGATATCCCTTTACGCCCCGTCTCAATCTGCAACTTGCCTATCTGGATGTGTTTCAGCAGTTGCCCGCGGGCAACCAATACGTGAACATCAATGCTATCCGGATTATTGTTTTACAAACGTTGGATCTTCGAAAAACCAGTCACTAGTCTACAAACGTTGGATGCCTTCAGCATGCTTCTTTACCGGCAATAGTGATTCTGAATCCGAATATTGAATAAAGAATAACAACTAAAGAAGGCGTCACCTATGCCACCCCACAAGGATTGTCCATTACCTTCACGTCGCCGGTGATCACGGCCTGAATGAATTTGTCAATAGCTATAAAAATTCTATTAGCCCCAATCACTCGCTCAAAGAATTATCTACCCTTTCGAAAGACCGTTCACACACTTTTTTTGGCCCTTTTGTAGGTTTTTTCTCTTCCTTGTATCTTGCATGACCCGGGTGGGCTGAAGGAGTAGATCAAATTGAAGTTATGGTATTTGCGTTACGGTTACGGCGTGCCGGAAGTTGGGGCCTTTTGCTATTTGCAATGGTGTCAGGGGCAAAGGCATTGTCACAATCCAACACCGACAGTCTGCTGCAAGCCCTTCACCAATCCATAGAACAAAAAGAGGTTTATGTGCAGGCCAAGATAAAGAGGATACAAAGCCTGAAAAATCAACTTCCTGAAATCCGCCTGGCCACGCCGGAAGAGCAATTCGATCTGTTCAAAAAATTGTGTGAGGAATACCAGGTATTTATCTACGACTCTGCCTTTGCCTACGCAAGAAAACTTTCGCGAGTTTCGTACAAGCTGCGTGACCCGTCCAGAGTCAGCTATGCGAAGCTGAAGATGGGATTCATCCTCGTTTCCTCGGGTATGTTCAAAGAAACCTTTGATTCGCTAAAAACAGTGAATGTCAAATCCCTGCCCGACAGTTTAAAGATTGATTATTACTCCATTCTGGCCAGGACGTATTTTGATTTAGGTAACTACGACAACGATTCTTACTATAACACTATCTACATCCGGATGGGAAGTCAAAACCTGGACTCCGCTTTGATGTATTGTCAGCCTGGATCGTATTCCTATTTATACATCAGCAACTATAAGAACATGATGGTAAAGAATACGGAAGCAGCGTTTGAAGAAGTCAACCAATTATTAACGACCCTCCCGCTGACGGACCACCAGCGGGCCGTAAACAGTCATCACCTGGGGAGTCTCTACCTGGCCCAGGGTAAAATAGACAAGGCCCTGGAAGCGTTCACGACCGCAGCGATCGCCGATATCCGGTCGGCGACCAAGGAGAATGCGGCCATGAACAGTGTGGCGGATATTCTGTATAAAAAAGAAGATGTTAAAAATGCGTACGAATTGATCGAGTTCGCGATGGAAGACGCTCTCTTTTATGGAGCCAAGCAGCGGAAAATTCAAATCGGATCGATTCTTCCGATTATTGCAGCGGGGAAATTATCCAATGTTGAGAAGCAACGACAACTATGGCTGATCTATGCCACCACCCTCACGGTGCTGGCGCTGCTGGTCATGGTGTTCCTCCTTATCATCGTCAGGCAGGTGAAAAAACTGAAGGCAGCAGAATTATTAATCACTACCGTTAACCAGAACCTGCAGGAGATCAATCACAAGCTGCGCGAGGCGGATAAGATCAAAGAAGAGTACATCGGCTATTACTTTAATATCAATTCGGATTATCTTGATAAGATAGAAGACGTTAAGAACGGGATCGATCAAAAACTGATGGCCAAGAAGTTTGACGACATTCGCTTCATTGTAAACAACATCAACCTGAAACGCGAACGCGAAGAATTATTCGTCAGCTTCGACAAAGTCTTCCTTAAACTCTTTCCCGACTTCGTCACCATTTTTAATTCCTATTTCAAAGAAGAGGACCGTATTGTTCTTAAAGACAACCAGCTCCTGAATGCCGAACTTCGGATATTCGCACTGATCCGGATGGGCATCAGCGATACCGAAAAGATTGCCCGGATCCTGGACTATTCCGTCAACACAATTTATACATACAAAACTAAGGTGAAGAGCAAGTCGTGGGTGCCAAACGAAGAATTTGAGAAAAAAATAATGGAAATAAAGACCGTTTAGCCTCGGGCCCTCATATTTCATTCATATTTTTTTCATCTTCCTTTCTTCTAATTCATTATTCATCAATTACTTGTCGCACCGGGGAGCCTAATATTTCCATATTTTCCATCGATAAATTGCCCCTGGGCCGCTGCCCTTGTTTATTTGTTAACACGCTAATGGTATTTCCAAAAAAAATAAAAAAAACCATGGTCAAACCGCCTTCCGAGCGCAATTTTGAGTTCATTGGTCATCATCAAAACCATTCCATCCTGATCGGGAACTACGGAGACGCGAAGATCACGGCGATGGGAAATTTCAATCTTTCCGGGCTCATTTACTGTCGCCAAAGCACGGTCGAAATTAG
>WNFL01152188.1_pt1 | contig 10008 bp, 7 predicted proteins | sample 5400361 | NCBI WGS metagenome assembly WNFL01 (sample SAMN13153351, study PRJNA577476) | soil metagenome | isolation source: 40 cm soil on Douglas fir-dominated hillslope | place: USA:California | collected 2013-09-17
CCCGAGCGCCGACCTGGCGCGCTGGTACGCCACCGGGGATCTGTTCGTCTCCCCCGCGCTCGGCAACGAGAGCTTCGGCATCGTGCTGGCCGAGGCGATGGCCTCCGGGCGCGCGGTGGTGGCCTCGGACATTCCCGGCTACCGCAGCGTGGTGCAGCCGGGCGTGAACGGCGTGGTGGTCCCGCCCGGCGACGTCGGCGCGCTGGCCCGCACCCTCACCTCGCTGGTCGAGGACGCCGACCGTCGCAACGCGCTCGCCCAGCGCGGCCGCGCCCGCGCGCTCGAGTTCGCGTGGCCGCGGATCACCGACCGGATCGAGTCGGTCTATCGCGACGTGCTCTCCCGCCGCGGAGCCGTGACCACCGCCGCGTAGGTCACGCTGGCGGCCGCGCCGGACCCTCCGGCGGGCGCCCTCCCCTGGAGGAGACGATGGCCGCCGACACCCCGCCGACGCGGACCGCTTCCCCGCCGGACCCCGCGCCGCCGCCGCTGCTGCGTCAGCGCAACTTCCTCTCGCTGTTCGGCGGCCAGCTGATCTCGATCTCCGGGGAGCGCCTCACCTACCTGGCGATCCTCGGGCTGCTCGCGGAGAACACCGCGCACTTCCAGGGGGCCGCGCGCTCCTCGCTGCTCCTCTGGCTGCAGGGCAACGTGATGCTGCTCCCGGTGCTGTTCTTCGCCCCGTTCACCGGCCCGTGGGTGGACCGCTGGAACCTCAAGCGGGTGATGGTGATCTCGGACGCGCTGCGCGCCGTGCTGGTGGCGCTGATGCCGATCCTCTACGGCGCGACCCACGCGGTGGGGTGGGTGTACCTGCTGGTGTTCCTGCTCTTCACCTGCAACGTGTTCTTCCTGCCGGCGAAGAGCGCGATCACCCCGGAGATCGTGCCGCGCTCCCAGCTGCTGCTCGCCAACGCCCTGCTCGCCGGCGCCGGGGTGGCCGGCACCGCCGCCGGATTCGTCGGCTCCTGGATCGTGGACCACCTGGGGTGGAGCCCGGCCCTCTACCTCAACGCGGTGACCTATCTGGTCTCGGTGGTGTCCCTGCTGCTGATCGCGTACCGGCCGGTGCCGCACGGTGCCCCGCCCCCACCGGTCTCGCTCCGGGCGTACACCCACGAGGTGGCGGAGGGCTGGCGCCTGGTGCGCGGCAACATCCGCATGGGGATCGCGCTCACCGCGCTCGGCGCGGTGTGGGTCGGAGGCGGCTTCCTCCACGTCGCCGGCAACCAGCACATCGCGCGGGCCGCCGGCATGCTCGCGGGCTCGGAACGCGTCGGAGGCCTGATGGCGGTGCTCGCGATCGGGAGCGCGTTCGGCACCTGGTGGGTGAACACCCGCGGCCGGAGCGTGCCGCGACACGTCCTGCTCGGCCTCGGGCTGGTGCTGAGCGCGGCCGGGCTGGTCGCGTTCGCGGTCTCCAGCCGTTACGCGGTGTTCGCCGGCGCCTCGCTGCTGGTAGGACTCGGGGCCGCGCCCGCGTTCGTCCTGCCGGAGACGATGCTCCAGGAAGGCACCGAGCCCGGGCAGCGCGGTCGGATCTTCAGCGCACGCGACTTCCTGATGCGCCTGGTGCTGCTGGTGGGCCAGAGCGTCGCCGCGCTGGCGGTGCCGCTGGTCGGCATCACCGGGACCCTGCTGATCGCCGCCACGCTGATGGCGGGCGTCGGCGCGCTGGCGTTCGCGATGGGCCACCGCGCGGATCGCGACGACGCGGCGGCGTCCCTCGCCGCACGCTGAGCCGCGCGATCAGTCGCTGGAGGCCTGGGGCAGCTCCACGCCGAGCCGGGCACGCAGCTCGTCCCGGAACGGCGTCGACGACGCACCCGGTCCGGCGACGCGGCGATACTCCTCGAACAGGTCGAGCAGCGCCGGGCCCCATTCCGCGAACAGATGGCCCCGATCGCGAGCCTCGCGCAGCGCGTCCCCGTGACGCTCGATGAAGGCCGCGATCAGGGAGCGCGCGACCTCCGCGGGCGGGCGGTCGAGCTGCGACGGAGGCGCGGCCGGCGGCTCCTCCACGGCGCCCGCGGTCGTCGGAGTCGGCGGGGCCGGCTCGGACAGGCGCCGCCCCGAGGGATCCACGGCGAAGCTGGTGCCGCAGCTCGGGCAGCGCACGCGAGCGCCGGCGGGGCCGAGCAGGCTCTCGGGCAGCTCGTAGCGGGCGTTGCAGGACGGGCAGTCGAGGATCATCGCGGTCGGCACCTCCGGAACGGCGGCATTGTGCAGGAAACCCGCGCGGAGCGGCAACGCGCTCAGCCTCCGAGCGCTAGCTCCAGCGGCTCCCGGAAGCCGGCGAGCAACGCCTCGCGCAGCGCAGCGTTCACCGGGCGCCCCAGCACCGGGTCGGCCTCGACCCGCGCCCGCGCCTGATCGCGGGCCTGCTCGAGACGCTCGGCGTCGCGCACCGGATCGGCGAGCCGGAAGCGGGGCAATCCGCTCTGCCGTGTCCCCCACAGCTCGCCGGGGCCACGCAGTCGGAGGTCGGCCTCAGCGATCTCGAAGCCGTCGTCGGTGCGGGCCAGCGTCTCGAGCCGTTCGCGGGCCTGGACGCCGGCGGTGGGACCGGGGACCAGCACGCACACCGAGCGCGCCTCGCCACGCCCCACCCGCCCGCGCAATTGATGGAGCTGGGTGAGCCCGAATCGATCCGCGCTCTCGATCACCATGACCGTGGCGTTCGGCACGTCCACGCCGACCTCGACCACGGTGGTGGTGACCAGCACGTGCAGCCGCCCGGTGGCGAATTCGGCCATGGCGCGCTGCTTCTCCTCGGCCGGCAGCCGGCCATGCAGCAGCCCGACCGCGAACGGCGCCAGCTCGCGGCTCGCCGCCAGGCGCCGGAACTCGACTTCGGCGGCGCGCGCCTCCATGCGGCCGCCCTCCTCGATCATCGGCACCACCACGAACGCCTGGCGGCCGGCGACCAGCTCGCGCGCCATGAACTCCAGCACCTGCGGAAACTTCTCGTCGCCCGCGATCCGGGTGACCAGCCGTCCGCGTCCGGCGGGCCGCTCGCGCAGCGCGCTGATCGCGAGGTCTCCGTAGCACGCCAGCATCAGGGTGCGGGGGATCGGCGTCGCGGTCATCACCAGAACGTCCGGGATCACGCCCTTGCGCGCCAGCAGCGCGCGCTGGCGCACGCCGAAGCGGTGCTGCTCGTCCACGATCGCGAGCCCCAGCCGCGGGAGCTTCACCTTCTCCTCGAGCAGCGCGTGGGTGCCGACCAGCAGCACCGGCGCGCCGCTCTCGAGGCGCGCGCCCAGCGCGCGCCGCTCCGCCGCCGGGGTGGCGCCGGTCAGCGCTTCGACCTGGACGCCGACCGTGAGGGCGAGCCGGGTCAGGGTCGCCGCGTGCTGGCGCGCCAGGATCTCGGTCGGTGCCATGAACGCGACCTGATGTCCGGCTTCGAGCGCGTGCAGGGCAGCGAGGAACGCGACCACGGTCTTGCCGCTGCCGACGTCGCCGAGCAGGATGCGCTGCATCGGCTGGGGCCGCGCCAGGTCGGCCACGATCTCCTCGAGCGCCCGCTGCTGGCCGGCGGTGAGCGCCCAGGGCAGCGCCTCGATCGCGCGACGAGCCAGCTCGCCGGAGGTGGACGTCACCAGGCCCTCGCCGGCTTCGGCGAGCGCGCGGCGGCGCAGCGCGAGCACCATCTGCACCAGGAACAGCTCTTCGAACGCGAGCCGGCCCCGCGCGCGCTCGAGCGCGGCGGGATCCTCGGGGAAATGGATGTCGCGGAGCGCGGAGGCCAGCCCCGGCAGCCCGAGGGTCGCGCGCAGATCCTCGGGCAGCGGGTCGGCAACTCGCTCGCCGATCGCATCCAGCGCCTCGCGCACCGAGCGCCGCATCGAGCGCGCGGTGAGGCCGCGGGTGAGCGCGTGGACCGGCACCAGGCGCCCGACGTGGAGCAGGGCCTCGATGTCCCCCTCGACCACCTCGAACATCGGGTTGGTCATGCGCGGCTCGAAGGGATCCAGCTCCCCGCTCACCACCACCCGGACCCCGGGCCGCAGCGTGCGGGCCAGGAAGGGCTGGCCGAAGAACGTGCAGCCCAGAGTCCCGGTGCCGTCCTTCAGGGCCACGATCAGGTCGGAGCGCCCGCTGCGGGCCCGGACCGCGGCGGCGCTGTGGACGGCCGCCTCGACGGTCAGCAGTTCACCCGGTCTCAACTCTCCGATCCGGACGAACCTCCGGGCGTCGAGCCAGGTCCGGGGGTAGTGCCGGAGCAGGTGCTCCACCGTGACGATCCCGAGACGCTCGTAGTCCCGGGACCGTTGCGGTCCGATCCCGTGGAGGAACTGGACCCGGGAGCCGGGCTCGAGCCGCGGCGCGGCGCTCACGCCGCATACCGCCCCGCCGGCGCTCCGAGTCGGGACCTGCCGCTGGGTGGGCCCCGGTCTCATGGATAAGGCTTGACAGTCCCCGGCCCCCTCCGCATCATGGGTCCCGGCTGGGCGATCGGCACCCACGAGACTTTCCTCGGGTGCCTTGTGACGGCCGACTGCTGGACCGGGCCCTTCGCCCCTCACCGAGCCTGACTCGACGCAGATTGAGCGCTACTTTGATGGTTTGCGATCGGTGGACGGACACTGCACTCGAACGCCCCGGGCGCATTCCCATTCCACAGGTTCCAGGCACATCGGGGGTGACCCGCGATCGTGCCCGCAGGGCGACTGGACTTCCGGAGCGCGGCCGCGGCTCCGGCTTCGACGAGGGAGCATGAACGCGTTCGTGAAGCTTCGCGCAGGTTGGACCGGATTGGCGCTGGCGCTGTGCCTGGCGTCCCCCGCCCGCGCCCAGTTGCTGCCGGGCAAGGCGGATCCGGACGGCTACGATCTCCAGAAGATCCGCGAGGCCCTGCCGGAGTACTTCCGGCCGGCCGGGAACGGCCGCGCGGCCCCTGCGGCCATCCCCGACGTCTTCGGTCCGGGCGCCGTGCTCACCGCCGGCAACCTGTTCATGAAGATCACCAACTTCGGGCACGTCGGGAACTTCTTCACCAACCTCTCGAGCGACCCCGCCGGTCAGTGGCCGGGCGCCTCCAGCAACGAGTACCTGAGCACCATCCGGCTCGCGGTCGCCGCCAAGAACCCGCAGGCCACCGATCCCAACGCCATCCGCCGCGTGAGCTATCTGTTCGAGTGGCGCCCGCCGTCGCTGGACGACGTGGACCACATCTACCGGGCGTACGACGGCATCATCAATGGCAACCGCTTCGTGGACGACGACCTCGACCACACCCGCTACGCCGACCCGGGGCAGATCGCGGGCCACTACGACGAGGACTTCCTCGACGGCCACGACAACGACAACGACGGACTGGTGGACGAGGACTATGCCGCGATCGGGCAGCAGATGTTCTCGTGCCTGATGCGGGACGACACGCCCCAGGCGATCAACGCCACCTTCAACGAGAAGCACGTGCCGCTCGGCATCGAGGTGCACCAGCTCGCCTGGGCGTACTCGATCCCCGGCTTCCAGGACTTCGACGTCGTCGAGTACACCGTGTTCAACCGGTCGGGCCACCCGCTCGACAGCCTCGCGATCGGCTGGCTGGTGGACATGGACGCCGGCCCGGTCTCGGATCCGAACTTCTTCCGCAACAACTTCGACCTTCCACGGTTCCCGCAGGGCGACTTCGTGGTCGCGACGCTGCCCACGGACAAGCGACTCCAGGATTCGACCTCCCGCGGACCGGACCCGACCAACCCGCGCGACGTGCCCAAGGACTCGGCGCTGTGCTCGCGGTACCACGTGCGCATCAACGGGTTCTCGATCGCCCAGGCCCCCGGCGCCCAGATCGTGGTGGCGGTCCCCAGCTTCCTGCTGATCAACCACACCATCGATCCCCTCGGTCTGAGCGGCCCGACCCGGGTCGGGTTCAAGGCCTTCCGCTCCTTCACCGCCGGCACCCCGTACAACCAGGGCGGCAATCCGATCGTGGACCAGCAGCGCTACGAGTTCATCGTCGGCACCGAGCCCAACGGGATCAACGAGGAGACCGGCTTCATCGATCTGGACCCGGGCGACCAGAAGGGCGACTACGTCGAGTGGTGCTCGGTGGGCCCGTGGCGGAACATCCCCGACGGCGGCTCAGTGCAGGCCACGATCGCGCTGGCGGTGAAGCCGGGGCTCTACCAGAACCTGCTCAACTACTTCTCGGACTACCAGCTCGCCAAGTCCGTGCCGGACCAGGAGCAGGCGCGGGTCTCCAACCTGCTGAGCAAGTACGAGGGGCTCGACAACGCGATCGCCATCCAGATCGCCTACGAGGGGATCTGGGAGGATCGCCCCGACTGGCCGCTGCTCACCAACGGCCACGGGCGTGAGACCCCGCTGATCGCCGCGCGCGGCACCGGCAGCTTCGAGGCCGCTCCCGACTGTCACGACCTCAGCGCACGACAGGTGACCGAGCTTCGCTACGACTGGTTCGACTACGACTGCGACTATTGCACCGGGGCGTACAGCAGCAAGGTGGGACGCGGCATGTTCCACCGCACCTGGAACACCGACGCGCCCCCGCCGAGCCCGAACACCAACCTCTCGACCGCCTACAACTACACCGACAACCCGGATCGCTCGGTCGCGCCGGCCGGCGACAAGCAGATCACGGTCGCCTGGGACAACCTCTCCGAGGTCAGCCCCAACCCGCGCACCGGCATCTTCGGGTTCCGCGGCTACAAGCTGTGGAAGGTCGCCGGCTGGACGCGCCCTGTCGGATCCGCGGCCCCGAGCGACGACGACTGGATCCTGCTCGGCGAGTTCCGGTTCTTCAACTACCTGGACCAGACCGAGCAGTGGATTCCGAACAACCTGGTGCACAACGCGTCCTCCGGGCTGAACGAGTGCCCGAAGATGCTGATCCCCAACTACTACGTGCCGGATTCCGGCTACGTCGGACCGCGCGTGGTCTCGATCTGCCTGCAGCGCGGCGATCTGTGGGACCGTCAGAGTGGGATCATCCTGCACCCCGACGGGGGCCTGAACGCGGTGGACTCCACCCGCGCGCTCATTCCCTTCACCCTGAACCCGACCACCGAGTACCGCCGCCGGTACCCGATCGGGCGGTTCAAGTTCGTCGACCGCGAGGTGAAGAACGGCTTCCTCTACTTCTATTCGGTGACCGCGTTCGATTCGAGCTTCGGCGGCCTCGAGCTGAACGGGCGGCGCTCCACCTCGGAGGCGGAAGGGGTGACGCCGCAGATCTCGACCCGCGAGGGCAAGCAGGTGTGGGTGGTGCCCAATCCCTACCGCGGCGTGCGCCGCATCCAGGATCGCCCCGACTGGCCGCTGCTCACCAACGGCCACGGGCGTGAGACCCCGCTGATCGCCGCGCGCGGCACCGGCAGCTTCGAGGCCGCTCCCGACTCCTGGTGCAGACCCTGCACTCGACCGACGGCGTGAACGAGTCGCTGCGCGGGCCGGTGTCCAGGTCGAGCGGCGGCCAGACCACCGTCTACCAGGGCTACAACCGACAGCAGGACACCCCCAACGATGGCCAGGGGCGCTGGAATCTGATCTCCAGGAACGGCCAGGACATCGTGAGCGGGATCTACATCTTCACGGTGGAGTCGAACCAGGGATCCCAGAAGGGGCGCTTCGTCGTCATCCGCTGACCGCCCGTTGCGACACGATCGCCCCGGTCTGCTTGCCAGCGGCCGGGGCGATCGGTTAGGGTCCTTCGTCCGTTTCGAGTGCGACTGTCGAGGAGGTGCTGTCGTGGCCCAACGATGTGATATCTGCGGCAAGGGGACCATGCACGGTCACAACGTGAGCCACGCTCACAACCTGACCAAGCGGATCTGGAATCCCAATCTCCAGCGCGTGCGCGCGAAGGTCGAGGGACGGGTCAAGACGATCGATGTCTGCACCCGCTGCCTGCGCAGCAACCGCGTCGAGAAGGCGGCCCGCCGCCACCGCGCCCCGGCCGCCTAGAGCGCCGGCAGGTCCCCGCACACACGAACGCCGTCGGGTCTCCCCGGCGGCGATTCTGTTTGGGGCGCTGGGATCCTAGGATCGCGCGGAGGTGCCGGCGGGCTCCGCCGCCGGTTTCCGGGTGCTGAGCAGCTCCCTCCACTCGAGCTGCTGGCGCGGCAGCGCGTGGAGCGGATCCAGCTCGAGCGCGCGCGCGAACTCCGCGTCCGCCTCCGCCACCCGCCCCTGGGCGAGCAGCGCCCAGCCGAGATCGGCCCGTGCCGCCGCGTAGCGCGGGTTGAGCTCCAGGGCCTCGCGCAACGACTGCTCGGCCCCCGCGTCGTCCCCGAGCAGCAGGCGCGTGCGACCCAGCAGCGCCTTGGCGTCGGCCCAGTCGCCGTGGCGGTCGGTGAGCGCCTCCAGCGTTTCCTGCGCGGCCTCGGTGCGCCCCAGATGGAGCTCGACCGCCGCCAGCTCCAGCGCCGCGGGGCCGAACCCCGCGCGTCGCTCCAGCGCGGCCCGGTAGGCCGCGCGCGCGCCCTCCAGGTCGCCGCGCTCGCGGCGGGCGCGCGCCAGGGCCAGGTGCAGGTCCGGGTAGTCGGGCTGGAGCGCCACCGCGCGCGTCAGCTCGGCCTCCGCCCCCGCGGCGTCGCCCAGCGCCAGCAGCACCAGCGCCGCGTCCAGCGATTCCCGCGGCAGCTCGCGGTCCCGCGTCAGCCCGCGGCGGATGCTGCGCAGCGCGTCGTCGTTGCGTCCCAGCGCGTGGTAGACCAGGCCCAGCAGTCGCTGCGCGCGCGCGAACTGGCGGTTGAGCTGCACCGCGCGCTCGAGCGGCTCGACCGCGGCCGTCAGCTCGCCGGCACGGAAGCGGGCGAGCCCGAGCCAGAAATGCAGGTCCGGATAGTCGGGGAAGGCATGGATCGCGGCCTCGAGGTGCGCGATCGCCTCGCGCGGCTGTCCGTGCTCGAGGCGCGCCCGCGCCGAGAGCAGGCGGGCCTCGAGGTAACGCGGGTTGATCCGCAGCGCCTGGTCGATCTGCTCCAGCGCCTCGTCCACGCGCCCCAGCTCGAGCAGCAGCCCGCCCAGCCGGCAGCGCAGGTCGGCGTAGCCCGGACGCTCCTCGACCGCCCGCCGAAGCTCCGCGGTGGCCGCGTCGAGGTCGCCGGCGTGGTAGCGCTCCAGCGCCCGGTCCACGGGCGTGGCCGGCTCCTCATGCGGCACCGGCGCCACGCGCGGAAGCAGGTTGCGCCAGTCGGTCGCACGCCATTCCGAGGAGCGCGTCAGGCTCAGCTCCTGCGGCAGCTCGAACCCGAGGCCCAGCGCCGCGCCCAGGGCCTCGACCGCGCCGTCGCGCTCGTCGCGCTGCCCGAGGCACACCGCCTTGAGCAGCAGCGCCTCGGCATAGCGCGGATGGTCCGACAGCGCGCGATCGAGGTCCGCGATCGCCTCGGTCAACCGGCCCGAGCGCTCGTAGACCCTCGCGCGGTAGTAGCGGAGGTCGAGGAAGGAGGGGTTCTCCTCGAGCGCGCGGTTGAACTGCTCCTCGGCGCGCGGATACTGCCCGGCATGGAAGAACGCCAGCCCCAGCTGCGCCCGGGCTTCCGCCGCGTAGCACAGCGCCAGGCTGTGATCCGGATCGCTCGGATCCCGCACCTCCCCGAGCACCGCCTCGAAGCACCCCGCCGCCTGCTCGAACTCCCCGCGGTTGAAGTGCACCATCCCGCGGTTGTAGTGGCGGTTGTGCCCCCACTTCACCAGGTTCGAGAAGAACGCCACCCCGCCTCCCGATCACTGTCCGACGGAACCGAAAACCCTTCATTTAGGATGAAGCCAGCCCCCATCGAGGCTCCGGACCGTTCAACCCCACCGCGGTTCCGACGAAGCCGAAACGGTTCTGCATTCGCCCGCGAGTGGGCCAGAGGCAAGGCGGAGGGGTCGCCGCGACCGAGACGTGTCCCCTGGGACACTCCGCAGGTCGCGGCGACCCCCACAACGCCGCAGATGGCCCGCTCCCGGGCGACCGCGCAGCTCGAGTGCTAGTCGATCTGCCTACGCAGGAACGCGGGCACCTCCATCGACTCCCCATGGCTC
>WNFL01004821.1_pt2 | contig 10006 bp, 14 predicted proteins | sample 5400361 | NCBI WGS metagenome assembly WNFL01 (sample SAMN13153351, study PRJNA577476) | soil metagenome | isolation source: 40 cm soil on Douglas fir-dominated hillslope | place: USA:California | collected 2013-09-17
ATATACATCCAAAGAGTAGGGATATTTTGTAGATTAACCTCCAAATTCCAGTGCCTCTTAACCGCCTGATTGGAAACGCGTCTGAGAGGTGAATAAACCAAGGGCCCCGCCGCTCCTGTGTACTTTCTAAGCAGGTAAAGCCATTTGGAGCTGTGGGGGTGTACACTGCGAGACCTTCTTCGACTGTATCCTCGGAGGGTTCGTATTCGTGAGTGAGAAGATTTATGGTCTCGGCTGTGGACATAGGGGCCAAGTCCTGCGGTCCTCGAATGACTGCAGATTGTGAGGGATTGGTATTTTCAGTGAAAATGGACGGTAGGCAGTCGAAGCGGTGGGCTGGAGAGGTTGAAGGTTGAAGGATGGATTTATTTCGACATGTCACTACGTGACCCTGTCGCCAACGCCGTTGGTGCTACTGCTACTAGAGTCAATAGGAACTGCGACCACTGCGACCACTGCGACTCCAAAACAATCAAGAGATGGGTGCGTGTGTACACCGTCTGGTATGCAGCACGAAGCACGCAGCTCGCGGCTCATCACTTCATTATTAGCGGAAGGCTTAATGTTGAAGGCTAAAACAAAAGGCGTGTGCGTATAGTTGTATGGTTGAGTATACTTATACCCACGAATTTGGTATCCTCAGCTACGTCGCGCATGTTACGGCCACGAAGTTTGCTCAATTCGGTCTCAGATGTCGACCATCTACTGGAGGCCGGGTTCTGAAAGGTCCACGGAAAGCGTTGGGAAGAGTACGACCCATGAATACTGTCTCGCTTCAATAATATTCAACTTCTTCCGCACTTCCCTCCACGAAAGATGAAATTAGGACCTTCTGCGCGGCTTGACCCTCACCGAAAACCCTGTGGAACTGGGGTGTTTTAACTCACTTACATTTAAAAACTGCTTGACGACACCCGCGAAATACATGTACATTCCACTTAAAGGGGTTGGTCTTACTTTCATACGAAGAAAAACTGCAAAGAGCCATGTTTCGCGAACAGCCCCAGCTGATCCATTTAGATATGGTTCTCCCAATCTAGCGTGTACAGAGGCTTCGATTTATAACCACATTCTGAATCGAATAAACTAATAGAACACCGACAACGAGTACCATGTTATATCGCCGATGACGCTTCTGAATTGCCTCCAGCAGTGTCGTTATCTTTCTTCTTTCTAGGTGCCTTGAAGCATAGGTACTCGATCGCCGTCACTCGCCTCGTTTCATGGAGAGTTCGTTTGACCCCATCAAGTTCTCTTTGTAGGTCTCCATCGGCACCAGGACGTCGTTGATATGCCTTTGAGATGGTGGTATATATTTCCGTGAAGGTATTGCTTGCCGGTTTGTTGACATATTGAACGACGGTTTGGTGCATAAACTCAATCTCCAAAGTCGCCTTGATAAATCATGAGTGTCACCTCTATTTGGGAGGCAGATATACGACATACGCGGAGCATCCCTCCCATCCCGAATCTGCTGATTTGTCGGAAGCACAGCAACGCCTCGTTGACAATCTCTACGATCAATGCCGCTAACGTGCGCTCGAGAAGAGCCCGCGATGTTGCGGTAACTTGGGCATGGATGGCGACGAGGGAGATGAGGATCTCGTGAATATATTGTCGAACTTCTGTGGGCCGCGGCGTCTCGAACCAGTCCACACTACTTTCGAGGACTCCCTTCCGAATGAGAGCGATAAAGTAGACAACTTTTGGCTTGATATAGTCTTCGAAGAGGGTGCGGTCAACACCGCGGACAACCTCCACTAAGGTCTGAGGATAAGGATTAGACATGCACATTTAGACCACGAAACCGACCCTCACCCGTCGGGCTTCATCTAAAGGAACGCCCATCGAGCCTTGTAGCTGATTTAGCATTCCCGGCAAGAGACTCTTATCAAAGAATGCGAGGTTCGAGACGACGAGAAGGAGACGAGTATCCTGTTATATCACGTCAACAAAAGGTGCGAGCTCTAGGGTGTCTGCACCCACATTTTTCTTCAGATCAAATAGCGGCAGCGCTCCTGTTGAATCGGATAACGCGGCCTGCTTTTGCAACCCCTTCGCGACAGGAGACTCATCCGAAGATAAATGTACTAATCCGTCCAGGAATGCGTAAATAGCATCCAAGAAAGTCTTGGTTATCTTGTTCGAGAATTCTCCTGTGATCGGTTTCTGCTTTACAGCCTGCGCATCAAGGAGCCCACCAGCAAACCTGTAAGCCACGGTAGTGATGTGTCTCTGGTAAGAGTGAATACGGCCGAGATAGAGGGTCGTGCTTCGATTGGCAGGGTGTAGTTCCCAGGTTTCGAGATGGAAGAAGACGCGAGCGTCTATTGAGGACACGGTGAAAGACTATAGAGAGCCCGTATTTATGGTAACACTCACCACGTAGCCAGACTTCGCACAGTGCCTCCTCAAATTTCCACCTTGCAGTTTCCAGTAATGTGTGTAGGCCAGTTTTCGCTTCAGGAGACACATCCATCGCAACGACCTCATTAACACAATCCGTCACTTCAGCGAGCAGTTTGATAAGGTAGTGTGAGGTAGTGAGCGAATCGGAACCGGCAGGCAGGAAGGCTGGTAGGCCATCAGAGGCAATTTGATTGGAAGATGAAGCGGCCATATCAGATAGTGTAAAGAATTCAGAGAGTAAAGTGATGTATTCTTGGACTACTTTCAGGATCATAGTCCGGCATTGGCTCGGGCTGCGTCGAGACGACTGGCCACCGGGCTAAATGTTTTTCAGTAAGATTTAAAAGTGGCTGGGGTCAATTACACGCACTTTCCTGAACTTTCCCTCCATGTAATCCTTGGCAATCTTCCAGAAGTGTGGTAATGAAGACGTCAGGACGTCAGACAAGCTCTTGACGAGCTCGAGCGTCGATTTCCAAACTTCTGATCCAGGGCCCTGCGCTGGGATAGCGTCAATGATCGTCTCAAGGGGTGAACATCACCGTACCGAGAGTGGTATCAGCCGCTGGGGTGTCCAAGGCAAGAATAGAAACCTCCAATGAAGAAGCAATCGCCTGTGGTTGAGTAGCGTCTTCGGGCGCCTTGAGCATTTGTTCTGATGATTCATTCAGTGGGTGCCTTTCACAGAACCTCAAAGGATGCTAAAATTTACCAGTAACTCTGGCACTACACAATTTATATGTTGATTTCAGCCGCGCCAGGATATGGTCGTATTGACTGTCGAAATAAACCCAGATGGGGTCATCCGAAGCGTTAAGCTCGAGGAGAATTCTGGGAAACTATTAGCAAGAGAGGAGGATGTTCTCAGGTCTCATACACACTCGATCGTTTTCTCATGTTCTTCGACCATCCGTGATGACTCCTTAAGACGGTTGATCATCTGGGTCCTCATGTCGAGCATGACCTTCTCAACAGCACCCCATACTTTGTCGAAGATACGCTTCTGCTGTACATCAACAGTGGCACCACTGGTACTGCTACCCGAGGGCAATAACTGCCCGGGGCGAGACTCGAGCAGGTATTTGCCCTTCTTGTAGTCGCGAAGGGCAGCATCATAACGACCGGCTTCAATAGATTCCATCAAAGATCCGGGAAGGTTGAAGAAGAACTTGGATCGTTCAAAGACACCGAGTGTGGATCGCAGCTTGGCAGCTTTTTCGGCGTTCTCCAGAACTGGAAGGAATACTTGGTCTGCTTTCGTAGTTGCCACTATTGTAATGATTTAGTGGTTTCAGGAGCGTCTCCGCTTAAGGGCCCACCTACATTTGAGTTGCTCTCTGAGGTTCTTCGTGGCATATGCGGATGACTCTGAGAGGAACCCCTCGTGCATGTCGTTATACAGAGCTAAGAAAGGTTAAGATAATGTCTTACAGTAAGTTTACGACACATACCGTCGGTTGATGACTTGACCGCAACAAAACGGTCGAAGTTCTCCTCGACAAGAATGCGCACGGCTCCGGAACGTGCATCAATAGACCGTCTGAGATGTGATATTCCGGAACCAAGGCCTTGGTAGGTCGCATTTGGATGGACAACCGTGAGGTACGCCTTGGGGTCGAAAGACTTGGAAGAGATGAGGATCGACGCCTCTAGTAAAGGGCTTAGCATTGACCATGAGAGAGTTCAGCCATGACACTGACTCGACTCCATATCCATCTCGGTGATGCTGAGGAGGGTGAGAAGACGAAGAGTCACAGTGAGGAGACGTACTCGATGTCACCACCCAAATTAAGAGGGTCCGTTACATCCGTATCTTGTGAATTTCCTGTGAGAGCACCGGCCACTGAATCACTTGCGTCATGATCGATATCCTCCCACTTGCTGCGAGTGGCCAGTGAGTTTCTGACCGCGTTATCGTAAACTATACAGCAGCATACGTGGGTGCTAATGACCCTATTCGATAAGCCTTGAGAAGGGTCTCGTCTGTGACATTGAAATTGATTTTCACCATGGAACAGTCCAAGTCTTTCACAAAGGCGTGCAACCTCGACCCAACCCGACCCAACGCTGACAATGAACGTCGACTTGGCCCACGTACCACTACCTAGCTCTGCTAGAGGCGATAGGGGCAAGGGAGCTGCAGTCCATTACCCTCCTCCAAGACAAGGTGATCATAAATTACGGCTCCCACCAATTCCTGTCAGTTTCACCAGTAAATCGTAAAGCTCAAGGGCTCACTCCGTTGAATGCAGGACCTTCGCTTTGAGCAGAGTTTCTTGGCTTCTTTGAGCAAATATATCCATCCTATTGAGACGAAGGAGCAGAAACCTGGAAAAGAGGCATCCCAAAATGCCAATGAACGACAAACGGAGCACGGGGCACCCGTTTCCTTCGACTACGGTGTTCCACTACGTATAGAGTGGGCTTCAGTAGTTTGGATCGCCATGCGGGACCAAGTATGTTGCTTCTACCGACTGGTTTTTGAATACGCATAACTGAGGCGTGAGTATAGATTATGATGCCTTTCCTAACTGGTACACTATGGAACACCGCCGACCTGATATTCAGACCGCTACTGAACGGGATACGGTTTAGCTTATTTGGAGGACCAAAAAAAAAGCTAATAACAAGGCCGTCGTCTAATGAGATTGGGTGGAGAAGGAAATAGGTTCAGAATGTCTTTGGAGCCTCCGAGCCGCGGCGAATCTGGTGTTGCACAACGTCGGGCGGGCGTTGGACGTACCTTTTCTGTATCATTATCCATTTGTAATGTCTAGTTGTGCTGCGTGCTGCGTTTGGCGCGATCGTTCTCCTCGAAAACTTGGCCTCCCACCAGCTGAATGGATAGTAACAGTCACTGGCAAACTATCCGGCCGTGGACAAATCGAATATCCTTACAAGTCAAAGAACTCACATCCATATCGGCCACCTTCCTCTTGACCTCTGTCTCACCCGGGCTCGATACGACCCTCTCCTCCGGCGATGAACCGCAATCTAGTCATGCCAACACTGCACGAGCATCTACACCCACAGATCTACCGCGATCTCTAAGGGAGGTACTTCGTCGAGGTCTCACCGTCAAGGTAAATGGCACACCATGGCCGAAGGTTGTCCCTCATATCGAAGACGACGACTCGGAAGCCATTATCATCCTATATGGCTTTCTCCCTGCACGCACATATGACATAGAGCTTTCTATTGCCCCGGATGAAGAACCATTACGAAAGCAAATTGCGACGCGACAAGGTATTTGGTCAGTTTGCCCCTACACCAAGCCCCTCATTTTATTTCGTCTCGCAGACCCACCGTCCGACGATTCTGAAGAAGAGGCATTGCCGTCAGTTTTAAGCGCAGGCACCCAATCCCAAGAGGGATCACCGTCTCCTGAACCAAGTCCGCCAATCACGCCTGACTCACCCTCTATGCCACGACTTATCTCAGTAGAAGAAAGAGCAGCACAATTGCGCCTCACCCATACTTCCCTTGAACAAGAGATGGAATCCCTTAACGCACAGCTCAAGCTGGCCCGTCGCGAGTCTCAGCGCTCAGATGCTGCCATACGAGCTGAAATCGAAGCCATTAAGCGGACAGCAGAAAAGCAGTCCGTGGCAGACCAGCGCGCAAAGCAAAAGGTATTAGCCTTGCAAGAAGCTGTCAAGCAAACAATTGCAGCGACGGGCGAATTAGAGGCGGAGTCACGAGCTGTGGAAGGGGACTTACCACGTGTTCGCCAAGAGGAAGCTGTTGTGGAAGTAGAATTCGCCACCGTTCGGGAAAGTGCAGACAAGAAGGAGGCGGAAGCCGAGGAGGCACTGAGGGCCGACAAGAAGCGCATATCGGACGCTCAGGCTGAGTTGGCATCTGTGACTAACAGACTTGAAAAGCTCCAAGCAAAGAAGGGGAAGTTAGAGGTGGAAATGCTACCCGAACTGGAACAGCAGCTGACGGAGATACGGCAACTGATTGAGGCACTCGAAACATCGCGATGGGAACCTGCACCAGCGCTGTCGGTGCTCGAACCCCTAATGGCTGTCGGTTCCACATTGAGATCATCCGCAGAACCATACTACCCACCGCGACACCTGCTGCAATTATCAACGGCGATCCCATCGGGACAACGACAGCTCACATCCGGGGTATCATTTCCTTCGCGATTACCGCACCAGCTAGCAGGAAGTGGTGCGGTGCCGAGAACTCCCACTCTCGGCACGGCGCGGGGGGGCCAGGCCTTTGACCCCTTTGATTTAGTGGCTGGATCCAGAGCTACTCACGCACAGAACGCACACGAATCATTGGCCCCTTTGGCGCAGGCGCCAAGGGCTATACTTAGGCGGTCCTTATCGGTGACGGAGGGCCCACCACTAGTACCACCCCGACACAATAGTGACGGTTAGGCACAGTTTTGATGTCACGACTGATATTACCCTCTTTATCTCCCTAGATTATTTATGCAAATTGACCGTAAGAGCAAGTTTGCCTCTAGACGTCATGCCGAAAGATCGGCTCAAAGAATTCATTCCTTACTTCCCTATTCGTTGCAATATCCACTCTGGCTCCCTTAATAAATGCGCCATAAATCTAGTAAACTCGTATGGAGTGGAGATCAACCTTATCTTTGTGGGACCAGAAAGGTGGTCCCAACGACCCATTAATATTGGTGGTAGAGACACCTGTGAATCCGGTCTCGAAAGTGCTAGAAGCACAAAAGGACCTAAACGTCGCTATGAATTGCACACTCAAAGGTGGGTCCATCCATAGAGTGTGCTTTTCTAGTCCTGCATGAAGGTGAGGATGGAGCACAAAAGAAGCTGGGATTGTCCTAGTAACGTGACGTGAGGCCTTAGATGCGGTTCTACTGCATATAAGTGAAATCTACAAGGGTCGTGCTCTTTCATAAGATTTCTTACCCACTGTGAGCTTCCTAGCGCGTCCAGACGCGTTATTTGTCACTCACTGATCACATATTGTGGTTGAACCCCCCCCCCCTCCTAGTAGACAAAGAAAACGTGTAGTTAGAAGCTATCGAGGTGCCGAAACTAGTGGTGCTCCGTCGGAAATAATGCTCTCGTGTGCCCTTCTCCGCTCGCGATGGACAGGTCTGACAAAAACGTTGTTAAATCGAAAAATCTTTGGATTTTTTCAGGGACCTATAAAGATATATAAAAAGATATCGGCTACAAGAAGAGTGGCAAGGGAAGAACGAAAATCGGTGTAGCTGTAGAGTAGTATAGAGAGTGCAGCCGATACGAGCATTGCAAGAGAGCAAACGTGGGAGAATCCGACACGACGGCTGTACGGGAGAAACAGACAAAGTCTAGGGCGGGTAACGAGGATCAGAGCGAGTTGGGCTATCGCTCTTCTGCTTCTTTCTGCTTCTCGACTTCATTTCGTAGCGACGATGCTTGACGGTTGAAGTGATTACCGCAATTCGCAGCCGGTGGTGCAAGGTGGGTTCCATTCCCGTTGGCCGTTTTGTGCGGGAGAACGGCAAATGGAGCGGGGGTCTGTGGTCGGCTGCCCAGCGGGCTCACCGACGACGAGGAAAGATTTGGAGTACCGGGTTGACTCCTATTATGCGCCATGTGCGCCTTAATAAGGTGTCCGGCAGCGAGAGCACTCATCAGTGACAATTCTCCCGCCATAACCGCCGCCGCGATCACTCTCGCCAGCCTGCGCGCGTTATGGCCGGGAGACGTTGGGTGAGTGCCGTGAAGTCCGAGCATTTCCAAGACAGAGGCTTGAGGGGCGAGGACGGTTCCTCCGCCAATTGTACCAACTTCGATCGAGGGCATTGAAATGGTCATCAACAGGTCTTGGCCGTCGTGAATTCTACCAAAGAGAAATGGATAAGCATGGAGCCTAGCGATGATGAAGGAGGTACTCACGGTTCCATTAAAGTTATGCACATAGAGCTCTCCACATTCTGTGCGGGGTCTTGACCCGTAGCAAGGAAGACGGCCGTGAGGATGTTGCTCGCATGAGCATTGAAACCACCAATACTGCCAGCCATAGCACTCCCGATCAAGTTCTTTTTCTGGTTAAGGTTGCACAAATCCTTAATATTAGTCTTGAGTACCTCTTTGACGACCTTGCCAGGGATGACGGCCTCGGCGACGACGCTCTTGCCACGCCCCTCGATCCAGTTGATCGCAGCGGGCTTCTTGTCCGTGCAGTAGTTGCCCGAGAGCGCGAGGACAGACATATGCGGGAACTCCTCGCTCATGAAGGAAAGAGCCTTCTCGACACCCTTGGAGATCATGTTCATACCCATAGCGTCGCCAGTTGAGGTTGCAAATCGGATGTACAACGTCCGCCCTGCAAGCGCACAGCGCAGGCTTTGCAACCGTGCAAAGCGTGATGTCGAATCAAACGCATCGCGGAGGATGGTGCTGCCCTCGGGCGAGTCGATCCACCGCTTCGCCTTGGCTGCTTCGATTATGTTTGGGAACTCAACAACGGGCCCACGGGTCATTGCATCCTGCGTGAGGACGGTCGTCACTCCTCCACCAGCGTTGAGCGCCTTGCATCCACGCGAAGTAGACGCGACGAGCGTCCCCTCCGCAGTGGCCATTGGGATTGGATACACCTTGCCGTCGATTTTGAGTGGGCCCGCAATCCCTAGTGGGATAGGCATGTACCCAATGACGTTTTCACAGCAGGCGCCCATAACGCGCGAATAGTCGTAATTGCTCATCGGGATATCCGAAAACTCGAGCGTCTTGGTGGTCGAGGCCCGCGCTAAAGGGAGCATGATAGATTCACAAATCAGTGCCATGGTCGACCATCGCGTCCGAAACACGCGCTCCAGAAGGATGGCTTACAGATCAGCGCTCGACGGACGAGTACAGCGCGTTCCAAATCACCGAGGACTTTCTCCAACGCATACGCCGCGATCTTGCCCTGCTGTGCGAGGAGGATGACCTCTTCGTTATTGAGTTCCTGAACGCCGTTAGGCCCACTATTGAATACCTGCAAACACTCTTCCAAGGATCGACACGGTTCCAGGTCCGATCTACGGTCCACCGGCTCAGGAGTTACCGGGACGTCGGCTTCTGCGTCCGGAGCAGGCAACGCCGGACGTGAGGGCAAAGGGGTGCAATCAGAGCGGCCTTCAGCAGTGTGGGTGGGTACTGTGCCGTTCGTGTGCTTCTGGTCGTATGTGGTCAAACTCGAAGATTCAGAAGTCTTGGTTGGCGCCCGTTCAAGCAGGACCACGGACTGCTGCCGCTGGAGTGTCGAACTGCCAAGGCCTTTGAGAAGGTAGCCGTTCAGGAAGACCGATGCGGCAAGGGCGAGAACTATCCACTTGGACATGATCGGGTCAGAGACGATTGTCGTCCAGAAGGACATAAAGCTTTCGAATCGGTTTGCGTCTTCAACATCGTCCATCGCTTCGTCATCGTCCTCTTCAGAGATGAACCGGCGGTCAAGGGTCGAATCCGCAACGCGAATGTGAACAGGAGAGTGAATTTTGACGACGAGTTCGCCGGTGGGAATCTCCTCCCCAATGCGGCTTAATATGTTGGAAAGGGCAGTCGAAGAGATATTGACGCGCGGCGTAGTAGATGGCCTAGTGAGATGAGCGTGCGTGCTTCTT
>WNFL01105857.1_pt1 | contig 10006 bp, 10 predicted proteins | sample 5400361 | NCBI WGS metagenome assembly WNFL01 (sample SAMN13153351, study PRJNA577476) | soil metagenome | isolation source: 40 cm soil on Douglas fir-dominated hillslope | place: USA:California | collected 2013-09-17
CTGCGTCAGCCTCGCGGGCAAAGCTCAACCGGGCTTGCGACTGGACGACGACGCCGTTCATCGATGCGACTCGTTCGGACGGACTGACGATGAGGGCTTCGAGCGCCGGCTTCTTGACGCGATTCAGCATTGCCGACGCGATGAACGAGTCGAGCTCGTTGAATCCGTCGAACGTGAGGATCGCAATTCGCATGTGCCTCTACTGGGGTTTGATTCCCGCCGCCTTGACCGTGCGCGCGACGCTCTCCGCCTCGCTGCGCACGAAGCGCCCGAATTCGGCCGGTGCCATGACCATCGCTTCCGCGCTGAGTTTTGCGAGCTGCTCACGTACATCGGGTGCAGCGAGTGCCTGCGAGATGTCCTTCGCGATCTTTTCCACCACGCCTGCCGGCGTGCCCGCTGGCGCCCAAATCCCGAACCATAGCGTTGATTCGAATCCCGCCAGACCGGCTTCAGCGATCGTCGGCACCTCCGGGATCACGCCCATGCGCCGCGCGCCGCTCACGCCGAGCGCTATCAGACGGCCCTCGCGAACGTGAGGCAAGGCGGAAGTGATCGGCGTGAACCAGTAGGTCACTCGTCCTGCGATCAACGCGTCGTACGTATCGGCCCCGCCCGACATCGGAACGTGCCCCATCTTGACGCCCGCGTCCAAATTGAACTTCTCGCCCATCAGGTGAGTACCCGAGCCGATTCCGGAGGAAGTAAACGTGAGCTCGCCCGGCCTCGCCTTCGCGGCCGCCACCAGTTCCGGGATCGTCTTGACGCCCGCCGGCGCGCCCACAGCGAGAACGTAGGACTGCCTGATAAGCGGCGCGATCGGGACGAAGTCGTTCAGCGGGTCGTACGGCAGGTTCCTTCGAAGCGCGGCGCTGATCACCTGGGAGTTGCTGGTCGAGAGCAGCGTATAGCCGTCAGGAGAAGACTTTGCGACCAGCTCGGTGCCCACGGCGCCGCCTCCGCCGACAATGTTCTCGACGACAACAGACTGGCCCCACGCTTCGGAAAGCTTCGGCGCGACGATCCGGGTGATTGCATCGACGATGCCCCCGGGCGCGAACGGCGCGATCATGCGCACCGGCTTTGCAGGCCAGCTTTGGGCGAACGCACCCGTACCGCTGCACGCCGCCACGAAGATTACCGCCAGGATTCTTGCGAGTTTCATGATGTCCTCCTGCTATCGCTGCCCGTCCGGATTCAGATTCGCGATCGCATCCCGGAGAAAGCTCGCGAACACCTTGCGATAAGGATCGTTCTCCCGCGTCGCAATGTTGGTGACGGGGCCAGGAATTTCGATATGGATCGCGACGGGTGCGAGGCCCATGGCCCCGTTATTCTTGGCGGCACCGGCAGACATGTACACCTGGTCCACCGGCTCCATCTTCAAATCCACCTTGGGCGTGCTTCCCGAGACGATTCGGTCCCGGGCCTCGTAATAGCGGCGTTTGAGGAGCGCCGCCTGGTCGCGGCTCACGCCTTTCGTCGCGACCTCGATCATTCCGCCGGTGGCCGGATGAGTGTTGCAATGGATCTCGATGTAGAGCGCGAGCCTTGGCCCCGCCGCTTCGAGCATGAGGCGCCGGTATTCGTCCCACACATGGGCGGCGCGGGGACTCCAAATCTCCTGGTTCGAATTCAGGCCCGCGCCTTCGGTGGGTCGATTGACGTTGATCCGCCGGTCCGATGCGATCAGCACCGAAATCCCGACATCGCGCGCGAGATTCTTCACGATCACGCCGGTATTGCAATCGGCCGTGCCGTGGGGGGCGGCAAGGACCACGCCGCGCAGGCCCGGCTTCCCCTGCACGATCTCGAACGATCCGAACGCGAGCGCTTCTTCCTTCGTGGCCGTCGCGCAACCGCCGCACACTCCGATCAGCAACACTAGTACCGCCGGTGCGCGCTTCATTTGTTCCTGCTCTCCAGGCTGCGAAGGTCCATTGCGCCTTATCGGAGCTCGACAACGTCAATTCCGTCTGCCGTCTTGCGCAGGACCACTTCCGTCGCCGCGTTCGTTTTCACGATATGGAGTTCGCGGGGCGTGAAGACAAAGCGCTGGTGGTACGTGGTGCCGCCGTGATAGCGGCCGGTGACGGTCAAGTATGCCCCTCCGCGGTTCAACGTATTGCCCCACGCATCGACTCGGACCCTCTCTCGGGAATGGCCCATCCTGATTTCATAGGTCTCGCCGAGACCGCCCAGCGGCTCGTAGTGGACGACGTATTCGCTCCGGTCGGAGGCGCGAAGCTCCCGAGCGCCCGCCTCGAGCGCGTAGGCCAGATGCGTTCCGTTATCGACCAGGCCCAGCATCGCGCATCCGGACAGGATCAGGACTGCAGCCGCGAGCGTTGCATCACGCACAGCAGCCGCGCTCGAGTTGCACCGGTGGGCACTTGACGCTTCCGAACGAGCAAAACACGCAGCAGTGGCCTGGCGTGGGACGCAGCAGCGTGCGGCACCCTTTGCACTCGTAGAAATAGATGCACGCATCGGTGGGCATCTGTTCCTCGGCGCGATGTCCGCAAGCCGGGCAGGTGATGACTGAATTGAGTTGAGCTTCCACCGGGGTTCCCATTGATTGATAACTTTTATCGTTGATTGGGGGTTCGTAGCGGGTTGTCACGCTCGCCGCCTAACGAGCTAGGTCCCTGGGCCAAGACTCCGGGATAGGCGGAAGCGCTTCCCAGAATGGGAGCACTCTCGAGATGCGACCGTCTTGAGCGAGCTCGATCACCGCTTCGCCGCTAGCTGCCACTGAGCCATCCGGCCCGATGATTGCGTCGGCAAAACGGCCAACATTGCGAAATGTGTTGATGCCGCTTGCCAGAACAAGGCGGCAACCAGGCCAGTTCTTGTGGAACCCTGCGATCTTCTCCGAGATGGCCGCGTATCCCGCGAAGATGCGCTGCGGGCCCCATATCTCAGCATCATCGGTGAGGCAACGGGCGAGGAGATCAACTCGGCGAACAGGATCGTGTTCCGCGAAGGCTTCCAGGTAGACGATTAGCGGTTCCACGAAGGCCGAAGGTCCCATCGTGACGCGGCGATCACGGCCGCTGTCGCGGCCGTTACTTTCTTCGCGTAAGGCACGTCGATGAATTCGTTCGGCCCGTGGGCATTCGACTTCGGGCCGAGCACGCCGGTGACGAGGATCTGCGCCTTCGGGAATTTCGCGCCGAGCATGCTCATGAAGGGAATCGTGCCGCCCTCCCCCATGTACGCCGCGGGCTTGCCGAAGAACGATTGGGAAGCGGCGTCGAGCGCGGCGGCGAGCCACGGCGCGGCCGCGGGCGCATTCCAACCGCTCGCCGATGAATCGTATTCGAACGTGACGCTCGCCGAATAAGGCGGATCGGCTTCGAGGATCTTCTTCATCTCGGCCGCTGCCGCCTCGCCGTCCACGAACGGCGGCAGGCGCAGCGAGAGCTTGAGCGCGGTCGCCGGGCGTTGGACGTTGCCGGCGGATTCGAGAGCCGGAAGCCCGTCGGCGCCGATCACCGCGAGCGCCGCCCTCCAGGTCCGATTGAGGATGAGCTCGACCGGGTCCTTCGTGACCGGCTGCGCGAAGATCGCGCTTTGTCCCTCGCCGCAACAGCTCGCCCACGGGAACCGCTTCCACACCGCGTCACCGAGGATCCGCGCCGCTTCCTTCGCCTGGGCGATCCGCTCGGCAGGAATGTCGCAGGAGAAGAAAGCGGGCTTCACCGCGCCGGTGCGCGAATCGTCGATGCGATCGAGGAGTTGGCGCGCGATGCGGAATGAAGAGGGCACGACACCTCCGGCATCGCCGGAATGGACGCCCTCGGTGAGGACGCTGGCCGTGAGCGTGCCGTTGACGAGCCCGCGCAGCGACGTCGTCGCCCAGAGCTGGTCGTAGTTTCCGGCGCCCGAGTCCAACGCGATGACGAGCCCCACATCACCCATGCGCGGCGCGAGCGCATCGAGATACGCCGGCAGGTCGTAGCTGCCGCTCTCCTCGCAAGTCTCGATCAACCCGACGCAGCGCGGCCGCGGCACGCCTTGGGCATCGAGCGCGCCGATCGCCGAAAGCGCGGCGAACACCGCATAACCATCGTCCGCGCCGCCGCGGCCATAGAGGCGCCCATCCTCATACACCGGCGTCCACGGCCCGAGCTCCGCGCGCCATCCGCTCATCTCGGGTTGCTTGTCGAGGTGACCGTACAACGCCACGGTGCTCGCGGATGCGCCCGCCCCTTTCGCCGGCACGTCGAAGAAGAGAAAAGGCGTGCGCCCCGGAAGCCGCACGATCTCGACCTCGAGCCCCGGAAGGTCCTGGCGCTTGACCCAGCGTTCCGCGAGGCGGATGGCGGCTTCGATGTGGCCGTTCCGCTCCCATTGCGCGTCGAAGTGCGGCGACTTCGCCGGCAGGCGGATGTAGTCGATCAGCTGCGGAACGATGTCATCGTCCCACTGCCGCGCGATGCGGTCGTGCAGGGCCGCGGAATCGAACGGAAAACCGGGTGCGGCGTCTCGGGCGGTCATGGCGAGATTCTACCGGACCCTTATTCAGCCGAAATTGTCTCAACATGGCGACACGGTAATATTGAGTCCTGATGGAGGACTTTATGGGCATTAGAACGAGAATGATCCTGGCCGCACTGGCGATGTCGATCGCCATTCCGGCGCACGCGGTGGGCCGCTGGACCGACGCGACGGACCTGTGGTGGAACTCGGGCCAGTCCGGTTGGGGCGTGAACGTCACCCAGCAGAATGACGTGCTTTTCCTCACCTTCTTCGTCTACGGCCCGAACCTGAATCCCGTCTGGTATAGCGCCTCCGACGTACGCCTCCAGGCAACGACGAACGGGGTGCTGGTCTATACGGGGGCGCTTTATGAAACCCACGGCTCCTGGCTGGCCGACAACTTCTACGATCCGGCCGCGCTCATCTATCGCCAGGTCGGCACCGTCATGTTCCGGCTGAACAGCATCGGCAGCGCGACCCTGATCTACAGCGTCGATGGGCTGACCATCCAGAAACAGCTCACTCGCTTCACCTGGCGCACCAACGAATTGGCCGGCTCGTACCTCGGAGCGATCGCGGGAGACTATTTCGGTTGCGTGTCGTCTTTCTCGAACGGCTATGCGGAAGAGGGCGGATTGCGCTACGTGCTCACGCAAACGAGCACCAACCTGGCGATCCAGGCCACCGGCGGCTCCGCGACCTGCGTGTACTCGGGAACGTACGTGCAAGAGGGCCGCATGGGCTCGATGAAAGGGGCCTATACCTGCACCAACGGCACCTTCGGCACGTTCGAGGCGTCCGAGATCGAAGCCAACCCGCAGGTGTTCAGCGCGAAGGTGACGACCCTCACGAACGTCTGCAACTTCTCGGGGCGGATCGGCGGGCTGCGACGCAGCAACTAGATCGGCCACAGTCCGGCAGATCGGGAAGATTCAGGCGCCGGAGATGACCTCGGTCCCCTGGCTCGAGGTCTTCATCGCGGCGTACATCGTCTGGGTGATCGGGGCCTGCGGCACGCTGCTCATGAACCGGCGCTCGCCGACCGCGACGCTCGCCTGGATGTTCGCGTTCGTTGCGCTGCCGGTGATCTCGGGCTTCTATTACCTCGTCTTCGGCCCGCGGCGCTGGCACCGGCGGCGGCAGCGCTACGGCATCGCTCGCGGGCTTCTCGCCGACGACGTTTCCGCCTACCTGCGTGCGTCGTGCTGCCAAGTAGCGCCGAAGCTCTCCGCCGACGCCGCCGCTCTCGCCGCGGTCGGCCGCCGCCTCGGCCAGGGGCTGCCGACCTTCGCTGCCTCCATCACGCTTCTCGACGAGGGCGACGAGTACTTCGAGGCGCTCGAGCTGGCCATCGCCGCATCGACGCACCACGTGCACCTGGAGTACTACATCTGGGAGCCGGACGATGTCGGGCGGCATTTCCGCGACCTGCTCGTCGTCGCCGCCAATCGCGGCGTCAAGATCCGCGTGCTCTACGACGCCGTCGGTTCGCCGCGAATGAACGAGGCGTTCTGGAGCGCGCTTCGCAAGGCCGGTGGCGAAGTGCTCGTCTTCAATCCCGTGCGCTTCTCGCCGCGGAGCATCAACTTCGCCAATTTCCGCACGCACCGCAAGATCGTGGTGTGCGACGGGAGCACGGCGCTCCTCGGCGGCATGAACCTGCACTCCCCCGCCAGCGCCACGCGCTCGGGCAAGGATGCATGGCGCGACGCGCACGTGGCGATCGAGGGCGAGCCGGCGCGCAGGCTCCAGCGCTTGTTCCTGGAGAACTGGATGTACTCGGGCGGCAGCTTCACGCTCACGCCCGAGAACCTGGCGAAATACTTTCCCCCGGTTCCGGAGAACCCGCGGCTTCGCGGCAACGACGCGATGCCCGTGCAGATCCTCGCTTCCGGGCCGGACGACGAGCGCGCGCCGATCCACGCCTTCTTCCTCGCCGCCATATCGACGGCGCGAGCCCGCGTATGGATCGAGACGCCGTATCTCATTCCCGACGAGCCGCTCGAGGCGGCGCTGCGCATCGCGGAGCTGCGTGGTGTCGACGTCCAGGTGATCGTGCCGAAGAACGGCGACTCGAAGCTCGTCACCGCCGCGTCGCACACCTACTGCGAATCACTCGGCAAGGCCGGCGTGTCGATGTACGAATACGGCCCGCCGATGCTGCACGCGAAGACCATCCTCATCGACGAAACCGTGGGCGTGGTCGGCACCGCCAACATGGACAACCGCAGCTTCCGCCTGAATTTCGAGGTGGCGGCGGTTTTCTACGACACGCGGACCATCGCGCGCATGGCGCGCCGCTTCGCCGCCGATCGCAGCGCCTCGCGGCCCTTCGCCGCGCGCCGGCGAGGTCCGCGCTTCACGGCGCTCCTCGAGTCGATCGCGCGGCTGACCTCGCCCGTGCTCTGACCAGCGCCTGTCCATCCGGACCAAGTGTTCGCCTTTCCTACACGATCCTTCCCGTTCGCCTATGGATGATCGATCGGCCGCTGGTGGATGCTTCTAGGCATAGGCATCGTTCAGGGAAACAGCATCTTGAATCAGTTCGCACCGAGGCCGCGGTCGGCGGGAAACGCAGCCTCGCTATGGGAGCGGCGAGTCGACCAAGTGGTCCGCGCCGAGGACGTCGTCGCGGTCACTCGCGATTACCTCGACTCGTTCTCGCCGGAATACCTCGGCCGGCTTCCCGCCGATTGCCGTCCCGTCCACATCAAGTACCCCGACGACATCGAGTTCTGGGCACAGCAGCTCGCGCAACGCTACTGCAAGGAAAACGACGAGCCCGTCGACGGCGACCTTCTGCACGACCTCCTCGACTACTTTCTCCACGCTCTGATCCGGCTTGCCCAGCTGCACAGGAACCTACCGGGTTCCGTGCGGATCAAAGGGCAATGACTTTCGAAGACCGCAACGACGCCGCCGAGCAGCTCGCCGATCGCCTCGCTTACCTGAAGGGACGGCGGCCCTTGGTGCTCGCCATTCCGCGCGGCGCCGTGCCGATGGGACGCGTCATCGCCGATCGCCTCGATGGCGAGCTCGACGTCGTGCTCGTTCGCAAGCTCCGCTCGCCGTTCGATCCCGAGTTCGCGATCGGCGCCATCGACGAAGCGGCCGACTTCGAGCTTTCCGCCGACGCCGCCTACGCCGGCGGCAGCCGCGACTACATGGAGCGCGAGAAGGCCGAGCAGCTCGCGCGCATTCGCGAACGCCGCCAGGCGTGGAGCCGCCTTCGCCCGCCGGTGAGTCCCGCGGGGCGCGTCGCGATCGTGGTCGATGACGGGCTCGCGACCGGCGCGACGATGGTCGCGGCGCTGCGATTCGTGCGCCGCCATGCTCCCAGGCTCCTGGTGTGCGCCGTCCCCGTCGCTTCGTCGACCGGGATCCGCAACGTCGCGGACATCGCCGACGAAGTGGTGGTCGTGGCGGTGCCCGAGTACTTCGGCGCCGTCTCGCAGTTCTATCGGAATTTCTCGCAAGTCGAGGACGACGAGGTCGCGCAGCTCCTCGCCGCCTAGAGGGTGTCATCCCCCGCGGACGGCGCGCGTTAAGGGAGCATGGTTCGAGGTCCCTCAGGTCTTCCGCGCAATTCGACGATCGTTCCCGGCGATTCACCGGGGACTGCGAAGGTGCGTCCGCGCACCACCGCGCCCAAGGCATTTCCTCGTTCCAAGCCGCGCTCCAAACGGACTAGGTAGCACGGGACTTTTCGGGGGGCTGTGCCGGTCTATCCCCGAGCCGATGCATGTCGCATCGGCATTCCCGGGGAACACATCATGACGACCAGACTTTCGGCGCCCTTAAAGCGCGAGCTCGACATCAACGGCGACAAGTACACGCTCACCCTCACGCCCGAAGGCTTGAAGCTCGTCCTCAAGGGACGACGCAAGGGCATCGAGCTCGCGTGGACTTCGATCGTCGGCGGCGACGCGGCGCTCGCCACCGCGCTCAACGCGACCTTGTATCAATCCAAAGCCGACGCCCCCGAGCTTCCCGGCACAAAACACTAGAGGGGGGTTGGATCGCCTGTAAAATGGCGCCTTCGCTTCGACGGAGGCGCGGATGAAGAAGGCGGACATGGAAAAGCTGATGGGACGCAAGATCGCGGGCGGCGCGCCGGGGCGCACGAACGACCGCTACGGAAAAGATGCGGCCGCACCCGCGGACAAGCGCGAGCAGCGCGAGCGCGACCGTCAGCTTGGCCTCGTGCCCTTCGCGGTGAAGCTGCATGGCGACCTGGTGCGCGAAATCCAGGCCGCGGCGCAAGCGCGCGCGATCGGCCTCAGCGAGATCACGGCGGAGCTGATCCAGAAGGGCCTGAAAACGAAGTAGCTGCCCGCAGCACTTCGGTCAGCGCGTCGAAGTCCACCGGCTTCACGACGTGCGCATCGAAGCCCGCGTCGATGGCGCGCTGCCGGTCCTCGGGCGTGCCATAACCGGTGACCGCGATCATGAACGGGCGGTGCGCCCCGTCAGCATCGCGAATCCGCCGCGCCACCTCGTAGCCATCCATTTGCGGCAGCCCGATGTCGACGAGGATCACGTCGGGCCTGAGCTCCATCGCGGTGCGCAATCCCGCGGGACCATCGCTCTCGGCATGGACGCGATGGCCTGCGAGCTCCAGCAGCATGCTCAGCGTCTCGCGTGCGTCCGCGTTGTCTTCCACCACGAGCACTTCACGCGAGGCGATGGCGGACCTGGCAGGCTGCGCCCTGGCCGTCACCGCCGGCCGGTCGATCGCGGGAAGCCGGACGATGAACTCGCTCCCCTGTTCCGGGCCCGCGCTCTGCACGCTCGCCGATCCGCCGTGCATCTCCGCGAGCCGGCGCACGAGCGTGAGCCCGATGCCGAGTCCGCCGAGCGATCGATCGAGGTCGCGGCCGCCCTGCACAAAAAGATCGAACACACGCACGGCAAGCTCGGGTGACAGGCCGATGCCGGTGTCGGCCACGCGCAGGACCGCCTCGCCACCCTCGCGCTCGACGACCACCCGGATCGTTCCGCCCGCGGGCGTGTACTTCACCGCATTGCCGACGAGATTCGTGATGATCTGCTCGAGGCGGATCGGATCGGCGTCGACCCACGCCGGCCGCAGCTCCTCGACGATGCGATGGTTCTGGGAGCGGCCCGCAGCCTTGAGCGTGCGTAGCGACTGCGCGGCGAGCGCGGCGAAATCGACCGGCTGGCGATCGAGGACGATCTTCCCCATGAGCGCGCGCGCTGCGTCGAGCAGATCGTCGGTCAGCCGCGAGAGGTGGCCGACCTGCCGGACGATGATCTCGCGCGCCTGCTTGCGCGTCTCCTCGCCGGCGCGCGGATTCTCGAGCAGCCCCGCGGCATTGCTGATAGCGCCGAGCGGGTTGCGCAGCTCGTGGCCGAGCATCGCCAGGAATTCGTCCTTGGACTTGTTCGCGGCCTCCGCGTACGCGCGCGCGGCTTGCTCGCGCGCGAGGAGCTCGTCGCGTTCCGCCTCGTGGCGCCGCCGGCGCTCCGAAGAGGCCACCAATGCGTCGGCCACCTCGCG
>WNFL01279410.1_pt1 | contig 10006 bp, 10 predicted proteins | sample 5400361 | NCBI WGS metagenome assembly WNFL01 (sample SAMN13153351, study PRJNA577476) | soil metagenome | isolation source: 40 cm soil on Douglas fir-dominated hillslope | place: USA:California | collected 2013-09-17
GGGCCGCAAGGCCGATCTCGCCTACGAATTCATCAACTGGTTTCTCGATGGCTGGGCCGGGGCCTATCTCAATCGTCAGGGCTACTACTCTGCGGTTCTCGAGACCGCGAAGGACAAGATGGAGCCGTACGAGTGGGCGTACTGGATGGAAGGCAAGCCGGCCGCGAAGGACATCAAGGCGCCCGACGGCACCTTGCTGGAGAAGGCCGGCACCGTGCGCGACGGCGGATCCTACGAAACGCGCATGGGCGCGGTGGTGTGCTGGAATTCCGTGATGGACGAAAACGACTACCTGACCAAGAAATGGAATGAGTTCATTGCGGCGTGAGCCAAGCCGTGAGCGCAAGCCGGGATGAGGCTATAGCAACTGTAGCCCGGATTGAGCCACCGGGTCCGGCCTTCGGCCGGCCCGATGATAAACTCCGCGAAATCCGGGACCACCCCCTCCACACGGCAACGCCGCCCCGGGTTTCGCTGACGCTCAACCCGGGCTACGGTGCTCCGGCATGGCTGCAGGTCGCGCCGTTTGCGGCGGTTTTCCTCGTCTTCTTCCTCGTGCCGCTCGCGCTCACCGTCATGGTGAGCTTCTGGGATTACAACGAATATCAGATCCTGCCGGCATTCACCGTGCGCAGCTATGTGGAAATCTTCGAAGGCTGCCTTGATCGCTTTCCCGATCTCTGCGTCACGCTCAAGACCTATCTGTCGACCCTGAAGTTCTGCGTTGCCGTCTGGCTGATCACCCTCATGGTCGGGTTCTTCATCGCCTATTTTTTGGCATTTCACGTTCGATCGGCGACGCTGCAGATCGCGCTGTTTCTCGTCTGCACGATCCCGTTCTGGACGTCGAACGTCATCCGCACCATCTCGTGGATTCCGCTGCTCGGACGCAACGGCCTCATCAACTCGGCTCTGCTCAAGCTCGGCATTGTGAACCAACCGATCGAGTGGCTGATCTATTCCGACCTGTCGGTCATCCTCTCGCTCGTTCACCTCTACGTCCTGTTCATGATCGTTCCGATCTTCAACTCGATGATGCGCATCGACCGGGCGCTGCTGGAGGCCTCCTACGACGCCGGCGCTTCCGGCTGGCAAACGCTGTGGAACGTCGTCGTTCCGTTATCGAAGCCTGGCATCGCCATCGGTTCGATTTTTGTCATCACCATCGTGATGGGGGATTTCGTCACCGTCGGCGTGATGGGCGGCCAGCAGATCGCCTCCATCGGCAAGGTGATCAACACCGAGATGACGGCGCTGCAGTTTCCGCCTGCCGCCGCCAATTCCGTCATTTTGCTCGCCGTCGTTCTGTTGATCATCTGGGCTCTCAGCAAGCTCGTCGACGTCCGCAAGGAGCTGTGAGCGATGCGCGAGAAGCGTTCGTCCTCGTTCTATTGGCTCGCGGCGCTGTTCGGCCTTTTCGTGCTGTTCCTGTACGGGCCGATGATCACGATCTTCATATTGTCGTTCCAGGGGCCCGACGGCGGTCTCACGTTCCCGATGAACGGCGTTTCGCTGCACTGGTTCGCCAAGCTTTGGGAGGGCCTCGGCGTCGTCGACATCTGGGCCGCCTTCCGGCGCTCGTTTCGCCTCGGCCTGGTCGTGATGATACTGACGGTGGTGCTGTCGCTCGCGGCAGGCTTTGCCTATCGCAAGCGTTTTCGCGGGGCGGATGTCCTGTTCTACGTGGTGGTCGCGAGCCTCATCGTCCCGTCGATCGTGGTTTCGCTCGGCATCGGGCTCGAATTCCGCCTCATCGACGACGCCGTCAAGTCGATGGCCGAGGCATTTGGTTGGACCTATGTGGCGGAGCATTATACGACCGCGATGGGCATCTACACGTCCGGCCTCGGCGCCCAGCTGACCTGGACGCTGCCGTTCGGCCTCTTGATCACCTTCGCGATCTTCAACCGGTTCGATCATCGCCTCGAGGAGGCCGCACGGGATCTCGGAGCGACGCCCCGGCAGAGCTTTGCCCATGTGGTGCTGCCGATCATTGCGCCGAGCGTGATCGGGATCGGACTGTTCGGGTTCACGCTGTCGTGGGACGAAGTTGCGCGATCCAGTCAGGCGATGGGCGATCTCAACACGCTGCCGCTCGAGCTTGAGGGGCTGACCACGACGGTGACGAACCCGCAAATCTACGCGCTCGGCACGGTGACGACGGGCGTATCCTTCGTTGTCATCTTCGCCGCGCTAGGGCTGATCCGGGCTCTGCGCAGGCGATCGGCGGCTTGAGAAGCGCATCATTCGCCGGCGTCGACGATGGCGATGACCGGGCCGCCGCCCTGGGGGCCCTGGTGCATGGCGTCGACCGACACGAACACCGCCGGATCGCCGATGGCGGCGGCCGCGACGCCGCCGACGGCGGCTTTGGCATGGCGATGATGGTGGACATCGGAATCATCGAGCATGATCTGCCGCCGGCCCCGCAGCGTACCGCGCCGGTCGGCTTCACACTTCATGAAGCAATTGACGACGCGGCCGCCGAGGTCCTCGGCGCGCGGGCGTTCCGGCAGATCAAGCCCGGCATTGCGGATTGCCGCATAGATTGCGTCGATATCAAGCGCATCCTTCATCACCGCATGGCCAATCCGGTAGCGTCCGCCGGCGCCTCCCTTGTTTCCGATCAGCACGATCTGCGCCTGGGTAAGCTCGACGCCCGACGAACAGGAGGCGACGGAGGAGTAGAGATCGAGGTCGCGGCAGATTTGTTCGGCACGCGGCATCTTGATTTCACCAAGTCCAATCGCTATGCCGAGCGCGGTGGTGCCGTTGGAAACGCCCATGGAGTCGTGCACCTCGCAAGCCACCTGATGGCCGCGGCTTTCGGCATCGCGCACTGAATCGATGGTGAGAAGCGGCGTCTTGGTCTGCACATAGTGCACATTCGCGGGGTCCGAAATGCCGGCGTCGCGCATGGCGGCCTTCACGGCCGCGGCGACCTTTTCCACCATGGCAGGGCGGCCGATATCCTCGGGCAGGAGTTCAGCGCTCATGGCGGTGCCGATTGCGATGCGGGATGCGGAGGCGGGGCCGGTCCTGGCGTTGCGGGCAAATACGGTTGCGTGCGGCGTGATCACACCGTCGCAACCGCCCGACCACACCATGGGAATCCTCGCGATGTCGGCCTCGCTGCGGTTTCCGAGCTCACTGAGCACGCCACGGAATGCCTGATCGGCGAGGATGCGGGTGAAGTCGTTGACCCCGCCATTGCCCTCCGTTTTGCCGATCACTGCAACAACCTCGTCTGCCCCAAACGCTCCGGTCTTGATGCACGCGGCCATGCCGGAGGCGTCCATCACGCTCTTCAATTCAACCTTGGTAACCACGATGGCCATGGGCGTCACGCTCCCTCGAACGCGTGTCCATGCTAAAAACGGGCCATGACGTCAACGGTGCTCTAAGACACGAGGCCCACGCGCTTGCGCATCCTGATGATTAACCCCAACACGTCGGCGACTATCACGGAGATCCTCGCTGCTCGCATGCGCGAGATCGCGGGACCGGGCGTGACAATTCTGCCGGTTACCGGCCGGTTCGGCGCCCCATACATCGCAAGCCGTGCCACGGCGGCGATTGCCGGTCACGCCGCGCTCGATGCTCTGGCGGAACATGTCTTGGATTGTGACGTCGTCTATCTGGCTTGCTTTGGCGACCCGGGGCTCGCGGCACTCAAGGAAGTCTCACCTGTGCCGGTCGTGGGCATGGCCGAAGCCTCTGTCGAGGCCGCGTGCCGCCGCGGTCGCCGCTTCGCCATCGTGACCGGCGGGGCCGCCTGGGCGCCGATGCTCAACGAGCTGGTGACCGGCCTTGGCCGGTCCGACTGCCTCGCGGCTATTCGCACCGTCGAGCAGTCAGGGGATGAGATCGCGCGCGATCCAGCGTCGGCCCTGGGTCGCCTCGTTGACGCGTGCAATGCCTGTGCGAACGAAGACGAAGCCTCCTCGGTGATACTCGGTGGCGCAGGACTGGCCGGTCTCGCGGCGCGCGTTCAGGGATCGGTCCCGGTTCCGGTTATTTGCTCGGTTGAGGCAGGCGCACGCGCGGCGCTTGCCGCGCGTGATCACGGCCGGGGCGCGAGGGCGCGATCGACGGTAGATAGCGTCGGCCTCTCCACGGCTCTGGCGAAACTGCTTGCAGGGGTATGACGGCGGCTGTGGCCTCTCCCGTAGCCCGGATGGAGCGACCGTCTTCGGTCGCGTAATCCGGGAGCAGCCGTGCGACCCGGCGAGGTTTTTCCCGGATTACACGGAGTTTATCATCGGGCCGGCCCACCGGGTCCGGCCGGAGCTTGCCATCGGGCCGGCCAGAGGCCGGACCCGGTGGGCCGGCCCGATGGCAGGCTCCGGCCGGACCCGGTGGCTCCATCCGGGCTACTTCGCCGAAAACACAATGTCCTGCGCCCCATTCCAAAGTACGAGCTCGCCCAGCGCGCGCAGATTTTCGCGACCATCCACGATGGTCAGAAAATGGTTGCCGGCAAGCTGGCCGACTTTGCTGGAAAACTGCACGGCGCCGTACGCGAGCAGAATTTCGGTTTCGCTCAATCCGCCTGGGTAAAGAATGACTTCACCTGGCGCGGGATGGCTCGTTGCATTTTCGTGGGTCAACCCAAGATCAAGGCCGCCCAGCGGAATCCAACAGCCCTCTCCGCTCCAGCGCACGTGAATGATCTTTTGCCGGTAGGGCAGCATGGAGTTGAATTTGGCGCATGTCTTTGGCGCTGCCTCGACCTCCATGCGTGCCGTGAACGTGAAAGGGCCAGCGTCGATCGTGATCATGAGGCGTCCTTTAGAATAGACCCGCCGTGCGCTATCGTGCCGGCGCCCCTGCGGCGAGCCACGCCGCAATCGCTGCACGCTCCGAACCCGTCATCTCGGTGATGTTGCCCGGCGGCATCGCGCTTGACCATGCCGCATTGCGGCCGATCAGGCGGGCATTGCGGCGGATGTGGTCAGCGTCGTCCAAACGGATCGCCTTCGGGGCCATCGCCAATGTCGGCCACACCGGCTCGGCGGCATGGCACATGCTGCACCGCGTGCTGACGATCCGCTCGACCTGGGCGAAGGTCGCGCCCGGCGCCTCTCCGGTCCTGGCCTCGCGCGGACCCGCCGCCGACAACAACGCGATGGCCGCCATGCCGGCCGCGGCGACGCCCCACACCCACCACGGCGACCCCTGACCGGCGTGCCGCGAATTGAAGAAGTGGCGAATGACCGGGCCGAGGGCAAGGACGATCGCAACAATCAGCCAGTTGTAGCGCGTCGCAAACAGCAACGGATAGTGATTGCTGATCATCAGCACGATCACCGGCAAGGTCAAATAATTGTTGTGAACCGACCGTTGCTTCCCGGTTTTGCCAAGCTCCGGATCGGGGCGCGCCCCGGCGAGCAATGCCGCCACCGTCTTCTTCTGATTGGGAATGATCACCAGGAATACGTTCGCCACCATGATGGTGCCGATGATCGCGCCGATCTGATTGAAGGCGCCGCGCCCGCTGAGCACATGGGTGAACGCGTAAGTCAGGCCGACCAGGAAGACGTAGCCGCCGATCACAAAGGCAAGTTCATGTTCTGCGATGTGAGATCGGCAAGCGCCTTCGTAAAGCAGCCATGCGAGCACGAGGCTGATCAGGCTGAAGAGGGCCGCCTGGGTGGCGGTGAGATCGAGAACGGATTTGTCGACGAGAAAGAGATCGGCATCGAGGTAATAGACTACCACCACCAGCATGAAGCCCGACAGCCATGTGGCGTAAGCTTCCCATTTGAACCATGTGAGCCTGTCGGGCATGGCCTTGGGCGCCACCAGGAATTTCATGATGCGATAGAAGCCGCCGCCATGAACTTGCCAGGCCTCGCCGCCAACGCCTTCAGGCATGTCGGTGCGGTTCTGCAGGCTGAGATCGAGATGGATGAAATAGAATGAGCTGCCGATCCAGCCGATGGCTGCGACGACATGCAGCCAACGAAAAATCAGACTGGCCCAATCGACGATGATCGAATTCCACATGGTCCGCCGCTTCGCCTTATGCCGGTGACGCTATAGCTAATTTCGCCTGATGGAATCAAAAGCCGTGCCATCGTTCGCCAACGGGTCCGGCCTTTTGCCGCCCGATGACAAGCCCATTTTCGCTGGAACCGGTCCTAGCTGCCGCGATAGGTTGAGAAACTCCAGGGCGTAACCAGCAGCGGGACGTGGTAGTGGCCCTCCGGTTCCGCGACGAAGAACTCGATCGGCACCGATTGCAGGAACGCAGGATCCGCGGTCGGTGTGTTGCGCGACGCATAGTAGTGACCGATTTCGAAACGCAGCTCATAACGGCCGATCGGGATCGGACGACCACCGATGAGCGGCCCGTCGGTGCGGCCGTCGTGGTTTGTTACAGCCTGGACAATCGCCCGGCGGCTGCCGTCGTCGCCAAGCTCGCAAAGCGTTACCGCCACGCCCTGCGCCGGACGGCCGTCATGGTTGTCGAGCACGTGGGTCGACACCCGGCCCGAAACCGGCAGTTCATCGGCGGCTTTGACCCGGTCGCTGAGCCGGAGCGCGGCAATGCGGAAGATTTCGTTGAGCGCGGTTTCAAGTTCGGCTTGGCGAGTATTTTGCAAGCGCCGTTGGTACTGCCGCAGGATCGACTCTTTGGTGTGGCGGCGCACGCAGACAATGAAAGGAATGTGGAATGTCTGCCGGTAGGCGTCGCTCAATTGCGCAAACAGCGCGTATTCGGTATCCGAAAGGCAGTCGAGCCCGGCTCCGCCCTGCTCGGACTTCGACTCCGCCGTGATATGGCCGGTGCGCGCGGCTTTTCCGGCGAGGTCCGGATGGAGTTCGATCAGAGCAAGTCTCTGGGCGGGCGGTGCGGCCCGGACCGCCGCCGCCATGGCGTCGTTGAGCGACGCCAGGACTGCGAACGGCCGCTGCCCCGCAACAGCGCCCGCAACCCAAGGCGAGTGTTCGTAGATGTCCGCCAGCGCAGCCACGAAATCGTCCGGATGCGCGACGTTGAGCTGTTCCAAGCGTACGCTCGGTTCGGTGATCATGGCAGCCATGTTTGTTCCGGCTACAGGGGATTTCATTGTAATGGAATCACTACCTTATGTGTCTTCGCCCGCGAAGCTTGTCCCCACGAAGGCGGGTACCGGTCGACTGGGTGCCCTAGGAGCGATTTGACAGCTTGTGCTCTATAAGAGACAATACCAGATGATAGAGGTCCGGCAGACCGAGGTTTTCACCGCTTGGCTTGTCGGACTGCGGGACCGGCAGGCGCGCGCTCGTATTCTGGCCCGTATCCGCCGTTTGTCGGCAGGCAATCCCGGCGACGTGAAGCCGGTGGGCAGCGGCGTATCGGAGATGCGATCGACTACGGTCCCGGCTACCGATTGTATTTTGTCGGCCGCGGCAAGACGGTGGTGATCCTGCTCTGCGGCGGCGACAAGCGACGCCAGGACCGCGACATTGCGCAGGCCATCGAAATGGCGCAGAAGGTTTAGGACATGTCTCTCAAAACGACCCGTTGGGATGCTGCCGACTATTTGGAAACCAAAGAGGACATTGCAGCCTATCTCGACGCCGTGCTTGAGGACGGCGATCCCGATCTACTCAAGGCCGCGCTGGGCGACATCGCCCGCGCCAAGGGCATGACCGAAATTGCGCGAGCCGCGGGCCTTGGCCGGTCCAATCTCTACAAGGCGCTGTCGCCGGACGGGAATCCGGAATTCGCGACCGTCGCCAGCGTCCTCAAGGCCCTCGGGCTCAGGCTCTCCGTAGCGGCGTAAGGGCATAACCGGTTTGCGAATGCGAACCGGTTTGCTGTCGGAAACTATTCTCAGAACACGAGAACTAGGCAATATCAATGTTAAACTTGCCGAAACGTTCCTCGTGAAACTTCGAACAACCGAATGTTGAACACCTCTCCCGCGGTCGACGACCGGCTTGCGCTCGGCAGCCGCATTCTCGACCTTGCGGATGATCTCGCCCACTGGTCGGAGTCGACCGGGGCTTTGACTTGCACCTTTTTTTCCGACGCGCATCGCGCTGTCGCGCGACAATTACGCGACTGGTTTGCGGCAGCGGGGCTTGCCAGCGAAATCGATCCCATCGGCAACGTCGTGGGGCGGATGCCGGGCGCGCGTCCCGGGGCGCGAACGCTGATCCTAGGATCACACTATGACACGGTGCGCAACGCCGGGAAGTATGACGGACGCTTCGGCATCCTTTGCGCTCTCGTTGTATTGGAAAGCTTGCGCGGCACTCGCCTGCCGTTTGCCGTCGAGTTGATCGGCTTCTCGGAGGAGGAGGGCGTTCGTTTCGCAACCCCTTATCTCGGCAGCAGAGCCATTGTCGGCAGGCTCGACGCAGCGATGATGAACGTGCGCGACCGCAGCGGACATCGGCTAGGCGACGTCATAGCGGCGGCCGGACACGACCCCAGCCAGTTGCCATCGGTGGCTCGCAAGCCCGAAGAGGTCATTGCTTATCTTGAAGTGCACATCGAGCAGGGGCCGGTTCTATTGAACGACAATGTTCCGGTCGGGATCGTGACGGCGATTGCCGGCGGCGTCCGCTACGCGTTGGCGATTGAAGGCGAAGCAGGGCACGCCGGCACGGTGCCGATGGACGCGCGCCACGACGCAGTGCTGGCGGCTGCGGAAATCGCGCTGTTCGTGGAACGGCGCGCACGCCTGGAGCCGGGACTGTTAGGAACGGTCGGCCGCTTCGAGGTTCCAGAGGGCGCCATCAATGTCATTCCCAGGCGCTGTGAGCTGTCGCTCGATGTTCGCGCCCAGGATGACGACGTGCTGACGCGGGCGCTCGCGGATATCCTTGCGGAATCGCAGGCGATTTCCGGACGGCGCGGCGTGCGGCTGAGTGCTCGCGAATTGCTGCGCAAAAAGGCTGTTCCTTGTGCCCCGCACTTGCAGCAGCTGTTCGCGGCAAGCATCAAGAAGGCGAACATTCAAGTGAAGCGGCTGGCCAGCGGTGCTGGACACGATGCCGCAACGTTCGACGGCTTCACGGATATCGGAATGCTGTTTGTCCGCTGCGGCAACGGCGGAATTAGTCACAGTCCGTTGGAAACCGTAACCGCGGAGGACGCCGGCATCGCGGCGCAAATCCTCCGCGATACGCTGGTGCGCATGGGGACCTCGGTAGAACCACGGACCTCATCCTGAGGAGCCGTGCGAAGCACCCGTCCTGAGGGTCTCGAAGGACGAAGGACGGCCGCCGGGACGGTCTCGCCTGTGGCCATCCTTCGAGACGCCGACCTTCGGTCGGCTCCTCAGGACGAGGTTGATGGATGACATCGATATTATGGTACGCTGGCAAGCCGAATTTCTAACGCTGCGGCGTCAACGACCGCACGGACGGAGGTAGCATGCCCGAGCATCTTGGAAATAAGCCCCGACACGCGCTCACCGCTGGCCTGCTGGCCGGGCTCTTTTGCATCGGCGTCGCGCCGGCCCTGCCGCAGCAAAGTCCGCCCGACTTCTCGGCCAACAATGCCGGATGGGTCTCGGTGGGCGGCGAATGGACCCCGCTGCCGGGCAGCCCGTCGCCGGTCACGCAAGACCCCGCCCACCGCTATGTGCCCAACAACACAGGCGGGCAACCGACATTTCGCATCGCCGACGTCAACAATCCCAATCTGACACAATTCGCGAAAGATTCACTGAAGAAGGCGAATGAGGAAGTGCTTGCCGGCAAGCCGATGTGGTCGCGCTCGTCGCGGTGTTGGGCGACCGGCGTCCCGGCCTTTCTCCTGACCCCGGCACAACCGATGTTCTTTGTCCAGACGCCGCAGCAGGTCAGAATGATCGCGCAGCATGATAACGACGTGCGGCGTATCTATCTGAACGTGCCCCATTCGGAGAATCCGAAGCCGTCCTGGTACGGCGAGTCGGTCGGTCATTACGAGGGCGACACGCTGGTGATCGATACCGTCGGCCTCAACGACAAGACGTTCGTGGACAACTTCCGCACGCCGCACAGCGATAAGCTGCACGTG
>WNFL01031538.1_pt1 | contig 10005 bp, 5 predicted proteins | sample 5400361 | NCBI WGS metagenome assembly WNFL01 (sample SAMN13153351, study PRJNA577476) | soil metagenome | isolation source: 40 cm soil on Douglas fir-dominated hillslope | place: USA:California | collected 2013-09-17
ATATAAATGGCAAAGTGAGGACCACTATAATCCTCACTTTGAGTTAGCACCCTGAAAACCTAGTGCAACCTGAACTCCTCTTACCTCCTTTACTTACTCGCTTTGGTTGCTGACATCATCATCACCTTGCGCTTACCTTTTGCCACATAACTCAAAGTCACCAACCTTGACCATTACCTCTTGACTCTTAGGAGTGAGTAATCATCACCATTACCCCATCCCCTACCCCTTTCACTTTCTGGACCACATTGTGTGGGAGCTGGGCAGCATTGTCCCTGTACCTTCATTGTGAGACATGTAGAATCATCCAAGTACCCTGCTTGGCAACAACAACAATCTACATCACCATCGGGCAGAGACAATGCCTGTACTCCGGAGATAAAAAGAGGACCCTTCCCCTTCACTGTTACTAGACCTTTGGTAGACTGCTACCTCTTGGTTCTGTCTTGAAAGTTCCAACGGAACGATCAGTTGATAGACCAAAGTACGCATCGGTCCCTACAGGTAGTACCAGGAAGGTTCACTTCTATCTTCCACCCTATTCACCGCACTCGTTGCAAAAATCTGACTCCACATCTCAGTGGCAGACAACCCAGCTGGATTCTCTCTCCTTAACTATGGGAGTGACCTCAACTTCCACGCATTATTCCAATGCGCCCTTATCACTGACTTCCCGTTCTTTGAAACTCGGTGTGAACTTTCACCCACGACAGTTTGCGCCCACCCCGGTTCAACTTGCAGGAAGGCCCACATATCTCTTGTTGGCTATGCCTTCTACGAACCCAACAGAGCACACACATTCACACCCATTCCATGTCGACTGGAACCTATCCACAACTACATCTGCAACAGTTGCGGAGTTCCCAAAGGCAGGTGCAGAGAAGAGTGCAGCAGCTTTTTGGAAGAACTTACCGGGTATACAGTCTTCCAGTGGGACATCAGGGCAAGACAATTTGTTGAAAAAGTTGTCACAGTTATCGAGTATAACCCACTTTATCATGGGTATTTCTTGTACCATCTTTGGAGAAAAGAGATCAGAGAAATTGAAGCCAGAAGAAGGGAAAAGAGAAAAAGAAAGGAATTTGATGAGCTTTGCAAGGAAGACCAACCAACGCCAAAGAAGAGCTGCCACAAAACTCCAAACTGGACTTCCCCACCCCCTTCGCACAGTACCTCCACTCCCCTTTGATCGTACCACATATTCTGCATGTTGTATTAGCTGGCCAGGTTGTCACGATTGCTGTACTTCTTGCAAATCAGAGATTGTTGGTGTTTATATTGAAACCTGTTACTTTTACATTCTCAACGAATACAGGCTTCCAATTGAGCTTTGGGAATCAACCAATAATTGCGACCTTAACACTACAACTTATAAATTCCTCTGGAGGAGGGCAGATATCAATTTCATTGCCCAATACAATCGTCCCAATTACCATCCCACACCAAGCCCAAACCACACCATCTCTTACGAGCCCCACCCACTTGTTGGTCGGGAACAGAAGCCAATTATCCAATCGGTCATTCGAAATTCCACACACCTTCCAATGCACAAGAGTCAACAGACAAATCTTGAACATAGGGCAAGTGTTGCAAGGGGATTACACAGGGATTGAAACAAGAGAGGAGTAGGACCCTACTCATTGGGCAGACGTTTCAGACCCCTCTTGGTTTGATACGGATTACAGAGAGGCATACAGTGGGAAATTCTAGAGGAGATTGGAGACACAGTCGGCAGAGTCTGAGAAATCAGCAACTTTAAATAACACTCTTATATGAGCATTGGGCAGTCTATGCAACAGGCTTTTCATTCACAAAGAGGATCAACACCTTCGGTTATCTGAATATTAAACCCAATGAGTCAAGCGGGATCTCAAGCGGGATCTCAGGCAGGAGGAGGAGGATCTAGCAGTAGTAGTTCTGCACCTCAGGCACCTGTGGCAAGTAGACCGACCTTCATTACAACTGATGATGCAAGGCCAACTATTGCTGAATTGACAGCCTACCAAACAATAGTCAAACAAGCAGTTGGGCAGATCACCTTTCTGCTTGATTATTTGAGATGACCGAACTCAAAGACCACCAAGACCATCAGCTACTGCGGGAGATGGCAGACCAGGATCTATCTGGAAGGCAGCACATGATATTGGGGTCAAATTTGGTTTATGGGAAAATTACCTGGCTTGAATAAAGCTTGAAAAAGCCCAAAACGAGGCAATGGTAACCTGACAAATGTCAATGTCGGTACAACCCCAGGGGGCAGGAGGGTCATTCAAGACTCCACTACCAAACAAATTTGATGGAAAGAAAGGAGATCCGGCATTCACATTTCTTGCAGCCTGTAATAATTACCACATCATGAAACCAAATGCTTTTTCCAATGACATTGTCTTTATTCAGTGGGCATTACAACAAATGGAGGATAAGGCAGGACCATGGAAGGTCAGACAAATGATGAGAATGGATGAGGAAACGGATGATCACGGAAATCCTCCACAAGAATTGTCAAATTGGGGAGAATTTGCAGAATACTTTCTAACACAATATGGAGACCCTGGATTAATCGAACAAGCCAAGATCAAATGGAAGGGAGGATTAAACCAAAGAGGCAAGGCAGTCGATTACTTCAAGGAAATTGAGATGGTACTACTATGTCTTAATTATCAAAGGGATTCACAACAAACCCTTGATCAAATTGTTGCGGGATTAAAACCTCACATTCGAACCCACTTCATTGGGAAAGAATGGAAATCCTTAAACGATATGAAAAAGGAGGTTGTACCCTATGACGCAGCCTTTTGGGAAATCAATACAAGAGCCACTGGTGAAAAGACTTGGACATTCGCAAGTTTGTCTAAAGCCACATCATCCACTACACACGAAAGAGGGAAATCTCAAACCCCTCAAATCAAGGCAGAGGTATCCAAGATGGGAGGAACTCAGAGACAATTCCTCCCTGAGGACGAGTTTGAATATTGTAAAAAGAATTGGTTATGTTTATGTGCAAAGCAGACGGACTCAAGATTGTTGGATCAGCAAAGTTTCACCCAAACCATCTACCACAAAACACAACAAAAAATAAAGATAAGGAAATCAAAAAGACAAAAATAGCGGCTACTCAGGGACAGGAAAGGAAGGATATGGGACATGAATCGGGATCGGACACAGACTGTGAGCAGTCAAAAAACTAGGGTCGCCTGCAGTTACTGCCAAACCAAAGGCAAATGTATCTTCATTAGTTAGTGTTGAAATTGGAATTTGCCTCACACCTTATGCAATATCCAAACAATTCTTCATTAAAATGTGGATCAATGAGGCAGTCAAAGTAAAAGTGATGCTTGACTCAGGATCAGCAGGCAATTTCATTAGCCCAGAAGCTGTACACAGATGTGGGTTACAAACCCAATCTAGGGAAACACCCCTTTCAGTAATTCACATGCAGGGTGGGAAGGTGGGCATGGTCACTGAACAGGTGAGGTGCCGAGTGCGAAAGGGAACACACTCGGAGATCATTACATTTGATGTTGTCCCGCTCGGGAAACATGCAATTATCATTGGGATGCCATGGTTGCAGGTTCACAACCTGCACATGGACTGGGAAACACGCAAAGTATTCTTTCAATCGGAGTATTGTAGGGAGAACTGCATTGGGAGCATGATCAAGGATGACAGTGAATTGGCAATAATGGAAATCACTATTGTTTCGGAAACAGAGAAACAGACAATACCAAGTGAATACCATGACCTCATTGAAGTATTCGACATTGAAAAGGCGCAGTCTTTACCACCAACCAGAGGAGACTTCGACTTCAAAATCGAACTTAAAGAGGGCACTGAATGGCCAAAACTGTCAAAACCTTATCGGCTAACTCTAGCACAGATGGAGGAAGCTAAAATGCAGATTAATGAATTGGAGGAATCTGGGATGATATCCAAATCCCAATCCCCCTTTGCGGCACCATTATTCTTTGTGGGCAAGAAGGATGGGGGACAGAGGATGTGCATTGATTACCGTAAACTCAATGACATCACCATTAGGGATGCGTATCCCTTACCCAATATGGAATCATTATTGGAATCAGCATGCAGAGCAAGTGTGTTTTCCAAATTTGATTTAAGATCGGCCTACAACATGATCAGAATAAGACCTGATGACGCATGGAAAATGGGATTCGTCACCCCATGGGGATTATATCAATTTAACATCATGCATTATGGGTTTGTCAATGCCCCGGCATGTCTACAACATTATATGGATCACATCTTGACACCAATCATCTACAAACAACCACAACAGGTTACAGTTTATATGGATGATATTGGGTCATTCGCACAAGACAAGGAGGATGCAATTAAACTCAACCGACAAATCCTTGAAATACTTGGAGGAGTTGGGTTATACTGTAAATCCTCAAAATGCGATTTTCACAAAGATGAGATTGAATTATTGGGAGTCATGGTCAATGGGAAGGGATTTGGATTGGAGGAAAAGAAGGTCACGGATGTACGAAATTGGCCAATACCAACGAACCTTAAACAATTAAAAGGATTCATTGGATTCTGCAATTTCTATCGTCGATTCTTAAAGAATTTCTCCATTGTGGCAAGACCTTTACATGAGTTGGACAAAAAGGGTGTTCCATGGAAATGGGATAAGACACAACAAGAGGCATTTGATGCATTAAAGGATTTAATACTCAACGAACCTTGTCTGGCACATGCAGATTTAGACAAACCTTTTAGAATGCAAACCGATGCTTCAGCTTACGCCTATGGAGCTGCATTATCACAAAAACAGCAGGATGGGAAGTTTCACCCAGTTGCATTTATGTCAAAGTCAATGCTACCAGCAGAACGAAACTATGATGCTTATGACAGAGAGGCATTGGGGATCATTAAACCATTGCAACATTGGCGATATTGGTTACAAGGGACCAAAAAGCCAATTGAGGTCATCACAGATCATAAAAATCTCTTATCAGGCTTTAATAATACTCCAACACCTAGCAAACGTCATTTGCGATGGTTGGAGGGCCTTAAAGGATTTGATTGCCTGTACTACCATACCCCTGGAGCAAAAAATACAGTGGCGGATATCCTTAGCAGAAGAAGAGATCACTACCCAGAGAACGAAGAGAAACCGGAATTCAATCTGTTCCCAGATGATAAAATGTTCCCAATAGAACAATTGGAAATCTCAGCGATGGAATTTGGATTGGACAAAGAGGAGATGATTGAGGCTCTTGAATGGGCATATTTGTGTGCAATCGATTTGGATGCCACAATTTGTGAGGAAATTAGGTCACTGGTCACTGAGACAGATCCTGTAGGAGAAAATGGGAGAATTTGGGTACCTGACAAAAATGACTTGAGACAACATCTCTTGGAGTTATACCATGACACTCCAATTACTGGTCATTTGGGTATTGGAGGCACATATGAATTGGTCACACGAAATTATTATTGGACAAATATGCATGAATACGTAACACAATACGTCAACAATTGTACTACATGCATAAGAGCCAAAAAGAGAAATTACAGGTTACATGGAGTACTAAGACCCTTACCTATCCCTGAAGGACCATGGCAATGGACCGAATCAGACCATATAGTCAAACTCCCAAAATCCAAGGGATTTGACTCAATATATGTTGTTGTTGATAGGTTCACTAAAATGGCTCACTTCATTCCTACCACGGAAAAGGTCTCTGAGGAGGATCTCATTGATATCCATCTCAAGAATATATGGAAACTACACAGTTTACCATTAATTCACTCCACCTCCACCGATCATCATGGTAACTTTACCTCGAAATACGTTCAAAAGATGTTTAAGGCTTTAGGCATTGAACAAAGATTCTCATCCACCTATCACCCTCAGACACAGGGACAGGTTGAAAACCTGAATGGATGGCTTGAGACGTTCTTACGAATGTTTTGTGACCACAGAAAGGAGAACTGGACAGATCTCCTTCATTTGGCAGAATTTGCATGGAATAATCATCATCATTTGTCACTTGACATGACTCCATTCTTTGCAAACTATGGCATGCACCCTACCATGACAGACCTTCCATCAGAAGGGCAATATGACACTCCAAAGAGAATCAGGAGACTTTTGGAGACCAGAGAGGAAATCAAGAGGGAACTGAGGAGAGCACAGGAACAACAGGAGGTATCCTACAATAAAACTAGAAATCAGGAACCTGAATTTTCGGTTGGAGATAAGGTCTATCTCTCCACCAAAAACCTAGTCACCGATGAAGGATCTAAAAAGCTCAGTGACTTACGAACCGGACCTTTCACTGTTCTCAAGAAGGTGGGAGAAGGCGCTTACAAACTTTCACTCCCGAAACACATGAAACTCAACCCGGTTTTTAATGTCACCCTCCTCACCAAAGCATCTACAGATCCAATATTGGGGCGAATTCCATCAGAACCTGCTCCTATTGTTGTTGATGGACAAGAGGAGTATACAATCAAAAAGTTCTTGGATTCAAATTGATTGGGACGGCATTTCCAATACAAGGTCACATATGAGGGATATGGGAAGGAACATGATGAATGGTTATTCAGAGATGATCTACTTGAGGACCTTGGTGCAGAATCTCTTGAGGATTATGAGACACATTTCTATGCCAAACATCCTACTGCGAAACATCACACAGATGAGATCAAGGTTAGAACCAAGGGCTGTAGATCTATCAAGAAGAGATAAGAAGACTTACTCCAAGACTTAGTAGTCTTCTGGGGGGGTACTGTAATAAAACCAACCCTACCTATACCTTTTTCCTTACTGTAACTGTACTCTTCTCATTCAACTGATCATTTTGCTTACCATATTGTTCTCCTTTGTTATCACATGACTTGAGCTCCTGTCAACAATCGCTCTTACTCATGTGACACCAACTCTATTACTCATACTTCTCTTTCTCACCCCACGTCACACTCTCTGCTTCTCTATTCATTATGTTCCCACTCCATGACATACTCTCTACTTCTATTCCCACTCCACGACCCACTCTTTACTTCTATTCCCACTCCATGACCCACTCTCTGCTTCTCTATTCATTACATTCTCACTCCATGACACACTCTTTACTTCTCATTTCAGTTGACACTCTCTTGAGCTCTTTACACCTTTATGACTCATTACACTTACCAATCATGTATTAGTCATCTGTACGATTAGTCAGCACTAACCTATGTCTATATAAATGGCAAAGTGAGGACCACTATAATCCTCACTTTGAGTTAGCACCCTGAAAACCTAGTGCAACCTGAACTCCTCTTACCTCCTTTACTTACTCACTTTGGTTGCTGACATCATCATCACCTTGCACTTACCTTTTGCCACAGTTGGCTCCACCACTGTGACCTGTGCTCTGGATGTTTTGTTGAGGGGGCAATCCAGGCAGTGGTGTCTGTGTTCTCCACATCTGAAGCACCTGCCCTCTCATAGTCTCTTTGCTCACTCTTCCTCTGATAGGTGAGTGCCAATGCATGTGGATTCCACTTTGACCTCAGGTGACGATCATGAGGTGGATTCCAATCTTGATGGTGTGGAGGTCAATTCAGTGGTGTGGGTCACAGTCCTCAGTTTTGGGTCGCATCTAATGGGGTCCTACTTGGCTGTTTGCTCCTCATCCAGGAGGATTGCAAGGGCCTTGAGCTCCTTGAGGTTGTTGATTGACTTTCCAACAAGATGGATTCTGATTTCATACTTGAGGCCATTGCAGAAAGCCTCAGTGACTACAACTGGGTCGTGGAACTTGGCTTCCATGATGAGTTCTTCCAAGAGTTCCATGTATTGTCGGACCAAGCCAGTTTGCTTCAGCCCAGCAAGGAAACATTGTCAGGACCTCTTTTTCATGTTTAAGTTGGCCCACTTGAGTCGGAACTCTTGCTGGAATGCTGCCCAGTCTAGGAGGTGTTCAGGAACCTCATACTCATCTGCCAAGTCCATCTGGATCTGCTTCCAGGTAGCTGCCTTATCAGTGCACAACTGGAGGGCCCACTGGATCTTGACATGGTCAGAGGGGAATTGGGACCAGCTGAGGTCAATGTAATTTTTGCATTCCACAAGGAATGTCCAGGCTCTGGCTGTGGAGCTGTCAAATGGGGTGGGGAGCACCACTTTGAGCCTGTTGTGGTTGGTGGAGGCAGTGCCTGACAGTGTGGAGGAGGAGGTGGCACATGCATCATGCTGGGGGCGTTTCTCAGCATAGATGGCTAGTACTTTGTATATGTGCATGGCCAGGTCTGCTCCTCCAACCACAATCATGGTTTTGTCAGTGAAGGACTCAAGGGAGTCAGGGATGTTGGGTAGTTTTGCAGCAAGGTCAGGGTGGTTGTCAAGGGCTCCTGTGATCAGGTAGTGATATTGCGTTGTCTCCTTATAGAAGAGGAGGTACTCCTCCTTCAATGGGCTGGTCTTTTCTTTTGGGTTCCATTCTGGGGGTGCAGGTATCAGCATCATTGTCTGGGGTCTCTGTGATTTGCATTCACAAACAGTTGGTCATGTTGTGTTGTGTGTGTGTGTGGCACCAAGTGGCTACTCAACATACTGCAATGTAATCAGTCAGGGGCTTGTCTGAACACTGCTGGAAAGGGGTTCTCCTGGGGACTTGTCTGAATGCCATCAGAGGGGGTTCTCCTGGGGAAGCTGGGGTGACAGATGTCTTACGACCCTGTCAGCATTACTACCAAATCAGCTGTCCCACTGTGTGCCCAATCTATGTCAGCGACGGTGCATTCTGCTAGGTGTGATGTCCAAGGGCTGACTGCTCATTGGGTCTTGCTCCAGCTGGCTAGACTAGCAGTGCTATGAGTGGGAGGTTAGCAGAGCAAGGGCAGGGAGGTGAGTCCAAGGGGTCTGGGGGGGTCCGTGAATGCACGTGCACAACAATGGAAGTCAGCACTGGGTCCAAGTCTAAGTCACAAGGCGGGGCACACAGGAAACATGTCTAGTATTACAAGACATCAAGTGAGGTTTAGGTCTCACCAAGTCTGGGTCTTAAGTACAAGATGGTACATACATGCAGATGTTACAAGTGTGCAGACATGGCTCAGGGAAGGGAGGTTTACCAATGGGTATGGACATGTGTACTCTATAGGTCAGGCTGTGTCATGGGGTTGTAATAGAAATGTTGGTACCAGGTGTGAGGGACAGGTCAGCAGTGTGTGTGAATTGTCAGATTGGCAGTGTGAGTGACGCCAGTCAGGTGTGGGGGCTCACAGGAGGTCGTCAGACAGGAGTGGAAAAATAGGAGAAAATGGCAATATTATCACATATAATCAAAACCACTGAGTGAAATTTTCTCAAATCAGAGCCCCTTTTATAGCTTTTCAGAGATTGTATCAGTTATGAGAATGAGACAGAACCATGGGAAGAAAGTTGCAAGAATGACAATTTGCTCTTTGTTGGATGTAACAACAATCCTAAATATGACAGCTGATTGCATGTGTTTGATGAGTAATGATGTGTGGCTTTGTTGGTAAGGATAATGGTTGATGTGTCATGCTGGTCACTGGATCTCCACTGGGGTTTAGATTGGACTGATGTCTCTCCAGTATATGGCTAATCCTGACAAACTCTGGTGCTGTCACTTGTGGAGGTGAGGAACAGGGACAGGTTGTGGAATGAGGGGTTGGGATGTGCCAGCAGGCAAATGGTACCATGATATGATATGCTCTGGGCTTTTAGTAACATTTCCATAATATTACTGGGCCCTTGAGGCAGCTTGCTCCTCCTATACAATAGTTAAAGGGTTAGAATGATCCTTGAGAAAACAGAGTTGGTTTCAATATTCTGCCAATGACTAATTATTTACATCTCAGCAATTATTGTAAAATTTTGGGAAACTTCTGACTGCTTCCACAATGGCTGGGAGTAAAAATTCTGAAGGTAAATAAATGGTGAATACAGTGTGAGATTATCATAACCACTAGTGGATATACATACTATGTCCCATGATTCCTCCACTACTATTATATGCGAATACT
>WNFL01202318.1_pt1 | contig 10005 bp, 12 predicted proteins | sample 5400361 | NCBI WGS metagenome assembly WNFL01 (sample SAMN13153351, study PRJNA577476) | soil metagenome | isolation source: 40 cm soil on Douglas fir-dominated hillslope | place: USA:California | collected 2013-09-17
CCGCTAAACCCGACCATGCGACCGACTTCACTCACCGGCGCCACATGCACCGCGCCGACGCCTTCTGGCTCGTCGTCCTCTACGGCATACCGGGTTTCGGCTATATCATCACCGCCACCTTTCTGCCGGTGATCGCGCGCGCCGCGTTGCCGGGCTCGGTGTGGCCCGATCTATTCTGGCCCATGTTCGGCGCGGCGCTGATCGTCGGCGCGCTGCTCGGGGCGCGTCTGCCGTTGCACTGGGACAATCGCACGCTGCTCGCCGGCTGTTACGTACTGCAGGCGGCGGGCATTGCGTCGGGCATCGTCTGGCCGACGGCGGCCGGCTTTTCGATCGGCAGCATCCTGATCGGCCTGCCGTTCACGGCGATCACGCTGTTTGCGATGCGCGAGGCGCGTCGTCTGCACGGCGATCACGCGGCCGGCCTGATGGGGTATGCGACGGCCGCATACGGCGCCGGACAGATCGTCGGACCGCTCGTGGCCGCGCCGATCGCCGCGCACACCGGCTCGTTCTCGATTGCGCTGTGGCTTGCGGCGGCCATCGGCCTCGTGGTGGTGGCGCGCCAGCCGAAGCGGGTGGTTGCCGCGCCGGTTTGATGTGGCGATGGCGTGGGTGATGGGGACGCAAATGCCCGCGTGGATGCAGTATCCGTAGCGGTACTGCTCATGCCTGGATCGCGGCATCGATACGAGGAGCCGCAACGCCAACGCCTGGCGTCCCAGCCCTGTCCAGGCCGGGTCACTTGCCCGACGCGTCCAGCCGTCAACGCCGCCGAACCCGTCGCCGGGCGCCTCATCGATCCCGACGATGTAAGCGACAACCCTCCCGGCAGTACCCGCACCCCCAAATCCCGACCGACCGGACAATAACGGGACAGCGCACTAAAATGTCCGCTTTCCCGCCACTTTCGCGCGTCCGTTTGCCGGGCGCGCCGCCAGCCATGCAACATTTCGCGTCGGACAACTACGCCGGCATCTGCCCCGAGGCGCTGGGCGCGCTCCTCGAAGCCAACACCAGCGGCCACGAGCCCGCTTACGGCGACGATTCCTGGACCCAGCGTGTCTGCGACCGTCTGCGCGACCTGTTCCAGACCGACTGCGAAGCGTTCTTCGTCTTCAACGGCACCGCGGCGAACTCGCTGGCGCTTGCGTCGCTGTGCCAGTCTTACCACTCGGTGATCTGCCACGACCTCGCGCATATCGAAACCGACGAATGCGGCGGCCCCGAATTCTTCTCGGGCGGCTCGAAACTGCTGACGGCGCCCGGCGTCCACGGCAAGCTCACGCCCGATGCGATCGAAGCCGTCGTCACCCGCCGTGCCGACATCCACTATCCGAAGCCGAAGGTCGTCACGCTCACGCAGTCGACGGAAGTCGGCACCGTGTACAGCGTCGAGGAAATTCGCGCGATTGCCGCGATCGCGAAGCGCCGGCATCTGAAGGTGCACATGGACGGCGCGCGTTTCGCGAACGCGGTCGCGACGCTCGGTGTGCATCCGTCGGAGATCACGTGGCGCGCGGGCATCGACGTGCTGTGTTTCGGCGGCACGAAAAACGGCTTGCCGGTGGGCGAAGTGGTCGTGTTCTTCGACCGCGCGCTCGCCGACGATTTCGCCTACCGCCTGAAACAGGCCGGCCAGCTGGCGTCGAAGATGCGCTTCATCTCGGCGCCGTGGCTAGGCCTGCTCGACGGCGACGTCTGGCTGCGCAACGCGCGCCACGCGAACGCGATGGCGCAGCTGATGAAAACGCGCCTCGAAGCGATTCCCGGCGTCAGCATCATGTTCCCGGTCGAATCGAACGCGGTATTCGCGCAGTTGCCGCCGCATGCGGCAAAAGCGATGCGCGCGAAAGGCTGGAAGTTCTACGAATTCATCGGCGCGGGCGGCTGCCGGCTGATGTGCGCATGGGACACCCAGCCCGAAACCGTCGAGCATTTCGCCGCCGAAGTCCGCGAACTGTGCGCCGCGTAGCAGCACGCTCAAAACCAGCGCGTTCAAACGCGCGTCCACCCTCCCATACACAAAACAGAGCATGTCCGACTATCAATTCTGTCCACGCTGCGCGACACCGCTCGTCGAACGCCACGACGCCGCACACGAAGGCGGACGCGTGCGCCGCGCCTGCCCCGACACGACATGCGGCTACGTGCATTGGGACAATCCGCTGCCGGTCGTCGCGGCGATCGTCGAATACGAAGGCAAGATCCTGCTCGCGCGCAACGCCGCGTGGCCCGAAGACATGTTCGCGCTGATCACGGGGTTTCTGGAAAACGGCGAGACGCCCGAAGCGGGCATCGCGCGCGAGGTGCGCGAAGAGACGTCGCTGCACGCGGAAAGCGTCGAGTTGATTGGCGTCTACGAATTCATCCGCAAGAACGAGCTGATCATCGCGTACCACGTGCGCGCGTACGGCACGATTGCGCTGTCGCCGGAGCTGCTCGAATACCGGCTGGTCGAGCCGGCGAAGCTGCGTCCGTGGCGCGCGGGCACCGGCCAGGCGCTCGGCGAATGGATGCGCCGGCGCGGCCTGCCTTTCGAATTTGTCGAGCGGCCGGGGCAATAGACCGTTAGAGTGGTTCACGTGCGACCGGCCGCAAAAGACCGGCGCACGCATCAGGCGACGCATCGCGACCACGGAGACAGGCGCGATGCGTCGGGTCCGTCAACATCCGCGAGAAGATCCGACATGGCCTACATCTACTATCTGACCCACATCCATCTCGGCTACGATGCGCTCGCGCAGCTGTCTGCGGAAAGCGCGCGCGTCGGCATCAAACGGCCGCTCGTGATCACGGACAAAGGCGTTGTCGCCGCGGGCATCGCACAGCGCGCGCTCGATGCACTGAAGCTCGGCAACGTGCCAGTGTTCGACGATACGCCGTCGAACCCGACCGAAGTGATGGTGCTTGCCGCCGCCGCGCGCTATCGTGACGAAGGCTGCGACGGGCTGATCGCGGTGGGCGGCGGTTCGTCGATCGATCTGGCGAAGGGCGTCGCGATTGCCGCGACGCATAAAGGCACGCTGACGGAATACGCGACGATCGAAGGCGGCAGCAGCAAGATCACTGAAGCCGCCGCGCCACTGATCGCGATTCCGACCACATCCGGCACCGGCAGCGAAGTCGCGCGCGGCGCGATCGTGATCCTGAACGACGGCCGCAAGCTCGGTTTCCATTCGTGGCATCTGCTGCCGAAGTCGGCGATCTGCGATCCGGGCCTGACGCTCGGCCTGCCCGCGGGGTTGACCGCCGCAACCGGCATGGACGCGATCGCTCACTGCATCGAAACCTTCCTCGCGCCTTCGTTCAATCCGCCGGCGGACGGCATCGCGCTCGATGGCCTCGAACGCGCGTGGGCCAACATCGAACGCGCGACGCACGACGGCAGCGACCGCGATGCGCGTCTGAACATGATGAGCGCGTCGATGCAGGGCGCGATGGCGTTCCAGAAGGGACTCGGCTGCGTGCATTCGCTGTCGCATCCGCTGGGCGGCATCGCCGTGAACGGGCGCACGTCGCTGCATCACGGCACGCTGAACGCCGTCGTCCTGCCCGCGGTGCTGCGCTTCAACGAATCCGCGGAGAGCGTGGTCGCGAACCGCCGCTACGCGCGGATGCGTCGCGTGATGGACCTGCCGGAGAATGCCGATCTCGCGCAGGCGCTGTTCGACATGACCGCGCGCCTCAAGCTGCCGACCGGCCTCAGGCAGATGGGCGTCGACGAAAGCGTGTTCGACAAGGTGATCAAGGGCGCGCTCGCCGATCATTGCCACAAGACGAACCCGCGCGAAGCATCGGCGGACGATTACCCGAGTCGCTCTGAACCTGAACCCCGACCTCGAACCCCGCCACTTCGACCGCGAAAAATGAGCAAGCCGACCCCGACGCCGCGCACCGCCTACCGGCACTTCCTGCCGATCACGACGCGCTGGATGGACAACGACGTCTACGGCCACGTGAACAACGTCGTCTATTACAGCTACTTCGATACGGTTGTGAACGAGTATCTGATCCGCACGGGCGTGCTCGACGTCGAGCACGGTACGACGATCGGGCTTGTCGTCGAGACGCAGTGCAATTATTTCGCGCCGCTCGTGTTTCCGGATCGCGTGGAAGCGGGGCTGCGCGTCGGGCGGCTCGGATCGACAAGCGTGCGCTACGAAGTCGGGCTCTTCAGGGAAGGCGATGCGCAGGCGGCCGCGCAGGGACACTTCGTGCACGTCTACGTCGACCGGACGACGCGTCGTCCAGTCACGCTGCCCGATGCGTTGCAGGCCGCGCCCGCGCCGCTGCTCGTATCGGCTACGTCGCGCGCACCGGCCGCGAAATAGCGCGTGCAGTCGTTCGTCATCAGCCTGCTGAACGGTGTCAGCTACGGCTTGCTGCTGTTCATGCTGTCGGCGGGGTTGACGCTGATTTTCAGCATGCTCGGCGTGCTCAACTTCGCACACGCGAGCTTCTACATGCTCGGCGCGTACGTCGGCTTTTCGGTGGCGGCGCGCGCGGGTTTCTGGAGCGCGCTCGTGATCGCGCCGCTCGTCGTCGGGCTGACGGGCGCGGCGATGGAGCGCTGGCTGCTGCGGCGCGTGCGGCCGCATGGGCATCTCGCCGAACTGCTGCTGACGTTCGGCGCGGCGTATCTGATCGGCGAAGCGGTCAAGCTGATGTGGGGTTTGCCGGCGCTCGCCGCACCGGTGCCGCCTTCGCTTGATGGGCCGCTCTTCACCGTGTATGGTGCGGCATTTTCGCGCTACCGCGCGTTCATGATGGCTGTTTCGATCGCGATGCTTGTTGCGCTGTACGCGTTGCTGCGCACCTCGAAGACCGGCCTGATCGTGCGCGCGGCGCTGACGCACGCGAGCGCCGTCGAGGCGCTCGGCCACAACGTGCCGCGCGTGTTCACGCTGGTGTTCGCGGCGGGGCGATGGCGGAATCGGTCGGGTCGATCGTGTTCGTCGTGGTTGTGATCGGCGGACTCGGGTCGCTCGGCGGCGCGCTTGTCGCTTCGCTGATCGTCGGCTGCGTGCAGACGCTTGCCGTGGCCAGCGACGCGTCGCTCGGCGCGTTCGCCGCGCGCATCGGCCAGACGCTGCCGGCTGCGTGGGCGTCGCTGACGGTCGCGCAACTCGCGCCGCTCGTGCCGTATCTGCTGCTGGTCGCGATGCTCGCGCTGCGGCCGCGCGGACTCTTCGGACAGCGCGACGACGATGCGTAAGCCGCACGAAGCGCCCCAGCGGGGTGCGCACGCCACGACCGGTGCAGATCCGCCGTCCCGAGCCGTGTCGAAATGGCGCAGCGCGTTGCCGTGGCTCGTCCTGATCGCGCTGCTCGCGATACCGCCGCTCGTGTCGTCGCAAAGCTGGCTGCTCGCGTATCTCGCGCAGACCGCGACGATGATCGTCTTCGCGCTGTCGTACAACCTGCTGCTCGGCGAGACCGGGTTGTTGTCGTTCGGTCACGCCGCGTTTGCGGGGCTCGGCGCGCTCGTCGCGGCGCATGCGTTCAACCGTTACGGCATCGCGTTGCCGTGGCTGCCATTCGTCGGTGGGATCGGCGGCGCGTTGGCCGGCTTGCTCGCCGGCGCCGTGGCGACGCGTCGCGCCGGCACCGCGTTCGCGATGATCACGCTCGGCATCGGCGAACTGATCGCGGCGGCCGCGTGGACGTTGCCCGACTGGTTCGGCGGCGAAGCGGGCGTGCCGATCGACCGCGCCGGTGGGCCGGCGTGGGCCGGCTGGACTTTCGGACCGACACGCGAGGCGTATGCGCTGATCGCGCTCTGGTGCGTGATCGCGACCGTCGCGCTGTTTGCGCTGTCGCGCACGCCGCTCGTGCGGCTCACGAACGCGGTGCGCGACAACCCGGTGCGCGCGGCGGCGATCGGCTGCAATCCGAGGCGCGTCCGCTACGGGATGTTCGTGCTGTCGTCGTTCTTTGCCGGCGTCGCGGGGACGCTTGGCCTGATCAATGTCGAACTGGTGTCGACGGAAAGCGTCGGCATGCTGCGTTCGGGCGCTGTGTTGATCGCGACCGTGATCGGCGGCACAGGCGCGTTTTTCGGACCGGTGGTCGGCGCGGTCGTGCTGGTGTTTTTCAGCGTCGCGGTGGCGGGCATGACGCGCGCGTGGTTGTTCTATCTCGGGCTGTTCTTTGTCGTGGTCGTCGTTGGGTCGCCGGATGGTCTCGCGGGTTTCGCGGCGCGGGCTTCGGCGCGACTCGCGCGTGATGGATGGCGGGCGTGCTGGCGACCGTCGCTGCTGCTTATATTCAGTGCGCTGAGCTGGACGCTCGCCGTCGTGCTTGCCGTGCAGTGGGCGTATGCGATGCAATCATCGGATGAGGTGGCGGGCAATGTCGTGCAAATCGGCAACGTAACGATCGGTTCGGCGGCATCCGTGGCTGCACTGCTCGCGGTAATCGCCGTATTGGCGCTGGCCGGCTGGTTCACATGGCGCCGGGCACAGTACACGTGGGCGCGATACGACAGCACCTCCGACGCCAACGCCAACACCGGAGCCGCGCAATGACCGCCGCACTCGTGCTCCACGGCATCGAAAAGCGCTTCGGCGCCACGCCGATCCTGCGCGGCATCGATCTGACGATCGAGGCCGGCGAACGACACGCGCTGATCGGCCCGAACGGCGCGGGCAAATCGACGCTGTTCAACCTGATCGCCGGCGCTGGGCGCGTGAGTGCGGGGCGCATCGAACTGAACGGCGTCGATATCACGCGGCTCGCGCCGAACGCGATCAGCCGCCGCGGGCTCGCGCGCAGCTTTCAGACGACGAGCGTATTCGGCCGTCTCACCGTGTTCGACAACCTGTGCTGCGCGGTGCTCGCGGCGAACGGCGAGGGCGTGCGCTGGTGGCATCGGTGGACCGTCTCGCGCGCCGTCGACGGGCGCGCGCAACAGGTGCTCGATGCGGTCGGCCTGACTTCACGCCGGAACGTCTGCGCGGGCACGTTGAGCTACGCGGAACAGCGCGCGCTCGATCTCGGCCTCGCGCTCGCGGGCGGCGCGCACACGCTGCTGCTCGACGAGCCGACGGCCGGCATGAACCGCGCCGAAGCGGCGCACGCGATCGACCTGATCCGTGAAACGACCGAGGGCCGCACACTGCTGATGATCGAACACGACATGGACGCGGTGTTCAGTCTCGCGGATCGCGTGTCGGTACTCGTACAGGGCAGCGTGATCGCGACGGGCACGCCGGTCGCGATCCGCGCCGACGAACGCGTGCGCGCGGCCTATCTCGGCGAGGGCTTCGCACGATGACCACGCTGCTCGACATCGGCGCGCTGCGTGCGTGGCATGGCGCGAGTCAGGTGCTCTTCGGCATCGATCTGCGAATCGATGCGGGCGAGATCGTCGCGCTGGCGGGCCGCAACGGGTCGGGGCGCTCGACGCTCGCAAAGGCGATCATGGGCCTCGTGCGCGCCGAAGGGCGCATGCGGTTCGCCGATCGCGAACTCGGCGGCCTGCGCACGTTCGAGATCGCGCGGCTCGGTATCGGCTACGTGCCCGAGCATCGCGATGTGTTTCCCACGCTGACCGTGCACGAGAACCTGCAACTCGGCATCGCGCCGCGCAGCCGCGGACGCGCGCCACGCTTCACGCTCGACGACGCGTACGCGCTTTTTCCCGTGCTTCGTGAGCGTGGAACGACGCGCGCCGGCTCGCTCTCCGGCGGCGAGCAGCAGATGCTGACGCTGGCCCGCGCGCTGCTCGGCGATCCCGATCTGCTGGTCGTCGACGAACCGGCCGAAGGGCTTGCCGGGCAGGTCGTCGCACAGGTGGCCGACTGGTTGCGGATGTTGCGCGAGCGCGGTGTCGCGGTGCTGCTGATCGAGCAGCGCCTCGTGATCGCACATGGCACCGCTAGTCGCATCGCGGTGATGGGGCACGGCCGGATCGTCTTCGACGGTACGTTCGATGCGTTCCGGCAGCGCGCCGATGTCGTGCGGGAGTGGCTGGGCGTCGGTTGATGTCGCACGTTGATGCCGTGCAGGAGCGGCCAGGCGCCAGCTGAGGGCGCAGTTGCACGGACGCTTTCGCGCCGCGTATGCGCGTGAATTTCGCACAAAAACGCGCCTTCGATTTCTATGCCTGCAGGCAGGATGTGGCGAAGGGCGCGGTGATGATGGGGCAGGACGGGACGTTGCTGATGGATCTGGCGGCACGAAAGCCGTGACACGCAAACAGCGCCATTCGCTGGCGTCGACCTGCATAGAACAGGCAACGCCAGGCGATCACACCACGATAGAAAAACTCAACTACGCGAATCCCGCTCGATGATCCACTCATGCGCGGGATCGTTTTTGAAGTGCCACACGCGCTGCTTGCCGGCCATCACATTCAGATAATACGAATCGTAGCCATACGGTACGACCACCGGATGATATCCACGCGGCACCATCACCACGTCGTGATCCTCGACGGCGAGCGATTCGTCGATATCGCGTGAATCCGTGTACACGCGCTGAAAAGCAAACCCTTGCGACGGATTCAGCCGGTGATAGTAAGTCTCTTCGAGCGAGCTTTCCTGCGGGATGTTGTCGGTATCGTGCTTGTGCGGCGGATAGCTCGATGCGTGCCCACCCGGCGTCTTCACTTCCACGACCAGCAGCGATTCCGCCGGCTCGGTCTGCGGAAGAATGTCGCACACGTAGCGCGTATTGAGCCCTTTGCCGCGCGTCGAGCGTTTCATCTGTGAAGGCCTGATCAGGCGCGCCGGATGCAGACCGGTAGCCGGCGCGCTGGCCACGCCGACTTCCGAGCGCTGCACCGCGCGCACCGTCGCGCGTACGCCGGGTGGCAGATAGAGCGCATACGGCGCCGAGTCGTCGAACACGCTGTCGCGTGAGCCGAGGCTGCTCCATTTCATGTCGGGCGTTTCGACATCGATCGCGGTTCCAGCCGGTACGCCGCAAAACCGACGTATCGCCAGGCCGCGGTTTGCGGCGTCACGCGCACGATGGTCTGGCCTTCGCGCTGTGCCTTGACGAGCAGACTCATGCTGCCTCCTTCGATGTAGCGGCGCCGCCCGCATCGAGCGGCGCGTCGACCAGTGACCGCAACGTCTGGTAACCCTTCTGCGCATACGCGTACGAAGGCGCGATCACCGGATCCTGTTCAGCTTCGACGACCAGCCAGCCGCGATAGCCATGCCGCTTCAACCGCCCGATGATCGAAGCGAAATCGACCGCGCCGTCGCCCGGCACCGTGAACGCGCCGTTGATCACCGCGTCGAGAAAACTCCAGTTGCGGTTGCGCGCGAGCTTGATGACGGCTGGCCGCACGTCCTTGCAATGCACGTGGCACACACGCGTGATGTGTTTATCGAGCACCGTGACTGGATCGCCGCCCGCGAACGTAATGTGTCCGGCGTCGAACAGCAGACCGACGGCGTCGCCGGTCAACGACATCAGCCGGTCCACATCAGCGGGCGTTTCAACAAATGCGCCCATATGATGGTGATACGCAAGCCGCACGCCGCGGCTCAACGTATAGCGCGCGAATTCGTCGACGCGGCTCGCATACGTTTCCCACTGTGCGTCGCTGAAAAATCGCGGACGTTGATAAAGCGGCTGTGGCGCGCCCTGGATCGAATCGGCGACTTCGCCATACACCATCACCGTCGCGCCATTCTGCGCGAGCAGGTCGAGATGCGGGCCGACCGACGCGATTTCCTCCTCGACGCTGCGCCGCGCGAGCCGTCCGGAATACCAGCCGGACACAAGCGCGAGATCGTATTGCGCAAGCAGTGTTTTTAGCGCCTGCGGCTCGCGTGGAAACTTGTTGCCGAGCTCGAACCCGTCGTAGCCAATCTGGCGGCCTTCGGTCAGCGCGACCTCAAGCGGCGTCTCGCCGCCGAGCGAAGGCAGATCGTCGTTCATCCACGAAAGCGGGTTGATGCCGATGCGTACTTCGAAGTCAGTCATGCGGATGTCCTCAATCGTTGGTCGCGTCGTTGGCGGCATTGCTCCCGGCGCCATCGGCGG
>WNFL01264417.1_pt1 | contig 10005 bp, 6 predicted proteins | sample 5400361 | NCBI WGS metagenome assembly WNFL01 (sample SAMN13153351, study PRJNA577476) | soil metagenome | isolation source: 40 cm soil on Douglas fir-dominated hillslope | place: USA:California | collected 2013-09-17
TGCAGAGCTGGTGATGAATGAGAGTGTGGTTGGTGAAGCAGTCCTTGGGAAGCCACGGACGGTGAAGCCAGTAACGATGAAACGCCCACTCGAAAAAGCTCGACTGAACGATGCCGACGGCGATTGCCGCGAAAATGAAGATTAGGGTCAACGAGACCCTCCACGGGGCGGAGACTGAGTACTTGGTTACCAGCAGAGTAACCGATCGGAACAGCGAGCGCCAGCAGAAGCGCGGGATGGTGGCATGGACCGGCGCGTTCACCTGATACATCGGCAAGTCGGGGCTTCGACTTGCGGAGTTCTTTCTCCCTCCGGGGGGGTCAACCGTTGATGGTCAGCATGCCCCCTTCGGGATAGCGTGTCCCGGCGGTGGCTCCCCGGGGCGCCGCCTCGTCGATCCGCCTCCGATCCCCCTCGGACAGCCGGATCGCGACGGCGCCGGCGTTCTCCTCGAGGTACTTGCGGTGCTTCGTCCCGGGGATGGGGACGACGTCCTCGCCCTGCGCGAGGAGCCAGGCCAGGGCAAGCTGGGAGGGCGTGCACCCCTTCTCCCGCGCGATCTCCTCCACCCTCGCGACCAGATCCAGGTTCCGCAGGAAGTTCTCCCCCTGGAACCGCGGATGGTTGCGGCGGAAGTCGTCGGGCGGCAGGTCCTCGAACTTCTGGAATCGCCCCGACAAGAAGCCCCGCCCGAGCGGGCTATAGGCGACGAAGCCAATGCCCAGCTCCCGGCACGTGGGCAGCACCTCCTCCTCGGGGTCGCGCGTCCAGAGCGAGTACTCGGTCTGGAGCGCGGTGATCGGGTGGGTGCGGTGCGCTTTTCGGATCGTGGCCGGCGAGGCTTCGGACAGCCCCAGGTGGCGGACCTTTCCCTCCTGGACCAGCTCCCCCATCGCGCCCACCGTGTCCTCGATGGGGACCGACCGGTCGACGCGATGCTGGTAGTAGAGGTCGATCGTCTCCACGCGGAGCCTCTGGAGCGACGCCTCGCACGCCTGGCGCACGTACTCGGGGCGGCCGTTCACGCCCTGGAACGAGCCGTCCGGGCCCCGCATGTTGCCGAACTTGGTCGCGAGAACGACGCGGTCCCGACGCCCTTCGATCGCGCGGCCGACCAGCGTTTCGTTCTTGTAGGGTCCGTAGATGTCCGCGGTATCCAGAAGGACGACCCCCAGCTCGATGGCCCGATGGATCGTCGCTATCGACTCGGTATCGTCCGTCTTTCCGTAGAACTCCGACATTCCCATGCAGCCGAGCCCGATGGCCGAGACCTCGAGCCGCGTGGTGTTCCCCAGCACTCGCTTCGGGATCATGGTGCTTCCTCCTGCGCTTCGATGTTCCATTCCCCTGACGGCTACGCCACGGAGGCGGGCGTCTCCGCCTCGGTCCGCCCGTCCAGGGGCGCCGGCGCGGGCCGGCCCTTCTCCTTCACCCTCTGGAACCGCGTTTGGATCGCGTCCAGGTACGTATAGATGACCGGAGTCACGTAGAGAGTCACGATCTGCGAGAACGCGAGCCCGCCCACGACCGCGATACCCAAGGGACGCCTCGCCTCGGCGCCGGCCCCCAGGCCGATCGCGATCGGAAGGGTGCCCATCAGCGCCGCCAGGGTCGTCATCATGATCGGGCGGAATCGGACCAGGGCGGCTTCCACGATCGCCTCACGCGGCGGCTTTCCCTGGCTGCGCTCGGCCTCCAGGGCGAAATCGATCATCATGATCGCGTTTTTCTTCACCAGGCCCACCAGCATGATGATCCCCACGAATGCGTAGATGGAGAGCTCGACCCGAAAGATCAGCAGGGCGAGGAGCGCGCCGAAGCCGGCGAACGGCAGCCCCGAGAGGATCGTGAGCGGATGGATGAAGCTTTCATAGAGCATTCCCAGCACCAGATAAATCACGAGCACCGCGATCAGGAGGAGCAGGAGCAGCCCCTTCTGGCTGGACTGGAACACCTGGGCGGTGCCCGCGAAGCTCGCGGTGACGGTGGACGGCAGGGTCTCATGCGCCGCGCGCTCGACGGAGGCCACGGCGTCGCCCAGGGACGCGCCGGGCCGCAGGTTGAAGGAGATCGTCACCGCGGGAACCTGCCCGGTGTGGTTGACGCTCAACGGGCCGGCTCCGGGGGTGATGGTCGCGATCGAGTTCAGCGGCACCAGTCCCCCGCCGGTCCCTCTCACGTACAGGCTCTGGAACGCCGCCAGGTCCCGCTGAAACTCGGGAAGGAGCTCGAGGATCACCCAGTACTGGTCGTTCGCGGTGAAGATGGTCGAGACCTGCCGGGAGCCGTACGCGTCGTACAGCGTCTCCTCGATCTCCCGGGCCGAGACGCCCATCGAGGACGCGCGGTCGCGGTCGATCGCGACTTCGACCTGCGGGTTCGAGATCTGGAGGTCGCTCGTCACGTCCTGGAGGAGCGGGAGGTCCCGCAGCCGGTCGGCCAGGGCGTTCGACGAGGTGTAGAGCGCGTCCATGTCCCCGCTCTGGAGCGTGTACTGGTACTGGCTCTTCGCGAGGCGCCCTCCGACGTTGATGGTGGGCGGGTTCTGGAGAAAGACGCGGATGCCGGGCACCTGGGCCACCTTCGGCTGGAGCTCGCGGATCACCTCGTCGGCCGACTTCTTCCGCTCGCCGCGCGGTTTCAGCCGGATGATGATGCGGCCCTGGTTGGTCGTCGACACGCCCCCGCCGGAACCGACGTTCGATGTGAAGGCCGCGATGTTCGGATTCTTCGCGATGATGGCGGCGACCGCCTGCTGGTGCTGGACCATCGAGGGGAACGAAGTTCCCTCGGCCGTCTCCGTGCTGGCGACGATGCGTCCGGTGTCCTCACTGGGAATGAAGCCCTTGGGCACGGCGCGGAAGAGAAGCCACGTTCCCACCAGGATGACGAGGGAGAAGGCCCACCCCAAGGACCGCGCGTACCAACCGAGAGTTCGCTGGTAGGCGTTTTCGATGGCCTGGTAGGTGCGGCCGTGCGACCGGTCGCGCTGCGAGCGCAAGAACCGGTTGCAGAGCATCGGCGTCAAGGTGAGGGAGACGACTCCGGAGACCAGGATCGCGGCGCTGATCGTGACGGCGAACTCGCGGAAGAGCCGCCCCAACAGCCCTCCCATCAGGAGCAGCGGAAGGAAGACTGCCACCAAAGACAGCGTCATCGAGACGATCGTGAACCCGATCTCCCGCGAGCCGTCCAGCGCGGCCTGGAGCGGCGTCTTCCCCTGCTCCAGGTGCCGGTGGATGTTCTCCAGCATGACGATCGCGTCGTCCACCACGAACCCCACGGCCAGGGTGAGCGCCATGAGGGACAGGTTATCCAGGCTGTAGCCCAGGAGCACCATGACCGCGAACGTGCCCACGATGGACAGCGGGAGCGACAGGCTGGGGATGATGGTGGCCGGCAGGTTCCGGAGAAAGAGGAAGATCACCATCACAACCAGCGCCAGCGTGATGAACAGCGTCAGCTGGACGTCGCGCACCGAGTGCTCGATCGATTCCGACCGGTCGTAGAGCGTGGAGATCTCCACCGAGGGCGGGAACTGCGGCTTCATCCGCTCGAGCATGGCGTGGACGTCGTGCGCCACCTGGACCGTGTTGGTGCCCGGCTGACGCTGCACGGCGAGGACGATGCCCCGCTCGTCGCCGAACCAGCTGGCGACCCTGTTGTTCTGGACGTCGTCCTTGACCACCCCGATATCGCGAAGCCGCACGGGGGCCCCGCCGCGCGTCGCCACGACGATGTTCCCGAATTCGGCCGCGCTCTCCAGCTCGCCGGCGGCGGTCACCGTGGACGAGCGGGCCGGTCCCCACAGGATCCCGGTCGGCAGGTTCACGTTCGCCGCATCGATGGCGTCCGTGACGTCGCCGATCGCGATGCCGCGCGAGGCGAGCGCGCGCGGGTCCAGCTGGATCCGCACGGCGTACTTCTGCGAGCCGAACACCGAGACCTGCGCCACCCCGTTCACGGTGGAGAGGCGCTGGGCGATCGAGCTCTCCGCGTAATCGTCCAGCTGGGAGAGCGACAGCATTTTCGACGTGAGCACCAGGAACAGGATCGGCTGATCGGCCGGATTCACCTTCTGGTACGACGGGGGCGTGATGCCCGTCGGCAGGGAGCGGAGCGTCTTGGTGATGGCGGCCTGCACGTCCTGGGCCGCCGCGTCGATGTCCCGCTCCAGGGCGAACTGGAGGGTGATGGACGTGGACCCGAGGGTGCTACTCGACGTCATCGCGTCCACGCCGGCGATCGTCGAGAACTGCTTCTCCAGGGGCGTCGCGACGGCCGAGGCCATGGTCTCGGGGCTCGCGCCGGGAAGCGAGGCGCTCACGGAGATGACCGGGTAGTCCACGTTCGGCAGGTCGCTCACCGGGAGCTTGGTGTATCCGACCAGGCCGAAGAGCAGCACGCCCACCATGACCAGGGTGGTCATGATCGGCCGGCGGATGAAGAGCTCGGAGAGGTTCACGGAACCGCCGGCCGCGGAGCCGCCGCCCCTCCCCCGGGCGCTCCCGGTTGCGCGGAGTGGATCGCCACCTTCGCGCCGGGAGAAAGGCGGGATTGCCCGTCGGTGACGACCTGGTCCCCCGGACGGAGCCCGCTCGTCAGAATTGCCATCTCGTCCTGCGTCCGCTCGATCACCACCGGGCGCAGGGTCGCGGTGGAGTCCGCGCCCACGACGTAGACGTACGATCCCTGCTGGCCGGTCGAGACCGCGACCGCGGGAATCACCAGGGCCCGCGGCGCGACGAAGAGAATCATGCGCACGTCGACGAACTGCCCCGGCACCAGCCGGCCGTCCTGGTTCTGGAACTCCGCCTTCAAGAGGAGCGTCCCGGTTGTCGGGTCCACCGCGGAATCGATGAAGACCAGCTTCCCCTCCGACGGGGCCGAGCCGCCGCCCGACGGCTGCACCACGACGCGCGGCCGCTCCTTCTTGTAGCGGAGCACCAGGGGCACGTCGCGGTCGGGAACGGTGAAGCGCACCCAGATCGGCTGCGGCTGGATGATCGTGACCAGGGTCTCGTTGGTCGCCGCGCGCACGTAGTCCCCCTCATGCGCCAGGAACCGCCCGGTCCGCCCCGAGATGGGCGCCCTGATCGACGCGAATTCGAGATCCAGTCGCGCGCGCTCGACCGCGGCCGAATCGGCGCGCACGGTCGCCGCCAAGGCCTCCGCGGCGGCCCGCTTGGTGTCCCACTCCGATTGCGAGAGAACGTTCTCTGCGTACAAGGTCGCGCCGCGCTGCGCCTCGGATCGCGCGCTCGCGGACTGCGCCCGGTCGCGCTCGAGCACGGCGATCGCCTGGTCCAGCGCCGCCCGGAACGGGCGCGGGTCCAGCCGGAACAGCACCTGTCCGGCGCGGACGTTGTCCCCCTCGCGGAACGCGACCTGCGTGACGACGCCGCCGACCTGCGCCGCGACGTTCGCGGTCCGGATCGCTTCCACCGTGCCGACCGACGTGAGCTGGAAGGGCATGGGCGCTTCGGCGGCGGTGGCGACCCGGACCGCGACGCGTGCCGTACGGGTCCGCTTCTGGGCGGTGCACCCGAGCGGCGCGAACGCCACGAGGCAGCAGAGGAAAAAGAGAAGCGAGTGTCGCGAGGCTCGTGCCAAGGCTCTCAGTGTATCAGGCGGTAGGCCGGCGCCAAAGCCCGGCACCGATCTTGCGGTCATGCGGCCCCAGCGCGGACGGAACCGCGCGGAAAGGAACGCATGGTCGCGAGGCGGCTTCTGACATCGATCATCGCGGCGGCGCTGATAATGGGCGCTGCCACTCTGTCATTCGCTGCTCCCGCTCAGGCCGCCTGGCTCCATTGGACAAATCCCAAGTACAACTCCTTCGTCGATGATAGCGGCAACGTTGCGTGCGTCCTCGACATGATGAATCCGCTCCGCGACCTGTCATCGGTTCGGGTCTACGCCCAATTCATCACGGGCGGTCCAGCGCGCCTCCTGGACACCCTGTCGGTCCGAGGGCGGGAAGGACTCGAGGATTCCATCAGGGTGGACCCGGGGCCCGGTGCGCATTTCTGGTTAACCGCGGTTGACTTGAAGGGAAACGAGTGCTGCGTCTCCCCGCAGGTTTACGTGGGACCGATCACGGGGGTTTTGGTCGAGGCGCAGGTGGAGCGGGTGACGAGCTACCGTGTCTTCGACGTGCGCGGCCGGCTGACGCGTCCTCGCGCCGCAGGAATTTACTTCTGGGAACGCCGCTACTCGTCCGGGCGGGTCCAGACGGGAAAAATCGTGCGGGTGAAGTAGCGGGCCGCCGTGCCGGCTCAGCGCCACTTCGCGAGGCGGGGCGATTCGTGCAAGAGCTCGGGCACCGTGACGAAACGGTATCCCTCGCTCCGCACCCGCCACGACGGTGCTTCGATCGGCCTCGGTCAGATCGAGCCCGTCGTGCAGCAGAATGATCGCGCCGGGATGCGCGCCGGCGACGACGCGGTCGACCAGCTGGCGCTCGGTGAGGCGGCGCCAGTCGACCGCGGAATCGTCCCACGTCACGGTCACCAGGGAGTCGCTTTCCGCCACCTGCATCAGCCACGGCGAGCGCAGCCCTTGCGGCGGCCGGAACAGGCGCGGGTAGATCCCCGTAGCGTCGTGGATCGCGATTTCGGCGCCGGCAATCTCGGCCCGGATGCGCGCCACCGGCTCCAGCGCCAGCGCGAACGGATGCGTGTCGCTGTGGTTTCCCACCGCATTGCCGTCCCGCACGATCCTCGCCGCGACGGCCGGATCCTGCCGCACCCGCTGGCCGATCAGAAAAAACGTGGCCCGCACGTGCTCCCGGCTGAGGATGCCGAGGATCTGGGAGGTGTACGGCTCGTTGGGACCGTCGTCGAACGTCAGCGCGACGACGCGGTCGCGATGCGGTCCGGCCCAGTGCGTGCTGCCAAAGGCGCTCGACCACGGCGAGACGGCGTCGTAGACCGCGGTTCCCACGAGGGTCGCGACGAGCGCCGCGATCCCCCAGGCCAGCGGGGCCAGGCGCGCGCGCGCCGCCGGGGCGGGCCTGTCCCGCACGTCGGGGAATCCGCGCCACAACGGCCGCCCTCTCAACTGCAGCGAGAGGAAATTGGTGGCATAGAGAAAGAGGCTCCGTCCGAGCACGCGATTCCATCGCCGGCAGGATGTGAATACCCTGAGATCTTCCAGCAGGACGACCCTGCCGTGAGCGCGGAGCCGCTCCGACAGTTCGGTATCCACCTGTAGATTGAAGTCCAGGTTCCACCCGCCCGCGGCCAGGAAGGCGCAGCGCCGCACCGAAAAATTCGCCCCCCAGAGGTGGGGCCCCTCGGGGCATCTCCGGTCCACCAGGTTCACCAGCGGCAGGAGGGCGTGCGTGAACAAGCGGGCGCGCCGGTTGGGCCGGCAGAAGACGATCTCGCCGCCGACCGCGACGGCGTCGGGATGTTCGTGGTACTCGCGGACCAGCCGGGAAATCCAGTCCGGAGGGACAACCGTGTCGGCGTCGGTGGTGGCGATCACCTCGCCGGACGCGGCGGCGAAGCCGCTCGCGAGGGCCCGGCTGTAGCCGCGCTCCGGCTCGCTGACCACGCGGACTCCGCGCGCCAGCGCGATCTCGGCGGTGGCATCGGTGCTCGCGTTGTCGACGACGATGATCTCGATCTCGCCCGCGTAGTCCTGGGCGAGCAACGAATCCAGGCACGCGGCGAGAAGCGCTTCTTCGTTGAACGCGGGCACTACCACCGAGACGTTCACGGATCCCCCTCACCGCCTGAAAGCAAGCCCGACGTGCGGCGGGCCACGATCTTTCGCACCTCCCGCTGCCACACGTGAACCGCCGAAGCATAGGAGCGCTCTGCGAGCGCTTTACCGGGATTGTGCTCGATATCCCGGCGCGTCGCCAGTCCGGCCTGGAACGTGACCTCGACCCCCCCGCTCATCAGCGGTGCCACTTGAATGAAGCAACGCGCGAATGCCTTCCCCGAGAACAGGCGAAAGATCACGTTGTTGATCGGCTTCCACTGAGTGTGAATGCAACCCCCCGTGCCCTCGGGCGCCACGATCCAATGATCGTTCCCGATCGCCGTCCGAGCCGCGTCCAGCGCGATTTCCGGAGTCGTGGCGAGCGTGTCGCGATGAGCTAGTCCCAGGTGCAAGTGCCAGCCTCCCGCCCAGTTTCGCCAGATGCGCGGGTCGAGGCCCAGGGAGGCGGGAGGTCCCCCCGTCCCCAACCGGAACGCCCACGCGGATGGGACGGGAAGGGCGAGGGAAACGAGCGCGACGAGCGCCCACCCGGCGTGAGTAGGCGTGCAGCGCCTCCCCGTCGAGACTCCGGCAACGATGGCTCTCCCGCCATGGTCCATCCGGCGCGTTGGCCGTGAAACAAAATCAGGACTCCCGTCGGGGGCGCCCCGTTGGCCGCCCTCGACGTGAGCCCGATCGCATGGTGCTGGCCGAAGACTCGCGATTGTTGTCCTGGGAGTAGGTGGAGAAGGGCAAGTGGCTCCCTCCCGCACGGTAGCATCCGACGTGCTCCTCGAATACCGTACCCCCGGAGCGGCCCGGGGGTCCACATTTCCGGCAGCCGACCGGGAACCGTTCTCGGCGGGTGGGTTTTCTCCTGGCGCACCCTGCCCCGCAAGGGGACCAGTCCCGATTCCCGGAAAATGAGGTGACGATGCTCCGTTGGCGGGCCTTTCTCTCCATGCTTGCCGCAATCCTGATGTCCCCTTCCCCAGTAGGTGCCTCACAGCCTCTCGAGACCGAGACCGCGCGGACTCCCCGGGCTCACGAGATGCAGCTTGAGGCCACCTTCGAGCGGCAGACGTCTCCGGATGGCCGTGAAAAGGCGGCCCCTCTCGCTCTCGAGTACGGCATCACCGACCGGTTGGAGCTTCTGCTCGAGCCCGTCTTCTTCACGTCCATCAGCCCCCGCGCGGGGCGCCGGGCGACGGGAATCGGGGACCTCGAGGTGACGCTGACCCAGGTCGTCCGGCCGGAGACAGCGGGATTCCCGGCGCTCGCGGCCGCGCTCGAAGTGAAGGTTCCGACGTCCCACGACCCTCTGATCGGCACGGGCAAGGCCGATGCGACAGGGTACCTCGTCGCCAGCAAGCGTCTCGGTTCGATCGACGCCCACCTTAACGCCGGCTATACCGTGCTCGGGAGGCCGTCGGGCATCCCGCTTCACAACGTCTTCGACTACGCGGCCGCGGCCGAATGGCACTGGCTCCCGAAATTCGACCTCGTCGCCGAGATGATCGGCAACACGTCGGCTCTGCCCGAAGGGGGGACGGAGGCCGACACTGGAGGAAACCCCGAGATCTCAGGCGCCGAGACGGTCGGCATGCTGGGCCTGCGCTACCACTGGAGCGCCGGGCTGACCCTGGCCATGGGCGTCAGCTACGACAACAACCAGGCCTGGCTGCTCCGTCCGGGCGTGACGTTCAAGTTCTAGCGTTCCGGCCCGGGCGCAAAGCAGAAGGGGCTCCCAGCGGGAGCCCCTTCGGTGTTTCCGATGACTCGGCTTGTCTAGTCTACGTCGTGATCGCGCTTGCTGGACTCTCTGACCTCGCGCGGCACGTGCCCCGTCTTCACGCGGAAGAACGGACCCCGCCAGGAGTCCGAACGGGACCAGGCACCGCCGTCTTCCATGTACCAGCTATTGCCGATCTGGTAGACGTCGTGGGTCGCCATGGGCTGCGCGGCGACCGCCACGGAGGCGGTGTTCGTGGACATGACGCAGTTCGTCGAAGCCGGCGTGTAGGTGCGGGTCACGACCTTCGTGCTCCGAGCCGGCCGATACGAGGCGTTCGTCATGCGCACCCTGTGGCGGTACACATGATTGCGGGACGCGTTGGAATACGTCGTCCGCCGATAGGCGCTGTGCCTCCGCGGCCAGCGGGTGGTTGTCGTGGTGGTAACGGCGTACCCGCGGTTCGTCGGCGTCGTGGTGTAGCTGGTGTAGGTGACGTTGCCGGCGGGAACCATCGTCATCGTCGTCGGGGCAGCCATCGTGCCGGCGGCCGAAATGCA
>WNFL01364998.1_pt1 | contig 10005 bp, 11 predicted proteins | sample 5400361 | NCBI WGS metagenome assembly WNFL01 (sample SAMN13153351, study PRJNA577476) | soil metagenome | isolation source: 40 cm soil on Douglas fir-dominated hillslope | place: USA:California | collected 2013-09-17
TTGAAAACGACTTCGCCGCCGCGGCGCGTCATCGCGCCCGCAGCTCTCCCGTTAAATACGCGCCCGTCTTCCAGCGCGAGGATTGCAGGTCGGTGATGAACTTCCGTCAGTGGAGCCTCCGTGAGTCATATTTATTTTTCTTTTGCCTCGGCCGACGACGAGAGCGAACCGAAATGGTCGACGGGCCAATACGCGAAAACGGCGCGGCCGTAAATAAAGCGGCTGGGGACGGGGCCGAAGACGCGTGAATCATTTGAACTGATGCGATGATCGCCCATGACGAAGTACATGTCACGCGGAACGCGCACCGGACCATAGTCGCTCAAATCTTCGTATTGCGGCGGCACGTATGGTTCCGCGAGCGCCTGGCCATCCACATAAACGGCGCCACCGCGAATCTGCACGACCTCGTCGGGCAACGCAATGATGCGCTTGATGAACGATTTGCTGCGATCGAGTGGATACCAGAAGACAACTACGTCGCCGCGCTGAATCGGCTCAAACCGATAAACAAACTTGTTGATGAAGATGCGCTCCTGGTCGGAAAGGAGCGGCGCCATGCTGGTGCCTTCCACTTTAACTGGCTGATAGAGGAACACGATGATGACCAGCGCAAGGCCAATGGCGATGAGCAGATCACGCGTCCACACTCGAATTTCACGCTTAAGGGACTGCGGTGCCGCAGGTTTTGTTTCCGGAGTAATTACGGGCAAGTCCGAGTTCGCTGCGGTTGCCTCGGCGGGGGAAGGATGCTCTTTCTCGTCCGGAGTCAGCATTTTTCTTGCCTATAAGTTATAGCACGCGAACAGAGCCCTGCGCTAGATTCGAATTGCGCCTGCTTTTACGATTTTTGATGCGCGAGCTACTGGATGCGGTTGTAGTCAAACAGGTGAAACTCCTTGGTCACGCCAAAGATGAAGCCCGACCGCGGATCGTATTTGTTCAGGCCGCGTATTCCAGCAAGATCCCACGTAAAGCCGCCGGCATTGATTTGCAAACCCAGGCGCGCCTGGCCAGTGCTCTGCGTGCCGATCAGCGCGTTGTTAATGGTGCGGTCGGAATAGAGGCCGTTCACTTCGCCGACGACGTTGACGCGTTTGTGCACCGGATAGCTGAAGCCGGCGCCGTACATGAGCACATCGTTTTGCGTAAAAAGCGCGTTCGGCGCTTGCAGGATTTCCAGGCCCAAATCACCCATCAACTTCAACTTTCGAATCTGTTCTTCGAGCGCGATCAATGCGAAGACATTGGTGGTATTGGTTCCAATACCCCGCGCCTGATTCGAATTTGGCATGATGAAACCGAATCTGAACGCGAGGCCGGGCCTTCTCCCGGACGGCTGAAAAAATCGAATTTTCGTCGACAACGCAAAGTCGCCCGTGTCATGTGTGCTGTTCACGCCAGTCAGTTTCAAGTCCGGCACGAAGGACACGCCCTGCGATTTAACGTCCAGAAAATTCTGAATCGCGCCTTCCACTTCTATTTCGGCGATTTTGCTGATGCCCATTCGAAGATTCAGCACGCCGACCGAGGTCTCATCGCCGCGTAATCCGGAGAGCGGAAAACCAACATCCTGAAGAAAGTCGAATCCGATTTCCGCGCGAACGTCGCCGGCAGGTACCGTCTGCACTTCGGTGGTGCGAAACGGCCGGTCTTGTGCCCGCGCACATCTGGAGGCGAAGAACAAGAAGGTGAGGACGAGTAGCACCCTGCGCATGGCTTGTATCGTAAGCAAAGCGCGCTATCTAGCCAAGCGCATAATTCAAGCCCGCCAATGCAGCAATTACCGCCGTCTCGGTACGAAGAATCAGGTTGCCCAAAGCGGCTTCGTGAAACCCCGCTGACGCCGCAGCGGCGAACTCCTCGTCGGTCCAGCCACCTTCCGGGCCGATGGCAAGCGTTACTTGAGACGTTCCCGCCGCCGGCAGAATTTCTCGCATGGATCGCGCGCCAACGCGCTCGGAGAGCACTAGCTTGACGACACTCGCGCGCGCGAACGCTGCGCTGGGCTTCTCCACGCCGGTCAAAACGGGCATAGATATGCGGCGCGACTGCTGCGAGGCTTCCAAAAGAATTTTCTTCCAGCGCTCCGATCGTTTTTCCGCCGCCTGAAGAAGCGCTTTTTCACTCCGCGCGGCGGCGAGCGGAACAATAGTGTGGACACCCAATTCGGTCGCCTTTTCCAGCGCCCATTCGAACGAATCGAATTTCACAATCGAGAGCAGCAGCGTCGCCTGAAACGTCGCTGCCCTGCTGGCAATTGGCTCTACCAGTTCGAACGTCACTTCGTCGCGTCCGGCCCTCTCGATGCGAGCAAGCCAGGCAACTTTACCGTCACTTAGTTCGTAAAGCTGTCCGGCCTCCGCGCGAAGGACTCGACCGAGGTGATGCGCCGCGTCGCCAGTCATCGCGGCCGTGCTTCCACTGAATTGTTCAACGAAGAATCTTCTGCGCACGCCTACGCCTTGTCTCGCGGATCTACGGCCGGTGGCATCTTATCCGAAGATGTCTTTCACTTTGTCGAAGAACGTCGAGCCGCGCTCTGCCGGTTTATTTTCGACCTTCAGCGTCGCGCCGAGCTGCTCCATCAATTTCCGCTGCTCGCGCGTGAGTTTCGTCGGCGTCAGTACCTGCACGTGATAGTACAAATCCCCTCGTCCGCCGCCGCGCGGATCTGGCAATCCTTTGCTCTTAATCCGGAACACGGCGCCGCTCTGCGTGCCCTCACTAATTCTTAGTTTTTCGTCGCCATTCAGTCCGGGCACCTGCAATTCCGTTCCCAGCGCGGCTTGCACAACGCTCAGCGGAATCGTGCAGTACAAATCCGAGTTGCGACGTTCGAAAAACGGGTGCTCCTGCACTTCAAGCACCACGTAGAGATCGCCCGGCGCGCCTCCGTTTACTCCAACTTCGCCTTCCCCTGGTACCCGCAAACGCGTACCCGTATCCACGCCTGGAGGAATCCGCAAGTCGATCGTCTTCTCTTTTTCGACGCGCCCCTGGCCGCGGCAGTCGGCGCAGCGCTCGCGAATGATTTGACCCGCGCCTTGGCAAGCAGGACACGTCCGCGTGATTGTAAAGAATCCCTGCTGATAAGCGAGCTGCCCGCGCCCGGCGCAGGATTGGCAGGTCGTCGCCCCGGTTCCCGCCTTCGCGCCTGTGCCTTTACACGAGCTACAAAATTCCTGTCGCGGAACTTTAATCTTCGTAGTTACGCCTGCAGCGCCCTCTTCGAACGTCAGCGTCATGTCATAGCGAAGGTCCGCGCCGCGCTGGCTCCGCGTGCGCCCCCGCCGTCCGCCGCCAAGAACGTCCTCGAAACCAAAAAAATCTCCGAAGATATCGTGGAAGTCCTGAAAAATCGTGCCGTTAAAGTCAGTCGCGCCGGCGGAAGAACTCAGCCCCGCGTGACCGTACGTGTCGTAGACCTGCCGTTTTTCCCCATCACTCAGCACGCTGTACGCTTCCGTGCACTCGCGAAAGTTCACTTCTGCGACCTCCTTGTTTTCAGGATTGCGGTCCGGATGCCACTTCAACGCCGCTTTGCGGTACGCTCCCTTAATCTCTTCAACGCTCGCCGTCTTCGAGACGCCCAACACTTCATAAAAATCTCTCTGATTCCCTTTGGCCATGCGTTCCCTTTTTCGCCTTTAAGTCTTTAGCAAGATTAGTTGACTGATGACTTCGATGCGTGAGCCGGATTCACCGCTACACGAACCATCGCGGGCCGCAAAACGCGGCCGCCGAACAAATATCCCGCCTGAAAAACCTGCATTACGGTACCGTCGGGATGGTCGGCTGACTCTGCGCGATCTACAGCCTGATGCTGATGCGGATCAAACGGCTGGCCCGCTGGCTCGATTCGCTCGACGCCAAGCTTGGTCAGATTGTCCAGTAGTTGTTTGAAGATCAGCTCAAATCCCTTGCGATAATTCTCGTATTCCGCCTCGCGATGCGCGGCCAGCGCATGTTCGAAACCGTCCACGATCGGAATGAGCGCTTCGACCACGCGCGCCGTCGTCCGCTTGGCGTCTTCCGCGCGCTCTCGCTCGATGCGTTTGCGATAGTTGTCAAAGTCCGCCTGCCGCCGAAGCAAAGTTTGCCGTAAATCCTCCAGATCCGTAGCCAGCTTCGCCACGTCCGCATCGGCACGCACGTTTTCGGCGGATACTGCTTCCGCTTCCGCGCTCTCGCGCTGTTTCGATTCCTGATTGTCCCGTTCTGCTGACATACCCGCGTTCCCTTTCCAGTTCGCTCGTCGCTTCAGATTTTCCCCAGCGCTTCGCCGAATAATTCGGCCACGTACGCCACCGCGCTAATTGCGCGCTCATACTGCATTCGCGTGGGTCCCAGAATTCCCAGCGAGCCTTGCGCCAGATCCCCGCGCGTGTAGGGCGCGCTGATCATGGCCAGATTTTCGCCGGCCTCCGATATCTCTTTGATGCCGATTTGCACCAGCACCGGTTCAGGCGAATCGATGCAGGCATTCAGCACACTCACCAACCGGTGCTTTTCTTCAATCGCTTCTAGCAATTCCTTCATTTGCGATTGGCTGGAAAATTCCGGCGCGCCAACAATCTGCGCCGTGCCTTCTACGTAGATCTGCCTCGTAGGCCCCTCCTCCAGCGTTGCAGGATCGCAAAGCGTGAGAGCGCTCTGAATCAGCCCTTCGTAGCGTTCCCGTTCCGTCGCAAGCTTGATGAGCAAATCTTCGCGAATCGCTTCCAGCGTCCACCCGGAATAATGCCGGTTCAAGAAATCCGCCGTAGCGTCCAACTCCGCCTGCGTGAACACGCGATTCGGCTTCACGATCTTGTCGCGCGAGCTCCCTCCCGGAGAACTCAAAACGATGACTACGCGGCCGTCGGGCAAACTCCACATGCAAGCGTGTTCCAGAACCGTGCGCCGAATCGGAGGCGCAACGATAATTCCCAAGCCATTCGAAACTTCCGCGAGAACGTGCCCCGCACGCTCTGTGATCTCTTCGGTCGTCTTCGCCGACGACATCTGGCCACGAATCCAATCGCGGTCATGCACACTCAGCGTAGCCTGCGCCGCAATCTCGTGCGCGAAGAAGCGATACGCGGCAGCCGTCGGCACGCGCCCCGCCGAAGTGTGCGGTTGATACAGAAATCCGCCGTCTTCCAGATCCGCCATCACGTTGCGAATCGACGCTGGGCTAAGCGTCTCTTCGAATCGCTTCGAAATCGCACGCGACGAAACCGGCTCGCCCGTTTCAATGTACATGCGAACGACATCCGCCAAAATCTGCCGGTTGCGCCGCTCTTGAATAGCCGCGTTTTTCATCGTTAGCACTCTCTACCCGACAGTGCTAACTACCATTCTAGGAACCCTGTCACGTCCGGTCAATCCGTAGCAATCCTCTGTTCCCAAAACGGATTGCTCCTTTGTTTCGGACAGACTGGGATGGTTGCTCTGTAGGAGGCCGGGGCTTTAGCCCCTGAAGAAAGCTCAGTTGTTGTCGATTTGCGCGCGCTGCAATTTGTCCGAATATTCGATGTAGAGCGTTTTCCATTCCGTGTAAAAGTCGATCGCCGCAATCGCTGCTTCGCGATGTCCGTTCCCGGTCTGCTTGGTGCCGCCAAACGGCAAGTGCGTTTCCGCGCCAATCGTCGGCGCGTTCACATACACAATGCCCGTAAACAAATCCCGCATCGCGGCAAACGCTTGATTCACGTTGCGAGTGTAAATCGAGGCCGAAAGTCCGTACGGAACTCCATTCGCGATTTCAACCGCCTCATCGAAGCCGTCGAACGGAATCACGGAGATCACCGGCCCAAAAATTTCTTCCTGCGCGACGCGCATCTTCGCGTTCACGTCGCCGAAAACAGTCGGCTCGTGGAACCAACCCTTCGAATGCGCGCCGCTCGACAAGCGATTTCCGCCCGTCAGAAGCTTTGCGCCTTCCTTTTTACCGATCTCCACGTAACTCATCACCGTCTGCAATTGCTGTTCGTTGATGCATGGACCCATTTCAATCGTCGAATCGAGGCCATTGCCAACTTTCAAAGTCTTCACGCGGTCCACGAATCGCTTCACAAACTCCGCGTACACTTTTTTGTGAACCGCCACGCGGCTAGCCGCCGTGCACCGCTGTCCAGTTGTGCCAAAACCGCCCCAAACCGCTCCGTCGATTGCCAGGTCAAGATTTGCGTCGTCCATCACCACAATAATGTTCTTGCCGCCCATTTCGAGGCTGACGTGCTTGAAATCCGGCGCACACGCCGACGCGATAGTTTTTCCAACCGCCGTCGAACCCGTAAAACTCAGCACCGGAACTTCTTTGTGCTTCGAAAGCGGCGCGCCCGCGTCCGGGCCGTCTCCGCTCACAAGGTTAACCACGCCTTTCGGCAACCCAGCTTCCGTCAGCGCCTGAATGTAGTGGTACGAGGAAAGCGGCGTGTCTTCAGCAGGCTTCAGCACAACCGTATTTCCCGACACCAGCGCCGGCGACATTTTCCACGACGGAATCGCCATCGGAAAATTCCACGGCGTAATCATTCCGCACACACCAATGGACTGCCTCACACTCATCGCAAACTTGTTCGGCAATTCCGAAGGAGTTGTTTGCCCAAATAGTCGTCGCCCTTCACCGGCCATGTAATACGTCATGTCGATGGCTTCCTGCACGTCGCCGCGCGTCTCGGCCAGCACTTTCCCCATCTCGCGCGTCATGTCCTTCGAATACTCTTCTTTGCGATGCACCAGAATTTCTGCTGCGCGATACAAAATCTCCGCGCGCTTCGGCGCCGGCACCAGCCGCCACGATTTATACGCTTCCTTCGCCGCGTCCACCGCCGCGTTCACGTCTGCTTCACTCGAAGCGACAAAATGTCCAATCACTTCATCCGTATTCGCCGGGTTGCGGTTCTCATACGTCTTCCCGCTCTTCGATTCCACCCACTCCCCGCCAATAAAATTCTTGTAAACGCGCGTCGCCGCTGGCGTTGCCATACTTCCTCCTAAACTCTTGCCGTTCGCCTTTTTCGCTCTATTTCCGTCTGGACTGCCGTGTGAGTCTCGCCTGCGGAGACATTTGACTGTAGCACCCGCTTCGAAATAGCGTCAAACTGCGCGTCTAGCGTAGTGTGTTGCTCTTCGCGAGGCCAAAATGAGAAATCTAATCTACGCGATCAACGTCACCCTGGATGGCTGCTGCGACCACACCAAAATGATTGCTGATGAAGAACTACTTGAACATTACATTCGCCTCCTGCGGGACGTTGACCTGTTCGTTTACGGGCGCAAAACGTATCAATTGATGGTTCCTTATTGGCCTGACATCGCAAAAAACCAGTCTGAGACAAAAGCAGAGAACGAATTTGCTCGAACATTTGACTCCATCAACAAAGTTGTTTTTTCGCAATCATTGGAAAGCGCTGAAACAAATACGAGAATTGTTAGGTCGGGGCTTCGGGACGAAATCCTTAAATTGAAACAACGACCAGGCAAAAGTATTTTGGTCGGTGGTGTAAATGTCCCTTCGCAACTCATCGAGCTTGACCTGGTGGATGAATATCGTTTTGTCGTTCAGCCTATCCTTGCAGGAGTAGGCACGCGGCTGTTGGACGGCGCCAGCCTTCCAGACAAATTGCGATTGAAACTCGTCGAAACAAAGACTCTTGCATCAGGATGTGTTGCGCTTCGTTACTTGAAACGTGCACCTGTCGCGGGCTAAAGCGCGTAAACCAGGACTTTTGCTCCCTCCCCGACTTCACAGCACAATTACCTTTTCAAATTTGTGGTGGACGGCGCATCATGGTGGCTGCCCGGTCCCAGGAAGGAACACTGGGATGAAACGGATCGCTTTGCGGGTAGCGCTGGTTCTGGGGTTTGCGGCAGGTCATGCTGCGGCCCAGGAAGTAACCTACAACTTCGACCGAGACACGGATTTCTCCAAATTCCTCAGCTATAAATGGGTAGACATCAAGAGCGAGCAGCAGGTCGACTACCTCACCGCGCAGCAAATCACTATTGTGATTGACGCTGAGCTGGCCAAGAAAGGCCTGTTCAAAACAAATTTGGACTACGCTGACCTTTACGTCGGCTACCAGACGGCCCTCAGCAGGCAGACTAATTGGATGGCCTATCGTGACGGCTGGGGCTATGGCCCACGGTGGGGCGGCGGATTGGCGTCGATTGCCGAGGCGTCCGTCCATGCGCGCCAGCTTGATCTGGACATCTATGCGGCAGCAGAAAAAAAACTGGTGTGGCGCGGCGCCGTATCGATCTCGGTCTAACTCTCGCTAGCAGTGAGACGAAGATCCAGAAGTCTGCAGAGAAGCTACTGCAGAATTATCCGCCGAACCGCTCCGCCCCAACCTCCGTTCGCCAGCGCGAACTGAACGACCACCGGCGCGGTGCTCATTGCTTTCTCTGCAACATCGCGCCCGCTTTGTTCCACCATCGAGCGCCGCATGATCGCTAAGTCGCGATTGACTTCCGATAAGCCCGCTAACCAGAAAGTGGACCGCTTCCAAACACCGTCAAACCGCCGTCCTCACGCGCACCGTGTTGTGGCATCGCTACCCAATTTTGTCCCACGACGTGCCCTGCCGCTCTGCAAAACGGTCAATGCGCTGCGCCAGTTGCCTGGCGACGTCCTTGTCCTTATTGCTCAACCCTTCCGACTTCAGCGCTGTCATTAAACAACGCATCAGCACTGTCAGTTCACTCAGACGCAACGGCATGGGAGGAATAATTTCTTCTTCTGGCGTAAGCATCTGGGCCTCCGTCTTATTAAGTTCCTTTTTCTCCACCACCACCGCGCCGCCCTTCATCACCCACTTCACTTGGCTTATGGTCGCGCCTCTAAACCGTTCTCCTTCAGCAGCTTATAGCAATACACTTTTTACTTAACGAGACCATCATCACAGTCTTATGCTGATCGATGTGGTAAAGTGCGCCCTGACGTCAGTCAGGGCTTTTTCTTTTTGTGGGCACCAACCGCTAACCACTGGAGCATTCCATGGCACGAATCACAGGCATCGGCGGCGTCTTCCTCCGCTCGCAAGATCCAAAGGCGCTAGCAAAGTGGTACTCCGAGCACCTCGGCATCACGCTGAACGACTTCGGCGGTGCCACTTTTCTGTGGTCCGACGAAGTCCCGGCCGGCACCGGCATGACCACCTGGTCGACTTTCCCCTCCAGCACCAGCTACTTCGGCGACGGCCCACAGGCGTCCATGATCAACTACCGCGTCGACGACCTCGACGCTCTGCTCGCCCAGCTTGCCACCGCCGGAGTCTGGATCGATCCCAAGCGCGAGGACGCCAGCTACGGCCGCTTCGCCTGGATCAGGGACTGCGACGGCAACCGCCTCGAACTGTGGCAGCCTCTGGCTGACTAAAAGCCGTCCCATAAATGTTTTCAAGGGTTCGGAGCTCTCCGTGACCTCTGTGCTCTGGTCTCAGTGTTCTCTGTGTTAGGTCTTTGATCCTTCGCCCGATTCACATGCCGACTGCCCGGTAGCGGAGTTGGCGAAATCGAAGACGGCCGGCTTCGGTCCCTCGGCTGCGCTCGGGATAAAAAAGCCGGCCCTACAATTTCAGCCTCTCTACGTTCCAAACCTTATTCAGGACTAAAACCATGAAAACTGAAAAACTCAATGCTGACGGCTGTGGAAACAGTTCTAGGACGGTCAAATTCCACAGCTCCGTCTATCTGTGATCGGCCGCGCGGTGTACTCGCATCTCCTGCGGCACAGCCGGCTCGAAGGCAAGCCGCGGGTCCGCTTTTCCCTCGCTTGGCTCGCACACGGCGCGCGACTCTGGGTCGGGTCCACGTGGCCGGCGCTTCACCGGTTATTCGACAACGGCGCCTTGCGTTTGATCGAATGCAGTAAAGACGGTCATGTGGTGCAGCTACGGTTGCCGGAGGAAATTCGCGGCGTGCGCATGAGCAAAATCGTGGCGCCACCGCGAATGGCACGCGCAGTGAACATTGAAGGGACGGACTTTCTGCAAAACGCAAGGTTGCGGCGGG
>WNFL01447637.1_pt1 | contig 10005 bp, 6 predicted proteins | sample 5400361 | NCBI WGS metagenome assembly WNFL01 (sample SAMN13153351, study PRJNA577476) | soil metagenome | isolation source: 40 cm soil on Douglas fir-dominated hillslope | place: USA:California | collected 2013-09-17
TGCCTAGTGGCACGCGTCCGGGACCGCGCATGCCGGGGCGTCCCGGAATGTTGCCACCGTTGCCGCCGGACAAGGCGCCGCCGAAGGCTGAGCCGGGCAAGCCGCTCTATACGCGGAAGCCGACACAGCGGCAGCGTCCGGTGCTGGACAAGCGAGAGATCGAGGGTGAGCGCAAGCTTCATCCGACGCGGCAGCGTCCAGGAGCTGGGCGATCCGTAGCGGCGGTGATTGCGCCGCCGGAACCGCGTCCTCCGCGCGAGGTGACGATAACGGAAGGCATAACCATTCGCGAGCTGGCGGAAAAGCTGGACGTGCGCGCGAAAGAATTGCTGAAGACGCTGCTGGATCGCGGCGTGTTTGCCAGCATCAACCAGGCGCTGGATGTTCCGACCGCAACGACGTTGGCGGAAGCGTTCAGCGGCGTGGTGAGCGTGGTCTCCTTTGAAGAGGAGATGGTGCTTGAGGTCGCGAAGGAAGAGACCAAGGAAAATTTGAAGCCGAGGCCGCCGGTGGTGACGGTGATGGGACACGTCGACCACGGCAAGACGAGCTTGCTGGATGCGATTCGCAGCGAGGACGTGGCCGGAGGCGAGGCGGGCGGCATTACGCAGTTCATCGATACGCCAGGCCATGAGGCGTTCACGCGAATGCGCGCGCGCGGCGCGAAGGTGACGGACATTGTGGTGCTGGTCGTGGCGGCGGATGACGGCGTCATGCCGCAGACGAAAGAAGCGATCGATCACGCCAAAGCGGCGAACGTGTCGATCGTCGTCGCGATCAACAAGATTGATAAGCCGGAAGCGCAGCTGGAGCGCGTGAAGCGCCAGCTTGCGGATAACGGATTGCTGCCTGCGGAATGGGGCGGCGACACGGAATTTGTGGAAGTTTCGGCCAAGCAAAAAACGGGAATCGATAAATTGTTGGAGACGCTGCTGCTGGTTGCGGACTTGCGCGAGTTGAAGGCGAATCCGGACGCGCCGGCAACGGGTACGGTGCTGGAATCGCGCGTGGATAAAGGGCGCGGGCCGGTGGCGACTATCCTGGTGCAGAACGGAACTTTGAAGCCGAGTGATTTTTTCATTTGCGGTGCGGTGTTCGGGAAAGTGCGCGCGATGTTCGACGATCATGGGCGCACGGTGACGGACGCGCCGCCGTCTACGCCAGTGGAAGTGTTGGGTTTGCAGGGTGTGCCGGAAGCAGGAGACAACTTCCAGGTTACGGATGAGGCGAAGGCGCGGCACATTGTGGAATACCGGCAAGGCAAGCAGCGCGATGCGGCGATGGCACGCACTTCCGGTGCGCGCATCACGCTGGATCAACTGCATGAGCAGTTGAAATCCGGCGACGTGAAGGAATTGGGAATTGTTATCAAGGGCGACGTGCAGGGCTCGGTGGAAGTGCTCAGCGAAATGTTGCCGAAGCTTTCCACGGACCAGGTAAAGCTGAAGATTATCGGTTCGGGCGTGGGCGCGGTGACGGAAAACGATATCCTGCTGGCGTCGGCATCGGGCGCGATCGTGATTGCGTTTGGGGTGAGGCCGGACCGTAAAGCTTTGGACCTGGCGCAGCAAGAGCACGTGGACATTCGCACGCACACCATCATCTACGAAGTTTCCGACGAGATTAAGAAGGCCATGGAAGGCCTGCTGGAGCCGGTGATTCAGGAGACGTACGTGGGCCGCGCGGAAGTACGCAATGTATTCCGCGTGAAGGGCGCCGGCACCGTGGCGGGCTGCTACGTGGTGGATGGCGTGCTCAAGCGCGACGCGCAAGTGCGCGTGGTGCGCGACGGAGCAATCATCTACACTTCCAAGCTAAGTTCGCTGAAGCGCTTTAAAGACGATGCCAGCGAAGTGCGCACGGGGTTTGAGTGCGGCGCGGGCATTGCGAATTTCAACGACGTGAAAGTTGGCGATATACTGGAATGCTTCCAGGTGACGAAGCTGAGCGCAGCGGAAGCCGCAGCGCAGAGCAGCGCGCCCGCGTCTCGTAGATAAACTGTTTCCGTCCCCGCGGAGCCGCTCATGCCGGTCGGTCTACTTACCCTTGAGTTGCACATCCCGCATGCACATTCGCTGAAGGACAAGCGGCAGATCGTACGCAGCTTGAAGGACCGGCTGCGGCGGCATTTCAATGTTGCCGTGGCGGAGATGGAATATCAGGAAGTGTGGCAGCGCTCGATCATCGGGGTGGTGACGTTGTCCACCGCCGAACAGCACGTGGAGGAATCGCTGCAACTGGTGTTAAAGGAAGCGGATCGTTTGCTAGGTCCGGTCCTTATCAACCACGTCGTGGAAATGATTTAAAAGGTTTGCGATGAGTCCTACGAATCACCGTCATGAACGTGTGGGCGAGGAAATCGCCCATGAAATCAACGCTATGCTGGCCGGCGAGCTGAAGGATCCGCGGCTGGAGGGCATGGTGGTGGTCAGCGAAGTGCGCGTCCAGCCGGACATGAAGCACGCGCGCGTGTTCGTGAGCATGCGGGGCAGCAGCAAAGAGCAGACGGACGCGATCAAAGCGCTGGAGCACGCGTCGGGTTACATTCGCAGTGAACTCATCGAACGGCTACAATTGCGGCGCTTGCCGGAGCTGCACTTCACGCTGGATCTTTCGCAGGAACACGTTGAACGGATCGAGCAATTGTTGAAGGACATGAAGAAGGACAAGCCTTCTTCCACGCCCTGAATTCTGGTTTACATTTTCTGATTTCATGCCAAAACAGCCGCAACCGGCGCCCTTCGACGGCGCACTGGTAATCGATAAGCCAAAGGGAAAGACATCGCATGACGTCGTGGATGCGGTGCGTCACCTTGCCGGTTTTCGCCAGATCGGGCATCTTGGAACGCTCGACCCGCTGGCCACCGGTGTGTTGGTGCTGCTGCTGGGACGCGCGACGCGGCTGGTGCAGTTCTACGCGGGCCGCCGGAAGCGATATACAGCGGGATTCCGCTTCGGTTTTGCCACCGATACGTATGACTCTGATGGCGAGGCGCAAGGTGCGGACGCGGCGCCCGCTGTCGATGCTTCTGTGCTGGAGAGCTTCGCGAGCGAACGCGTCGGACGCTTTCAGCAGATGCCGCCCGCTTTTTCAGCGAAAAAAGTGAAGGGGCGCCCCGCGTACGAGCTGGCACGTAAGAAACAACCGGTCGAGCTGAAGCCGGTGGACGTCGAGTTGTTTGAATTTAAATTGAACGAAATTGAGGGTAGCGTCGCTCGTTTCGTGATCGAGTGCTCTTCGGGCACATATATCCGTTCGCTGGCGCACGAAATGGGGCAGAAGCTCGGATGTGGCGCGCATCTTGCCGAAATTGAGCGGACGGCCGTCGGCGAATTTTCATTGGAGCAGGCGGTAAAGCTGGAGGAGTTAGCCGAAGGAGCGCGCGCCGGCAAGTTCGCCGACTATGTCATTCGGCTAGAGAATTTGCTGCCAAATTTCCCGAAAGTGAATGTGCTGCCCATTATCGAGCGGCGCGTGCGGCATGGGACGAAGTTCAACGTCATGCTGGCACAGGTGCAGCCCGGCCGCGTGGAGCCTCCGCCTGGAGCGACCACGGAACTCGATGGCGGCGAACCTCGGCCGCCCCGGCTGCGCGTATTCAGCCAGCAAAACAGCCTGATTGCGATTGCGGAAGCCGTGGTGCCTCGTACCTATCAACCCATTGTAGTTTTTGAACCGCTGCCCTAGCACAGCTTAAGGTTGCGGCTGCTCTGGAGCTTGTTGCGGAATGCCTCGGATCGCTGCGCGGCCAGTCGCGGGCTCGCCGCGTCCAGCGTAGATGCTGCGGGCGTTGCGGATCGGATCACGAAGCCTGCGCGGCGTGATGAGAATCAGAAATTCCGTATTCTTAAACGAATTGTTCCTACTGCCAAAAGCGTAGCCGATTCCGGGAAGATTGGCGAAGCCAGGAAGCCCAAGCAGCGAACGTGTTTCTTCGTTGTCCAATAATCCGCCGATGAGTGTGGTTTCGTCGTCCTTGACGCGGACGGTTTGCGTCAGCGTGCGGTTGGAAATGACGGGGATGCCGTTGATATTAGCTCCCGCCAGCGCGCGAATTTCAAATTCGAGCTGAAGAGTGACTTCGTGATGCGGATGCAGCGTCGGCGTGGCCTTGACCTTCACGCCGAGGTCAATATATTCCGAGGCCGGGTAGGGAGTTTGCGCCGTGCTCGAGCCGGTGGCGAAGGAGGACGAGTCCTGTATCACGGTGACTACGCCTTGGTTCGCCGTGGCGCCCTGTGCGGTCAGCGCGACGTCCGGCAGCGCGGTCGAAGTCAAGATGGCGGTGAGGATCGCACTGGGACTGGCGGGCGTGCCAATCTCGATGCGATTTGAAAATGTGCCCGAGCCAAGACCGACGTAGATGCCCAATGTTGCCGCGCCTTTGTTGGTAACTGCCAGGGAAGGAAAGTTGCCGCCCGTAAAATTTGCGATCGCGATGCCTGCGGGCGTCGCGGCAGTGGGCAGAGGAGATCCGGGAGCGGCGGTGAAGGTTGCATTGAGATTGGTGCTGCCAAGCAAGATGGAAATCGTGTTATCGCCCTGGTTGACCACCGCCAGATCGGGAACAGTGTCCGAATTCACATCGCCCACGGCAATGGCTACGGGCGACTGGCCGACCGTAATGGGGGAATTGGTGGCCTCGGTGAAAGCGATATTGGAATTAACGTCCACCGAGCTCAGCAAGATGGCCACATTGTTCGTGGACTGATTTACCACCGCAAGGTCAACCTCGGGGCTGTTGTTCGTTCGGTTTGTGGCGGCGCGGAAATTGCCAGTCACCATGGCGACCGGTCCTTTTTCGGAAATAGTCGAGGTATTGGTCAGCGCGAAAGGCGAGCTCGGAAATTGTGTAAAGCCACCTTTGCCATCGCCTTTAAACACGGAGACGGTGTTGTCGTCCTTGTTGGCCACCGCGAAATCAGGATTGCCGTCACCGTTGAAGTCCGCCACGACGACCGAACTAGGGTTCTTGCCAACTGCGTATGGTGAGCCGATAGCTTCCTTAAACGTTCCGTCACCGTTTCCGAGCAGGACCGTTACGTTGTCGGAGGTGGAATTGGCAATCACCAGGTCGGCGGCCAGCGCCGTCACGCCGGTGGCGGTGGTAAACGTGTTTCCGAACGTCCCCGTGGCGATGGCCGAGGGCGCGGTCTCCGTTTTCGACAAAGCGATCGGCGAATTGGTCGCGCCCACGAAGTTTCCATTGTCTTCATTTAGCAAAATGCTGATTGTGTTATCGCCCTGGTTGGCGACGGCGAGGTCAGGGAGGTTGTCGCTGTTAAAATCACTGGAGGCCAGCGCTACAGGATTGCTGCCGACGGCGAATGACGTTTGAGGAAAGGTCGTGCCGCTTGGCACGCCAATGAACGAGGAATTGCTTTTCCCCGGACTCGTGGCCGTGCCGAGACTCCCCGACAAAAGAGAGAGTGTGACCGGGAAGCGATCGCCTACGAAGAAGGTCGCGGGCTTGCCGTCTTGCGCGCGCAGCAACACCTGGCGGCCGCTTTGTACCAGGCTGAGCGCGTCGGAGAAATTGGCGGCAACGCCGGGCAACGTAAGCAAAAACGTGGTGTAGCCGCCACCCACCAGCGTGAAGCCCGGAATGCTCGAAAGGCCTTGTGCGCTGAAAAGCTGTCCCAGAATTGTGAGCGCGTTATTTAAGTCCGTGGCCTTCTGTAAGGTGCGCACATCGTTGGGAGTGATCAAGAACGCCTGAGCGGACGAAGGCGGAGTGATGCCAAGCTGCTGCGCTTTGTTGCGGTCGACCTCGAGCAGTTCGATGTCGAGCATCACCTCGCCGCGCGCGCGATCGACTTGGTGGATCAACTCCGCGGCCAGCGCCAGCCGTTCGGGAGAGTCCCGCATAGTGATGGTGTGGCTGCTGGTGTCCAGGTCCACGCGCGACGTGCCGGTAATCTCACGCAGCATGCGCAGAAGTTCCGTCATTTCCTCGGGACTCGCCGACGAAGGTAGGAGAAACGTTTGCTCCGCCTGCAAGCCGAACTGGCGGCGTTTTTCCAGTGTATCCGGAGCCACAAACAGCTGGGTGGAGTCCACCGGTGTCCAAAAAGTTCCCGTGGTCGAACCGAGCAGGGAGACGGCGGTGTTGAAATCCACGTTGTCAAGGCGCATGCGCACTCGACGCGAAACCACATCGGGGTCGAAGAGAACCTTTACGCCAAAGGCCTGCGCAACTTGCTCATAGGCGCTGCGCGTGTCGCCGCGAAGGTCGAAGCTGTGTCTTCCCGCTTGCGGCTTTAGTCGCGGCATTCCGGAAATTTGGGTGGCGGGCAGTGGCGGCTCGTCCTCTCGCATTAATTCCATTTGAGCGTAGCGTTCGGCAACGATTTTGTTGGAAGGATCGATGCGCATGGCCACGGTGAGCTCTTCTTTGGCTTGCGGGAGCTTGCCCGCCAGGGCCAGTTGCTCGGCTTTGTCCACGTGCTCGCGAATCAGCCTCGAGCGCAGCCCCGGCCCACGGCTGACGAGCGCCAGATTCTGCGGTGCAAAGCGAGCCGCTTCGTCGTAGGCCAACAGAGCTTCGTCGTTGCGGCCCTCGGCTTCGGCTTTCTCCCCGCGCTCGAAGAGCTTTTCAGCGCGTTTAGGATCTGGACGCACGATGTTGTTAGGAGCCGTCGAAGAGAGCTGCGGCTGCTGCGCGGGCGCTGAGGCGCAGAGCACCGCGGACAACACAAGCGACGCGGCTTGGCGAAAAGAGGCTAGGCTCATGAATGACTGGCTCGAGGCACCATCATTCTACGCGAGGAATAGCGCGGGGAGTGCGGCTTGACGCTGGCCGGGCGTGGCGCGTAAACTGGCATTTGCAGTTGCAACTCATTTTCAACTGGAGTTTTCTTGCTCGCTGCCTTTCTCATTGCCCTCCGTGAAGGTGTGGAAGCTGCCCTCGTTGTCGGCATCATCCTCGTTTATTTATCGCGCACAGGCCGCGCGCATCTCGCCCGTTTTGCCTGGTACGGCGTGGCTACCGCTACGGCTCTGAGCCTGGCTGTTGCTATGGCTTTGCAGCGCTGGCGAATCAGCGAAGACGGTTTTGAAGGCCTGATGCTTCTGCTCGCCGCCTTCTTCGTGATTACGATGATCGTTTGGATGAACCGAGTTGCGCGGCATCTGAAAAAAGATATCGAGCAAAAAGTGGAGTCTTATGCCGTGCGCGCGGGGCGTGCCGCGGGCCTGGGAATATTCCTGTTTGTGTTTTTGATGGTGGTGCGCGAGGGCGCGGAGCTGGCGCTCATTTTGCGCGCTGTGGAAATGTCCACCGAAGGCTTGCAGACGTGGATCGGCACGATTCTGGGCATCGCGGCCGCGGTGGCTGTCGGGGTTTTCTTCTTTAAGGGCACACTGCGCGTGCCGTTGCACCGATTTTTTGCGGTCACCAGCGCGATCTTGATGCTGGTGGCGTTTCAATTGGCGTTGACCGGCTTGCACGAGCTCAGCGAGGCCGGCTGGCTGCCTTCGAGTAAGCATGAAATGGCGCTGATCGGCCCTATCGTGCGCAACGAGCTGTTTTTCTTTGTATTTGTCTTTGGCGCGGCAGCGCTGCTGATTTTGCGGGAATGGCAGTCCGCTACGCACGCCAAATCGGCGAAGGAAGCCATGGGCGATGCCGAACGGCGCCTCGTGGAATCGCAGAATCGCAGGGTGCAGCGCTGGATGATGGCGGGCGCCGTCGGGTGCCTGACAGTCATATTGGTGCTCACCGCGGACTTTATCTATACGCGGGCAAATTCGGCGCCGCCGGCTTCGCGGCCGATTAGCGCGGTGGGCAATGAAGTGCGCGTACCGTTGAGCGAGGTTCAAGACTCGAACATGCATTTGTTCACCGTGAATGTTGACGGTCAATCGCTGCGCTTCATGGTCATCAAGAAGCCGAATGGCTACGGCACGGCGCTGGATGCTTGCCGGATATGCGGTGCGGAAGGCTATCGGCAAGATGGCCAGAACGTGGTCTGCCGGCACTGCGGCTCGGCGATTTATGTGCCGTCCATTGGCGAAGCGGGCGGCTGCAATCCCGTTGGTGTACCGGCGCGTATTGAGGGCAGCGACCTGGTGATGGATGTGAGTGCGCTGACGCAGGCGGAAAAAGAGGTGCCCCAGTAGCACAGACACTCCTGTCTGTGCCTGCGCGGGCTGCAGAAAATGATTAGCAATCCGAACTGCCGTGGTGGGCTGTAACACCCTCTCTGCCGAATAGTGACATCCCATGTTCCTAAGACTCGTTGCCGATTCCTTCAGCCGCCGACCGCGCCACAAGCTCCTAACCGGGGCGGCTCTTGCGTTAGGGATGGCGGTTGCCACTGCAGCAATCAGTGTTTCACTGGATGTAGGCGACCGCTTGGCGCGCGAGTTCCGCAGCCTCGGCGCAAATCTGCTGGTCACGCCAAACGCTGACTCGTTGCCGCTCGAAATTGGCGGCATCGATTATCGTCCCGTGAACGCGGGCGCATACCTGCCCGAATCCGACCTCGGCAAACTCAAAACGATTTTCTGGCGCAACAACATTGTGGGCTTTGCCCCTGCGCTCGAAGTTCCCGTCGAGGCCTGGACAAAGTCTTCGCAAACAAGTTCGACGCCGGCGATCGCAGCTCGCACGACTTTGATCGGCACATGGGCCAATCATTCGCTTTCGATTCCAGATGGCGGCGCTTACGTCACTGGAATCGAGAAGACGAACCCCTGGTGGCAGGTGGATGGACGGTGGTTTAAGGACGACGCGGAGGAGTGTGTCGTCGGCAAATCGTTTGCTGCCCGCTCGGGTGCGAAGATCGGCAGCGCCCTGCAGGTAAACGCCGCGGGAGTAAATTTGCAGCTACTCGTAACGGGAATTCTGTCCGGTGGCGGTCCGGAGGACGATACCATTGTGGCGCCGCTTACGATGACGCAGAAGATCGCTAGAAAAACGGGGGAATATCGGCGGCTGTATGTTAGCGCGTTGACCAAGCCGGAAGACGACTTTGGGCGGCGCGATCCGCATACGCTGGCGCCTGCCGATTATGAGCGCTGGTACTGCACACCGTATATTTCTTCGATTGCACTGCAAATCGGGCAGGTTTTGCCGGGTGCAGACGTCCGCGTGATTCGCCGCGTTGCAGACGGCGAGGGCGCCATTCTCACTCGCGTGCGCACTTTGTTGTGGCTGGTCACATTTGCTTCGCTGCTGGCGGCCGCACTCGCGGTTGGCGCGTCCTCCGCAGCTTCCGTGATTGAGCGGCGCACCGAAATCGGGTTGATGAAGGCGCTGGGTGCCGGCTCTGGAACGGTTGGGTTTTTGCTGGCAGCAGAGCAGCTTTTGCTGGCGCTTATCGGAGGGGGACTAGGTTATTCGCTGGGCATTCTGCTCGCTCGCTTGGTGGGGCAAAAAATCTTTGGTGCAGCGCCTGAATTTTCATTTTTTGTGCTCAGTGTGATTATCGGACTCGCCGCACTGGTCACGCTTATCGGCAGCGCGATTCCTCTGCGGCGCGCTTCGCGCTATGAGCCTGCGCCGATTCTGCGAGGCGAATGATGCCAGACCGCAAAATGTTCTGGCGCATCATCCGGCGAATTTTTGCTTCCAATCGCGCTCGATTGCTCGTCATTTTGCTGGCGCTTGGAGCTGGCGCGGCAGTGACCGCAGCGCTGTTGAATCTTCAAGTCGACGCCAAGCGCCGCCTCACCACCGAATTCCGCGCGTTCGGCGCCAATGTCGTACTTGTCCCGAAAAATTCCGCTTCCACGGCCTCCGGAACTCTCCCCGAATCCTCCACCCGCTCTGTGCCAAGTCATGTCCCAGCGGGTGAGGTTCGCGTGTCATCCACCCTCTATTTGATTGCCGACGTTTCTGTTCCATCGTCAGGCAAAACAACGTCCGCGGTGATTGGTGGCTCGAATCCCTTTGCATTTCCGACAATATTTCCACGCTCCCCCAATTCCACGGAGCCGAATCGCTCCGCCGAAAACGCGTGCGTGCTCGGACTCCGAGTTGCACGCCAACTCAACGCGCA